>Ga0136846_1224688_pt1 | contig 13819 bp, 15 predicted proteins | sample HopSoiMetagenom2_FD_96841 | JGI IMG/M metagenome (GOLD analysis project Ga0136846, IMG submission 96841) | Grasslands soil microbial communities from Hopland, California, USA - 2 Assembly 2016 (version 4) | ecosystem: Environmental > Terrestrial > Soil > Grasslands | place: USA: Hopland... | reverse complement strand
GTCGTTCAGGAGCAGCACGCCGTCGGCGAGCTCGTGCTCCTCCTCGCGCAGCGGCGTGAACTCGACGTCGAGCCGCGAAGGGACCGGCACCCCGAGCACGTCGCACACCGCGAGCGCCGCGCGCGTGTTGTCGAGCTGATGGCGTGCCGTGTAGCTCGTCGCGAACGGGACGTCCCTGCGGAACCGCCGCACCTCGATGTCGCCGCGCGTCAGGTACGGCTCGAGCAGCGGCTCTTCCGGGACGACCGCGACGCCGCCCGGCGGAAGCGCATCGATCAGCTCCGCCTTCGCGCGGGCGACGTTCTCGATCGTCTCGACGAGCTCGAGGTGCACGGGCCCGACGTTGGTGATCAGCGCGATGTCCGGCTTCGCAAATGACGCCAGCCACGCGATCTGACCGAGCCCCCGCATCCCCATCTCGACGATGCAGACCTCGGTGTCCGCCTCGATGCGGCAGAGCGTGAGCGGCACGCCGAGCTCGTTGTTGTAGTTCGCCTCGGAGGCGACCGTGCGCAGGTGCGGCGAGCAGAGCGCAGCGAGGATGTCCTTCGTCGTCGTCTTCCCGGTCGAGCCGGTGATCGCCACCACGCGCGCGCTCGAGCGGTCGCGGACGGCACCGGCAATCGTGGCGAGCGCGCCGTGCGCGTCGTCGGGGACGAGCACGGCTGCGGCACCGCGCGCGAGCGCGTGCGCAGTGAAGTCCGCGCCGCCCGAGACGGCGACGAAGAGGTCGCCCTCCTCGATCCGGCGGGAATCGATCTGGAGGCCGGTGACCTCGCTCGCCCAGGGGCGCGTGGTCAGCCGCCCGAGTGGCTCGAGCAGCGAGAAGTCGATCGGGATCACAAACGTCTGAGGATGTCTCGCGCGACCTGGCGGTCGTCGAACGGGATCTTGCCGGTCACGAGCTCCTGCTCGGGCTCGGCACCGCGCCCGGCGAGCACGACCACATCGCCGGGTCGCGCCATCGCGAGTGCACGCTCGATCGCCGTCCGACGGTCGACCTCGACGTAGAACTCGTTCTTCCGTTCGCCTTCGACTTCGCGCATGATCGCCTCGGGATCCTCGGAGCGGGGGTTGTCGGAGGTCAGGATCGCGAACCTTGCGCCCTCGGCGGCCGCAGCTCCCATCAGCGGCCGCTTTCCCCGGTCTCGATCGCCGCCGGCACCGAAGACGGCGATCACGTCTCCTTTCGCCATCTCCCCGGCGGCTCGCAAGACATTCGCGAGCGAGTCCGGTGTGTGCGCGTAGTCGACGATCACCGAGAACGGCTGCCCCTCCTCGATCGACTCGAAGCGCCCGGGCACGCCGCCGACCGACTCGATGCCCCGCTTGACCGTTTCGTCGTCGACGCCGAGTGCGCGCGCCGCGAGCGCCGCACCCGCGGCGTTCAGCCGGTTGAAGGCGCCGCGGAGCTTCAGGTCGACGCCGTCGAGCACGCCCGAGCCGGCGTCGAAGGTGATCGCGTCCGGCAGCTCGGCGGCGAGGCGGCGCCCGTACTCGTCGCCGACGTTCACGACCGCGGCGTCCGCCTGCTCGAAGAGCGCCCGCTTCGCCTCGTAGTAGCCCTCCATCGTGCCGTGGTAGTCGAGATGGTCCTGCGTCAGGTTCGTGAAGACGAGCACGGCGAAGTGCGTGCCCGCGAGCCGTCCCTCGACCTGCGCGATCGACGTCGCCTCCATCACACAGCTGTCGTCACCCCCGTCGACCATCTCGCGGAAGAGGCGCTGGAGGTCGATCGCCTCCGGCGTGTTGAGACCGGTCGGCCGCTCCCTTCCGGCCACGAGCCGCTCGATGTTCGTCAGCAGCCCCGCCCGGCGTCCCGCGGACTCGAGGATCGCGTGCAGCAGGAATGCCGTCGTCGTCTTGCCGTTCGTGCCGGTCACGCCCGCGACATCGAGCTCGTGCGTCGGCTCGCGGAAGAAGAGCGCCGCCGCCGGCGGCATCGCGGCGCGTGAGTCGGGCACGACAAGCTGCGGCAGCCCGACCCCGACGCGCTCCTCGACGACGAGGGCGGTCGCCCCTGCCGCCGCCGCAGCGGGTGCCAGCGTGTGGCCGTCGGACTGCGAACCGCGCAGGCAGAAGAAGAGCGCACCCGGCTGCACCGTCCGCGTGTCGTAGGCGACGTCCCTGATCTCGGCCTGTGATTCGTTCACGACCTCGGCCGGGCGGAGCGCAATGATGAAGTCTCGTAGAGTCAAGCTGTGCATCGCCCGCTCATTGTCGCCGTCGCGCTGGTCCTCGCGGGCTGCGGCTCCGCCGCGAAGCCGCCCCCGACCCCGCGCGCGCAACCCTCGCAGGCGTCCCGGATGAGGGCGGTCGTGCGCGCCTGGAGCGCGAACCTGAACTCCGGCGACAATGCCGCAGAGGCGCGCCTCTTCTCACTGCCGGCGCTGATGATCCAGGGGCCGTACGGGTATCGCCTCACGACCGCGGAGCAGGTCGCACAGTGGCATGCCGGGCTCCCCTGCTCGGGGAAGATCGTCTCGATCAAGGTGCACGGCAGGTTCGCCACCGCCGTCTTCCGGCTCGGCGACCGTCGCAAGTCGAAGTGCGACGCACCGGGCACCCTGGCTGCCGCGCGGTTCAAGATCGTGCGCGGCAAGATCACGATCTGGCAGCAGGTGCAGCCGCCCGCGCAGGGCCAAGCCGAGTGATCGCGACTAACCGGTCGCCGAGAGCGCCGTGCGCGGTGCATCCGGCGGCACCTCGAGGTACTGCAGGTCGAACTTCGCGATCGACTGGAACGCGGGAGCCGCAACGACGCCGCCGAAGATCGCGCCGCGCGGCCTGTCGACCACGACGAGCACGACGAGCCGCGGATTCGTGGCCGGCACCATGCCGACGAACGAAGCCATGTAGCCGGAGGAGTCGGCGTAGCCGTGTGGGCCGGGGATGCTGCCGGTGCCGGTCTTGCCGGCGACCGTGTAGCCGGGGATCGCCGCCGCGGTCCCCGTGCCGGCGAGCACGACGCCGGTGAGCATCGACTTGACCTGCCGGTCGACGTCGACCGACATGATGCGCCGGCGCGCCGGCTTCAACGGCGCGCGGCCGCCGACGCGCGTCACGAGGTGCGGCTGCACCCAGACGCCGTCGTTCGCGACGGCGGCGTAGACGGAGGCCATCTGGATCGGAGTGACGGCGATCCCCTGCCCGATCGGGACGTTGCCGATCGTCGAGCCCGACCACTTCGCGAGCGGAAGGACGAGCCCGCTGCTCTCGCCCGGGAAGTCGATGCCGGTCGCATGCCCGAAGCCGAAGCGGTCGATCCAGCGCGCGAGCGACGGCGCGCCGAGCTTCTCGGCGAGCGTGATCGCGCCGACGTTCGACGAGTACTGGAGGATCTGCGCGACGCTGTAGTTGACGACGTTGCGCTGCTCGGCGTCGTGGATGCAGTAGTTCGCGACCTGGATGCACACCGGCAGCGTGAACCTCGTCGTCGGCTTCACGAGCCCCTCGGAGAGCGCGCCCGTGACAGTGACGAGCTTGAACGTCGATCCCGGCTCGTACGTGTCGGTCACGGCGCGGTTGCGCGTCAGGTTGGGGCCGGCCGCGCCGGTGTGGTTCGCGTCGTAGCCGGGGGCCTGCGCCATGGCGAGGACTTCACCCGTGCGGGGATCGAGGACGATCGCGGTCGCACCCTGCGCTCCCCACTTCGAGACGGTCCCGCGCAGCACCTGCTCTGCGTTCGCCTGGATCGTGTGGTCGATCGTGGTGAAGACTGCCGACCCTTCCTGTACAGGCGACGAGCTGATCACGTCGATCGCGCGGCCGGTTGCGTCCCGGACGATCGTCTGCTTCCCGGGATGGCCGGCCAGCTTGCGGTCGTACTGCAGCTCCAAGCCGCCGAGGCCGCGGTTGTCGACGCCCGCGTAACCGACCACCTGGGCAGCGACGCTGCGCTGCGGGTACTGGCGCCGCTCCTCCGGGTAGGAGAAGATCCCCGCGAAGTGCTTCTTCAGGAAGAGCGCCGCCTCCGCGGGCTCGGCGAAGCGCTTGATGTAGACGAACTGGCTGCGCTTGCCGCGCAGCGCGGGATAGAGCGAGTTCGGATCGACCCCGAGCAGCCGGTGAGCGGCGATCGAGACGGCGCTCGCGTTCACGACCTGCTTCGGATCGGCGTAGATGGTGGTCGTCTGCTCGCCGAGCGCGAGCTGGACCCCCGTCCGGTCGTAGACGGGCCCGCGGCCGGCGGGGATCTTGAAGCTCTTCTGGTGCTGGCCGTGCGCGAGCTTCGCGAGCCGGCCGGCCTGGACGCCCTGGATCCACGTGCCGCGCACGAGGAGGGCGGCGAAGGCGAGCGCGAAGACGGCAAGCACGAGGCGGATGCGGCGATTCGCCTGCTTCTCCCGCGCAGCCATCAGCGACCGAGGTCGACGTAGCCGATGGCCGACGGATCGGCGGGCACGAGCCCGTCCTCACGGTGCGCCTGTGCCTGGATGCGCGGCGAGGCGAGCGCGGCGGATAGCTGCGACTGGAGGGACGCGTTGGACGCGCGAAGGTTCGTGCGATCCTGGTTCGCCTTGTCGAGGTCGAGATTCAGGCGTAGCACGGCGAGGTTGACGAAGACGACCCCGGCGAGGAGCACGGCGCTGATCACGATCCAGGCGATCGCGCGGTGCGAGCGCGCGCGGCGTGGGGCACGCCTTTTCGACGCCGGACGCGGCTTCGGACGCGGGCGGGTGCGGGTGTGGGTGCGCGTGCGCCCGGGTGCGGCGACCGTCGCGGCGACGGGCTCAGCCAAGCTTCACCGCCGCACGCAGGCGCGCCGACTGTGAACGGGGGTTGCGCGCTACCTCGGCGGTCGACGGCCTGATCGCGCGACGCGGCGTCGCGCGCAGCGTCGGGCTCGCGCCGCACGCGCAGATCGGGAAATCGGGCGGGCACGTGCAGCCGTGCTCCTCATTGCGGAGGAAGCGCTTGACGATCCGGTCCTCGAGCGAGTGGAACGAGATGACGGCGAGCTTGCCGCCGGGCCGGAGCATCTCGAGCGACGCGGGCAGCGCTCGCTCGAGCGAGCCGAGCTCGTCGTTGACCTCGATCCGGAGCGCCTGGAAGACCCGCTTCGCAGGATGCCCCTCGCCGAACCGCGCCGGCGCGGGGATCGCCTGCTTGACGACCTCGACGAGATCGCCGGTGCGCTCGAACGGCTGCTTCGCGCGGCGCTTGACGATCGCGCGCGCGATCTGCCGCGAGTAGCGCTCCTCGCCGTAGCGCCGGAAGATGTCCGCGAGCTCGCGTTCCGAGGTTTCGTTCACGACGTCGCTCGCGGTCAGCTCCGCGGACGGGTCCATGCGCATGTCGAGGGCCGCGTCGGCCGCGTACGAGAAGCCGCGCTCGGGCCGGTCGAGCTGCATCGACGACACCCCCAGGTCGAGGAGGATCGCATCGGCCTGGACGCCGTTCGACGCGAGCTGCTCGAGCACCTGCGAGAACTCGCCGTGCAGCAACCGGACCTTGGCCGGCGTCGAGCGCCGCAGCCGCTCGAAGTACGGCGCGACCGTCGGGTCGCGGTCGATCGCGATCAGCTTGCCGTCGCCGCGCAGGCGCGCGGCGAGCAGGGTCGAATGTCCCCCGGCTCCGAAGGTGCAGTCGATGATCGTCTGCCCGGGGCGCGGCGCGAGGGCGGTGAGCACCTCGTCCGCGAGGACGGGGACGTGGTCAGTCTCGGTTGGCAAGACGCTCGGCAACATCTTCCGCGCTCCCTTCCACTCTTTGCTGCTGCTCGCGCCAGGCGGCGCGATCCCAGATCTCGAGGTGGTCGACGATGCCCGTCACCGTCACGTCGCGGCCGATGCCCGCACGCTCGAGGAGGCCCGCGGGGATCAGGATCCGCCCCTGCTTGTCGAGCTCCGCCTCCGCCGCCGAAGCGAAGAAGAACCGCTGCATCTCCCGGGCCTGACGGCTGAAGGGATCGAGAGTCCCGACGCGGTTCGCCAGCTTCGTCCACGCGTCGGCCGCGTAGACGTAGAGGCAGCCGTCGAGCCCCCGCGTGACGACGACGCGGTCGCCGAGCTGGTCGCGAAGGCGGGCAGGGAGCGTGAGCCGGTTCTTGTCGTCGAGCGCGTGCTCGTGCTCACCCAGCAGCATCGACTTCCATCTCCCATTGCTACCCACTTTAACCCACTGGGCACCACTTGTAAACCCCTCGGTGAGCCGATCGGGAGCGGTTTTCGGTGTGGCTGCTCGAGAGCCTGCGGCGGAGGCCGCGCTACCGCATCCGGGTCGTCCTGACGGCCGCTCAGGCGGGGCGTGTGTCCAGCTGGGCCGAATACGGGCCCTTGCCGGTGATCACGGCCGCGCCCGCGCGCGCCGCGAGCGCGAGCGCGTCGTCGAGCTCGTCCCCGCGCGCGAGCGCGTAGGTGAGGGCCGCCCCGAACGAGTCGCCCGCACCGTAGGTGTCGACGATCGGCGCGGGCGGCATCGCGGCCTCGTACCTGCGCCCGTCGGCGACGCCGCCGCGAGTGCCCTCCGTCTTCACGACGAGCGCCACGTCGAGGCCCCCGTCGTACCGCTCCCCGGGATCGGTGCCGCTGCCGACGAGCAGGTCGAGGTGCACCCCTGCCTCCGCCAGCGTCGGCGCCTCACGCGGCGTCGCCGAGACGAAGCGCGCTGCGCGCGCGGCCCGCAGCGCCTCGGGCTCGCCGGCGACGAAGAAGACGGCGTCGTAGCCGGCCATCGGCGGCAGCTTCCGGCGGCGGAGCTTCGCGCCGACGGTCGTGATCGTGCGCTCGCCGTGCGCATCGACCTGCACGAACGCGCGACGCGTCACGCCGAACCACTCGGCGTCCGTGGCGATCCCGAGCTCCGCGAACCGTTCCATCGACCGATGCCCGCGCTCGTCGTCGCCGAGCGCCGTGAAGAAGTCGCACGCGCCTGCGAGCTTGACGAGCTGCGCCGCCGAGACCGGGCCCCCGCCGGCGGGCTCCGACCAGTCCTCCATGCCGTGGGCGATCTCACCGACAGCCGGCACCCGGTCGACGAGCACGGATTCCACCCATTCCATATGGCCAACGAGCGCGCATCTCACAGTGCCGCAGGCTTGCACGTTTCAGCCCATGATGGAGGCCGTGGCAGTCCCACCTTTCGAGCGCTTCTACGGCCAGCACGCGTCGGAGGTGCTCGGGTACCTGCGGCGGCTCCTCGGCCAGCGCGGCGATGCGGCGTGGCAGGAGACGTTCCTGCGGGCACTGCGCGCCTACGACCGCCTCGAGCACGGGCGGCACCTGCGCGCCTGGGTGTTCACGATCGCGACGCGGGTGGCGATGGACGAGCTGCGCGCCGGCAGCAAGGTGCGGCTCGAGGCGGATGTCGACGGTGAGCCGGTCGAGCTCGAGCAGCCCGCCTTCGCGGAGCTCGAGCATCTGACGGCCGACCTGCCGCCGAAGGAGCGCGCCGCCGTCGTGCTGCGCTACGGCTACGACCTGCCCTACGAAGAGATCGGTGCCGCTCTCGGCTCGTCCGAGGAAGCCGCCCGCGCCGCAGCCTCTTCCGGGGTTCGCAGACTGAGGCGCCGCTTGTCGGCGCCCTCTTCAGGGGGAGCGGGCGCAATGACGCAACGTACGAGGAGGAATTTGAATGTCCATCACGCCTGAGCTCGACGCACGCTTTCGCGCAGCCGCGCTCGCCGAGGGTCTCGTCGACGTCCGCTACGACGTGACGGAGTCGCCCGTTGGCGATCTCTTCATCGCCTCGACGGAGCGGGGCCTCTGCCGCATCTCCTACCACGCGGAGGGCCAGGACGAGCAGCTGGCGCGGATCTTCGGCGCCCGCGTCCTGCGCGTGCCGCTCGACGACGTCCGACGCGAGCTCGACGAATACTTCGCGGGCCGCCGCCGCGCGTTCGACGTGCCGCTCGATCTCCGCGTGGCGCCGTTCCACGAGGCGGTGCTGCACGAGCTCGCCCGCGTGCCGTACGGGCGTACCGAGACTTACGGCTCGCTGGCCGCGAAGGTCGGCCGTCCGAACGCGGCGCGGGCGGTCGGGACGGTGATGAACCGCAATCCGATCCCGATCGTCCTCCCCTGCCACCGCATCGTCGGCGCGAACGGGTCGCTGACGGGCTACGCCGGCGGCCTCCACGTGAAGCGCGCGCTGCTCGAGCTCGAAGGCGCGATGCTTCCGTCGTGACGTTCGCCGAGGTCGAGGCGTGGGTGCGCGCGAACCTCCCGCCCGCGCCGGCGCAGGTGCTCGAGGTCGGGGCGGGCGACGGCGAGCTCGCGCGGGCGCTTCGCGCGGCCGGCTACGACGTCACGGCAATCGACCCGAAGTCCGACTCGCCGGACGTGCTCCCCGTCGCGCTCGCCGACCTGCCCGATCCGCCGCGACCGTTCGACGCCGCCGTCGCCGTCGTTTCGCTGCACCACGTCGATCCGCTCGAGCCGTCGATGCAGCGGCTCGCCGACGTGACGGCGCCGAGCGCGCCGCTCCTGATCGACGAGTTCGACGTGTCGGCGCTCGATGAGCGGACGGCCGCGTGGTGGCTCGAGCAGCGGCGCGCAAGCGGCGGCGACGAGCCGGAGACGCCCGCGGAGCTCATCGAGACGATGCTCGCCAAGGTGCACCCGATCGAGCGGCTCGTCGATGCGCTGACACCGTGGTACGAGGTCGGCGAGCCGCTCCGCGGCACGTATCTCTACCGCTGGAAGCTCGACCAGTCGGTGCGCCCGGTCGAGGAGCGGCTCATCGCGGCCGGCGAGCTGCCGCGCACCGGCGTGCGGATCATCGCGCGGCGGCGATCGCGGCCGCGGCCGGGCGCGTAGCCTCGTCGCACGCGACGCGAGACTCAGCGGCCCGCCACACAACGCGAGCCTATCCTGGAAGCGGCCCGAGCAGCCTGTATCCCACCCCCCATTCGTTCTCGACGAGCGATGCCGCGGGGTCGGCAGCCCGCAGCTTGCGGCGCAGGCGCGATGCGTGCGCGTCGAGCGTCCGCGTGCGCGACCGGGTGCGAAAGCCCCATACGTCGCGTAGCAGCTCCTCCTTCGTGAACACGCGCTCCGGATCGGTCGCGAGCTGGAGCAGCAGCTCGTACTCCTTCTGCGACAGCTCGATCCTCGTGCCGCGCACGGTGACGAGGCGCGCGCGGCGGTCGATCGTCAGCGGTCCTGCGACGATCCGCGTCGAGCCGGCCGCTCCCGTTCGGCGCAGGACGGCCCGCATCCGCTCGACGAGCTCGTCGTAGTGGAACGGACGGGCGAGGTAGTCGTCGCAGCCGCGACGGAACGCGCGCACGCGCTCGTCGGGCCGCGCCTCGGCCGGCCCGAGCACGATCACCGGCGCCTGGCCGCGCCAGCGTTCGACCTCCGCGTCGTCGCCGGCGAGCACGAGGTCCGGCGCGGATCCCGGAGGCGCGAGCTCGAAGCCGTCGTGTCGCAGCTGCCGCTCGAGCAACCCGCGTGTGGCGGGCTCGTGCTCGGTGAGCAGCACCGTGGTCGACATCTCGCCGACGGTAGCTCCGGAAAGACGGACCGGCCAGGTGTCCTTTGCGCCGATTTCGAGACGAAGAATCCTCAGTCGCCCGGTTGGGCCACGGCCTGCAGTTACAAGCGGCCGGAGCGGACGACGCCCCAGAGCAGCCACATCCCGAGCACGCCCGAGACGATGAAGCCGACGACCGAGATCGCGTTGACGCCGAAGATCTGCGGCCCTGCGGTCGAGAAGATGCCGATCAGGCTGGAGCCGATCAGGCCGCCAGTCACGATCAGCGCGATCACGAGCCGGTTCGCGAGCACATCGAGCTTGTGCATGAACTCGTCCAGGCCCTTATGAACGAAGCCAACCTCGATCTGCCCGTCACGCACCTGCTCGAGCGTGTCGTGCAGCTGGTACGGCAGCTCTCTGGCGATGTTCGCGAGCTGCCACGCTTCGCGGTTCGCGCGCCGCAGCACCCGCTGGGGCGTGAAGCGCTCGAGCATCAGCGACCGCGCATACGGTCGCGCGACCTCGAACACGTTGAAGTCGGGATACAGATCGGCGCCGACCGAGCCGACCGTCGCGATCGCCTTGTCGAGGAGGACGTAGCGCGTTGGCAGCCGCAGGTTCATCCGGTAGATGAGCGCGAACGCCTCGCGGAACACCTGCATCGGGTCGATCTCCCGGAGGCTCGCCCCGTAGTAGCGCGCGTAGACGGCGTGCAGCTCGGCGATGAACTCCTGCTCGCGCTCCCGCGGGTAGCGCACGCCGAGCTCTGCGAGCCGCTTCGGCAGCACCTCGACGTTCTCGTTGATCGCATCGATGAAGAGGCGCGTCAGCTTCGAGAGGTCCCGATCGGTCAGGCGGCCCGCGAGGCCGAAGTCGACGAGGCCGATCCGCTCGGGGGTGAGCACGAGGATGTTGGCCGGATGAGGATCGCCGTGGAAGAACCCGTGCCGGAAGATCATCGTCATCCACGTGTCGGCGACCAGGTACGCGAGCCGCCGCCGCTGCTCGAGCGGCCATGCGTCGAGCTCCAGGTCGGCGAGCTGCACGCCTTCGAGGTACTCGAGCGTCAGCACACGCACACGCGTGTAGCTCCAGTACACGCGCGGCACGGCGACATGCGGGTGTCCGGCGAAATTGTGGTGGAACGTCTCGGCGTTGCGCGCCTCGAGGCGGTAGTCGAGCTCCTGCCGGATCGAGCGCGCGAACTCGTCGACGAGCTCGCGCGTGTCGACGAAGTCGAGCGCGCGCACCCGCTCGACGACGAGCCGGGCCGCCTGGTCGAGCAGCTGGATGTCGCTTTCGATCGTCGCGGGGGCGTTCGGCCGCTGCACCTTGACGGCGACCCGCCGGTTGTTCGGCAGGATGGCGCGGTGGACCTGGCCGATCGACGCCGACGCGAGCGGGACCTCGTCGAACTCGAGGAAGAGCCGCTCGATCGGCTGGCCGAGCTCCTCGCGGATGACCCGCTCGACGTCCTCGAACGGAAACGGCCGCACGTCGTCCTGCAGGCTCCGCAGCTCGGCGATGATGTCCGGCGGCACGATGTCAGGCCGCGTCGAGAGCAGCTGGCCGAACTTGACGAACGTCGGGCCGAGCTCGTCGAGCATCTCGCGCAAATGGCGCCCGCGCGCCGTCGGGCCGCCGTCGACGGCGTCGTCGCGGCGGCGGCCGTCGATCAGGTAGCCGAACCCGTGGCGCGCCGCGACCTGTGCGATCTCGCCGAGTCGGCCGATGTGCGAACGCTGGCCCGTGGCCATCGAACAAGTATGGCGCTAGCGGGGGAAGGCACCGGGGACGCCCCCATCCACCGGAATCACGGCGCCGGTCGTATTGCGTGAGCGGTCGGAGACGAGGAAGGAGACGGCCTCGGCGACGTCCTGCGTCGTCACCTCACGGCCGAGCAGCGAGCGGGTCGCGTAGAACGCCTCGAGCTCGTCGGCCGCGACGCCGTGCGCGGCGGCCCGTTCGCGCCGCACCTCGTCCGACCAGAGCTGCGAGCCGCGGAAGACCGCATCCGGGTTGACGGCGTTCGCGCGCACCCCGATCCGGCCGCCCTCGAGAGCCGCGATCCGCGCGAGCTGCACGAGGCCGGCCTTCGCGACCGAGTACGCGGCGAAGCCTGCGCCAGGCGCGAAGGCGTTCTTCGAAGCGACGTAGACGAGGCTGCCGCCGATGCCCTGCTCGCGCAGCACCGGCCAGACGCGCTTCGTGAGCAGGAAGTGGCTCGTGAGGTTCACCTCGATGCTGCGCCGCCATTCGTCGTCGGGCAGCTCGCCCAGCTCGCCGACGGCCGCGGCGCCGGCGCAGAAGACGACCGCGTCGAGTCCGCCGAATCGGCCGAGCGCCGTGCGGACGAGCTCGTCGGCGACGTGGTCATCGGTCAGGTCACCCTCGACCTCGGCATCGTGGAGGTCTGCGGTGATCACCTCCGCGCCCCGTGAGGCCAGGTCCACCGCGATCTCGCGTCCGATGCCCGAGGCGGCGCCCGTCACGATCGCGACGTGCCCCTCGAGCTCGGGCGGCGGGGGCGCGAGCGTCAGCTTGTAGAGCTCGAGCGGCCACTCCATGAAGTCGCGCACCTCTTCGTCCGTCAGCCAGGACGTGCTGCCGAAGCGGTCGCGCGTTGCGGCGACGCTCGCGTGCGTGTGCGCGGCGATCTCGAGCCGCATCCCGGCGACGCGCCTGTTCGGGCCGGCGGCGACGCAGCCGAGGCCGGGCACGAGGAAGACGGGCCCGTCGCCGCCGGTTTGGGCGCCGATGCGCAGCATGTGGTCGGGAGTGCTCCGCATCGACGCGATCTCGCCGGCGTCGTCGCGATCGGCGATCGCCTCCTGCGCGGCGTCGACGGCGAGCACCTGCTTCCGTTCCTGCGAGAGCCTGCCGCGCAGCCCGACGAGCGACGCCGCCTCGCGGCGCACCACCTCCACCGGCCGGAGACCGACGTAGGCTGCGGCCCGGTCGACGAGCTCGCGCGTCAGCGCGTACGACTCCTCGTGCGTGTCGCCCCACGTGACGAGCCCGTGGTGGGCGAGCACGACCGCCCGCGCGCCGGCGTGCTCGGCGACTCGCTTCGAGAGCTCGAAACCGGGACGTCGATAGGGCACGACGGCGATGTCCTCGCCCAGGGCGTCGTGTACCGCGGCCTCCGGGTCGGGCGCGTTCGCGAGCGCACAGATCGCGTCGGCGTGCACGTGATCGACGTGCGCAGCAGGCAGGAACGCGTGGAGCAGGGTCTCGATCGAAGGCCGCGGCGCATCCGGCTCGACCATGCAGCGCGCGAGGTAGGCGACCATCTCCTCGTCCTCCATCGCCTCGCGCTCGCGCAGGGGCAGCAGCTCGTCGAGCCAGAGCCCCGGGAAGTCGCGTGCCTCACACGTCGCGAGATCCGAGCCGGAGCCCTTGATCCGCAGCACGCGGCGCTCGCGACCCGTGTGGTCGTGTTCGAGGAGCTTCGAGGACGTGTTGCCGCCGCCGTGCAGGACGAGCGCCGCGTCGGCGCCGATGCGCCGCGAGCGCTCGACCAGCGCGTCGATCAAGTGATGGAGCGAATCGTCGCGCGCCAGGCGCCCCGCGGCGCCTGCACCTCGACGGTCTCGCCGGGCTTGTGCCCGAGAAGCGCAGACCCGAGCGGCGAGGTCGGCGAGACGGTCCCCGCGCCGCCGACGGCGCTGACCTCGACGGTCATCTTCTCGCCGCTCTCGTCCTCGACCTCGACGACGGATCCGATGCCGACCTCGCCGCCGCTCGCCACCTCGACGATCTCGGCATGGTCGAGCCGCCCCCGCAGGCTGCGGATGCGCGCCTCGAGCAGCCCCTGCTCGTTCTTCGCCGCGTGGTACTCGAAGTTCTCGGAGAGGTCGCCGAACTCGCGCGCCTTCTTGATCGCGGCGACGACCTCGGTGCGGCGCGGCCCCTCGAGCTCGTCGAGCTCCTCGCGCAGCGCTTCGGCCTGCTTCGCGGTGAGCCGCTCTTCGGTCACGGCTTCTCGTCCTCGAGCAGCCGCAGTCGATGCTCGAGCTGCGCGACGCGGAGCTCCAGCTCGTCCCAGTCGTCCCGCGTGACGAGGCCCAGCTCGTGGAAGAGGTCGCGCAGGCGGTGCCGCGTGCCTTCGCCGACGCGAACGGCATCGCCGCGCCAGCGGGCACCGAGCTCGTCGAGCAGCGCGCGCAGCTCGTCGACCCGCGGCCCGAGGACGGCGCCGAGCCAGTCGAAGGGATCGCGGTCGCCGTACGGCCCGTCGGTGGTGCTTCTAACGGGCTCGTCCATGTGGTTTCGTCTTGCGGCGCTGCCGCCGGCGCTCGCGCTTCGCGTCCTCGTCTCCGTCGCCGCCGCCGCCCGTGAGCGCTTCGACGGGGTCCTCGACGTACTCGATGGGCGTCCCGGGTGCGGGCTCGGCCGC
>Ga0136846_1236354_pt1 | contig 13820 bp, 9 predicted proteins | sample HopSoiMetagenom2_FD_96841 | JGI IMG/M metagenome (GOLD analysis project Ga0136846, IMG submission 96841) | Grasslands soil microbial communities from Hopland, California, USA - 2 Assembly 2016 (version 4) | ecosystem: Environmental > Terrestrial > Soil > Grasslands | place: USA: Hopland... | reverse complement strand
TATTTCCTCACAAAAACGCAAAAACGCTCTCTATTTGGTAACAAAGTTTCGTTTTGATATTTTTGGCTTAATCGAAACAAATATTGCTAATTGATATGTTGAAAGAAGAGCGCCATAAGATCATACTGAGAGAAATTAATATTCATAATAAAGTCCTGTCAATAGACCTTAGCCAAATACTAAATGTTTCTGATGACACTGTGCGCCGTGACTTAAAAGATCTTGTAGATGCCGGAAAGATCTTAAAAGTTCATGGAGGTGCTATTAGCAAATCTTTTGTTTCTTCTTTTTCTACTCACGATAATATATACGCCCAGGATAAGAAGCAGGAAATTGCCAGGAAAGCGCTGGTATTATTGAAGAATGGGATGGTAGTACTGACCGAAGGGGGAACAACAATATTGGAATTTGCGAAACTGATACCAAAGACCGTTAATGTAACTTTTTATACGATAAGCCCACAGATAGCCATTACGCTTTCCGATCATCCTAATATCGAAGTAATTACTATAGGAGGCAAACTGATTAAAAATGCCAATTTACATACTGGAGCAAGCGTTATTAATCAGTTGGCAGAAATAAAAGTAGATCTTTGCCTGCTGGGAGCTAATGCTTTCTCTGTTCAGGACGGACTCACAGATGTAGATTGGGAAGTGGTTCAGGTAAAAAAGGCTTTGATACGTTCAGCCAAAAAGGTAGCTATTCTATGCATTTCTGAAAAACTCAATACCACTCAACGATTAAAAATTTGCGATTCCAACCAGATCAATTATTTAATTACCGAGCTCTCTCCGCATCATCATTCGCTATTAAATTATGTAAATACTGATATCAACCTGTTTTAATTCAGCACCCCGCTATTGAATGACAACCGGCCAACCTTTTTTATATTGGATAGGACTGATTAACATTACCCGCCTGGAACTTTTTGCTTTACCTGTTTGTTTGTCTATCGGAATAGCATGATATGCGATATAAGCGTTTCCATGTTCGTCTCTTACAATGGAATTATGCCCCGGAGCAAGCCAGTTATCATTCTTTTCAAGGATTACACTACTTCTTTTTTTCTTTTTTTCACCGAGGCGTTTAAATGGGCCAGTGGCATTATCTGCTCTGGCCACCATCACAGCATAGTGTGCGCCTTCGCCACAACAATTATCGCCGGAATAAAACAGGTAATATTTTCCTTTGTGATAATCTACCCAGCTTCCTTCTATCAGGTGATCGTATTTCTTTTCCTGGTCTGTGTATACTAATGGTTGCGGTTGTGTTGCTTCTTTAAAGCTGCACCAATCGTCATTCAATTCCTGAACTTTAATGGGTTGGTGAGCAGACCCCCAATAAAGCAGCTTCCTGCCTGATTCAGGGTCAACAAATGCAAATGGATCAATATTAATAAAGCCTTCCCCACAGATAAGCGGAGAGCCCTTATCCTTAAAAGGACCTTCCGGCCTGTCAGCAAAAGCAACCCCAATACATTTACCTGTATTCCTGCCCTTTTCACCCGAATAGAACAATACATATTTATTCAACTTCTTATCAAATAAAACATGGGGTGCCCAGAAATCTTTGGTTGCCCAGACTGGCTTCTCCGGAAGAGCGTCACCTACAATTATCCAGTTTTGAAGATCAGAAGAAGACGCAATTGGTATATTGTAAGATTTCCCATTTATTGTTCCATTTGTAGCATAAGCAAAATACTTATTCCCTATCCTGATAATGGTTGGGTCTGGAAAATTTTCATTCAGTACCGGGTTGCTAATTTGTACTTGCGCAAAACTGAACGCATTAATCAATATAAAAACAATGACGAAAAAGAGATTTTTCATTTTAACCTTTTTATTTCTGGTTATTTCTTCTTATAACTGCTGCCCATCCCCCTCCTGGAGCCATCCTTATATTCAGTTTGCTGTCACGTGTAATATCCAGAATCACTTTCTTATAGTCGTTACCATTCCTGGCCGCATTAACCCCATCCTGCATAATCTCCGCCGTATAGTTGCCCGCGGGTAAAAAAGACCAATCTATTGTTAGTTCCCTGCTATCCCAATCAGTAAGGGCCCCTATAAACCAGGTATCTTCTTTTCGCCTTGCAGTGAGAATATAATCTGAAACTTTAGCGGCCAATACATGTGTTTCATCCCAGGTAACCGGGATCTGTGATATGAATTCAGCTGATTCTTTTTCTTTATAATACTTTGTAGGACTATCGGCCAGCATTTGCAATTGACTTTCGTAAACGACATACATTGCCAGCTGATGACAACGCGTACCCATGCTCATAGGTGTTTCAAATACGTCACGGAAACTGTTTCTGCTGGCATTGTTCATAGCTCCGGGTGTATAGTCCATTGGTCCTGCAACCATCCTGATGAAAGGTATGGTAACATCATGCTCCGGTGTAATACTGTGTGTCCATTTATCCTGTTCCAATCCCTTTACTCCTTCATGGCTCATAATATTTGGATACTTTCGGTGTAATCCCGCAGGTTTATAAGCTCCATGAAAGTCCACCAATAGTTTACGATCTGCACAGGCTTTGGCGAGTCTTTCATAATAATTAACCATCCACTGATCACTTCTTTGCATAAAATCCACTTTGATGCCTTTAATTCCCCATGAGGAATAGCGATCCAGTATTTTATCCATATCCCTGTCTAGCGGTTTCCATAGCGTCCATAAAATAATACCGACATTTTTTGATCTGCCATATTCAACAAGCCCAGGAATATCAATTGCCGGACCTGATTCTATGAGATTGGTAGTAGATGCAGACCAACCTTCATCAAGAAGGATATAATCCAGGCCATAGGTTGAAGCGAAATCGATATAATACTTATAGGTTTCCGAATTAATGCCGGCCTGAAAATCTACGCCATATATGTTATTAAAATTCCACCAGTCCCAGGAAACCTTACCTGGCTTTATCCAGCTGGTTTCTTTCAATACAGAGGGTGTAGACAATTTATAAACCATGTCACTTTCTGCCAGCTTTCTGTCATCATCAGTAATTGTAAATACCCGCCAGGGCAAAGCTCTGTTACCGGTGGTTTTTGCAATATAATCAGCCTCTTTAGTAATCCTTTCCATGCGATCACCGTTTCTTTCTGCGGGAACAGTCTCGAGAACTACTGAAGGAAATTTTGAATTCAATGAATTGCTTCCCGTTGCAGAAAGAAACATGTTCGGATAGTCCAGTAGGTCTGCATCTGTTATAAGGATTCGAACGTTATTTTTTATGGTGGCAAGCATCGGCAGAGAACAAAACTGGGTGGCAGAAAAAGCGGAAAGTGCATTTTCCAAATAAGGCCGTTCATTATCTGATAACATACTTTCTTCTTCAGGAAATAAAGTCCTTGTACTGTCAGGAAAATTAACCTTCAGGCTTTCCATGTTCACCACCATTTCCTTCCCATAACTGGTTCTGAACCGGTAAGCAAGCCCATCATTGTACACCCGAAAGATCAAAGCATACTTATTCTTAAACTCTATAATTAGCTCGTTATAATTATCGGCCACAATCTTTGACTTCCTGGCAATCTCTGCATTGATGGCAGTATTTACCTGATGCTTCTGAATCCTGGTGACCACGGGATCCCTGCCCAATTCTATTCCGTTTATAGTAAGAGATACAGGACTTTGCAATACAACTGCCTGGCCTCTCAGTGATGCCTCCCATTTTATATCCTTGCTGATAGTTACTGATAACTTAAGTTTTTCATCTGGAGATAACACAATGTATTGCTGTGCACTTGTTATTTTCACAGTCAGAATGAGCAGAAACCCTATTAGTTGAAACCTCATTTGATTTATATTTAGCAGATCAATACCGCCACCGACATTGTTTTAAATAGCCTGATAATCTTTCTACATCAGGAGTATTATTGATCAGACTCATCCAGACCTTCTTTTTACAAATTTCAGCTTTGCCACCCGCATACCATTTAACTCTGGCTTTAGCGCAATGATATAATACTGATTTTTTATTTTAATAATTTCGGGAGCAGCTACCGAAAGCTCTGATACCTTAAACAGGTCATTACCTACACCAAAATTCAAAGGGTCTAACGAAGAATATTGCGTGTTGAAATTATCCTTGCCATAATTTTGATTACGGAATAGAATATACTTTTTCCTGATTTTAACTACAAAAGGGCATTCGGCATCTCCACCATACCAGCCTGTATGTTTAACTGCAGTTCCCCCGCTGGATACCATCACCGGCTCACTCCATGCTTTAAGATCTTTGGACTTTCGGCAAAAAACTGCTGCTTTAATTTGAATTGCCGGATCGTTTTTTTGCAGGTGTGCACTATAATAACAATAAAAAGTTTTGCCTGTTTTTAATACCATTGGGTCCCTGGTATTAGCCATCGGGCCGGAAAAAATCGCAGGAGATTGCTCCGAATTTAAAATCCTTTCAAAATGTTTTCCGTCGGTACTTCTTGCCATGCAAATGCGGTTCCAGTCGCCGTAGAACATATAATAGGTCCTGTTTTCTTTAAGTACAAAAGGTGCCTGTAACCCGCTTTTTGCTTCTCCCAGGGAGGTATCTGCTTCCATCGCAATCCCTTTGGGCATCCAATTGGAATCCTGCAGGCTCTTCGCTTCCCAGCGATAAAATAAACGCGTATATCCGCCAGCCTTTGTGCCTCTTATGCAGGACCAAAGCTGCCAGGTATCATCTGTTGCCTGCCATACTCCGAAATCTACAGGCTGCTGCTTTGGAGAATTGTATATTCCGAGATCCGGATTGCCTGTAATGTTCCACCACTCTCCAACTATCTCGGGTACATATACACATTTACTTTTTCTCTGTCCATGAGACAAGATTGTACTTAATACTAACAACAGACCCAGGCTTATTTGAATTCCAGTTGCAACTCTCATTGTTACTCACCTGAAGGTTTAATAAGCTTTTGAGCTGTACTTGCTGGCTCACCAAAGTCTGGAGTTCCATCTGTATGCCAGGTAAATTTCTGTATCCTGGGACTTCTTGTACCACCGCAACCTTGTCCGGATGCTCCATTAGCGTGATAAATAATCCAGTCTTCTTTATCATCAGCAGACTTAAAAAATCCATTATGTCCCGGACCAAATACATTGTGACTAATGCTTTTGCTAAATACGGGGGTCGATGACTTGGTCCAGTCGGCAGGTATTAATGGATCGCCATCGGGCTTAAGGCTAAGCATTCCTAATCCATAATCATCTGTTGCACAATTGCTCCCGGAATACACAACAAAAACATTTCCGGCGGAATTCTTTAGCGCTTCAGGCCCCTCATTTACAGCAGAGCCCTGTTTTTCCCAGGCATATTGTGGTGCGGAGATCTCTGTCCGTGGTCCTTTTAGCGTCCACGGATTTTCCATTTCTGCAATGTAGAGTCGTTGGGTAATATCAGTGGATGATATCTGACCGCTCCAGATAAAATATAGTTTGGTTTTATACTCTAACACAGTGCCGTCAATGGAAAAATAGTTTGCCTGTGGGTCGCCTATTTTCCCTTTGTCAATCCATGTACCCGTGAAAGGATCCGAAGATGAGTTTTCCAAAACAAAACAACGTTGGGTTGCCAAATCAGAAGAAGCCCCGGCAGTATAATATAGATACCACTTGCCCTGTAAATAATACAGTTCAGGCGCCCATATATTTCTTGAATTGGGGCCGACGGTCGGTGGAGTCCACACTACCTTGGCCGGTGTATTACTCAATTCTGAAATAGCCGTGGTTCTCCATATTGAAATATTATTTACCATTGTATGGGTGTAATAAAAAAAATGATCCTTTTTATATACCCACGGATCCGGACCGCTGTTCAACAAAGGATTGTAGAAGCTGGTTTCTTTTACAGGGGGAATATCTACCGGTTTTTGGCTATGCCTGGAGCATGACAAACCGAAGGCAATCAGGCAACATAGCAGAATGTATTTTCTCATTTTTTAAAATTCATTTTACCATAGGTAGTTAGATGTATCGTCCTGTGAGAACAGCAGGGTCGCCCAAGGCATGTCGCAAACCGATATTATTTGAACTGTCCCATCATGTGGTCAATAACAGCTTTACCAGGGGTACCAATGGACGATTTTTTGGTAAGCTCCCAAAAGCTCTGGTTTTCCATTATTTGTGCCTGAGTAGTAACAATCCAGCTTTGTATCCATCCGGACAAAGTACACCATGCGCCCCACCCTGCATCAGAATTAGATGCCCAATAATCCCATTTACCGTAATCAAAAGCCCTGAACCATGCGCCATTCAAATCTTTATGTTTTTCACTCTGTACCTGTATTCTTATCAAAAAATCCGATAGTTTATTTACTGCGTTTTTATATACCGGGCTCGCCGTAGCCCGCGCAGCTTCATTTAAACTGAACAATGCAAAATTGTTCGCGTATAACATACATGATATTTCATCCCCATTTTTAAAGATCAGGGATCCTTCATCGGTACCATAATCTGAGTTTTTCTTCAATTCCCTAAATAGTCCTTTTCCTGTGCCGATTTCTTCCCTGATAGCGCCACAGCTTGCCTGATACTTCAGCATTTCAGTTACCATCGTATCTAACCATTGACGATGCTCTTCGGTGTTTTCAATTCTGACCAACCATGCCAAAGCAAGAATTAATCTTGCCCGCTGAGATTGAAGGCTACTTCCCCACATCCATTTATCGGGATATAAACTCATGATGGTTTTAATACCTTCCCTGGTCCGGGTTAGCAACGGCTCGTATCCTGTTTTATCGTATAACCATAAATAGCATGCCCATAACCATGACTCAAAAAATGGCGCTGGATGCACCAGGTCCCTGTTGTAATAGAATTGCCAGCCATTTTTTAATATATTTTTCTCTTCCAGCCGTTCACCCCTGAATCCTTTTGTACCACTTGTTCTAAAATTCGCCATAATGGCTTCAGCAATTTCCTTATCCCACTTATTGGTTTTTAGATAGGCCGAAGCACCTATCATTCCCAATATGGCCCTTGCATTGTCATCTCCATAAAAGGTTCCCCAACTGGGTGTAGAGGTGGCCCAACCAATAAGCCCATAAACGGGGCTGTTGGGATCATTCTTTTCACCAGCTCTCAGGTTAGAAGTTTTGAACACATAATCGATCAGATTAGCCGATGTCTGTTTATATTTCTCGTCATTAAAAAGGTTTCCGGCCATAGCCAGTGCCATACTTGCCTCACCCTGATCATCTGCTCGCATCCAATAGCGGTACCGGTGAGTACCATCATAATATATAGTAGAAGTATGTCCCTCTATTATGCCAAGACTCCCATCACCACTAGGCTTATTTTGGCTAACCGGGGGACCTAATGGTGGATCAATGTTTCCATATTTCTCCCAGTCCTGTTTCCAGCTTGGATGTACTAATAATCTTGCGTTATAATACCATTCCACACCCTTTTTAATACAGTTCAGCCGGGCGTTGCCTGGCAAGGTTTTGTTTTTGGTAAACATAGGCTGCACATCCTGCTGCCATTTTTTAAGCTCAATTTTCCTTCCTGTTATCCGGCTTATTATGTAGGTCCATAATTCTTTAATGGAAGCATTTGGACCATAACAACCTGTTTGAAAATTACTTAAACCAGTCATACATACCAGGCCATTGCCCTCCTCAAAAAGCAAAGGATATACCTTCGTATCGGTGAGTCCGTATTCTGCCTTATCCAATCCAACAACTTTAGCCAGTACAATGAGAGGATCCTTTACCTCTACGGGCAATACATGACAATCATGGATTCCAAGTAAGCTCATCGATGATAAACTGGCACCAAACTTATCAGTAGTAATGACACCACGTTCTAAATGTGTCTCTACCGGGTTTGCGGGAATATCTAATCCTGGAAAAGAAACAGGATATTCAATATATAATTTAAGTTTCTTAAGTTTTGCCTGATCCAGTAATCGTTTGCTAATGCTATTTACGGGATCCATTTTTGGATATGCGTTCGCTATAATAAATACTCCCGCGCCTGTCGAAGCTGCATTAACTGCTGCTTCCGGCGAATTATAATTTCTGATAGTAAATCCTTCCCGCTTCAACAGTTGATACAGATTATTTTTTGTGTTCCCATAAAAAAATAAATCTTTCCCCTGGGCATATATCTGAAAGGTGAGACCTAGGCAACATAAAAAACTCAGCATTAAATTTTTAATCTTCATTTCAATGGCTTTATTACATACTTAAATTCGATTCGCTAAATGGAAATTAGTCCTCATTTATTTTGTTTCAACAAACCAATTATCTGTACGAAAAGGACATACAGGAAGGCCGTCCTTACTAAAAAGATTGCCTGTTGCGGTATCACTAAAACCATAACGCACCGCCACAGGCTTTTGCACTTTTTCGCTCCACAGCTTTATTGTATTATTTTCCAACTGGGCTTCCGCTGCATAAAAAACCTTATCATCACCTGCTATAAATAATTCTGTTACGGTCTTTCCCTTTATAAGCAGTCCTTTTTCGGCATTCTCAAAGCTGACAATTATCCTGTTATTTTTTATACTCATGTTTTTGTACAGAGGGCTTTTATAGACAATGTCCTTTTTGTGATATGTTTCTGCTAATGCCCAGTTGGATAATCTCAATCCCACATCATGCTTGTTGGAAGGATGAACATCATGAATATTTGTTACAAGATCCGTTGTTACCACCATTCCTGTATTTGGATGTTCCATGCTTTTGGTCTGTGCTTCCCGCAATAAAGCGCCGGTGTTTATTACTGCATATTTATAAGGTGCTATTTGGACAAAATAAAATGGAAAGTCTTTGTTCCAGGCTGATCGCCATCCATCTATCATGGAGGTAAATAATTTATTGTACGTACTTGCAGTAAGTGTATTATTTTCTCCCTGGTACCAGATTGAACCGGCTATAGCATACTTTGTTAAAGGCGCGATCATTGCATTATAGGCGTATCCGGGCAAATAGGGACACATTCCACTTGGCTCAATTTTGGCTGCGGCTTCCTTTAAAACAATATCGGATTTTACGATACTATCAGGTGTCCATACTTCAGCAGCAGTTCCTCCCCAGCTTGCTTCTATCAGACCAATGGGAGTATTTAATTTGTTATTAAGATTCTTGCCAAAAAAATAACCAACTGCACTAAAGGATTTTAAAGTAGTACTATCGCAGATAGTCCATTCTGCATTGAGGTTATCCTGGGGATACGCGGCAGTTGATTTTGGTATTTTAAAGAAACGAATATTTACATTTCTGGCAGTGGGCAATTCAGCCTTTATATCTTCTAACCCCCAGTTCCCACACATTTCCATATTACTCTGTCCTGCACATACCCAGACTTCCCCGATCATTATATTGCTCAGAGCGATAGTATTATTCCCTTTTATGGAAAGAGAATAGGGTCCCCCGGCTTCCGGTGTTTCAATTAGAACCTCCCAGCATGCATCTCTTGAACCTGTAGCATAATAGGTTTTATTATTCCAGGAACTATTTACGGTAACTTTTTCATAGGGGTTTGCCCATCCCCAGATCCTTACCTGGCTTTGCTGCTGCAACACCATGTTATTACTGATAAGAGCGGGTAATCTTACATTGCCGTACAAACCTTGCGATAGCGTTATAAGAATAACTGCAAATAATATTTTCAATGATGAAGAGGTTATCATTTTATTTTCCCGCAACATTTAATTTAAAATCTGGAATTATGTAGCTATAAATAAAATACTGCAGCTCACTCCAGGCGCTTTCCTTTGGGTATGGGAAACCTGGATACAATTGCTGATCATTCTGCACGAACTTAATCTTCACCCGTATTTCAGACCTTTTTTGTGTGAGGCGTGCAGGAATCAGAAACTCATCATCCCTGAAACATCTGTTGGATGTTTCCACCTGTATTTTGCGAAGACCCAGTTCACCATTAGGAGCAGAAAAAGTAACAGTATTGGAACCTGCCAGGTACCAGTCACCCGCCTTCTCCCATTGAATATTCGATTCACCGGATGTTGGGCTTACAGCAGCTACATAAACTTCTGCTAACTGATTAGGAAAGCTATAGTCAAGTGTTCTTCGAATTAATGCGCCTTTATTTTCAGGATCTAATTTTACCGTGAATTCTGAAGTTCCGCGTGTAAAACGCCCGTCCATAGTTATAGCCGGATAAATTTCCTTCCCTGATTTTTCATTGTATCCGGGAATCTTTGCCATGTCCATTCCCCATACTGTTTTAGGGAAGGTATCTATTCCCATTTCATACCGGGATGTAAGTGATAATACCTTTGAGGCAGCGGAGGACGTATATACATGCTTTTTTTCACTTTCTTCATTTCCGATATCTAATTCATCTGTCTTTATAAGCGAAGGAGCAGGCAAACCATACCAATAAGTAACTGCTTCATAATGTTCAGATGCAAGGTTTTCACCCCCATGTTCAAACTGTATCCTGGCCCTTCGGCCGAAGGGCATCATATCTGCAATAAGGAACCTGTAACCTGATTCAATCAGATCTTTTTCATGGGTTGCTTTATTTTTTTCCGGAGCCCCACAAGGATGGCCTGCGAAAGGAAGTGTCATATTCTCACCTCCCCAATAATCACCGCCTCCGCCCCATTCTTCTGTACCGGTGCCGTATGCCTGTGGGCTTTCGCTGTCATCAAAAAAAAACCGTGGGTCTCCTTCCAGTGTACCCAGGTTGGCCTGGTGAGAAAATATGAAGGAAGTACCTACAAAACTTCCCGACCATTCCTGATGTCCTTCTGTACCCCTGGTATCGAGCCAGGTCATATCTTTTCCTAATTCAGGCTGGGGAAAATTTTTGTAGGTAGCATGGAAATAACTATTTCGGTTTGCTGGAGAATAAAGCGGTTCATATCGTATATCATATGTAATGTCTATATCTCCAGGTTCAATATCGGAAAGTTCAAATCTTGCTGTTTTAAAAAATGGCATAGGGTAATAGCAGGATAATTCAACTTTTTTATTGATATAGTCATAATGGATGTTGATGGGAAATCCTTTAACCAGGTATTCTTTATTTTCTCTGTTATAAAGGGTTCCTGCCCCAAAGAATAAACATAACGGTGCATCTACAGACGGATATTTTGCATTATCCCAGGTAATCTGTATACGAGTACGTTCCAGGTCCAGCGCTTTATCAAGGGGCAAAGTAAGTTTGAAAGCACGAATGGAAGAAGGCGAAGCCTTTATAGTGGCGAATGCAATCTTTTTCTCCTTCAATTTAATTTTACCATGTAAAGATTTAATATTTTTTGGCGCAATATCTAACCCCGAGCTACTAATGAGATCCTTTACTTCCTGATCAGATGATTTATTAATATCCCAGGTTTTAACGGGCTGAGAAAGGACAGATTCATCAGCGAAAAGATGATAGATATAATACCCGGTACCATAAAAGGTTCTGGAATATGCGATGCGTATGGAATCCCGGAAAGGCATAGGTGTCCAGATCAGGTCCGCGCCCCTCGTTGTTGACCAGGTCCATGCAAGGGGATTGGAAAAGGGGCCGGAAGGAATGAAGGTTGAATTTTTAAAAAGCTTTGTTGCATTAACCGGATCAGAAGTTCCGGTTTCCTTTACAACATTATCTTTCCCATCTATTGTAAAGTGCCAGGGGCTACCATGCCAGTGGTTGGCTCGAAAAAAATACAGGACACCTTTCCCTTTAACATCCAGTGTCACATTTTCATCTTCGTTATTCATAAAAAGAAAGTGCCCGGCATCTGCATGGTGATTTCCGCCTGTTCGGTCATAGGTACTGCGCATGTAGGCACGAACGCCTAAACGCTGTACCGGCAGTTTATCCCACATACGGTATGCATCCATACCTACAGGAATAACTTGTGCTGAGTTAGATGCAGTTTTTTGTCCCAGGACACTTGAACACCAGGGAAAGCCTAATAGCACAATACCTAAACAGCGAAATACCTTATGCATATTCTCCATTAAAATCGGCTGAAGTTTTTGTAAACATACTTTCCGTACCTGAGATAGATTTTCATGGCTATAAATTCATTTTAATTAACAGCTTTCCATCTTAATGGAGCGAGGTAAAGGCCTTTTTTATCCCAACCCGTGTTCGAAATAAACCACCCTTCCTTTTTATCATATATTATTTCTGCGGCATGCACAGGTAATTTGCATACCAGGTTCTCTATTGGAAAATTTTCCGGGTCTTTAGACCAGTAAACATCTGTTTGATTATACGCTGTAACCGCCCTGCAGATAAAGAGATAAAATATGCCGCCCTTATGGATTACCGTAGGACTCTCGGCATCCCCTCCCCAGTTAATTTTAAGCGGCTGTACGTGAACTATTTTTGGTCCACTCCAATGAACCAAATCAGGACCTGTACGTACAGCCACTGAAGATCGGATATCGATCTCGTTGAAAACCCTGGTATAGTAGTAATAATATTTGTTCTTATAATGCATTATATAGGAATCACGGGCATGGCCGGGATCACTGAATAGCGGATTACGATCATGCCTGGTCCAGTTAAAGAGGTCTTTACTATTTGCAAGGCATAACTGCCCCCAGGACGCATAGGTAGGTGCAGTGGGTTGAAGATTACCCACGTTGTAAAACATCCGGTAAGTTCCTTTTTGTTTTATAATGTGAGGAGCCCACAGCACTTTTTCAACGCCTGGTTTGGCTTTCATGGCATATCCATGATCTTCCCATTTGGCTTGTTTAATGGATTTCGCAGTAATATGAAAAAAACGATACTCGTCCCACGGTGCAACAGGCAAATGATGAATGATCCCATAGGCGTGCCAGGTACCATCCTCGCCTTTAATAAAGGTGTGATCGTTTGTATACCAGTCTTTTGCCTCGTTTAATCGTTCAGGACTTTCATTAGGATCGAATATGTGAACAAACTCACCGCCAATCTCAGGAACCTGGTAAACTGGTTTTTGCCCAAGCCCTGGTAAACTGTAAACACAAAGCGTAAATAATAAAATCAGCAGTTTCATGATAACCGAAAAGATTGTGGCAAATGCGTGTTTTAGCGTTTTCTGTGATAAAGATAACCGCAAATTCAATTAATCCAAATTATTTTTTCTCATGGTGCCAGATCCTATGGCATAGTTTCTTCCGCGCTTCTGAAATAGGTTTTAATAACGCCTTTAATGGGACCTCGCTTTTTGTAAGGTTTAAATGTTGCGTTTTAATATGATTCAGGTCTCTATTGCGTATTGGAACTTCTGCCTGATGTTTCTATATTTTGTCTAGCAATTTCCAGCAACACCATTCCTGTCTGGGCAGGTGAAATGGGCCTTTAAATAAATTGCCTTTGGCCGTTTGAGCAACTGTCCCATCACGATGCAGATAGCCGAACCATTCTCCATGTTTTTTATCATGAAAATGGTTGTAAGAATATTCATGAACCATTTTATGCCATTCTGCATATTTAGGATTTTTTGTAAGAGTATAAGCGAATAAGGTAGCAATGATAAATTCATTGTGGGGCCACCAAAATTTCATGTCATGATAATATTCCTGGACAGGCTTCTTATAAACGTCACGGAAATAAAAAATGCCTCCGTACTCTTTATCCCAACCCCGTTCCCACATATAGTCGATTATTTTACAACCCAATTTTATTAAATGAGGATCGTTATTGCGATATTTTGCTTCATTCAAAATAAACCAGGAAGCCTCAATGGCATGGCCGGGAGTAAGCATTCTTCCGTCAAAATGATCCACAATACTTCCGTCAGGGGCAACCTGCTCCATTACACACTGTAGATCATCCTTCACAAAATCTTTTTCTATTTCTGCAATCCATTTCATTATCCACTCATCGCAGCGCGGATCTCCAACAGTTTC
>Ga0136846_1235841_pt1 | contig 13824 bp, 8 predicted proteins | sample HopSoiMetagenom2_FD_96841 | JGI IMG/M metagenome (GOLD analysis project Ga0136846, IMG submission 96841) | Grasslands soil microbial communities from Hopland, California, USA - 2 Assembly 2016 (version 4) | ecosystem: Environmental > Terrestrial > Soil > Grasslands | place: USA: Hopland... | reverse complement strand
TCGAGCCTTTATTTCCATAAACGGCGATGCCCTGGTTGACCACTTTGCCATCGAGATCTTTTTCCTTGCCGAGAGACTCCATGATGAGTTGCTGGAGATATTTCGAGAAAAGCTCGAGGCGATCTTTGTAAGGGAGGATGACCATATCTTTGGCGCCTCGGCCCTTGCCGATGCCGTACCAGGTCAAGGCGAGTTGAGCCGCGGGATTTTCGCTGAAGCTATGTTTGCGTGTGGCCTGATCGCAGGCCGCCGCCCCGGCGAGGAATCGATCGATATCAAACCCTTCAAGCGCGGCCGGGAGCAGTCCGACGGCGGACGTTTCACTGGTGCGACCTCCTACCCAATCCCACATCGGGAAGCGCTTTAGCCATTTTGTTTTTTCGGCCAATTTGTCGAGTTCGCTCGCTTCACCCGTGACTGCAACGGCGTGCTTTTCAAAATGAAGGCCGGCCTTTTCGAAAGCCTGTTTGGCCTCCAGCATTCCGTTGCGAGTTTCTTTGGTGCCGCCCGACTTGGAAATGACGACCACGAGGGTGCGTCTGAGATGTGGACCGATGGCTTCGAGGACTTTATCCATGCCATCCGGATCAGTGTTATCGAAAAAGTAGCTTTGCATCGGATCCTTGCCGGGATGGCTGAGAGCCCTGGCGACAAACTGAGGGCCGAGAGCTGAGCCGCCGATCCCGACGACGAGGACTTTCTGGAAGGTTCCCTGCTGGCCCTGAATAGCACCGGAATGGACTTCGTGGGCGAAAGTTTTGACGTCTGCGACGGTTTGCTCAATCTGTCGGCGGATATCGGGGTTGGGAGCCAGGGCGGCGTTGCGGAGCCAATAGTGCCCAACCATTCGGTTTTCATCGGGGTTGCCGATGGCGCCGCGCTCAAGTTCATTCATGGCGGCAAACGCCTTCTGAAGCTGGGCGTTCATGGATTGATAAAAGTCGTCCGGCAGGAGAGTGCGGCTCAAATCCGTGGCCAGGCCGATGGTAGGAAACTCGAAATACAGCTTCTGGAAACGTTCCCAGAGCTGTTCATTTGTTAAGGTCATAAAATCGAAGTCCGTTTTAGTGCGGTTGGGGCGCGGGAGCGAGTATAATGATACGGCGGTTGAGAGTGGAGGGTTGAGTGTTGAGGGCGATGGAATGAGCGGAACAGAGAATGTGCAGGATAAGCGGGATAATGCTGTATTTGGCCATGTGCATTTCTACGTCCCGCAACGTGCCAACAACAGTTTGGCGGAATTTGAGCAGCTCGCCTTACCTGGACTCGAGTGCCACAAGTTTCTTTCGCACCTGCTCCAACTCATCGCTGAACTGAGCAGGAGCGAATTCCGGGATATTCTGGCTGAGTTGGAAGAGACGATCGATTTGCGGGTTCAATTCAACGCGATCCGCAGAGGGTAGATCCAGGATCAGGCGATCCAGGGCCAGGACAAGCCGTTCAGCTCTGCGCGCGTGAGTTTCCGCAGTGGTTTGTTTGTCCCGGAATTCTGGCGCGAGTGCAGAGATGGCCCGGACAGACAGCAGGACAACATTGGTGTTCCACTCCCTGGACGCGGATTGAGCCAGAGAATCAGCAGCGGACTGGAGTCCTGCAAAGGATTGAGCGGTGAGAGGGAATACGGCTTTCGGGAAGGCTGATGCCTCTGGAGATATGATTTTTGGCAGCAGCCAGGCCAAAGCTTCGGTTCGGAGCCGGAGCCGAGGCTGGTCATTGGTGAGCGCGCTCAACTGAGCGATCATCTCGCGCAGCGCGACAGCCTGTCCGACGAGCCAAAGCTGACCGTGCGAGCGCTGCTCCTGCCAGTGTCTGGGCTCCGAGGCGCACTGGCCGTCCAATTCAAAGATGAGTTCGGGATGGCCCGCGGAGAGAATGTCCGGAGCCACGTTTTGATGGCAGGCGACACAAGCGTTTGCCCGCTCATAAGCCTCGCGAAGTTCTCGCATGCCAAGTTGCACACGATCGGCATGCGTGAACTCGGGACGGGTGTGCGAGCGAAGCCATGATTCAGAATAGCCGTGGCAATTTTCGCAGGAAATACCTTCAGAAATGTCATTCTTATCTCGAACGAATGTGGTGATGTTCGCCGTCGGAGCGTGGCAGATGGTGCACCGGGAACTTTCCGCTGGATTTGGGATGTGGAGAGTTTCGGCGAGGCGAGCGGAACGGGCAGTAATGAGAGTCGCGTAAGCGCGGGAATGAAAATCGAATTTACGCCAGCGGGTGTATTGGTTACTCTTATCGCCAGCACCCCCGTGGCATGCGGTCGAACTGCAAGTCTGTGGTCCCTGGAACAAAGGATCTGACCGGACCGCCACGGAACCGAGTGTGGATGCTGAGATCGCTAGCAACAGAACTCGAAAGACCGGCCCTTGGGCAACCAGAGCGCTCGGCCGATATTCTCTTGTGATCCAGATCCGCGGCACGAGCGCTGTGTTAAACAATGGAATGCCATGATGCAATCTATTCTCGACAATATCCGGCAAGCGACGCCCATGACATGGGGCTACCTGATCGGGTTGATTTTAACGCTCGGGGTGCTGGCTCAATGCAGCCTCGTGCTTGGCGCGTACGTTTATCGATTGTTCTGCCAAAGGCGCGCCGCAGCCCTGGCTCGCAAGGAACTTGAATTAAATATTCGCACCGCGATGGCAAGGTTGCGCGAGGCTGAACAAAAGCAATTGACCTGGAACGGCTATCGAAAATTCCGGATCGATCGGAAAATAGAGGAATGCCACGATGTGTATTCCTTTTTGTTGTCGCCGCATGATCGTAAAGCTGTGCCTCTTTTCAAACCGGGTCAGTATCTCACTTTTCAATTGGCGATCCCGGGACAGCCCAAACCGATCGTGCGTTGCTACTCGCTGTCCGACAGTCCGCATGCTGAGAAGAATTATCGGGTGACCGTCAAAAGAGCGGTCGCGCCGGCGCCCGGAGCGCCGCATGGCCTGGCTTCGAATTATTTTTGTGATTTGTTGAAGGAAGGCGATATCGTTGATGTGAAAGCGCCCGCGGGCCAGTTTTACCTGGATCTGACGCGGCCGCAGCCCCTCGTTTTGATCTCAGCGGGCGTGGGCATTACGCCGACGCTGAGCATGTTAAATGCGGTGATCGAATCGGGAATTGAGCGGGAAGTCTGGTTTTTCTTTGGAACACGCAATCGGCGCGAGCACATTCAGAAGGAGTATCTGCAGAAGGTCGCGGCCGAGTGCAAATACATTAATCTGCATGTTTGCTACAGTGCGCCGGGGGATGAGGATGTTGCCGGGAAGGATTACCATCACAAAGGACGGGTAACCATCGACCTGCTCAAACAATTGCTTCCCTCGAGCAATTATCACTACTTCCTGTGCGGTCCAAGCTCGTTCATGGAAAGTATCACCACGGGATTGCGCGACTGGGGAGTGCCGGATAGCGACGTGATGTTTGAAGCATTCGGCCCGGCGACCGTGAAACGCTCGTCGGTTACCACAACTTTCTTAAAGAACGCCCCACTGGTTAAAGTCACATTCAGCCGCTCGCGAAAAAGCGTCGAATGGAACCCGAAAGTCGGCACGTTGTTGGACCTGGCGGAAGAACAGGGAGTGAAGCTGGAATCAGGCTGCCGAGCGGGAAGCTGCGGGAGCTGCCTTGTGGCCATTAAGTCCGGGAGTGTCGAGTATCTGGACTCACACTCCGCGCCACCGGAAGAAGGCTCCTGCCTGACATGCATCGCGCGTCCCAAAACAGACTTGATCCTCGAGGCCTAAGCACCCGTGACGACCACCACGCCTATTTCGAAAGCGCGCCGGTGGGACGCTTCTTTCGACCCGGAAATGTCGGAGGAAATGGTGGATCGTTTATTAACGCTCGCGCCATTTTCGAAAATTCCTCAGGACGCATTTCCGAAACATTTGCCCTTGCGGGGCATTCTTCGGCACGACACGCGGGTGCAGCGATTCAGGGCGGGAGAATTGATCGTGCGGCAGGGTGATTACGGGAATTCTGCCTTTATCATTTTGTCAGGGACGGTGCGAGTCGTGCTGAAACCGGAATTGCCGATTTCCATGCTGGGCCGGAGGGAGACACGAAAACGGGGGATCTTCCGGAGCATTGCGCAACTTTGGTCCAACCCAAAAGAGCCGGAGGTGAGGAAGCGCTCGGACCTGGCCGAGGAAGGGTTGAAATCGCGCCAGAACCGAAGAGGGGAAGTGCGGGTCGCGCTGCAGGACGTGCCACGAGTTCTTGATGAACATCAGACCGCGCAGATTGGGCCCGGGGAATTATTCGGAGAGATTTCGGCGCTAGGCCGAATTCCAAGGACCGCGACGATGTTCTGTGACACGAATGCGGAATTGCTCGAGATTCGCTGGCAGGGTTTGCGCGACATTCTGCGCTACGACACGCAATTGAGGCAGCACGTCGATGAGATTTACCGGAAGAATGCATTGGCTACCCAACTTGTAAGCCATCCACTCTTCGGGAAACTGGATGAACAGGCGCTGGCGCGGGTTATAGCGCAAACGCAGTTTGTCACCTTTGGGGATTACGAATGGTCGGGCGATTACAAGCGGTTGATCAAATCCGGTTCTGCCGCCCCGCCGGAGCCAGTGATTTTGCGGGAAGGGGATTATGTTGACGGAATTGTCATGCTGCGGGCTGGATTCGCGCGAGTGAGCAAGTGTTTCGGAAACGGCCAAAGGACTTCAACCTACCTCGGCGCCGGACAAATCTACGGGATGAAGGAGATCATCCAGAACGCCACGCGAAGGGAAAACTTATTGCCTTTCGAGCACACGGTCACCGCGCTTGGCTACACGCACGCTCTTTTTATTCCGACCGCCACGATCGAAGAGGTAGTGCTCCCGGGAGTTCCGAACTCGGTCCTGAAGACGTTGAGCGCGGAAACCGGAGCGGAACCTGACGGAGAGTCGCAAGGCATCGGCGAGGGAGCGGTGGACCAGGCGATGCTGGAATTTCTCGCGGAAAACCGTTTTTTTAACGGCACAAAAACGATGGTCATCGATCTGGATGCGTGCACGCGCTGTGATGATTGCGTGCGGGCCTGCGCTTCCACGCACCAAAACAACCCACGATTCCTTCGGCATGGGCCGATTAATGACGGCATTATGATCGCTGACGCCTGCATGCATTGCGCAGACCCGGTGTGCCTGATTGGTTGTCCGACCGGTGCGATTCATCGCAACGCGTCTGGTGGAGAAGTGATGGTGAACGAGAGCACCTGCATTGGATGCCAGGTCTGCGCGAACAATTGCCCTTACGACGCGATCCGGATGGCCGAAGTGCGGGATGAGAGTGGAACCATCCTTGTGGATGAGCAGATGCGGCCGGTACTCAAGGCGACCAAGTGCGATTTGTGTGTTGAACAACACGGCGGTCCTGCCTGCCAGCGGGCCTGTCCGCACGGGGCGTTGGTGCGAATGAATATGACAGACCTGGGAAGCTTCGCTGCCTGGCTGAAAAAATGATGAGGCATCTCGGGAAGATTTTTGTCCTGCTGGCGCTCACAGGAGTGGTGGTCGCCGCTTATCCAAACATCAAATCAGCCCCCGGTTATGCTTATTTGTCCGGATGGATTTTACTTGGCATCATTGTCATTCTCGCCGGGTACAACTTCTGGAAGAAACTTCCATTTTTACCGCTGGGCATGAGCGAAGGCTGGCTCCAATTTCACGTGTACGCAGGCCTGTTTAGCGCGGTGATTTTTTTTGCACATGTACGGTGGCGCTGGCCGACCGGCATTTTTGAGCAGCTCTTCACGTTGATGTACGCCGCGGTGATGCTCTCCGGAATTGCGGGATTGATCATCAGCCGGACATTTCCGAGGCGGCTGACGGCACGAGGCGGGGAAGTTATTTACGAGCAGATTCCGCTCATTCGCAGCGCGCTTCGAAAATCAGCGGAGACACTCGCATTGGAATCCATTCCAGAAGCCGGCAAATCCACCATCGCGGATTTTTATTCGGCGGAATTGGCTGGATTTTTCGCGGATCGGCGCAATCGACTTTACCATCTGTTTGAATCGCGAATTCCGCTCAACCGTTTGCAAGCGAAGATCGGCGAATTGAATCGATTTCTCAATGAACAGGAGCGCAAACGAATGGCCCGGATTGCCGATTACGTGCGGGAGAAGGATGGGCTGGATTATCACTATTCGTTGCAGTCCACGCTGAAAATCTGGTTATTCACGCATATCCCGCTGAGCTACGGACTGCTTATTTTTGCCGCGCTGCACGTGCTGCTGGTCACTGCTTTTTCGGGAGGCGCGCAGTGAAGGATCAATTGCCTTCTCCAGAATTCAATCATGGCCAGTACGAACGACCCAACTGCAATTGGGAATGCGGCCAGATGGGGACGGGAAAGAAATGCCGACTCGGGCCGAGCGCGAGAGGGGAATGCCGTGCCGGTTATGAATGCAAGCCGACGCTTGAAACCGGAGCGGGCGAGACGAAAGGACGCTTTCGCTGCACGCGTCCGCCGGAACAAGGAGGACCTTGTGAAGCCGGTCCTTTGCCGGATGGAACTTGCAGCCGACGATTGCCAAAATGCCAGCCAACGCGTTCTTTGCGAGCGAAACGCGGAGTGCTGGTGAAGGCGTTTTCGGCATTTGTGTTTGGCGTGCTCGTCTTGATTCTTTCGGTTGAATATTGCTGGAGTTTTATCTCGCCGGGGCCGATTTCGCGCGCACACAACAGTGTTCGTTTCGCCGAGATGACTGCCACGGCCCATCCAGGTAGCGCCAATAATTGCGCCTCCTGCCACCTTTCGGCCAGAGGCGGAATTGTCGAATGGGCTCAAGCGTCACTCAGATCCGAGCCAAGCCCTTTTCGGGTGGATCAAATGCTCAGAAGGGTCCATCCAGGCATGACAAAACTTGACCAGGCCTGCACGGCGTGTCATCCTGGAAAATTGTTTCATAATACTCGTGTGCACTGGGACTACTCCTGTTCACAATGTCACCGAGAGCATGAAAGCGCCGGGCGACTGAAACGAGCGGAGGCGAAGCATTGTTTGTTCTGCCACGCGGATCCATCAGCGCTTCGCACCATTCACCCGATCAATCTGTTCGAGATTGATCACCCGCAATTCGAATTCCAGAGGAACAAAGTCAAAGATGTCGATACTCTCCGTTTTAGCCACCAGACTCATCAGGCATCGAATCCGAAGATGCTAAAAATCGACGGCCAGTCTTTAACTTGTGCTTTTTGTCACCAGACCGAAAGCACCGGCGCGTTCTACAAACCTCCCTCTTTTGAAGGCAGTTGCAAAGCGTGTCACTCCCTCCAATTCGACAAGCGAAATCCGGATTTGAGTGTTCCGCACGGCAACGTCGACGCCGTCGTGGCATTTCTCCGGAGCGCTCCGGCGCAATACGCGGACTATGCGCGGCAGAGAAAAGGAATCCAAACAGCTCGTGAAGTGGAGAATTTCGTGGCGAGCGAGTTGCAAGAATTGCGATCCCAATATGGGTCAGGAGAAGAGCTTGAAGCCCGGATTTTCTTCAGCAACGACATTTCCGCGCCGACTTCCGACAGCGGCAGGCTGGGTCAGAGCGGGCGGGCGCTTTTTCCCGGATGCGCCTACTGCCACGAGGTGCGGCACGGGAATAATAGGCCGGAGGTGACCGCGCCGGTGATCAAGACGCGCTGGTTCACTAAAGGACGCTTCGATCACAAGGCGCACGTCGCGTTCGCCTGCGCGGAGTGTCACCAAACCGCGATGAGCATGAGCGCTTCCGACCTGCTCTTGCCGGGGCAACAAACCTGCGCCCGATGCCATAATTCGCAGGGAGTCGGTGGAACAGATTGCATGCTTTGCCACCAGTACCATAACACTCCGCCACTGCGGGCCGACCGTTGAAGCTATAGCGACGGGTTACGCGGAAATTTTGCATATGGCAGTCGCGCGCCGCGGAACATCATGTGGTCGGCCCGGATGCTGTCAGGAGCGAGAAAACTGACCGTGCCAGAAGCGGCGATAAGGTCGTCCTGATCAATTCCATCTCCGCTGACCCCGATTGCGCCGATGAGCACTCCGTTTCTGTACAAGGGGAAACCACCTGCGAAAATCGTCATGCCATTGGGCAGTTCTGGTTTCAAGGTGAGACCTGTCATAGGGACGACAGCGCCGTTCAGGGTGTTAGTCACGAGGGGGAATAACGAAAAGCGCTCCTGCAAGCCCAAAAAAGGACCGGGAAAGGTGCCATCGATGCCGGGAGGAAAAAGGCTTTGCGAGAGGAATCCGACTGTGCGCGTGGAGAAGGCGCGGTAATCCGTAGAGAAGAATAAAGCCGTCCGGGCTTTTTGAACGGCAACATCCCAGCTAAACATCGTCGCATCCGGAGTTCGAAATGTTCCGAGCACCACGGGGGCGACGCCGGGGACATTTGGGTTGTTCACAACCGTGATGAAGACTTGCGCGGCTTTGCCTGGAGGCAGGCGGATGCCCGCCCGCGTGAGTCGCGCGCGCGCCGCGGCGAGGGCCAGAATATTTGGGCCCTCGGAGGCCGAAAGCCGCGCGGAGCTCAGGGGCGCGGTGGAAGGATCGCCGAGGATCGGCTGCCGAACCTCTCCCAGCACGCCGCCAAGTTCGACCTGAGGGTAAGCCACTGGAGGGCTTGCCCGGATAGTGAATGGCGCGACCGGCTGGCCCATGTACCCCGGAAGATATTTTGCCCGCCTGGTTGTGCTCTCGTTGTATTCAACACGAATACCATCGATAAAGACCCCAGAACCGAGGATGATGGACGAAGGCGGGTAATGCCATTGGCCGGCAAGCGCAATGTCCTCGTTGACATCATAAACCTGGTTCAAGCCTTGAATTCCGCGCAAAATTTCGGACCCATCTATTGTTACTCCCACCCCGCCGAGAAGAATTCCGTCTTTGTACAAGGGCAAACCGCCGGGCGCACCGGCGAGTGAACTAAAAGCAATGGGCGCGCCATTGGTCCCTCCGTTGAATCCCGGCACATAGGTGGCGGGATCTTTAAACCGATTCACATCAGAAAAACTGAGGTTTGAAAAATTGACGCCGACGAGCGGTCCCGGCGGAGTGAAATGAACTTCAGGCGGGAAATGTTGCTGAACGATGTATCCAGCCGTCCGCGAGCTGAAGGCATGTCCCTGGCTGCTCAGGAAAGCCGCCGTGCCGGCTTTGGAGACGGTGACGGCAATGGCAAGCGAGCGTTGAGCGGGAACGGACGGAATGGTGCCGGTGGACTGAACAGCAAGGACAAAACCTTCACGGTCAACTACGGCAATAATGCTATCGGGAGAAATTGTACGAGCCCGCGTAGCGGCGTCCCTCAGCACCTGCATCACGTCGCTGACATCCATCGCTGATGCGCGCAGGAGCAAGCACAAAAGGGCCAGGATCGGCCAACGCACTCGTTGCATGATGAGTCGATCATGAATCAAGGACACATTGGAATAAATGAAAATCCAGTGATGTTTTCTTGCCTTTGAATTCTGAGCCTGTACATCCGGGGCAATCATGCGCTCGGTCTCAACACAGGCCGTTATTGCTTGCCTCGGCTGCGTTGGGATCGGGCTGAGCCCATACTGCATTCGCGCAGCCGATTTGAACGAAAGAAAACCAGAGAGAATTCAAAATCTGAAAGGCCAGATTGCCGCGCAGACCAATCAACCGCCCGCCTCCCCAGAGCGATTTAATCCAGATCCCGGCGTGCCTCCAGTCCGGCGAAAGCTCATATTCGAAGAACCGCGATTTGAAGTGAAAACTCAGATCAGCACGAACAGGGCGGAAACAAATTTAATTTTTAATCCGGATCCGGGCGCGGCAGCGGTTCCGGTTTCGAACCCGCTTTACAAAACGAACTTCGGAGTCATACAAAAATTCGGGACCGAGCCTCTTGCAACCGATCTGAACGGCACGCGCGATTCTCTTCGCAGCACCGAAATTCAACCACAGCCCCTCCCGCCGCCAGATTCGTTTGGGCAGGAGCCTTTGTCTTCAGCAGAAAAACTTCCGAGGACCAATGTGGTTTTGAATCCAAAACCGTCGGTGAAGTTTGAAAACCCGGATTATCCTCTCGCCGCCCAACATCAGGGCTATCCGGCCGGAGCTGAACCGGTAACGAATCGCTGGCGAATCGGGTTCACTCCCTGGAACCGTTATACGCGAGGGCAGGTCGAAGGGCCGTACCTGAGCCCGCCGGCCATGTGGCACCCTTACCGGCAGAGCGTTTTAAAAGGAGATTTTCCAGTTATCGGGCAGGACATTTTTCTCAATTTGACAGCGGACAGCCAAACAGATTTCGAGGCGCGACGATTGCCCACTCGAAGCGGAATCAGCGCAGCCCGTCCGAATAGTTCCGAGTTTTATGGGGAAGGAGATCAGTTATTTGTTCAAAACAACTTCGCTTTTACGGTCGATCTTTTTCAAGGGGAAACCGTTTTCCAGCCGGTGCATTGGGCCCTCCGCTTACAGCCCGTTGTAAACATCAATTATCTCGATGCTCCGGAAACGGGGATTGTGAACGCCGATCCGCGCGGTGGCCACGCGAAGGCCCATGATCATCCGGCAGTGAGCAATTCGCCAGATATCGACATAGACGATCTGCTTGGGGGTGAATTGCAGCCCGCACCAGATGACCTGACAGGCACTCACCGCACGCAGCGTCTTCGCAGTTTTGCCGCTCTCCAACAGGCATTCCTGGAACTGCACATCGCCGATTTGTCGGACACATACGATTTCCTGGCGAGCCGGTTTGGAAATCAGGTCTTCAACAGTGACTTTCGAGGCTTTATTTTTAATGAGGTGAATCTCGGGGCTCGGTTTTTCGGCAATTACGACAATAACCGGCTTCAGTACAACGCGGCGGTGTTCGACATGCGGGAAAAGGATTCCAATTCCGAACTCAACACATTCGACGCACGGGACCAAAGAGTGTTGGTCGCGAATGTTTATCGCCAGGATTTCCTAACTCCAGGATACACCGCTCAACTCAGCTTTCACGCAAATTTTGATCAGGGGGATATTCACTACGACGAAAACGATAACATTACACGCCCTTCACCGATCGGGACGGTCCGGTCACACGATATACGGGCGTATTACGTGGGTTGGGCGGGCGATGGTCACATCGGAAAACTGAATGTGGCCCACGCGTTTTACCAGGCGTGGGGATCAGACGATTTTAATGGGATCGCGGGTCGAAGAACCCGTATCGATGCGCGCATGGGAGCGGTAGAGCTTTCGCTGGATCACGATTGGGCCCGGTACAAAGCCTCGTTTTTTTATGCCTCTGGCGATGACAATCCGAACGATGGAACCGCAAGCGGTTTCGACAGCATTGTTGATAATCCCAACTTCACTGGAGGGCCTTTCAGTTACTACGTAAGGCAGGGTTTTAACTTCGGCGGCACCTCGGTTAGCCTGAAAACCAGGGATAGTCTGCTGCCTAGTTTGCGGACCAGCAAGAACGAGGGGCAGGCCAATTTTGTAAATCCCGGCGTTTTTGTTTACGGCCTGGGCACCGAGCTCGAGCTTACGCCCAAACTACGCAGCTTTATCAACGCCAATTATATTCGCTTTGACACAACGGCGGTTCTTCAGGAAGTGCTCTTGACGGACAAGGTAAACGAGGAATTGGGGTGGGACATGAGCCTCGGATTTCAATATCGTCCTCTTCTGACGGACAACATCATCATATCCCTCGGATTTGGCGCTCTTATTCCCGGCAGAGGTTTCCGTGATATTTACCGCCGCAGCCCGGATCCGGTGCCTGGTTACAATTCCTTCGAAGGAGCCGGAAAAGCCGAATCGTTTTATTACAGTTCCATTCTCGCTTTACGACTGACTTATTAATATGCTTCGCGCCGCGTTGTTATTTTTCCGACCCATCGACACACGCCGCTTCTGCGCATCGGTTCTATCTTGGACAATCGTGGCCAGCGCCGTCGGCGCTTCGAGTGATCAGGACAACGCCTTTGGGCCGCCTCTCTCGGTTGCCCGGCAGGCGCTCCGGGCCGGTTTGACCAATTTCACCTACACCCTGATCGATCAACCGCTCTCTGAGAAGGAGCACAAAAGTCGCGGCTGCCTGGAATGCCACAAAGGAATCGAAGAGATGCATTCCTCGCCTTATGTAGTCCTTGGTTGCACGGATTGCCACGGTGGAAATGCAACTCCTGGTTTGACGATGGCGAAAGCGCACGTCGCGCCGCGGAATCCGATCTTCTGGAAGACTTCAGCCAATCCGAACGATTCGTCCGTCCTGTTGAATCATGAATCGCCAGAATTCATTCAATTTGTTAATCCCGCGGATCTGCGCGTGGCGGACAAAGCGTGCGGAGTTTGCCATCAGCAGGTGATCGACCGGGTTCATTACAGCATGATGAATCATGGGGCAACGCTCTGGGGCGCGGCGCTTTATAATAACGGCAGTGTGCCTCATAAAGATTACCGTTTCGGACAGGCTTACGGCGCGGATGGGGCGCCGCTGCGTCTGATCAGCCGCGAGCCGGTGACGCCGGAAGAGACGCGTTTGCACGGCGTTCTACCTTATATCGAGCCGTTACCCCGTTTTCCAATCAGCCAGCCCAGCAACATTCTTCGTATTTTTGAACGCGGCGGTGAGAAACAGCTCCAACTGGGAATTCCAAGCGTGGATGAACCCGCGGGCAAGCCATTGCGGCGGCTCTCGGAACGCGGGTTAGGAACGCTCAACCGGATCGATCCGGTTTTTTTGAACCTGCAAAAAACTCGGCTGCATGATCCGCTTCTGGGCTTCATGGGCTCCAATGATCATCCCGGAGACTATCGCTCGAGCGGTTGCTCGGCGTGCCATGTGGTTTATGCGAATGATCGCTCCCCCAGTAATTCCGGCTGGTACAGTAAATACGGGAACCAAGGATTGAGCTTTAGCGCCGATCAATCTGGCATCCGGAAAAACGAACGGGGGCATCCGATCAAACATCAATTCAGCCGTTCGATCCCGAGCAGCCAGTGCATTACTTGCCACATGCACCAGGGAAATCTCTTTGTGAATCCGTATCTGGGTTACACCTGGTGGGACCAGGAATCCGACGGCGAGTTCATGTATCCGCCCGCTCAAAAGAATCCGGCGGACGCGCAATTCGCCGCTTCCCTGCGCACGAATCCTGAAGCAGCCGCGGCGAAAGGCCTGTGGGGAAATCTTGAGTTCCTGGAAAAGGTTGCTGAACTCAATCCCAAATTACAGAATACACAGTTTGCCGATTATCACGGCCACGGCTGGGTGTTCCGCGCTGTTTTTAAAAAGGATCGGAAAGGAAACCTTCTGACTCTGGAGGATGAAATCATCCCTTCTGACGCCACCAACAAATTCCAGCGCGCGGTTCACCTGAAAGACGTTCATCTCGCTCGTGGAATGCAGTGCGTCGATTGCCATTTTGATAATGACGTTCACGGGAACGGCAAGCTCTACGGTGAACCGCGTGCCGCGACCGCGATTGAGTGCATCGATTGCCACGGCACCATCTCCAAACGTCCGACTCTCCTGAGTTCGGGCAATGCTCCATCGCCTTCCGGCGGGCCGGTTGATCTCTCCAAAACATCCACTGCGTGGGGACCTCGTTTTGAATGGGAAGGGAAGCGATTATTCCAACATTCCATGATGAGCCCGGAGACGCGCTGGGAGATTCCGCAAACCGTCGATACGATCGATCCAGCTTCTCCTCGTTACAATCCGAAATCGCGTTATGCAAAAACTATTCGCCGCGATGGGAAAACGTGGGGGAATGTTTGTCCAAAAGACAACCTGGCGCACGACAACAGCTCCATTTCCTGTCAGATCTGTCACACCTCGTGGGCGACCAGTTG
>Ga0136846_1243905_pt1 | contig 13825 bp, 12 predicted proteins | sample HopSoiMetagenom2_FD_96841 | JGI IMG/M metagenome (GOLD analysis project Ga0136846, IMG submission 96841) | Grasslands soil microbial communities from Hopland, California, USA - 2 Assembly 2016 (version 4) | ecosystem: Environmental > Terrestrial > Soil > Grasslands | place: USA: Hopland... | reverse complement strand
CGGCTGGCGTCATTGTCCTCGCTGCGGTCGATGGTGACGTCCTCGACGCCTTTGCCGAGCGAGCCGTCAGGGAGGATGTTGGTCGAGTTGGTGTCGGCAAGGACGAGCGTGCTGTGCGCCGCCGTCGTCGCGAGGCCCTGGACCAATTCGTCGGGAAGCTCTGTCGGGAGCGGGCCGGGGCCACCGCAATTGACGACGATCCGCTGCGGGCCGTCGGACAATTCGAACGCGAGGGTGGAGGCCGACCCCTGCGCGGCCATCTTCGCAGAGGGCGGGGGAGCCGCATCGAGAACGACAACCGTGCCGAGTGCCGACATGCGCTGGTAGCCCCAACCTCGCGCCTGGCGGAGCGGCCGGGCACGGAGCCCGCAACCTTCGATCAGGGCAGTGATGCGCGCGGCCTCGCCGGGGCCGCAGCCCTGCCAGCTAGATAGCGCAGAATCGCCCATCGCAATGCCGTGGAGTGCAGCAAGCGCGGCGGCGGAAGCGGCCTCAATGCCATCGGGAATGATCTGCTTGGCGGCCTGATAGCAGGAGCGCAGCATGCCGAGGCGATCGACGAGCAACGCCTGTTCATAGGGCGAGCGGCTGATCAGCCCGCCGTCGTCGAATTGGGCGGTGGCAAGCGCACGGGCGAGGCCAGCTTCACCGCGAGCAACCCGGGGGACGCCGCCCTGGACCAGCAGGCCCGCCGCGACGACGCCGCACCACGCCGTGACACGCTTGATGCCCGCGGGCGCCTTGTCGGCGTTGGCGTCAAGATGGCGCGCGCCGCGAGCGAGCGTGTTCAGGAGCGCGGAGCGGTAGCCGCTGTCGGCACTGGAGAGGATGTAGGGCGCGTAGGCGGTCCAGTAGAGGATACGCTCACCCCACAGATGGGGGGCCCAGGCATCGTCGACGCGCGTGCCGTGAGCCAGCAGCCAGCGCCCGACCAGCGCTTCCGAAAGCTTGGCGCCCTTTTCGCGAGACGCGGCAGCGGACAGGTCGCGCAGCCAGGAAAAGCCCTGCAACTGCTCGGCCAGCGCATCCGACGCGCCAACGCTAGCGAAATCGAGATCAGCGAGCGGAATGGCGATGCTTCCCGCGACAAACCGGCCCGCGAGCAGGGCCTCTCCGCGCTGGCGATCGCCGACCACATGGTCCCGGGGCACGGCAACAAGCTTCAGCGGCTGCCGCGCGCTTTTCAGCCTGGAGAAGAATGATCCGCGGGCGAGCTTGCGAACGACATCCTGCTCGGCCGCAGAATCCGATTCACTCATCCGTCGCCTCGAAGCGTCCGGATGTTGTCGGCATAAGCAGAAGGGCCGCCGCGGAAAACCGCGGTGCCGGCGACCAGCACGTTTGCGCCAGCATTAGCAGCCAATGGAGCAGTCTCGGGATCGACGCCGCCGTCGACCTCAATCAGGGTCGCGAGATTCTCCTTGGCGACGCGGGTAGCGATTGCTTCGATCTTGCGCAGCTGGCTGGAGATGAACTTCTGCCCGCCGAAGCCCGGATTGACGCTCATCACCAGCACCAAGTCGAGATCTTCGAGCAGATAATCGAGCATCTTCGCCGGCGTGGCGGGATTGAGGGAAACGCCGGCCATCTTGCCGAGCGACTTGATGTGCTGGACCGAGCGGTGGACGTGCGGGCCCGCTTCGGGATGGACGGTGATCCGATCGGCGCCGGCGTCAGCGAACGCATCGAGGAAATTGTCGACCGGGGAGATCATCAGATGGACGTCGAACGGCTTTTGCGTGTGGGGGCGGATCGCCTTCACGACGCCGGGGCCGATGGTCAGGTTCGGGACGAAATGGCCGTCCATGACATCGATGTGGATCCAGTCAGCGCCCGCCGCGTCGATCGCGCGTACTTCCTCCCCGAGCTTGGCGAAGTCGGCGGAGAGGATCGAAGGGGCGATGAGCGGGCCGGCCATGGGACCGATTAGACGGGATTAACCCCGCCGGACAAGGCGCGCGATGAAGAAGCCATCGAGCCCGCCTTCTGCTTCGAGAAGGCCGGGGAGGACTCGGACGTGGCCTTCGGCGGTTGGCGTCACGAAGTCGGGGATTTCGCCGGGTTGCGGAGGTGCGGTTCGGAAGGCGGGATGGTTGTGAGAGAAGTTCAAGATAACCTGCTCGCCTTCCTCAGGCTCGAGCGAGCAGACGGCGTAGACGAGTGTGCCGCCTGGCTTGAGGAAATCGGCCGCTCTGGCGAGCAATCGCGCCTGTAATTCGGCGTTTTCGGCGATGATTCGCCGCCGCGCGCGGTAAAAAACCTCGGGATGACGGCGAAATGTGCCGGTTGCCGAGCAGGGTGCATCGAGCAGGATCGCGTCAAACTGCTGCTCCGGCTCCCAGGTCAGGGCATCGGCCTCGACCAACCTGGCTTCGAGATGGGTGCGTTTGAGATTCTCGCGAAGTCGTTCGAGACGACTTCCCGACGCGTCGACCGAGGTTACGCGATGACCGGCCGCGGCGAGCTGCATGGTCTTGCCGCCTGGCGCCGCGCACAGGTCGAGGACGTCGCCGGCCTTGCCGACCAAGCGCGCGGGAAGCGACGCGGCGAGGTCCTGCACCCACCACCGGCCTTCCCCGAAGCCGGGCAGGTCGGACACTGACGAGCTCGGCAGGCGGACGTTGTTCGGTGCGAGTGAAGTGCCGTTGTTCGCGCTCGCATAGGCTTGAGCTTCCGCGTCGTCGGCGAACGTCAGGTCGAGGGCGGGGCGGGCCACCATCTGGCGGCGAGCCGCGGCGACGACATCCTCGCCCCACGCTGAACCCCAGCGCTGCTCCACGTCAGTGGGAAGTTTCGGCGCATCGATGGCCGGTAAGCCGCGGCGAAGTAACGTGCCGAGCACGCCGTGAACCAGCCGGCGCGGCCCTCCATCGACCAAGGGCAGCGCGGTTGAAACCACAGCATGATCGGGCGTGCCGAGCCCGATTTTCTGCGCGAGGGCGAGGCGAAGGACCGTACGTGCCTTGCTGTCGTCGGCCAGCCGGTTTCGAGTCGCGCTGTCGATCAGGTCGTCGAGATCGGGAATTCGCCGGAGCGTCTCGCCGGCAATGGCAATCGCCAGGCCGTGGTCAGCAAGCGAGAGTTTCCGTTCGGACCCGGCGGCGGCATCAAGCGTCTGGCCGCGGCGCAACACGGCGTCCAGCATTTGCAGGGCTGCCTTGCGTGCGCCGACGCCCTCAACGCTTGGCATTTTGATCGCTCATACGCATCTTGACGTCATGAAACGCTCGAAGCGCCCTGAGCCTCCCGCCTATCTCAGCCCCTCGCCGCCGGTTCCGAAGCCGGACGACGTGCAAGGCACCGACTCCCCGGCCGGTGAGGACGGGAAGCTCGACCCCACTCGCTACGGCGATTGGGAAAAGAAGGGCATCGCGATTGATTTCTAGATACCTTCGGCGCGCGGTGGCCGCGTCAGCAAGGCGTCGAGCACCTGGTCGACGGTTGCCCGGCCCGCGATGAGGGCATGAACTGCCGAGACTATCGGCATATCGATGCCTCTTTCGCGGGCGATCCTGTCCAGGACCGGCGCGGTAAAGGCGCCCTCTGCGACCGTGCGGCGGTCGGACAGCAGTTCTTCTGCCGAGCGGCCCTCGCCGAGACCCTTGCCCAGCGAGTAATTGCGCGAGCTGGTCGAGGAGCAGGTCAAAACGAGGTCGCCGAGACCTGACAGGCCCGCCAGAGTCTCCCGCTTCGCGCCAAACGCGACGCCAAACCGCGTCATTTCCGCAAAGCCGCGGCCGATCAGCGCAGCACGCGCGTTCTGGCCAAGGCCGCGCCCTTCGACCACGCCGCAGGCGATCGCGAGAACATTCTTTACGGCGCCCCCGATCTCGGCCCCGGCGACATCGTCCGAGACGTAAATGCGGAAGGCCGGCTGGGCGAGGCGATCACGAAGGCTGTTCGCCAGTTCGAGGTCCTCGGCGGCGAGCGTAACGGCGGTGGGAAGGCCCTTAGCGACTTCGTGCGCGAAGGTGGGACCGGACAGGACGGCGATCCTGGCGTCGGGGCAGCATTCGCGCGCCACTTCGTGCAGCAGCTGGCCGCTTTGTTCCTCGATGCCCTTGGAGCAGAGGATCAGGGGCCGCGAGCAATCGCGCGCCCGATCCAGCACCGAGCGCGTATGCTGGGCGGGCGTCACAACGAGCCACGCGTCGCATGCGTCTAGCTCGGCCAGATCGCCCGTTCCGCGGATTGCCTCGCTCAGGGGTAGACCAGGAAGGTAGAGCGCGTTCTCACGATTGCGGTTGATGCTGTCGACGACCTCGGGCTCGAGCGCCCAGATCAACGTCTCCGTGCCGCCAGCCGCTGCGACTTGCGCAAGCGCCGTCCCCCAGGCGCCGCCACCGACAATGCCCAGCTTCATGCTTTCACCCCGGCGCCGCGAACCTTGTCGGCTTCGGGATCGAGTGGCCAGCGCGCCCGCGCCGGAGCGTCGAGCGCATCGGTCAGGCCGGCGGCAAAGCGCTCCGCGCCCGCCCAGGCGATCATCGCCGCATTGTCGGTGCAGAGCCAGCCCGGCGGAACGCTGAAGCGGCGGCCATTGCGCTCCGCCAGCCCCGCGAGCGCGCTTCGAATCTTGCTATTCGCTGCGACGCCGCCCGCAACGACCAAGGCGGGAGCATCGGTCTTGCCAAGCGCGATGGCCGTGCGATCGACGAGGCAATCCACCACCGCTTGCTGGAAGCTTGACGCAATATCCTCTGGCCGGAAGTCGCCCGAGACGACTGCGCGCTGAACCGCGCTCTTGAGGCCAGCAAAGGAGAAGTGCGGCTCGGCCGAGCCAACGAGTGGCCGCGGCAAGCGCACCGCGTGCGGATCGCCGTCCTTCGCTAATTCCTCAATTGCCGGACCACCGGGATAGCCGAGCCGGAGCAGCTTCGCCGCCTTGTCGAACGCCTCGCCGGCCGCATCGTCGATGGTCGTCGCGAGGCGTCGATACTCGCCGACACCGCGCACTTCGAGCAGCTGGCAGTGGCCGCCCGAGACGAGCAGCAGCAAATACGGAAAATCGAGGTCGGGATCGACCAGCCGCGGCGACAGCGCATGGCCTTCGAGATGATTGACGGCCACCAGCGGCTTGCCCGCGGCAAGCGCCAGCCCTTTGCCCGCAAGCAGCGCGACCATCACTCCGCCAATCAGACCCGGGCCCGCCGTCGCAGCAATAGCGTCAACGTCGTCGATCGACTGCTTGGCGTCATCCAGCACGCGGCCGATGAGGTCTGGCAGGATCTCGACATGTGCGCGCGCTGCAATCTCCGGCACGACGCCGCCATAAGGCTGGTGCGCATGGTTCTGCCCGACGACCGCCTGCGCCAAAATACGCCGGTCGGAGGTCACCAACGCCACCGCGCTATCGTCGCACGACGATTCAAGGCCCAGAATCAAAGTCATTTCGCGACCGACCCTTTGCCTGACCGTCAGCAGACGCGCTAGGGGTGGAGCATGACAGGCCTTCGTCTCGGAACTCGCGGATCGCCACTGGCATTGGCTCAGGCGCGCAAAGTCGCCGCCGCGATCGAAACCTCGCAGCGTTGGCCCGAAGGCTATGTCCAGATCGTCGAGATCACGACCACGGGCGACAAGGTGCAGGACCGTCCCCTGGCCGAGATCGGTGGCAAGGCACTGTGGACCAAAGAGCTAGACCGGGCGCTGCTCGACGGCGAAGTCGATTTCTGCGTCCATTCCATGAAGGACGTCGAAAGCGAGCGGCCGGACGACATCCACGTTGCGGCCGTGCGCCCTCGCGGAGACGTCCGCGACCGGCTGATCGGAGCAGAATCCATCGATGCGCTGAAGCAGGGTGCAGTCGTCGGCACGTCATCGATGCGGCGCAAGGCGCAGCTGCTGCGGATGCGGCCGGACCTCAAGATCGTGCCGCTGCGCGGCAATGTCGAAACGCGGCTGGGCAAAGTGGAGGAAGGCGAAGTGGATGCGACGCTGCTCGCTGCTGCCGGTCTCAAGCGTCTCGACATCGACGCCGGCACATCGATCCCCACCGAAATCATCCTCCCCGCGCCCGGTCAGGCGGTAATCGGGATCGAAGCGCGCACGAACGACACGCGGACGCAAAGCGTGCTGTCCACGGTCAGCAATCACATCACCTACGATTGTGTAATGGCGGAGCGGGCTTTCACCCGCGCGCTGGGTGCGACCTGCTCGTCACCGGTGGCGGCCTTCTGCGTCCTCGAAGACGGGGATTTGAGGATGCGGGCGCAAATCTTCTCCGAAGATGGCGCCGACATGGACGAGCAACGTGCGGTGTTCGATTGCGGCGATTATCAGACGCCGGCTGGACTTGCTCGCGAGATGCTAAGTCAGGCGCCGGAGTCAATCCGGAGGCTGTTCAACGCCCGATGAGGCGCGTCGTCGTCCTGCGCCCCGAGCCCGGCGCGAGCGAGACACTCAAACGAGCGCGTGAGCTTGGGCTCGACGCGGTGTCTGTGCCGTTGTTCGAAGTCGAAGCCGTCCAGTGGCAGAGGCCTCATGGCGCGTTCGACGGCGTGCTGCTGACCAGCGCCAACGCCATCCGCCAGGCTGGAGAAGGGCTGCAGAAATTGCGGGCCTTACCGGCTTATACGGTCGGCGAAGCGACTGCAGGGGCCGCGCGTGAGGCAGGGTTCGACGTTGCGGCGACGGGTGATGACGGGGTCGAACGGCTGCTGCGATCGATCGATCAGGAGCTGAAGCTAGTCCACCTTTGCGGTGAGGACCGGAAGGAAGTGCCGCAGGTGCGGCAGGACATCACCCCGGTCGCGGTCTACCGTTCGAAGGCTGTCCAATCGCCAGACGTCGCCCACGTGAGCGGAGGCGTGATGCTGGTTCATTCCCCTCGCGCCGGATCGCGGCTTGGCGAGCTGGTGCAGGAGAAGGGAGACGTGGCCATCGTCGCCATCAGCAAGGCGGCGGCGGACGCCACAGGGACCGGCTGGCAGCATGTGGCCATAGCCGAGAAGCCCACCGACGAGGCGGTGCTGGCCCTCGCCGCCGACCTGTGCAACAAGCCGCAGCCGTAATGAACGGCGGCACCCAAGGCAGCGGGATGAGCTGGACAGCGCGGCTGCTGATCGGACTGGTATTGCTCCTGGTCGGAGCCGCCGCGGCGACCTGGGCGCTGGCGAGATACCAGCCAGCCGCCAAGTTCCTGGGCGTCGTTCAGCCGGCGCAATCGACCGACCCGCAAGCCGCCCTTACTCCCAAGCCGATCGTGATGAACCCGCAGTTGCCGCAGGGACCCGCCCCGGCGGCTGCCAACGACCCCGAGGATGCGGCGAAGATCTCCACGCTCGAGCAGCGCCTACAGCGCGTCGAGCAGGCGACGCAGCGTACCGAAAACTTCGCCGGCCGGGCCGATGCTTTGGTGGTAGCCTTTGCCGCCCGTCGGGCAATCGATCGCGGCGTGGCGCTCGGCTATCTCGAGCCACTGCTCGTCGACCGCTTCGGAGCGCAGCACCAGGCAGCAGTCGCCACGGTGATCACGGCCTCTCGCCAGCCGGTGCGCCTCAACGACCTTACCTCGGAATATGAGGCGATCGGTGAGGACTTGCGTCGTGGCGGGCCCGAGGAAGGCTGGTGGGCGGGGTTGAAGCGCGAGCTCGGATCGGTGGTGGAGGTACACCATGCGAACCGGCCGGCCATGAATGCGGATGCGCGGTACAACCGAGCGCTTGCAAGGTTGAACACAGGCGACGTCGACCAGGCGTTGGCAGAGACCATGCGGCTGCCGGGCGCTTCGCGAGCTGGCGACTGGACCAACAAGGCGCGGCGCTACGTCGCCGCCCATCGCGCACTGGACGAAATCGAATCGGCGGCGCTGCTCGGCGGACAGGGCCGCTAAGTTCATCATATAGCGGGTTGGCAAGCGGAATCGGGGATGCGATTCTGTGCGCGGGGCGCACAGCGCAAGTTCAGCTGCTGTCGTTCAAGATACTGGAATCAGGGGATTGTTGTGGGGAAGATCGACGTCATGACGTCATTTGGACGGCGTTTTGGATTGGCCCTTCTGTGCGCGGCGATGACCCAGGTGGGCGCATCCGCGGCGGTCCAGCCAAAAGCCCCGCCGGCGGCGAAACCCAAGCCAGCCAAGCCCGCTCCGCGTCCGCACATCGTGCCAGCGCCCGCCGGCCTTCGCCAGCAGCTCACCGCTCTCGCCCGCAACTTCGATGGCAAGGCGGGCATCGCTGTCGTGTCATTGAGCGACGGGTGGGAGTTCGACTGGAACGCCAATTCGCTGTTCCCGCAGCAGAGTTGTTCGAAGCTGTGGGTTGCGATCACCGCCATGGACGCCGTCGACCGCAAGAAGGTCAGCCTCGACCAGCCGGTGACTCTCGATGCCAGCGACCTGACTTTGTTCCACCAACCGATCCGGGACAAGGTCATGGCGAACGGCACCTACACCACCACGCTCGGCGCATTGCTGTTCCAGGCCATTACCGAAAGCGACAATACGGCCAACGACAAGCTAATGCGTTCCGTCGGTGGACCCGCCGCGGTTCGCGCCATGATTGCGCGCAAGGGTCTTGGAGCGATCCGCTTCTACAATGGCGAGCGAGCGCTCCAGTCGCGGACGGCAGGAATGCCGTGGAAGCAGAGCTATTCTATCGGGAACGCGTTCTGGGACGCGCGCAATGCGCTGCCGATGAAGGTGCGGCAGGCCGCCTTCAACCGCTACCTGGCGAGTCCGTATGACGGCGCGTCGCCGCACGCGATTGCGAGCGCGCTGGCAGCATTGCGCAAGGGCGAATTGCTGAAACCCGCAACGACCCAGAAGCTGCTGTCGATCATGGGCCAGACCCGCACCGGCGGAATGCGGGTGAAGGCGGCGCTCGCGCCGGGCTGGGACTGGAACCACAAGACCGGCACCGGCCAGGAGCTCCAGGGCAAGATCGCGGGCCTGAACGATATCGGCCTGCTCACGGCGCCGGATGGCAGCGTTTACGCCATGGCCATCATGGTCGTGGCCAACAAAACGGACGGAAGCGCGCAGGCGATCATGCGCGACGTCACCAAGGCGGTCATCGACTGGCACGATTCGCAGCCGCGCGGCGACTGAACCGCTCCTACATCGCAAATGTCGGACAGCTGGAGCGGGCGAAGGGATTCGAACCCTCGACCCCAACCTTGGCAAGGTTGTGCTCTACCCCTGAGCTACGCCCGCTCTGGCGCTGACACCGGGGTCGAATCCTGACCGGCCGGTGGAGGTGAGGCGCGCGCCTAGCATGGCCTTGGCGGATACCGCAAGCGCTTGTGGCACGTGCCTTCCCCGCCCATATGGGCGCGCGTCTGCACCGTTGAAGGGATAGCTTGGCGCCGTGGCGACTCTGGGACTGACCGAAGACGAACGCGAGGCGATCCAGCGCTTCGAGGAGCAGGTCATCCAGCCGTCGATGACCGCGCTGGTGATCCTCGATTTCTGGGCGGAATGGTGCGGGCCGTGCAAGCAGCTCGGCCCGGTGCTCGAGAAAGTGGCCGAGGATTATGCCGGCAAGGGCGTGAAGCTCGCCAAGATCGACGTCGACCAAGAAAAGATGATCGCGGCGCAGTTCCGCGTCCAGTCGATCCCGACCGTTTACGCCATCTATCGCGGCCAGCCGGTCGCCGACCTCACCAATTACCGCAGCGAAGGCCAGATCAAGAAGGCGCTCGACCAGCTGCTGACGCAGCTCCGCATCGAAGGGTCGGACGCGGCGGTGGAGGCCGAGATCGAGCCGTTGATCGCGATGGCCGAGGAGATTCTGGAAACTGGCGATGCGCCGCGGGCGGCCAATATCTTCCAACAGATCCGCGACATGGCGCCGGACAATGCCGAGGCGATCGGCGGGCTGGTCCGGGCGCAGGTCGCTTCCGGCGAACTCGACCAGGCGCGCGAGCTTCTGGATGGCTTGCCGCCGGAGATCGGATCGAAGCCGGAGGTCAGCCGGGCGCGCGCCGCGCTGGAGCTGGCATCGACGCCCAAGGTCGACACGTCGCCGCTCGAGCAGAGGCTCGCGGCGAACCCCGACGATCACGAGGCTCGATTCGAACTCGCCGGCGCAAAGATGGCGGACGGCGACCGCGAGCGGGCCGCCGACGAATTGCTCGAGATCGTCAAGCGGGACCGCGATTGGAATGAGGGCGCAGCGCGCAAGCGCTTCCTCCAGCTCCTCGAAGCGCAGGGCCTCGAAGACCCCTGGTCGAGCGCTCAGCGCCGGCGGCTTTCGGCCTTGCTGTTCACGTGAGCCGAACGCTCACCATCCCCATCTTCCCGCTGCCCGGGGCCATCCTGTTCCCGCGCGCCCAGCTTCCGCTCCACATCTTCGAACCGCGCTATCGCGAGATGGTCCGCGACGCGATCGACGGCGCCGGGCGCATTGGCATGATCCAGCCGCTGCGCTTCGACGACGACAATAAGGCGCTGCTTTATGAAGTCGGCTGCATGGGCGAGATCGTCGGGATCGAGGAGCTGGAGGACGGCAAGTTCAACATCGTTTTGCTCGGAGCCAATCGCTTCCGGCTAATCAATGAGGTGGCTCACGACGGCGCCTACCGCTGTGCAAGCGTGGACATCACCGCCTTCGAGGACAGCGAGCCCGACCCGCTTGCCAGCATTCAGCGCGCCGAGGTCGAGCGCGAGGCACGGCGGCTCGGCGACGCAATGGGGCTTGCGGTCGATTGGGATGCGGTTGCACGGCTCGACGACGAGATGTTGGTCAATGCGATTGCGCAGGTCGCTCCATTCGACACCGGCGCCAAGCAGGCACTGCTCGAACAGGAATCGCTGGCATCACGCGCCGATCTCCTCGTCCAGCTGATGCAGTTCCAGCGGGCCGCGGTCAGCGGCGGGATCGAGATCGAGCCGACGCTCCAGTAGTCAGATCGAGATTCCGCGGAGCAGCAGTGGCAAGTCGCCGCTGGTGCCGCGCGCTTCGCTCATGAACTTGTTCTTGAGCGGGCTGAGCCGTTCGACCAGGCCCATGCCGAGGCGCCGAACAGCGGACGCCGTCTTGCCCGGGACCCCATAGATGCGCGTCAGGCTGTCTGTCGCGAAGGCGACGGACAGAGCGTCGATCGAACGCCAGCGCTGATACCGGTCGAGCAACTGGGCATCCCCCAGATCGAGGCCGAGGCGCGATCCTTCGACCAGCACCTGCGCCAGCGCGGCGGCATCGCGGAAGCCGAGGTTCAAGCCTTGTCCTGCAATCGGGTGGATGGCATGCGCGGCGTCGCCGACCAGCGCCAGCCGCTGCGCCGTGATTTGCGCAGCATGATGAAAGCCGAGCGGGAAGGTCGAGCGCGGCGCGAGCAACTCCACCTTGCCGAGGAACCCGCCCATTGCGGCCTGAGCTTCGGCGGCGAAATCGGCGTCGCTCAGTGACAGCCAGCCTTTGGCGTCTTCCTCCGGCACTGACCACACGATCGCCGACCGGTGCCCACCCTTATCGTCGCTCATCGGCAGCAGCGCGAATGGCCCCGTCGGATAGAAGATCTCGTACGCGACATGATCGTGCGGCAGCTCGTGACGAAGCACCGAGACGATCGCCTGATGATCGTACTTCCAGCGCGCGATATTGATGCCCGCCGCTTCCCGGGTCCGCGAGTTGCGGCCGTCCGCCGCGATGAGCAGCGGCGCGCTGAGCTTCCGCCCGTCTTCCAGCGCGACGATGACCTGGTGATCGCCGCGATCAACGCTGGCCACGCGCGATTTCCACAGCAGCCAGATGTTCTTGCCAACCTCAGCGCGGGCCCGAAGCGCCGCGCGCAGGTGACGATTCTCATGCATCCAGCCGAGCGCTTCATCGTCGTCGGCATCGAAGTGAATCCCGCCGGGCTTCAGCCCATCGGCAACGGCGATGGTCCGGATCGGACAGCCCGGTTCCGCGAGATGGTCCGTGACGCCGACCGTCGCAAGCATCCGCATCGAGCTGGACGACACCGCGCTGGTGCGGCCGTCGAACGACACGTCCGTTCGGAGATCGGGATCGGCGGGATCGACAACGATGGTGGAGATGCCGCTGCTGTCGAGGGCGACGGCGAGAGCCAGCCCGACCAGTCCACCACCGAAGATGATTGCATCCGCACGGTCCATGGCGGCGCCTATATCCTTGCCTGCTGTCGCAGGGGAAGTGACCGCACGAAGCGCGGTCGGGCCCGTTCGTCGCAACGACGCCACGACTTCGCTTGACCGGCGAGTCCGCGTGGGGGATTCTAGGCGTCGCAAATAGATAAGCACCTATGGGGGGTGGAAGAATGGCAACCGTTGCAGCGCGCGCACCCAAGCGCGACTTGGCGCCAGACTGGCGCGATGCGCTGCGCGCCTCGTTGAAGCGCTTCGCGGTACGCACTTGGGGGGCGTTGCTGGTTGCGGTTAGCATCGGCGGAGCCATCGCACTGGCGACCCACACCGCCAGCGACCGCTCTCTCAGCACCGCGGCGGGCGACGCAACCGGCAATTGGCTCGGCAGCCCGGGGGCCTATGCCAGTGACGCATTGCTGTTGCTGTTCGGGATCGGCAGCGTCCTGTTCCTTCCCGTGATCGCACTGGCGGGCCTGCGGATGCTTCGCCTTGAGCCGGCGGGCCGCACCGGCCGGGGACTGTTCGTTGCGGCGGTCGGCGCGGTGCTGATTGGAATCGCGCTCAGCCTGACCAGCGGGTCGGCGGTATCTGGCTTGCCAAGCGGCTGGGGCGGAGCAATCGGGCTTGGCGCGGCGTACGGCGTCGATGCCGCGATCGACCTCATCCGCAACCCGTCGGTCGCGGGACCGGTCCACCTGGCTGTCTTGATGTTGTTCGCCGTCGCGGGCCTGGTCCTTGGATATTTCGCACTCGGCTTCACGGAGCAGGAACGAGCCTGGCTGGGCGAGCGCTTCCGGCGGCAACCGCGCGAACGCCGCGCTGCACCGCGAACAACCCAGATTCGGGACGATGCTGCGCCAGCTGCGCCGCCGAGGCCCAAGCCCAACGTCGCCGTTGCGGCTCCGGCGCGGTCGGTGGCTCCCGCAAACAAGGGTGTAGGCAAGAAGGCCCCCGCGCAGACCAGCCTGGCGCTCGGTGACAATTACCAATTGCCGACGCTCGACTTGCTTGCTGCACCGCCCGAGCGCGGAAGCCAGAAGATCGATCGCGCCGGGTTGGAGCGCAACGCGCGGCTGCTCGAAAGCGTGCTTGAGGACTTCCACGTGCGCGGCGACATCGTCGAGGTTCGCCCCGGGCCGGTCGTGACCATGTACGAGCTCGAGCCCGCGAGCGGGATTAAGGCCAGCCGCGTGATCCAGCTGGCAGATGACATCGCCCGTAACATGTCGGCCTTGTCGGCCCGCGTCGCCACGATCCCTGGCCGCAGCGTCATCGGCATCGAGCTCCCCAATGTGAAGCGCGAGACGGTCAGCCTCAGCGAGCTGGTCGGGAGCCAGGTGTTCGAAGACCAGAACATGTCCCTGCCGCTGATTCTCGGCAAGAATATCGCCGGCGATCCGGTCATCGCCGACCTGGCGCCGATGCCGCACCTCCTCGTCGCCGGCACGACCGGATCGGGCAAGTCGGTCGGTCTCAACTGCATGATCCTGTCGCTGCTGTACCGCTATGGCCCCGACCAGGTGAAGCTCATCATGATCGACCCGAAGATGCTGGAGCTCAGCATCTACGACGACATCCCGCACCTGCTGTCCCCGGTCGTGACCGAGCCGGGCAAGGCGATCCGCGCGCTCAAATGGACCGTCGAGCAGATGGAGGAGCGCTACCGGATGATGGCCAACCTCGGCGTTCGTGCACTGCCGAGCTTCAACGCCAAGGTCCGTGAAGCGAAAGCCAAGGGCGCCAAGCTCGGGCGCCGCGTCCAGACTGGTTACGATG
>Ga0136846_1232227_pt1 | contig 13825 bp, 13 predicted proteins | sample HopSoiMetagenom2_FD_96841 | JGI IMG/M metagenome (GOLD analysis project Ga0136846, IMG submission 96841) | Grasslands soil microbial communities from Hopland, California, USA - 2 Assembly 2016 (version 4) | ecosystem: Environmental > Terrestrial > Soil > Grasslands | place: USA: Hopland... | reverse complement strand
GTCACGCCGCCAGCGAACTTATTACTATCCGATTGAAATTTCGTCGTCTGCACTAGCCGCTTGCGAAAAAGAACTCGGACAGATCGATTTGGTTAGTGTGGTGGGCTACGAGAAGCCTTACCTCGAGGGCCTGCGCGCGGTAACGCAAAGACGCGATCAGGGTGAGCACCTGCTGGTGTTGTTTCTGGGAAGCACGATTGGAAATTTTGATCGTGGCGCGGCCGACTCGTTTTTGCGCGAAGTACGCTCGACTTTGCGGGAAGGCGATGCACTACTGCTTGGCACGGACCTGGAGAAAAGTGTCGAGCAACAACTCCTGGCTTATGACGATCCTGCAGGCGTCACTGCAGCGTTCAATATGAATTTACTGGCGCGCATGAATCGCGAACTGGGCGCCGACTTCGATCTGAAGCAATTTCGTCACGAGGCGCGATGGAACCAGACCGACCGTCGCATTGAGATGCATCTGCGTTCTTTGCGGCGCCAACTTGTGACCATTCCAAGCGCAGGCTTGCGGGTAATGCTCAACGAAGGCGAAACCATCTGGACGGAGAGCTCGCACAAGTACCGCCCGGAAGGCGTGAGTGCCATGGCCAAGCGTACCGGATTTCGGATCGATGGACAGTGGATCGATCAGGAGTGGCCGTTCGCGCAGAATTTGCTCGTGGCGGAGTAAACGCGGGCGATCTGTGTCCATGGCTTAGGCGTGAGATACAGTGGCGCTGAGATGAGTAGACCTCACCGCGCCACATCAAAAACCTTCGACACGCCAAACCAAATGGGCCTTCCATGTTCTTTGCGCAGACAAATCCGGATACCACACCGACAGAATTTGGGAGCCTTGATACACCCGTTCAAACCCCTCTTCTGATTCGGAAACGGTTTCGATCGGCGCGACCCAAAAATACCGAGCGGCAGGAGCGTGTAGCGCGACGCGAACACGCTGCCATCCGTCTTCCATTCGCAAAATCGGCCCGGCAATCGCTCCGCTGAAGCGCAAGTTTTGCGGGCCGCTTGGTGTTTCGAAAAAACGATCCTCGGCGCACGGTGCGAGCAGGTTGATGACGGACTCTAACCCAATCGCAAGGGGCTTCTGAGGCGGCGCGCTGAATGCCAATTGAACTTCGCAAGCGATTTCACAACCCCTTGGAGCCGGGCCGAACGAAAAGTTTTTGGTAACCGTGAGCGTTGCTTCCGGATTGGTATCGCCTTCACCCGCCACTCCGAAGGTTATTTCAGACGTCAGCTCCGCTCCGGATGCCGAAGAATGCGCAACCTGATAGACGCCGCCGCAAAATTCCTTGCCCTCGTGCAACTCCAAAGCTTCGTAATCGCCGTGCGTACGATCAGGATCGAACAGAAAGAGGCGAAAGCCGTGACGCGCCCAATGATCGTAGCGAAGGAATCGCTCCAAGCCGGCCTCTTTCACTTTAGTTTGCTCGTAGGCGGCCGCGGTTGAGGTTGCTGGACGATAATTCGGATCTGTAAGCCGCTGGTGATAGGGCTCGGGCCGCCTCAAGATGGAATTGATGAGCGTTGATTCCGTGCGGCGGAAATCCAGTGCCGCCAGCGTTCCCCCGTCGGAGGGCTTGAGCAGGGCTTGGTATTCGGGGGAGGTGAACAGAAGCTCGTCGAGCCCGTCACCATCATAGTCGAGCGATTCCACACGCGGGCCAAGCGATGCTGGCGTATGGCGATCCGCGATCACTTCGGCGCGAACCAGATTGCGCCAAAGTTCGGTGCGCAGATGGGGAGCGTATAGGCCGCCAAAAATTCCGTGCCAGTAAGCATCGTTGCATTGCGCGCGCAGCAGCAAGTCGCGCGCTTTTTTCAATTCTTCGGCAGGCTTGGAGCCGGCGCGTCGCTTGGGAGCGGCCGCGAGGCGTCCAGAGACGTGGAGCATTTTTTTGTGCAGCAAATTGGACTCGGCATATTTGCGGAAAAATCCGCGCCATGGGCTACCCCGTAGGAACGCCAGAACATCGGGACGTCCATCGAATTCCTTCAGCAGCGCGTTATAGCGCTGGCGCGTGGGAGTTGGCAGCGCCCATTCCATCATCTCGGTGTAAGAGGCCGTAGGCAGATCCGCGCGTCCCTTCGGAGAATGCGATCCCAGGTATTCGCCAGGAGTGCAGACGTGGAGCCACGAGGAATTCTCCTCAAACGCGTGGAACAAGGCGTCGAGCCAGCGCTCTTGATAACAGTGTTCGAAGGTGCCGGGCCAGCCGCCGAATTTCTCCATGTCATCACCCATGGCGGCGATGCCATCGGGATACGCGGCGGCGGTTTCGCGCAGGTTGGCCATGACTTTGTCGATGGTGTCCCACGGGATCAGGTAGCGAAGCGATTTTTGCCCTGGAATGATGCGGATGGTGCGGCCTTGATCTTCGGCGATGTAGTCAGCGAAGAGTTCGCTGGGTTCGAATCCAGCGGAGAGAAAATGAATGTCATCGAGCACCGTGTAAGCGACGCCCGCTTCCGCCAGAATCGAAGCAAGCTGCGGCTCCCAAACACGCTCGGCCAGCCAGGAACCGGCGGGACGTTTGCCGAAATGTTTTTCGACATAGTCCGCCAGACGGGTAATTTGTTCGTGCTGATCCGCAGGAGGGATCGAAATCAGGATGGGTTCGTAAAATCCACCGCCCACCATTTCCACTTGGCCGGTTTGTGAGAGCCGTCTGAGCTTGTCGAAATATTCCGGATGACTTTCTTCGACCCACTCGAGCAGCGGCCCGGAATAATGCAGACCGACGTGAATGTTCGGGTGCCTCTCGAGGACTTCCACGAACGGCAAGTAGCAGCGAGAGTAGCTTTGCTCGAAGACCGAGCCAAAATTTCCAACTGGTTGATGCGCATGAACGAGAAGGACTAGATGAAGCTTCGCAGGCACGGGGACTCGTTTGTCTCCTGAATTACAGCATATACCTGCGGCGGGAAGTTAGAACTTGCCGGGTGAGCAGGGGTGCACGAGTTGCGCACTCCTGTTGGATGCCATAAAGATAGGGCTGGACTGCCGAGAAGCGTCAACGACTGTTGAACGCGCCGCAACAGGCTCGGAGCTACTGGATAATTCTGATGCGGGATTAGTAGTAGGGACAAAAAAGCGGCATGTGAGCATACCGCCTGGAGCTTCCTGTTGTCGCCGAAGAGCGCCTCTTAATCCGTTATTTCTTGGTGTAATACTCGGCGTTGACCGGAGTGTAGCTGGCCCACTTCTCGGGCAGATCTTCGAGCGCAAAGATTGCCGTTACCGGACAAACCGGCACGCATGCTCCGCAATCGATGCACTCCGCAGGATTGATAAACAGCTGCTTTACGCCTTCATGATCCGGCTCGTCTTTACGCGGATGAATGCAGTCCACCGGGCAAACGTCCACGCACGCGGTGTCTTTGGTGCCGATGCACGGCTCGGCAATCACATATGCCATTCAACGTCTCCTTTTGGCAACTGCAGACCGGTGGCCTTCCACGCTGAAATGGTTTGACCCGCGGGAATTCTTTATATCACGGCCAATAACGAGCAACAAGCAGCTGAAGAAATTGTACGCGGGCGCATACGCTTTCTCAACTGTCTCGCGTCCAAGTAAGATAGAAAAGGAAGGAAAACGGATGAGAATGCGGACTGCTTTCGTCGTAGTTGTGCTTATGGCTGCTGCAGCGGTGATGGCGGCGCCGCAAACTAAAGCGCCGGGCGACCCACAGTTGATCGATGCGCAGGGTTACCAGAAACTGCTGTCGCAATATCGGGGTAAGCCGGTGCTTATGACGTTCTGGGCCACGTGGTGCGAGCCGTGCCGCGACGAATATCCGATGTTGAATGAACTCGCGAAGCAGTACGCGCCCAAAGGACTGAAAGTTGTCGGCGTCAATTTTGATCAGGACGGCGACATCATCCTCATGCGGCGATTTATCACCCGCTACAAGCCGATCTTTCCGAATTATCGCAAGACCGGCGGCGAGTCGGAATTCCAGCAGGCGGTCCTTCCCGAGTGGAATGGCGCGCTCCCCGCATCATTCTTCTACGCGAAGGACGGTCACCAGGTGGGCCATCTGGTTGGCGCCGGCACGCGTGAAACCTACGAAGCAGCAACTCAGTCTCTGTTAGCAGCTCAATAATTCACTTCACATCGGCACCCAGGAGTCAGTCATGCCCATGATTCGCCCGGAAAATCTTCGCAGCGGCTACATCCAGGACGATGTGGAGGAGTACTTGTACTCGCTGCTTCCCAAACGTGACGCGGTGATCGAACAAATGGAAGACTATGCAGCCAAGAACCGCGTGCCAATTATCGGGCCTGCGGTCGCGCGATTACTGTCACTTCTGGTGCAGATCTCCGGTGCGAAGCGGATCTTTGAAATGGGCTCGGCTATCGGGTATTCCACAATCTGGCTAGCTCGCGCCGCTGGCGCAAGAGGTGAAGTTTTCTACACCGACGGCAATCCTGAAAACGCCAAGCGCGCACAAGAATCATTCCGGCAAGCTGGAATTGCCAAGCGTATTCGGGTGCAAACCGGCGATGCGTTAGCCTTAATTCAAAAAGCCTCCGGCAAGTTAGATTTCGTCTTTATCGATGTTGACAAGCATCAATATCCCGACGCTATGCGCGCGGCGCTGCCCAAACTGAAGCGCGGCGGTCTGCTCGTGACGGATAACACACTGTGGAGCGGGAAAGCAGCGCGCCCAGCCGCGGCGGACGACAAGAACACGCTCGGAGTGCAGGAGTTCAACCGCCTGGTTTACGCTTCGAACGAGCTGTATCCGGTACTGATTCCCATACGGGATGGCGTTACCGTGGCTCAAAAATTGTAGGCTGTTGCGCTCAGCTGACTTCGCTGAAATTCAGGCGATGAAAAAAATGGCCCTCCCTTCGTGCTTCATGGAAAGCAGAGGCGTCGGCTACAGCGGCTACGATCGAAAATAATTCTTTAACAGGAATCCCAGGTTTGCCGGTCGTTCGGCTAATCGCCGCATAAAATAAGGAAACCAATCGCTGCCGTAAGGGATATACACGCGAAGGCGGTAACCGTCCTGGACGAGCCGGCGCTGTAAATCCGTTCGAATGCCATACAACATCTGGAATTCGAACACATCCTTGCTGAGTTGCTGCGCCGCAGCCCATCGAATTGTTTCCGCGATCATATGCGGATCATGCGTCGCGATACTGTGGTACACGCCGCTGGGCAACAGCATCTGCATCAGTCGTACGTAATTTCCATCGACGTCGGCTTTCTTCTCGAACGCGACGTCTGCTGACTCCTTGTACGCGCCTTTACAGAGGCGAATGCGGCATCCATACGCCAGCAAATCACGAACATCCGCTTCGCTGCGATACAGATACGACTGAATTACGGTCCCCACAGCCGCGCTTCGCATGCGAATGCGTTTCACCAACTCGATGGTGCGCTGCGTATAAAGGGAGCCTTCCATGTCGACACGCAGAAAATTGTCATAGCCTGCGGCACGCTCCACTACCGAAAGCACCAGTCCTTCGCAAAATTCCGGGCTGAGGTCCAGCCCCATTTGGGTCAGCTTGCAGGAAACGTTGGCATGCAGTTTTTCTTTGGCAATGCGTTCGAAAATTTCCAGGTAGGCGTCGCGCGCGCGTTGCGCGTCGGCAGTAGTCGAAACGTTTTCGCCCAGATAATCCAGACTCACCATCATCCCAAGTTCATTGCATCGCCGGGCCGCGGCGATAGCTTCATCCAGGGTTTCACCGGCGACAAATCGCCGCGCCATCCGGCGCGTCGCGCTGTTGGAAGTGACCCAATGCTTAACTGCCTGGCTTTCGGAAAGCTTGAGCAGGATCGAACGAAGCATGCAGGTTGATTATGCTCGCGGCGGCGATAGCGAGCCAGCACGCCTACCGGTGATTGTGCTCTTCCAGAAACTTTTCGGCATCCAGCGCAGCCATGCACCCGGAACCCGCCGCGGTTACCGCCTGGCGGTAGCGATGATCCTGGACATCGCCGGCCACGAAGACTCCCGGAATCTTCGACAGACTTCCATGGGTCGCGAGCAGGTAGCCATTTTCGTCCATGTCCAACTTGCCCTTGAACACCGTGGTGTTCGGATCGTGTCCGATGGCTACGAATACGCCGTGTACTTCGATGGTCCGTTCCTCTCCGGTCTGCGGATTCTTTAGCCGCACTGCCTCAACCGAACCGCTGTGCGCAACAATCTCTTCCACCACAGCGGGAGTGACGAACTCGATCTTTTCGTTCTTTTTCACGCGATCAATCATGATCTTGGACGCGCGGAATTCGGTGCGGCGATGAATCAGATAGACCCGGCTCGCGTAACGTGACAAGAAATTCGCCTCTTCCATCGCTGAGTCGCCACCACCAACTACCGCGATCGCACGATTGCGGAAAAAATATCCATCGCACGTCGCGCAAGTAGAAACTCCGTGACCGATCAGTTGGCGCTCGTTAGGCAATCCGAGCAGTCGAGCCGACGCTCCCGCCGCGACAATTAGCGATTTGGCCTCATACGTATCCTTGCCCGCGGTGATCTTGAATGGCCGTGTGGTTAGATCGACTTCCGAAATTACGCCGGCTTTGAACTCCGCTCCAAAACGCTGCGCCTGCTTGCGCATATTCTCGATCAGCTCCGGACCCATGATGCCATCCGGAAATCCTGGGAAATTCTCCACGTGGGTGGTCAGGGAAAGCTGCCCACCAGGTTCGTGGCCGTCGATCACCAGCGGCTTCAAATTCGCACGAGCGGCGTAGATAGCAGCGGTCAGCCCCGCGCATCCGCTGCCAATAATGACAACATTATGCATTGATATTCCTCAAGCGATTAGATTCACCAGGCTATGCCGCCGATACAGGCCTGTCATTGTATCATTCGATGTGAAAGCGCCGCCGACGTCGCAAGCCTGCCAAATTGGACAGCTGATTGGACTTAGCTGACCGCCCGGTACCGTACAGTGCACTGTTACAATGGCCGTAGCCACTGTCGGAGGCATTTCCATGGATCCGCGGTATCCCATCGGTGATTTCAAGTTACCAGTTGGTGTCACACCAGAGCGTCGCGCACAAGCCATCGATGAAATCGCATCCGCGCCGGCCAAGCTGCGCGCGGCCGTCAACGGTTTGAACGACGCGCAACTCGACACGCGTTACCGCGAGGGCGGCTGGACCGTTCGCCAGGTAGTTCATCATGTCCCCGACAGTCACATGAACGCATACATCCGGCTTCGGATGGCGCTAACCGAGGACAAGCCCACGATAAAACCATACGACGAATCGCGGTGGGCCGATCTTGCCGACGCCAAACTTCCGATCGAGGTCTCGCAGACTTTGCTCGATTGCATACACGCGCGCTGGGATGTAGTTTGGCGCGCCATGAAGCCGCAAGATTTTGCGCGGCCGTTGATCCACCCCGAACGCGGCGAGCGTAACGTCGACTGGTTACTATTTGTTTATGAATGGCACGGAAAGCACCACGCCGCGCACATCACGGAGCTTCGCAAACAAAAGGGCTGGTAGCTTGCGGCACAACTGACATGTCACAAACACAAACCTGGGATCCTGATCGCTATGCTCGCAACGCACGCTTCGTCTCCGATCTCGGCGCACCCGTAGTGGAGTTACTCGCGCCGCGGTCTGGTGAACGCATCCTGGATCTGGGCTGCGGCGATGGCGCGCTGACAAAAAAGCTCGTCGAGATGGGCTGTGACGTAATAGCGGTGGATGCCAGCGCCCAGCAAATCGAGGCGGCAAGAAAAGTCGGCCTGAATGCTCGCGTTATGGATGGCGAGAATCTGCAGTTCGACAACGAATTTGATGCCGTCTTCAGCAATGCTGCCCTGCATTGGATGCGCAACAATCCGGACAAAGTTATTTCCGGCGTGCACCGCGCGTTAAAACCGCGTGGCCGATTTGTAGCGGAGATGGGCGGCTATGGCTGCGTCGCGAAGGTAAAGAACGCACTGATTGCCGCGCTCAATCGCCGTGGCATCGATGGCGAAGCTGCCAACCCGTGGTATTTCCCAACGGTGGAAGATTATTCTGCGCGCCTCAAGCGCGGCGGCTTTGTGCCAACCTACATCGCGCTCATTGACCGCCCGACTCCGCTTCCGGGCGATGTCACTGCGTGGCTTGAGACCTTCGGCGAGAGCTTCACAATGACTTTGCCCGCTGTGGATCGCCGTGACTTCCTCGCCGAAGTCCGGGAAACTCTTCGTCCACAGCTCTGCGACGCTGCGGGAAAGTGGACCGCTGACTACGTGCGCCTCCGCTTCTCTGCTATGAAAGCGTGATGGCGTCGGAAAAATGAGATTGTCTTAAAAATTGCGAAATACAGTTCGCTCAGGAAGGCGGGCTGTCTTCCACTTCGAAGGAAGCTACTTCTTCAGCCTCGAACTCAGGCTGGCTCTGCAGCAGGCGGACGCAGCGATTCCACCGCAGGATTGCATCATCATTGCCGGGAGGATGAATTCGCTCGGCTTCGCCAAAACACTGCAACGCGCGCTCCAGCAAAGGGAGCAGCGTATGTGGCGCTCGCCCGGCACGCAGTTGCGCCTTCACCCGGCGCTCACAAAGTAGCCCCGTGTAATAGTTCCGCTCGTATGGATCCGCGAGCCGCTGAAAGATCTTCTCTACTTCGGCATAGCGATCGCCGGGTCCACCAGTGAATTGATCGGTCATGCTCAAGCCCAGCATCCGCAATCCGAGCGCGTGATTCGGGTCCACTGCCAGAATATCGCGGCAGATCGATTCGGCTTCTTCGGGCTCGTTCAGGTAACGGTACAACTCGGCCTTGGCGATCGCTTCCGCGATGCCCGATTGGGATATGGTCTTCAGCTTCAGATCCATAGAGCCTCCTGCGCGACCACGTTAGTCCGATTTGCCGCCGATTTTGCGCGCGATCCAAACCAACGGATCGTAATAGCGATCAACCACACGCTCCTTCAACGGAATGATGGCGTTGTCGGTGATATGGATGTCTTCGGGACAAACTTCCGTGCAGCACTTGGTGATATTGCATAAGCCGATTCCCAGTTCGTCACGCAAGAGTTTGATGCGATCGCCATTGTCGAGCGGATGCATCTCCAATCCCGCGACGCGCACGAAGAAGCGCGGTCCGCCAAATTCCGCCTGTTTATCATGGTCGCGGAGCACGTGGCAAACGTTCTGGCACAGAAAGCACTCGATGCACTTGCGGAATTCCTGCACGCGATCCGCATCTTCCTGGTAGAACTTCCAATTCGTTCCGGGTTTCGGCTGGAACGGCGGGATCTTCTTGTTGACCCTGTAGTTCCACGAAACATCGGTGACCAGATCCTTGATCACCGGGAACGTTTTGATGGGCCGCACGGTGATCGGTTCGCCGGCGGGCAGCGAATCCATGCGCGTCTTGCACATGAGACGCGGCTTGCCGTTCACTTCTCCCGAGCACGAGCCGCATTTGGCGGCCTTGCAGTTCCAACGCACCGCGAGGTCGGGCGATTGATGCCCCTGAATATAGTGCAGCGCGTCGAGCACCACCATTCCGGGCGCCATGGGCACTTTGTAGTCCACATTCTGTCCGCCGTTCGCATCGCCGCGAAAAACATTCAGGATCGCATCCGCCATGGAATCGAACTCTCCTAAGACATCCGCCGAATCGCTTCATCCCACCGCAAGGGCAGCGCCGAGCCCACAACCTTCCATCGCGTGAACTTCGTCTGGCCCATAAATAGTGCCATCGCCTTCATGCTGTCGCTGTGCGGCACTTTAGATACAAATTCCATCAAGGCGACTGAATCTTCCCACACCGAAAGCGTCCAGAATCTTCGGCTGAACAGTTTCGCTCGCATCGTATATCCAATCGCGCCGGGCGACTCCGCGATCTGTTTCATGATTTGCATCGAGTAGCGCATGAACAAAGGAAGCTTGCTGTAGCGATTCAGCGGCAAGTAGCTCAGGAGCGCCAGATATTCGCGATCCTTTTCTGGTGTCACTAGCAATTTCCATGGCGTATCCATAACCAAAACCCTTCGCACCCACAATCATCGCGAATGCGTCGCTATCCACTATTTATCCTCGTCGAGGAGTGCCTGCAACTCGGCGGGGGGCTGACCGTTCGAATCCTGCCGCAAATTCATTCCTGACGCACCGCGCGAAATGATGTTGTTCTTCGTGCCCCAATCATCGCTCAGCTTCGGGAAATCAATGCGGCTATGAGCTCCGCGACTCTCTTCGCGCACTAGCGCGCTGCGCGTCACCGCTTCGGAAATGGTGAGCATCGAACGCATATCCAAAGCCAGATGCCAGCCGGGGTTGAACATGCGTGAGCCTTCGACACTGCAGTTTGCCCAGCGCTTGTTAAATTGCTCCAGCTCGCCAAGTGCCTTTTCCATGTCCTCGCGCACCCGAAAAATGCCCACCAGCGCCTGCATGGTCTTCTGCAAATCCCGATGAATCGCGTACGGATTCTCGCCGCCTTGTCGCTGAAATGGCGCGAGCGCATATTTCTCAGCCGCCTCGATCTGCGCCGCGTCCAGATTCGGCGCGGTAACCTCTTTCGCGTGCTTTGCCGCCGCAAGTCCCGCTCGCCGGCCAAATACAAGCAGATCCGAAAGCGAATTTCCGCCCAGGCGATTCGCGCCATGCAACCCGGCCGCCGCTTCGCCAGCTGCGAACAAGCCCGGTAAGGTGCTCTGCGCGGTTTCCGCTTCCACGCGAATCCCGCCCATGACGTAGTGGCACGTCGGGCCCACTTCCATCGGCCCTTTCGTAATGTCCACGTCAGCCAGTTCCTTGAACTGGTGATACATGCTGGGCAGCTTCTTTTTCACGTACTCGGCGGGCTTGTGCGAGATGTCCAGAAACGCGCCGCCGTGTTCGGAGCCACGCCCTTCCTTCACTTCGGTGTAGATGGAGCGAGCCACGACGTCTCGGGTCGAAAGCTCCATGCGCTTCGGATCGTATTTCTCCATGAAGCGCTCGCCCTTACTGTTGCGCAGGATGCCGCCTTCGCCGCGCACCGCCTCGGTCACCAAAATTCCTTGCACGCCGGGCGGCCAGACCATTCCGGTCGGATGAAACTGCACGAACTCCAAATCCATCAGCTCTGCGCCGGCTTCGTAAGCGAGGGCCATCCCGTCTCCCGTGTACTCCCAGGAGTTGGAGGTGATAGGCCAGGCTTTGCCGATTCCACCGGTGGCCATCACGATTGACTTCGCCTTAAACAGAACGAAGCGTCCCTGCTCGCGCCAATAGCCAATTGCGCCGGCAACGCGTCCGCCGTCCGTGAGCAGGCGCACGATGGTGCACTCCATGTAGACGTCGAAGCCCTGCTGAACACCGCGATCCTGAAGCGTGCGGATCATTTCCAGACCGGTGCGATCGCCGACGTGACACAGCCGCTTATAAGTGTGCCCGCCGAAGGCACGCTGCAGAATATTTCCGTCTTTCGTCCGATCGAAAATCGCGCCCCACTGCTCGAGTTCGCGCACGCGATCGGGCGCTTCCTGAGCGTGAAGCTGAGCCATGCGCCAGTTGTTCAGGAATTTTCCGCCGCGCATGGTGTCTTTGAAGTGCGGTTTCCAGCCGTCCGCGGAATCGACGTTGGCCATGGCCGCGGCGATTCCTCCTTCGGCCATCACCGTGTGGGCCTTGCCCAGCAGCGATTTGCTGACCACGCCAACACTGACACCCTGAGCCAGCGCTTCGATGGCCGCGCGCAGTCCGGCGCCGCCCGCTCCGATCACCAAAACATCATGTTCGTGTGTCTCGAACTTATTTTCCGACGCGTTGGTCAAAACAGCCTCACATCCTGAATGGCGCCCGAGGAAACCAGCCGCACATAGAAGTCTGCAAATCCCACAGTGATCAAGCTGATCCACGCAAACTGCATGTGCCGCTCATTCAGAACAGTGATCCATCTCCAGGCCCCGTAACGCGTTTTATTGAAGTTCGAGCAAGAGAAACAATCCAGCCGACCGCCCGCCAGATGCCGCAGGGAATGACAGGACAGCGTATAAATCGAAAGGAAAATCACGTTTACCAACAGCACCAACGTGCCGACGCCCATGCCAAATTTTCCGTCGAAGAAAAACGCATGGAACGCATCTTTCCACAAAAACACCAGGAAAATGATAGCGAGATAAAGCGCGTAGCGGTGCAGGTTCTGAAGGATGAAAGGAAAGCGCGTCTCACCGCTATACGAATGCCGCGGTTCGCCGACGGCGCAACCCGGAGGATCTGCGAAGAATGCGCGATAGTAAGCTTTACGATAGTAGTAGCACGTCGCGCGAAAGCTCAGAGGTCCGCCGAGTATCAAAAGTGCCGGTGAAAGTTTCCACCAATGGTGGTTGGCGTCGATCAGCGGTGAATAGAATGGAGAAAGGTAAGGTCCCCACTCGTAAAATTTTCCTTCGAAGGCCCGCAGTGTCGCGTATAAACCAAATCCGCCAAGAAGCGCGATCACCGGCAAATTTTCCAGCCACCAGGCGTCCTTACGCAGGGTACTGCCGAATCCGCCCTTGGCCGTCGAGGCCCCACCTGCCGCCATCAGTTCACCTCAGCAAACGCATAGCGTAATGGCAATTCCGCCATTTGGAAACAGTTTTTCCACTCAGATAAAGAACCGTGATGGAACAGCGCAGAGGATCAACAGCTTTTTCTGACTCATATGCGCCCAAACTTTTTCAAATCGGCGGACGGTGCGCGGATTGTGCGAAGATAAGTTCCCAGCGCGCTTGCCGCGCCCGGAATCAGTTGTCAGCAGATAAATCCGCGATCCGCGTTCTGAGGAGAAGCAACTAGTGGCAGCGAAAAACAATATCGGCATCCTGACAGGCGGCGGTGACGTTCCCGGCCTGAATCCCGTGATCAAGTCGGTGGTCTATCGCGCCAGTGAAGTGGGCCGGCAGGTGATCGGAATTCGCAAGGGATGGGAGGGGCTGACGCACATGACCGGCCCCGATGACTCGACATATGTGCGCCCGCTCACACGCGACAACACCCGCACGATCGATCGCACCGGCGGCACCGTGCTGCACACTTCGCGGACCAATCCGCGCAAAATGGGTGAAGGCAAGTGGGCGCCGCACGTCACTGCAGACAGAATCAAATCGCTGCCGTACAACGGCAAGGTCTACGACTTCACGCCCATCGTGCTGGAGAATCTCGATAAGCTCGGCATCAGCACACTCATCACCATCGGTGGCGACGACACGCTGAGTTTCTCCGCCGCACTTTCCGCTGCAGGCATGCCGGTAATCGCGATTCCCAAGACCATGGACAATGACGTCCAGGGCACGGAATATTGCATTGGTTTTTCAACCGCGATCACGCGCGCCAAAGAATTGATCACCCGCCAGCGCACCACGCTCGGCTCCCATGAACGCATCGGGATTTTCCGCATTTTCGGCCGCGACGCGGGTTTCACCGCGTTGTATACGTCTTACGTCACATCGACGCGCTGCCTGATTCCCGAATATCCTTTTGACCTCGATCATGTAGCCGAAATTCTGACCGAAGACAAAAAGAACAACCTTAGCCACTACGCTTTGGTGGTTGTTTCCGAAGGCGCGACCTGGAAGGAAGGCACTATCGGCGAGTACGGCGAAGCTGATGCGTACGGGCATCGCAAGAAGATCGATGTCGGTCAGGCGCTTGGCGAGGAAGTCCGTAAACGAACCGGCAGCGAAATCATGGTTAGCGACTTGACCTACGACCTGCGCAGCGGCGAGCCTGACGCGATCGACCAAATGGTGGCCATCACCTTCGCGAACATCGCGGTAGAGATGATGTTCGATGGCGTAACCGGCCGTATGGTTGGTATCCAGAACGGCTGCTACGCGCACGCGCCGCTTCCTGCTTCTTCGAT
>Ga0136846_1235725_pt1 | contig 13827 bp, 14 predicted proteins | sample HopSoiMetagenom2_FD_96841 | JGI IMG/M metagenome (GOLD analysis project Ga0136846, IMG submission 96841) | Grasslands soil microbial communities from Hopland, California, USA - 2 Assembly 2016 (version 4) | ecosystem: Environmental > Terrestrial > Soil > Grasslands | place: USA: Hopland... | reverse complement strand
TCACGGCAAGGTCGATCAGGGTGTAAACCGATTCGAAGGCGGCCTCGTCGGCCGTATAGGGATCGGGAATCTCGCCGTCCGGTCGCGCGCCGGTCCAATCGAGGAAAAGCGCGCACCGGGCGCGCGAGTTTTTCGGCTGGCGTTGCTGCAGCACGTCCAACACCGCACGGTCGGCGCAAAGGATCAGGTCAAAACGGTGGAAATCGCGATCGGTCAAAGCCCGGGCGCGCTGATCGGAGATATCGATGCCGTGACGGCGTGCCGTCGCCACCGCGCGCGGGTCGGGCGGCGCGCCGGCATGCCAGCCGCCGATACCTGCGGAATCGAACGAGACCGGAATGCCGACGGCCTGCGCCTGCCAGCGGCTACGGGCAATGCCTTCCATCAAGGGTGACCGGCAGATGTTGCCCAGGCAGACGAACAGCACATCGGTCATGACAACTACCGTCGAATTCGAGTGCCATCAGCATGCCGCGCATCGATCGCCGACGGCAATCGGGCGTGCGTCACTTGTCGTTCCGCTCGATATCAGTGGCCGCGCAAACTTTCCTCGGCGCCCAGCTCGACCTCTGCGGTCACGTTCTGCAAGCTGGCGCGGAACGTCTCCAACTCGCCGAGCGGGATCATGCTCACCGCGAGCGCATGAAATGTCTCGCGATAGAAATCCTGGTACTCCGGCGAATAGTCGTTGGCGGGATCACCGGCGAAAGCTTCGCCGCGATGCCGCGCTTCCTTGAGCGCGTTGGCCAGCGATTGCTGTCCGGCCGAAAAGCGCAGCAAGGCACCCACGATCGCCTCCAAGGCCTGGACGCGCGCTTCCAATTCCTGCTGTCGCGTGATCGGGTGTTCGCCGCGGGCCATGACGCTCTCGTATCCGTGCCTTTGCCGACGAGGGGGGCCGCATCCGGATGAATGTCGGCGTCGAGAAGGTAGCAGCATCGTGACGATCGTCATGCCCAGCGTCTGTGCCGCACTTCTCAATTCCCGCGCGCGGAAGAACGCCAACGCCAGCAGACGGCGAGCCACGCGACGCCGGCATCCGCGTCGGTTGACCCTGTTCCTGTCGTGGCCGATATTCGCCACGCCGCCTGGGCAAGAACGGGCGGCTTGCCGAGGATTCTCATGGACATGCGTCAAATCGGCCGATCCGGCCTTAGCGTCGCGCCGCTGGCGTTCGGCGGCAACGTTCTGGGATGGACGGCCGACGCGGCGACCTCGTTCGCAATCCTCGATGCTTTCGTCGACGGCGGCTTCAACCTGATCGATACCGCCGATGTCTACTCGGCGTGGGCTCCCGGACATCAAGGCGGCGAATCGGAAACGATCATCGGCGACTGGTTGAGGAAGAGCGGCCGTCGTCATCAGGTCGTGATCGCGACCAAGGTCGCGAAATGGAGCAAGTTTCCCGGCCTTTCGCCGAACAACATCCGGATGGCGGCCGACGATTCGCTGCGACGACTTCGTTGCGAACACATTGACCTGTACCAGGCGCACGAAGACGACGCCAGCGTTCCGCTCGCGGAAACGCTGGGCGCATTTTCGCGGCTGATCGAACAAGGCAAGGTCCGCGCGATCGGGGCATCCAATTACGGCGCCGCGCGACTGGCCGAGGCGCTGGCGGTTTCGGCGCAGCATCGCCTGCCGCGCTACGAGTGCCTGCAACCGGAGTACAGCTTGATCGCGCGTGCCGGTTACGAAGCCGAACTCGAGCCGTTGGTACGTCGGGAACACCTCGGTATGATCGGTTACTTCGCGCTGGCCAGCGGCTTTCTGACCGGCAAATACCGCGGCGCGGCCGATCTGGACAAAAGCGTGCGCGGCGATCGGGTAAGTCGTTATCTGGATGCGCGCGGGCTGGCGATCCTGGCCGCGCTGGATGCGCTCGCCAGCGCGCACCGGGCAACGCCAGCCCAGATCGCGCTGGCCTGGCTGATGGCCCGGCCTGGCGTGACAGCGCCGATCGCCAGCGCCACCAGCGTCGCACAGTTGCGCGAGCTGATGGCAGCGACGCGGGTGCGCTTGAGCGCGGATGACATCGCTACGCTCGACCGTGCGAGCGCGTAAGGTAAGGCCTACGCGCGATTCGCTATCGTCGACCAGCAACCATGCAAACCGTCTACCACGCCAGCAACGAATTCACCGCGCAATTGATCGTCGACTTGCTGCGTTCGGAGCGAATCGACGCTCAAATCCACGGCGCCTGGCTCGCCGGCGCGGCCGGTGAACTGCCGCTGGCCGGACTGATCCGCGTGCTGGTCGCCGACGCCGACGCCGATCGCGCCGGAGTAATCGTCGCGGCTTGGGAAGCACTGCCGGTCCCGACCGATGCCGAAATGATCGAACTGTCGGCTGATGAGCCGGAACCATGAGCCTGCAGGATTCGTTGGAGTTCCGGTGGCAGTCGCATCACCAGAAACAGTGCGCTCGGCGAGTTTGGCCAGGTTGGAATTGCCGGTGACCTGTCGATAAAGTGTCGTGGCAGGCGCGCCTGCCGGTCGCACCAGGAAATATGCCGTCGTGGGTGCGTGGAAACCAGGCAAAGGGGCGAGCGTGGAATTGCTGTTGTGGCGCTGGAGCACGGCCGTCCAGATCACCTCCGATCTGATGATCGCGGTGTTCTTCGTGGTGTTGTCGCGTTCGGTCGGCCGCAGCGAGTTGCGGCCCTGGGTCGCGGCGTGGCTGGCCAACCTGCTCGCATTGTCGGTGACGATCGTGTTCTGGCTGCTGCAACCGCAATCGGCAGCGGCATTCACCGGCATCACCTGGGCCTACATTTTCACCAAGACCATGTTTGTCGCGCTGTTGATCGTCGGCGCAACCGGGTTTGTCCCGGAGCACTCCATCAGGATTTCCGACCGCCTACTGTTGGTCGGCGTCGCCGCGTTCGCGGTGTTGGGTGCGCTGGCGTCACGCTCGATCAGCTGGCTCGGCGTGATCGAAACAATCGCGATAGCGATCGGACTCGGCGGCGGCGCGATTTTGCTGATCGCGCGGAAACCGCCGGCTTATGATTGGCTCGTCGCCGGGTTCATTGCCCGCTCGGCCCTGGCTGTTGTCGAAGCCGGCGCCTACGCAGCGCAGCTGGCGTCCGCCGACGTCGCCAAATCGGCGCCTGTCGCCAGTTTTCTCGCCGCGGCCTCGTCGTTCGATACCGGCGCCGAATGGATGATCGCCCTGGGATGCGTGCTGATGTTGTATCGAACCATCCAGCGCGAGCTGACCCAGTCCAATAGCGAACTGCGCGCGGCCAAGGACGAATTGCAGGCGCTGCTGGTCCGCGACCTGCTGACCGGCGTATTCAACCGGCGCTCGCTGTCGACGATCTTGCGCGAATCGCAACTCAGCGGCGCGACCATCCTGTTTTTCGATCTCAACGATTTCAAATCGATCAACGATATTCATGGCCATCACGTCGGCGACGAATGCCTGAAGCGGTTCGCGCGCGCATTGCAGGAAAGTTTCCGCAGCGGCGATCACGTCGTGCGTTACGCCGGCGACGAATTCGTCGTCATCGCCAACGACATCGATCCGGTTGAAACCGATGCACGTATCCAGCGTGTCCGCGCCAAACTGCAGCCAGGGCCGCCGGAAGGACCACGGATCGGGTTTTCAGTCGGCCGGGCGACGCTGCCGGTGCACGGTGACCCGGACGCGGCGCTGCGTGCCGCCGACGAAGCGATGTACCGCGACAAGGCGGCTTGAGTCTCGCCTGCGCCGCGATGAACGGGCACGGCCGGATGCGTCGCATTCGGCTCGAAATGGGTTTATAAGTCCGCTGCAGCGAAGCGTGACAATCACCTGCTGGCGGGTAATGGCTCGAACCGGAGTGAATTCATGGATACGAACAAGATCGGTTTGTCGCAGTGGCGGAAAACTTGCCTGAGCGCGGCGATCGTCACCGTCGTAGCCGCCGTGTCGCCGACACAGGCCCGAACCGTGATGAACTCGGATGCCGATGATCAGGCGATCGTCGAATGTCAGTTGCCGCCGCAGCTTCGCCAGCTCGGCAATCACGCGACCTATCTCGCCGCGGGTCGACGAATCAGCACCAGCATCGCCGACTGCAAAGTGCGCGGCGGCACGTACAACGGCCATGGCCCGGGCGCCTACGCCGGGCAGGATTCCACGGCGGCCGGCACCCAGGCTGTGACTATCGGCGGTGATCAGGCGCGTCCCGCCTGCCCCAAGTCGGGCATCGTTGCCGGCCTCAAGAGCGGCGGTGGCTTGTCGGTGCGAGCCGCGCCCGGCGCTGCCGCCGGCCGCATCGACAAGCTCAATAGCGGCAAGCGGGTCTTCATGTGCGACTGGTCCGGCGATGGCGCCTGGGTCGGCGTCGTCTATGCCGGTACGTCCGCGGTTGATTGCGGCGTCTCGAAATCCATCGACCGGCCGCAACCGTATGCCGGCGCCTGCCGTTCTGGTTGGGTGAGTGCACGCTACGTGAAGCCGGTTTCGCGCTGACTCCACGGCGCGGTAATCGCGGATGCCGCGCCGAGGCAATCCCAGCCGAATGGCACATGCCACTTCGGATGGCGCTTCCTACGATGCCGCAGCGCCGCCGCTACGGCCGGCGCCCCGTCAGTCAAGCGAGGAGTCGGATGAACGCAAGATCCGTTACAGCAGCGGCAGCAATTATCGTCTCGATCGCCAGCGGCGTTTTCGCACCCGCGCGCGCGGCCGATCGGATTCCGACCTACGTAAAGACCGCGATCGCCAATCCGGCCCGTGCCGAAAAAGATCCCGAGGTCGATCAGCGCCGGCATCCGGCTGAACTGATGGCCTTCGCCGACGTGAAGCCCGGCGACAAGGTGCTCGACCTCATTCCGGGCAGCGGCTACTTCAGCAAGATTTTCAGCGGCATCGTCGGCAGCAAGGGCCATGTCTATTCGATCTGGCCGACGGAATACGACAATGTCTCGCATCCGGATTCGGACAACCTGCGGGCGTTGGCAAAAACGCCGGCGTTCGCGAACGTCACCGTGATCGTGCAGCCGGCGAATGCACTGACCGCGCCGGAGCCGCTGGACGTGGTGTTCACGTCGCAGAACTACCACGACTATCCGGACAAGTTCATGGGGCCGACCGATCCGATGATCCTCAATCGCGCCGTGTTCAACGCGCTCAAGCCGGGCGGCGTATTCATCGTGATCGATCATGCGGCGCAGCCCGGCGCGGGCGTGCGCGACACCGAATCCCTGCATCGGATCGATCCGGAAACAGTCAAGGCGCAGGTGACCGCGGCCGGATTCAAATTCGAAGCAGCGAGCGAAGTGTTGCGCAATCCGGCCGATCCGCACACGGTGAAGGTGTTCGATCCCTCGATTCGCCGGCACACCGACCAGTTCGTGTTCCGATTCCGCAAGCCGCGCGCCAAGCAGGGCTGATTCCCGGTTAGATCGGGACGCGGCAACGGGCGGAATTTCGCGGACGAACGCGTTATTGTGCCGCGTCACCGATCTTCGCCGGAGCCGAGCCGTGGCGGGAACGCAGCGCGAGATCACCTTCCGTTTCCTGGCCGAACCGGGCGATGTCAATTTCGGCGGCCAGGTGCACGGCGGCGCGGTGATGAAATGGATCGATCAGGCCGGCTACGCCTGTTCGGTCGGCTGGGCCGGCCTGTATTGCGTGACCGCCTACGTCGGCGGCATCCAGTTCGAACGTCCAATCCGGATCGGGCAACTGGTGGAAGTGCGAGCGCAGATCGTCCTGACCGGCAAAACCAGCATGCATGTGGCCGTCAACGTGTCGGCGCGCGACCCGGCCGCAAGCCAGACCGAACGCACGACCCATTGCCTGATGGTATTTGTCGCGCTCGATGCCGATCGGCATCCAACCACCGTGCCGAAATTCGAGCCGGTCACGGCGGAAGAACACGAACTATCGAATTACGCGCAAGAGATGATGAAGATGCGCGAAGGCATCGAAATAGCACGGCGGAAATTTCTGCAGAAGCTGTCCTGAGCGGAGTTGGTCGTCACCTTGCCGCGAGTGCGCCCGTCGCGGGAGAAAGCTCGCCTGCGAATGCAATAGGTAAAATTTTCGCCAGCAAGTCGGCTCCGGCGGTGCGGGTGCGTCGCACCGCGTGGGAGCTAGCGGCCCTTCGTGTACCAGGTCCCGCCCGGTCCGGTGTAGCTGATTCCTTCGCCCCAGGCCACGTGATAGATGCCGACCGAATCGCGGGCGATGCCCAGATAATCGCCATACGGGAAACTGTAGCCATTGGCCGATTTGTACGGCGCACCCGCGCCGAGATCGGACAAGCGCACCGGCGCCGCCCAGGTCGAACCGCCGTCGAGCGTGTGCCGCAGCCAGACATTCCAGGCGACGTTCGCGCCCATGCGGTCGTCCTGCCAGACCACCGCGAATTCGCCCGCCGCCGGTCCGCTGACCATCTGCACGCTGTGATGATTGACCGTGCCGCCACCGCCGATGCTGATGCGCGCGCTCCACAACGCGCCGCCATTGGTCGAAGTGCGCGCATACAACTGCATCGGCGTGCGCGGGCTGTTGTTGGCGTTGTAGGCAACCATGATCTTGCCGGCGCTGTCGATCGCGATGCCGGCGATGGTGCCGAAGAAACCGAAAGTGCAGCCCGGCGACCACGGACAATCGGGCATTTCCTTCGAGGTATCGACTCGAATGATCGACCAGCTCGCGCCGCCATTGGTCGATTTCAGCACGCTGATATTGCCGTCGCCGGTGTAGTCCTGGGAAAAATCCGAAGTGATGAAATAGACGTCGCCATTCGGTGCGACCGCACCGCCGGTGTGGAACCAGTAACGCGCGTCGTTGTTGACCTTGACGTTGGGCCCGAAGCTGGCGCCGTAGTTGTGCGACGAAGCGACGTAGGCGTCGCTGGCATTGAAGCCGAGATAGACATCCTTGCCGCTGGGCGAGATCACCAATAGCGGCTTATCGCCCCAGTTCGGCGTGCCCTTGATCGGCGTCAGCGATAGCGGCGTCGTCCAGGTCGTGCCGCCGTCGCTGGATTTGGCGAAGCGGATGCCTGGCTTGTATTCGTCCATCCACGCCAGATACAGCGTGCCATCGGTGGCGACCTGCAATTCCGGATCATTCTTCTGGTACTTGGTGGTGGGAATGAAATGGTCGGCTTGCCAGGTATTGCCGCCATCGATCGAACGACGAATGACGATGACCGGGAAGGGGCAGCCGGTGCAGGCCTTGGTGCCGTTGTAACGCGTGGTCAGCTGGTAAACGATGTTCGAATTCGGCTGCAGCGCGACCGTCGGCTCCCAATCGTCGTTACCGCTCCAGACGCGCTCCGAATCGAATCCGGTCGCGGTGGCCGAGGCCGACGCTTGCGTGACTACTCGCGTCTGGCTCGCGAACGAGCGCCCGGTGTAAACCTTCTCCGGCCGTTTGCCTTCGTGGTCCAAAGGGTCGGCATTGCGCTCCGATTGATGCGGCGAGGACCACGGCGTTGATGGGTAGCCGGCGACCACGGCCACGGAAACGGCAAGAACGATCAGCAGGCTGCGCCAGCCGAGTTTTCCGCGCATGGCAAACGTCGTTTTCATACTCACCTCGCCGTTGGCTGGCCGCCGGCTCGATCAGCCGATGCGATTTTTTTCCCGACCGATGCCGGTTCAATAGCATGCCGCCGGAGTCCGGTAAATCGACCTGGGACGCGGCAGGCGCAATCGCCCGCGTCGCCGGCGGGTGTGCGCATTGCGCACTTCGAAACGGAACAAATTCGCGCGCTAGGGAATTGTTTCTTGCGGCGTTATTCGCACAAGCGTGCGAATAACGCACAGCCAGCAGAATATTGCCGAAGCGCGCTGTTCGGAGCCAAAGGCGGCGCAAATCGATGTGCAAGTGCAGCAATGCGCAATCCTGGCCCTACAATCGGCCGATGCGATTCCTCGCGCCCGCCCGCGAAACCGTTCCTGCGGAGATTTTCGAGCACCCGGTCTTCGCCGGCGTCGCGGAATATCGCGATCTGCTGGTCAACCGGCAGTGGCCTGCGATCAGCGACTTGAATGATGGTGCGCAGCCCTTGGTCCATCTTCGTACTGGCAAGCCGCTGTCCCTGCTCGCTCAGGAAACGCTCGCTGGCGACGAACATTTCGAACTACGCATTCACCGGCATGGCGTGATTCCGACCCGCTCGAACAATTGGCACGACCTACTGAATGCGCTGGCCTGGAAGAAATTTCCGGCGATCAAGTCGGCGTTGAACGTTTGCCAGGCCGAGACCGTCGCCCGCATCGGTGCCAAGCGGCGGACCCGCGCACAGGACGCCATGACCCAATTCGACGAGGCCGGCGCCGTCGTGATCCTGCGCGATCGTCGCTTGCTCGCCCTTTGGGACGCGCACGACTGGATCGGATTGTTCCTGGAACAGCGCAAGGCGTGGAGCGACGGGCGCATATCGCTGACGATATTCGGCCACGCACTGCTCGAACACGCCTTGCAACCGGAGATCTTGCTGGTGGCCAAGGCGCTGGTGTTCTTGTCCGATGACGAGCCGATGCCTGAAGAGAACGTCATCGACGACCGTGTCGCTGCGGCAATCGTCGAGCAGCGATGCTTGATCGATCCGCAACAGCTGCGGCCTTTGCCATTGTCCGGCATCCCCGGCTGGCATCACGCCGTGCAGGACAGGCGGTTCTACGCCGAAACCGGATGCTTCCGTCCACTACGGGCGGGACGCGTCTACCCATCGCCGTTGCCGCTGGTTTTTTTGCGATCGCTCGACGAGCCGCGCGATGAGCGCGACTCAAGCTCTGATCGAGCCTGTGGCGCAGCCGTCGACCAAGCTTGAACAAAACGCCAATGCCGCCGATTCCGGGCGTCGGGTTTGCCACAGCCGTGGTTCAGTCCCACGGGCTTATACGGACGTCGATGACCCATGCCGGAGTCGATCTCCCGCGGTCATCCCCCTTTCCCATCAGGAGGACTGGCCATGAAAACCTTGTCGCGCATAGTGCTGACGACCGGTCTGGCATTCGCCCTGACCGGTTGCGATACCCCGAACGAAGACAAGGCCCAGGCGGAGGCCGCCCGCGAGCAGGCGGCTGCGGTGACGCCGGAAGTCGAGGCGACCGCGGCCAAAGCCGATGTCGCGATGAAGAACGCCGGCTCGGCGGTCGCCACCGCGGCCGAAGCCGGTGCCGATGCCGCCGGTGCTGCCGCCAAACAGGTTGGTCACAACGCGGTCGCCGCCGCCGACGATGCCTCGGCTGAAATCAAGGAAAACACCGCCAAGGCGGCGGATGCGGCGCAGGCCGCGGCCGACGCGGCCAAGGCCAAGCTCAAGACCGACGACAAAGACGATAGCGATAGTGAGCACAAGTGAGACTGTTGCGGTGACGCCGGACATCGGTCCGAGCCCGGCGTCACTGCGCGACCCGCCGAGGCAAAGTATGCTGCGAAGCCAACCGCTCGACGATGGCCCTGCGCAGGTCATGCGGCCGGGCGCGCAGGGTTCGATTCGCGACTTCGCCAAAGGCAACCATGAAAAATTTCGGTTTGTTCGCCGCGGTACTTGTTCTGTCGGGCTGCAACCCGCCCGCTGCAACGACCGCGACCGTCACTGCCGCCGCACCGGCGGCGACCGCCGCTCCCGCCGAGCGGCCGTGCACGCCGGCGGCGCCGTTTCTCGATCGCGTCTGGCGAGTTCGCGAGTCTTCCGCGGTCGCGCCAGGCACGCTGTACGTGTTCCTTTCCGACGGCACGCTGTTGGTCGCCGCCGAGAAGCAGAAGCCGTCGTTCTGGCGCTGGACCTACGAGCATGGCGCGTTGACGATGATCGAGGAATCGGTCGCCTATCCGACCGACGTGCTTACGTTGAACGACAAGGAATTCACCATTCGCAGCCATAATCCGGGCGAAGACGTGCTGATCACCCTGGTGCCGGTGGTGGCCGTGTCCTTGGCTGAGTAACCAGGAGAGACATCATGCGCAGGCTGATCCGCAATCGATTGTTCGTAGCGCAGTTCTTGCTGGCGCCGCTGATCGTCACCCCAGCCGCCGAGGCGGGCATGTTGTACAAATGTTCGACGCCGAAAGGGGCGGTGACGATCCAGTCCGATCCCTGTCCGACCGGATCAACCGAAGTCTGGAAGCGCGATTCGGCGCCCGCGCCGCAGCCGACCCTGCAGCAGGTGGTCGGCAATCCGCCGCCCGCACGGGCGCCGAAAGGCGCGGTCGCCCCAGCGATAATCAACCCACGGAGTGCGCCAATGCCGCCGCGACCGCCGGGTGCGACGCCTTCGATGGCGGCAACTCCGCCCCCGCCCGCTCCGCCGCCGGCGGCGTTTGTTCCGCCGCCATCGACGCCGTCGACGATTCCGCTGCAATGGCATGACGAGCCGGAGACACCGGCAGGTCAGGCGCCGAACAACGCCTGCGATTCGGCCAAGTCGTTCGCGAACTCGGTGAACGACAAGGTCTGGCTGGGCCTGACCCAGGACCAGGAGCAGCGGTTGTACGGCTGGGTGATGGATCAGTGCGAGCAGCACTGAGCGTCGGCGGACGCCGGCGCGCCCGCGAAGCGACCTAAATCGCAGCACCTGAGCCTGTGAGGAGAACTGCTTGTGACGCTGGCGACATTGCAATCGCTCTTGGGCTGGTGCGCGCTGATCAATTACAGCGTGCTTCTACTGTGGTTCGTGCTCCATGCCGCAGCCGGCGAGGCGCTGTATCGCTTGCATAGCCGTTGGTTCCCGATCTCGAAAGAACGCTACGACACGTTTCATCTCGCCAGCATGACGGCCTACAAGTTGGCCATCTTGCTATTCAACATCGCGCCGTATCTGGCCTTGCGTTTGCTGCAATGACCCGCGCTGTTTATTCACCGACCTGGCGCTGCCTGATCGCGCCGCCCGGTTCACGAGCACGCCGCGGCCGCGCTGTTTGCGGCATACAAACGCAGATCGGGCCGCGCAAAGCGTCGTGGATGGATATCGCCTTGCTCCGCGACCGGCGCTCGTTCACTCCCTTATTCGTTCCACTGGAAACCCTAGCTGGGCGCGGCGTGAACTTCGCTCATCCGCAGCAGCAGCGCGCTCAGGCTGCGCAGATCCTGGTCGTTGTGATCGACGACGCGGCGCAGATTCCGGCTGCTGCCGCCCTGCAGGAAGTCGCGCCAGGCTTGCGGCGCTTCGGAACCGGGCAAATCGTCCTCGCGTACCACGCCGAGCAGTTGCCGTTCGATGGTGGCGAGCCGGCAGTTTTCCCAGACACCGCGGAAGCGGCGGCGCACCGGGAACAGCAGATCCAGATGTCGCAATTCGATCAGCGGATTGGTCTGCCGTGCCAGCCGATAACGTGTCGCCAGCAGCGGCGCGTCGTAGCAGCGGCCGTTGTAACTGACCAGCACCGTTTCCGGTGGCAGCCATCGCGCGAAGACCTCGAGCATCGCGGATTCGGCGGACATCGTCGATAGGAACAACTGGCGTACGCGCAGTTGTCGATCCGGCCAGTCGGCGGCGCCGATCATGCACGCGCGCGTGCCGGTGCCGCCGGCCAGGCCCGTGGTCTCGGTGTCGAAAGCCAGCAAATGCTGGCGCGGAATCTCGCCGAACGACGCGAACGAGGCATCGACGGTCTCCGGTGCATCAGGCCAGTCGACGCGACGTTCTAGGTAGCGCAATCCGGACGCGATCTCGATGCCGGGCAAGCCGCGATCAGTCGAAAGCGTACGCGTCGCGGCCCGAACACGAATTCCGAGCAGACGACGTAATTCTTCGGGCAGCGGACTGCGCGGAACTGGCGGCGCGGATACTGCAGCGGCGGGCATGGCGGCGCCGGCCTGGCGACGCAGCGCGGCGATCTGTGCGATCGATACGCTCATGCGCAGACCAGCAAGTCGAGCACGCTCATCGCGAGCTGTCGCGGCGTGCGCTCGCTACTCTCGTCGGCCACCAGCACCGGGCCGACGCAGGCCGGACAACCGGCACGGCAATCGCAACCCTGCACGAGTTCGCGCGCGCGCACCAGCAATTCCTGCTGCCGATGCCAAAGCGGTTCGCTCAGGCCGACGCCGCCGGGATAGTTGTCGTACAGATATACGGTCGGCAGGAAGCGTTCGCCGGTGGTGGCGTCGGTCGGCGAACCGTCGGCCGAACGCATACGGCCGCGACCCCGGCCGTCGGCTTCGGCGAACCAAGCGCCGTCGCCGCTGCCGACCGCCTTGCGCAGGTCGCGCGCTTCGGCCATCACGGCGACGCCGGCAACGATGTGCAACGCATAGGCGGCGCCGAGAAAGCCATCGAGCGCGGCCTGTCGGGAGGCGAAGTTCGTTTCCAGCACCGCTTCCGGCAGCTGCCACCAGACCGCGGTGGTATGCAGTTCCTGATCGGGCAGATTCACCGGTCCGTAGCCGATATTTTCGTGCGTGTAGTAACGGATCTTCTTGTAGCCGGCGACGCGGCGCAGCACATGCACTTCGCCGTGTTGCGCGCTGCCGGCGCCGGCCTTGGCGCCATCGAAGCGCGCCAGGACCTTGAGCTTGCTGTAATCGATCGCATCGGTGTAGTAGTCGACGCGCGTCCGCGTCACGAATGCCTTGCGGCCATCCCAGTCGAGTTTTTCGACCTGATAAGGAACCGACTGGATCATGTGGATCGCGCCTTCGTACAGTGTCAGCGCGGCCGAGGAATAATCGACTTCGGCGATGATCGTCTGGCGGCCGTCGCTGCGGTCGACGACGACGAAATTGCCGTCGGCGACCGAGCGTAGCGAGACCGCGTTGGCCGGATAACTATCGGCGATCCATTCCCAACGCCCGCTTTCATCGTGCAGCACGCCGCTTTCGCCGAGCAGTTCGAGGTACGGCCGGGCATCGGTCGCGCCGAACGGTTCGCCGCGCAGGAATGGCAATTCGAAAGCCGCGCAGCGGATGTGATCGAGCAGGATCAAAGGCTGGTCGGCGTGGATGCGCGCGTGCTCGGGTGAGGCATTGGCGAAAAATTCCGGATGCCGGATCAGGTACTGATCGAGCGGATCGCTGCTCGCGACCAGCACGCCCAGCGACGGTTTCTGGCGCCGTCCGGCACGGCCGAGCCGCTGCCAGGTCGCCGCCACCGAACCGGGGTAACCATTGAGCACGACGACATCGAGGCTGCCGATGTCCACGCCGAGCTCCAGCGCCGACGTGCTGACGATGCCGTCGATCTGGCCGGCGCGCATCGCCTTCTCGGCGTCGCGACGTTCGTTCGGAAGATAGCCGCCGCGATAGGCGCGGATGCGCGCCGGTTTACGCGGATCGTGATCGAACACGTCCTTCAGGTATTTGGTCAGCACTTCGACCATCGTCCGCGACTGCGCGAACACCAGCGTCTTCAGTCCGGCGCGAATCGACAGCCGCGCGATGCGATTGCTCTGCGAGCGTGCGGACGCGCGCAGGCCGAGATCGGGATTGACCACCGGCGGATTCCATAACAGCACCTGCTTTTCGCCGGTCGGTGCACCGCTGTCGTCGATCGCGACCACGTCCTGGCCGATCAGCGCTTCCGCATGTGCCTTCGGATTGCCGATCGTCGCCGAGCACAGGATGAATTGCGGCGCGACGCCGTAGAACGCGCAGACGCGGCGCAATCGTCGCAGCACATTGGCGACGTGCGAGCCGAACACGCCGCGGTAGCTGTGAATCTCGTCGATCACCACATAGCGCAGGTTCTCGAAGAACTGCGCCCATTTGGTGTGGTGCGGCAGGATCGCCTGGTGCAGCATGTCCGGATTGCTGACCACGATGTCGCCGTGCACGCGGATCGCCTGCCGCGCATCCGCCGGCGTATCGCCGTCGAACGTGAAACAGCGCACGCCCAGTTCGCCGGCCTTGTTCAATTCGAGAAGATCGGC
>Ga0136846_1208621_pt1 | contig 13827 bp, 14 predicted proteins | sample HopSoiMetagenom2_FD_96841 | JGI IMG/M metagenome (GOLD analysis project Ga0136846, IMG submission 96841) | Grasslands soil microbial communities from Hopland, California, USA - 2 Assembly 2016 (version 4) | ecosystem: Environmental > Terrestrial > Soil > Grasslands | place: USA: Hopland... | reverse complement strand
GACGTCATTGAAGCAGATTCAAAGAACCCTCACCTTCGCGGGCCGCGTCGCATATCAGGGTGCCCTCGAACAAGTGTACTGGCGGCACCGGATCTGGCCGAAAGAGAATTTGAGGCCTAAGCCGTCGCTTGATGAGGCGATATCGGCCAAGCAGATTGAGCAGAAAGCAGAAGATTACGTTCGGGACTCGCAAGCGCTGGAAGCTTATCGGCAAAAGCCGATCACTTCCGGGCAGCTGCAAACCGAAATGGAGCGGATGGCCCGATACACAAAACAACCGGAAGTCTTGCGGGAACTGTTTGAGGCTCTTGGGAACGATCCCTTTGTTATCGCTGAGTGCCTGGCCAGGCCGTGTTAACCGAACGCTTGGTCGCCGAGTTATCCGTCAATGACAAAGACCAACGCTTTGCATTGCTACGAACCCAAGCTATCGGCAGCAAATTTAAAATCACAACGTTAGGCAAAGCTACGTATGCTCTTCCGGAGATCTCCAACCCTGATGTGTGCACAGATAACACCTGGACTCCAACGAGCCTTATCAGCGCGCCCGCTGGCCGACTTGGTCATACGGCAGTCTGGACCGGCAGTGAAATGATCGTCTGGGCGGAAATAATGGCGGCTTTCCCTTTTTGGACACTGGCGGGCGATACAATCCCGGCACCAACAGTTGGACCGCGCCCAGCCCCACCAATGCGCCCGCTGGCCGATACCGCCACACGGCAGTTTGGACACGCAGTGAGATGATCGTCTGGGGCGGATTTAACGGCCCGTTTAACACTGGCGGCAGATATGATCCCAGCACTGATAGCTGGACACCCACCAGCACCACCAACGCGCCCGCTGGGCGCGCCCGCCACACGGCAGTTTGGACCGATAGTGAGATGATCGTCTGGGGGATATAACTACGGCACCAGCATATTGAACACTGGCGGGCGATATAATCCCAGCACTGATAACTGGACAGCCATCAGCACCACCAATGCGCCCGCTGCGCGAGAGTCACACGTGGCAGTTTGGACCGACAGTGAGATGATTATCTGGGGCGGATCGGTTGGCGTAAACACCTTTTTTAACACTGGCGGAAAATATTGCGCGGCCCCGCCGGGACCCACGCCGACGCCAACAGCGAGTCCAACACCTTCGGCTACAGCTAGTCCTACACCGACACCTACGCCTACGCCTACGCCGTGTGATAGTGGGGGTCATCCAAAATGGCGGATTGGAGACCGGTGATTTTACCGGCTCGGTCATTGACGGCCACGTTAACGATCCCGTTGTCACCAACACTCTGTCGCACACCGGGACTTATTCCGCACTGGCGGGTCTCAACCCACAACAAGAAACCTTTTGCGCCGAGAATAATAATGAGCCACTCGGCGACAGCTCTTTCTATCAGCAGTTCACCGTCCCCGCCGGTGGCGGTACGTTAAGCTTCTGGTACTGGACCTGCACCTTCGACTTCCTGCCGAGGGACTGGCAGGATGCCTACGTCACCGATAGCAATGGCGCCATCCTGCAAACGATCTTCCATCAGTGCAGTGACCATGAGACCTGGGTACAGCAGACGGTGGACATGGGGCCGTATGCAGGACAGACGGTACGCATCAAGTTCCTAGTGCACCAGGATGGGAGAAACCCGCCCAGCGACATCACCGGGATGTTGTGGACGACGTGCAGCTATCCGCGCCATGCGGGACCCCGTCGCCGACTCCTACAGCAACCGCGACAGCGACACCTACACTCACACCCACACCTACACCGACAGCAACGCCAACGGCTACAATCACGCCGAGACTTGTCCCAACGCCCAGGCCGCTCCCGACTCCGCACCCCCGACCATGAGTTAGGAACAGCTGATAGCTGATGATTGATAGCTGAGTCGCAGCTTCGAGAGCTTCTGGGCTTTTCCATCGGCGCCGCGTAAACGCGGAACTTGGAGCGTTGAGAAAAGTTTTTTTCAACACCGTCCGATGGAATTGTGATCGTTGATCGGTGACTAGTGGAATCGCCGGCGTACGGCCGCGTGGAAGATCTGATTTTGTGAGCGATATTGTTCACCAATGGTCGCAGAGCTGATACAATCTGATTATCCAGGGCGCTGGTGGAGGATGTCGCCGGACGGGCGCTTTGAGTGCCGGCTATGTCCGCGATTTTGCAAGCTGAACGACGGGCAGCGCGGATTTTGTTTCGTTAGGCAACGGCTGGGCGATCGACTGGTGCTGACGACGTACTGGCGAAGCAGCGGGTTTTGTGTCGATCCAATTGAAAAGAAACCGCTGAACCATTTTCTGCCCGGCACGAGCGTGCTCTCGTTCGGCACGGCTGGATGCAATCTTGGTTGCCGGTTTTGCCACAACTGGGACATCTCCAAAGCGCGCGAGTGGGGCAAGCTCGCCGATGCCGCATCGCCGGAACAGATTGCGCTTGCAGCGGAGCGACTCGGGTGCCGGTCGGTTGCGTTCACTTATAATGATCCAGTGATTTTTGCCGAATATGCAATCGACGTCGCAGATGCGTGTCGCGAGCGCGGGATCAAGGCGGTAGCAGTCACTGCCGGTTATATCACCGACGACGCGCGCCCTGAATTTTACCGACACATGGACGCGGCGAATGTCGATCTCAAAGCGTTCACTGACGCATTTTATCATCTACTATGTTTTGCTCAGCTTCAGCCGGTTCTCGATACGCTGAAGTATTTGCGACTTGAAACGAAGGTCTGGTTTGAAGTCACGACGCTGCTGATTTCCGGAGAGAACGACAGCGACACCGAGCTTCATACCGCAGCGGAATGGTTCGCGGAAAATCTCGGGCCGGACGTGCCGTGGCATTTCACCGCGTTCCATCCCGATTTCAAGATGCTTGACAAACCGCACACACCGCCAGCTACGCTTATCAGGGCTCGTGAGATCGCGCGCTCAAACGGGTTGCACTACGTTTACACCGGAAACGTGCACGATCGCGAAGGCGGCAGCACGTGGTGTCCCAGCTGCGGTAATTTGTTGATCGAGCGCGATTGGTATGAGCTCGGCCAGTGGAATATTGTCAATGGCCAATGCCGATTTTGCGACTACGAAATCGCCGGTGTTTTTGAAGAACAGCGGGGGAATTGGAGCGCGCGACGGTTGCCAGTGAGACTCGCGATCGCGTAGCGACTGTAGCGGCGCTCCCCGCGGCGAGCGCCGAAATCAAACTCAGGAGCTTGCTTAAATCAGGAAATGTTTGTTGGGCATTACAGCGTTGCTTTCGCGTGCAGAACTGAACGAAACGAAATTCCGCTTTGGGTATTGTTCGTTGCCGTTCAGTTTCTCGACTACATCTGGGCGACTTTGGTTTTGCTCGGAATTGAGAAGCTGCGCGTGATCAAAGGATTCACGGCAGGCAGCATGCTAGACTCGTATTTTCATCCGTATTCACACAGTTTGGTCACGGCCGTGATTTGGTCGGTAGTCGCAGCATTCGTTTATAAGACGGTCTGCAGCCGACATGACTGCCACTACAGTAAGTCTGTGCCTTTGATGATCGGTCTCGCAGTCTTCTCGCATTGGATTCTCGATCTCGTTGCGCACCCGCGCGATCTCGCGATCTACGACAACACTTGGAAAGTCGGCTTCGGTTTGTGGAACTATCGCGACCCGGAGTTTGCGTTGGAAATCGCGCTGCTTGCTGGCGGGATCGCTCTTTATCTCACGCGAAATGCGATGCCGACAATTCGCAAGGGAGCTGTGATTGCGTTTGGAACTGCTCTCGTCATTGTTCAGATCGGGGATACGTACGTGCCGCGCACCGCACTGACGGATACAGCCACAGTGACAGGTGTCTGGGTCTTCTACACGCTGTTTGTTCTTATCGCATTCGCCGTGGAAAAGATCGGTGTTCGCACAAAAAGTAACACACCGTGATCCTAATCATTTTCGGAGTTTCTGGCGCTGGCAAAACAACAGTGGGCAAATTGCTAGCACGAGAACTTGGCTGGAGTTTTATTGAAGCGGACGACTTTCATCCGGCGGCAAATATCGAAAAGATGCGCAGCGGTCATCCTTTGACCGACAAAGACCGATGGCCATGGTTGGAACAGTTGCGGCAGCAGATCGAGCGATCGTTTTCTGCCGGAGAAAATGCCGTCTTGGCGTGTTCCACGTTAAAACGTGCTTACCGCGATCGTCTGCGAGTCAGCGATGAGGTAAAGTTTGTGTTTCTTAGCGGCGACTATGCGCTGGTCGAAAAGCAACTGCGCAGCCGGCACGGGCACTTTATGAATGCGGCCTTGTTGCAGAGTCAGTTCGATGACTTGGAAGAACCGAAGGCGGACGAGAACGTGCTGACGATCGAACTGGGAGGAACGCCGGAGGAGATTGTCGAAAGTATCAAAGCGAAACTGAATTTGACCCGTACCGGCTAGCTCGATGTGACAGATTTGAGACCGCGCGACTGGGCGGCTGGTGTCAGTAGCATGAGGACCCCGCCCGCGAGCGAAGAAAACATCAACACTGCGAACCCGGCGACGAAAGATCCAGTTTCAACGCGGAGATATCCAAACGCGTACGGTCCTGCAAAACCTGCCAGGCTGGCGAGCGCATTGATTGTTCCCACTGCAACTGCCGCGTTGGAGTCCCTGAGGATTTCCGTCGGAATCGCCCAGAACACCGGCAGAAATGCCATGGCCATGCAGATCATGCTCAACAGTAAAACCGTCATTACATTCGAGCTGGGCAAACTGATGAGGCACAGTAATCCGGTTGCGGCGATCAAAAGTGGGGCCGCAGCGTGCCAGCGTCTTTCGCCGGCTTTATCGGAATGCCATCCATTAAACAACATCGCGAACAGCGCCACAACGTAGGGCATAGCGCCGAACAGCCCGACCTGCGGATCTGAAAATCCGGACTGGTTTTTGAGAATAGTCGGCAACCAGAAAATCACACTGTATCCAATGAAGTATTGAACAAAGGCTGCGGTGGCGAGCAGGAGCACAGTACGAGAACGGAATGCCTGACCGATCGTTATCGATTGTCGACTCAACGGCTTTTCTTGTTCCAACTTTGGCGAAATCCATTGCCGCTGCTCGGCAGTTAGCCAGCGCGCCTGACCCGGTTGGTCTGTCAGAAAGAAAAATGCCACGACGCCTAACAAGATCGCGGGAACACCTTCCAGCAAGAAAAGCCAGCGCCAGCCTTCGATAGCGAACCAGTTGTGGCTGGGTATCCAGCCCGCCACAGGGGATCCGATGACGAGCGACACAGGAATTGCAGCCATGAAGTTGCTTGTCGCTTTCGCCCGATCCTCCTCGATGAACCAGTGGCTCAGATAAACGATCACGGCCGGGAAGAAACCAGCTTCGGCCCACGCCTAACAAAAAGCGCGCCACGTAAAGTTGCGCGGGAGTGTGCGCAATTGCGGTGAGCGCGGTCAGCAATCCGGACACAATCATCGTGGCGCAAAGCATCCCGCGCGCGCTCCATCGTTGGACCAGCATCGCGCCCGGTATTTGCAGGGCCACATAGCTGAGGAAGAAATGCCGATTCCCAAGCCGAACACGCGATCGTCGAACCCAAGGTCGCGCGCCATTCCAATTGCGGCGTAGGCCACACTCGTGCGGTCGAGATAGTTGGTGACGTAAAGGAGGAAAACAAACGGAAGCAACCGAAGCGCAATATGGTGGCGTGTGCGGCACCGGCAAAGCCGGCTGCAGCAGGCGCGGTCGCACGTGAGGGAACTCCGGTCATCTGAGATGCCTTCGCGAAATTACTGGAACCCGCCGGACTATAGCCGAGTTGCAGAAGTGACCAGACGAAATACGGCGCGGTGCGGGAGACACATCAACGCACTCAGGCTGGTCGTGATTGTTACGATTTGTTTGGCTGCGGCTTGTATAAATTTTCACTCTCGACGTTGACAATTCGATTCCAGCGTGCGCGATAATTCTCGAACGCGATCTGCGCGCTCAATTGCATCAGTTGTTCTTCGGAAATTGATTCCGCAAACGCGCATACAAATACAAAGCATATGCATCTCCACGCGACAGCGCAGTCGTGGGCAAGTGATCGTCGGCCGAGTGCAGAATGTTGGCCGGAAGATCGTGTAGTTCGATGGACCTCGAATTCCATGCCGCATCAAGTACTGTTTGCAAAGCGCCTTTGTCTCGCTCGGGCCAGTTCTTAAGGCCGCGCGCGCTGCAACGAAAAAGCTGCGGGCAACCGAGTGGGATATTCCCACATTATGCTGTCGCGTATCGTGTGGTGCTTGCCTAACCGCTGGTCCAGGTTCGCGGCCATCGTTCCAAAGTGTAAACAGGGTCTTTCGGAATTTGCACATCAAACAAACGACGCCGTTAACAACACATTCGAACCAGGAAAACAGGAATCGAGGAAAGGGATTTCCGAGATAGAAGGTAAAGCGGCGAGGGCAGCAGCGAAGGAGCGAGGGCAGCGACTGAGTTTTAATTCAGGAGAAAACGTGCTGTAGAGTCCGGCGAAGGAGGTTACGATTTATGAGCTCGCGCGAAGCGGTGTAGTGGCGGCTGGCCGGTAGCGAACGCTTTCGGAGTGTCAGCCGCAAAAAGGGTTGCTCTGCGCGCCGGGGAGCAATAAGGGGACCCCCCATTTCCCGGTTTTCGAAAAACCGTCAGTTTACGGCACAACATCTAGGGTCCGACACGTTGCGGCTCCGGCAGATAGAAAAAGAGAATCCCGAGAATCAAATAGACGGAGAGAAGTTGAACGCCTTCGATCCAGTTCGTCTCGCCGTCTTCGCTGATCTGAAACAGAATGTAGACCGAGGCCACGACCGCCAAAACTTCGGGCACGGTGAATTCCAGGTCCATCGGCCGCCCGAAAAGATACGACAGAAAAATCAGCACGGGCGCGACGAAAAGCGCGATTTGCAGACTGGAGCCGATGGCAATGCCAACGGTCAAGTCCATCTTGTTCTTCATCGCCATGAGCACGGCGGTCGAGTGCTCGGCCGCGTTACCCACAATCGCCACCACGATGACGCCGACAAACACCTCGGTCAGGCCGACGGAGTCCCGGACGTTTTCGATCGTGCCAACAAGAAACTCCGAGAGCAGGCCTATGAAGGCGGTTGCGATGAGCAGGATGGTGATGGCCTTGCCGCGCGACCATTGCCTGCGTGTTTCTTCGACATCGTCTTCAGATCCTCGGAAGAGATGCTTGTGGGTCCGGAGCGAGAAACCTAGTACACAGAAATAGGTAAGGAACAACACGATGGCGATCGCGAGAGAGAGCTTCTGCTCGACCACCGGACTCCAGCCGCCGGGACTCGAATGGGCGGTAAGATGAAACACCGTCGGGATGATGAGACCGATTGCGGCCAGTGAGAGCGAGATAGCGGAAGTGCGCGCTGCGGTGCCGTTGAAACGTTGTTCTTTGTACTTGGTGCCGCCGAATAGAATCGAGAGGCCGAGCACCAGCAGCACGTTACCGATGATCGATCCTGTAAGGGAAGCTTTCACCACATTGGTTAGACCTTTGGAAAGGGCTATGCCGGCGATGATCAGTTCCGCAGCGTTTCCAAAAGTGGCGTTGAGCAATCCGCCCAGGCCTTCACCGACGCGGGCGGCGAGCGCTTCGGTGGCGCGTCCGATCCAGCCCGCGACTGGAATGATTCCGAGAGCGGAGCAAACGAAAAGCGCAGTCGGACTGATGCCGCCCGGCCAGAAGCGCAGAAGGATCGCGAGCGGAACAAAGATAAAAAGCCAGTGGAGGGACGGTTTAAGTTTCAGAGGTCTCGGAATTTCGCGACTTGCCTCAGCTAATCAACCCGTGAAAGCTCTGCCAAAATGCTAACAAATGAGTGAAATTCTTTATCTGCGAGCGTTCGTTTGTCGCGCCAAACGAGGATTGATATGAAAACGGTTTTGTTTATTGCTGCAGCGCTCGGGTGCGTCCCGTGTCTTGCCAAGGAGCAAGGCGCAGATGAGCGGCTGCGAGCTATCTACACGGAAGAATGGAAATGGCGGCTGGAGCAGTTTCCCGGGCTCGAAGGAGTCGAAAAACCGGTTGCCGATCGTCTGCCGAAAGTGGATGCGGCGACGCAGGAGACGCGGCTACGGTACTGGCAGGATGTGTTGCACAAGCTCGATGATGTTCCGCGCGCGCAGCTCTCGCCGGAGGAGCAGATCAACTACGATGTTTATCGGCCGGAAATCGAGAATTTCGTCGCCGATCAGAAATTTCGCGACTACGAAATGCCGGCCAACTCGGATTCTGCTTTCTGGACCGATTTGGGCTACACGGCACGGCGACCTTTCAAGACGCTAACGGATTACAAAAACTGGATCGCGCAGATGCGCGACATCCCGCGCTATTTCCGCGAACAAATCGCGAATATGCGGGCGGGGCTTCCGCGCGGCTTCACGCCGCCTCGCCTCACTTTGCAGGGCCGCGAGAAATCCATCGCCACCATTGCGGAGGGCAAACCGGAAGACAATCTGCTCTACACGCCATTCAGGGAACCGATGGTGGGAGTGCAGCCGTCCGAACAGGACAAGCTCAGATCGGAAGCCGCACAAGTGGTTCGTGAGATCGTGCAGCCGGCTTATGCGGACCTGCTCAAATTCTTCCGCGACGAATATGTGCCGCACACCCGCACGACGCTTGCGGCCGAAGCGCTGCCGGAGGGAAAAATGTACTATCACCAGAAAATTCGCGAGTTTACCACGCTCGATCTGTCGCCCGACGAAATTCACCAGATCGGCTTGTCGGAAGTTGCCAAATTACATCAGCAGATGGTCGACGCGATGCGCGAATCCGGGTTCAAAGGCGAGTTTCCGGCATTCACGCAATTCCTCCGTGACGATCCGCAGTTCTACGCCAAAACACCACAGGAGCTGCTCAATCGCGCCGCTTGGATCGCGAAAGTATTCGATGGCAAATCGTCGCAATACTTTGGTTATCTGCCGCGGATGCGCTTCGCCATCAAACCCGTCCCCGCCGATCTGGCGCCCTTTTATACTTCAGGCCGTGGCGGTCCTGGCATTTATCTCCTGAACACATACGATCTGCCGCATCGCCCGCTCTACAATCTGCCCGCTTTGACGCTGCACGAGTCCGCGCCCGGACACGCATTCCAGATTGCGATCGCGCTCGAGCACAAGAACCAGCCGGAATTTCGGCGATTCGACTACATTTCCGCGTACGGCGAAGGTTGGGCGCTTTATTGTGAAAAGCTGGGCCAGGAAATGGGGATGTACGAGACGCCATACGAGCGCTTTGGCATGCTCGGTTATCAGATCTGGCGCGCGGCGCGACTGGTGGTGGACACCGGCGTTCATTCGAAGAGCTGGACTCGCGAACAGGCGCTCAAGTACATGCACGATTACACGGCGCTACCCGAGCATGAGATCGAAACCGAGGTAGACCGTTACATCGCCTGGCCCGGGCAAGCCCTTTCTTATTATATGGGCGAGCTCGCGATGGTGCGTGCCCGCGAAAAAGCGGAGAAGACGTTCGGAGCGAAATTCAACATCCGCGCATTCCACGATGCCGTGCTCGAACTCGGCTCGGTACCGCTGCCCGTTGTGACGGCGCGAGTCGACCGATTCATCAGCGAAGACGGCAAAGGTCCTTACCCGGATATGGAGTGAGCAGTTCTTGTAGTGCCGTAGCGTCCGCTGTCTTCAGCGGAATAACTCGGGACGAGTTGCCCAGCTGCTTGCCGCTTTAGCTGTCTTTCGCTCCTACTTGGTCGCGGCTGGTCAGACGCAATGTCTCTGGTCAGATCGAATCGCGGATACCGCGGTCGAAATCTCGTGGGCCGATGACGCCGGACATTTTATCCCACACCGAGCTCACCGCAGGACGCACCGTGTCCCACGGCAAGGCTGCATCGGGCTTGCCGGTCTCGTAATCATTTGCAACGGATTCCTCGACTTCGTCGAACTTCTTCCCAGGATACTTCCGAAATGAATTGTAGCCGGTACGATACGCGTGCTCGTATTGCTCATAAGAAGAATTCTTCGCGTACGGCTGTTTCGCATGTTGTTCCCGCCAATAAGCGGCTTCGTTTTCCGGGTACACCCATTGGCCGCGATCACTGTCCTCTGCTTCCGAACGTGTTTGCATACCTAATCTCCCTTCTACTGTTCCCAATAGAACTTCGACAGTTGCAGCCCGATCGGTCGCTTTTAGCAACAGAAAAACGAACCAGAACTTTAGCTACTCCGTTGCGAACGGCGGCCGCGCCATTCGGGCGACGCAGCTGACATCAAGATTTTTTGCGTCGCCTTTGTCCAGAAATTCGATCGCGATCCGATCAATGCAACCAGAGTCGTTCAGGCCATCAACGCCGTGACCAGCTTCTGGGATAACAACATGTCTGCTGTTCGGCAAATGCCTGGCGACTTCTTCGCCGTACTTTGGCGGCGTGACCGGATCCAGGTTGCCAGAAAAAATCAGCACTGGTGCGTTTGAGGAAACCGGCTCGAGAAAATCGGGTGGGATCTCACCGCGCGGCCACATCCCGCAGGCGCGCATTTGCTGGAACACGCGATAGTTCCCGAACGGATTACCTGCATTCAGCTTCGCCGCTTCCTCTTGGTTAATGAATGGGACGTCTTCCGCGCACGTGACCGACAAATACATTCCGTCCGCCACGAAATCAGGAATCGACGGCGCAATCGCTTGCTGGAGAAACGGCGCGAAATCGCCGGTTGCCGCATGATGAACGACCAACGGAATCCTGGCCGCTTTATCGCGACCGTACATCCAGCTCCTGATCTTCTCCGCAAAAACCCCGCGCTGAATTTCGACTGTCGTCGACGTGGCCTTGTCGGGCGGAGAATATTCCACACGCACGGGCTGTTTCTCCAACTGCGTCAGCACGTTCTTCCAATCGTCGCGAATTTGCGTGAATGCGGCGTGACAAGTGGCGTCCTGTTCGCATTCGCCGAAGAGCAGGTCCATTGCACGCGCTGCCGACTCGGAATGGTGCAGCGGCATTTTCAAATCAGCTGGCGCGACCGCCAGCAGGATTGCACTGCGCACGTTTTCGGTATGCCGGCGCATGTAAACCAGCGCCGCCTGCGTCCCATACGACGCCCCGAAAAGATTTATTCTGTCATAACCGAGCCATGTTCGCACATCGTCGAGATCATCCATCGCGATGGATGTTGTGTATTTCGTCAGATCCGCGCGCTGCTCGAGCGCGTGACGCATTTGCCTGACGTAATCGACTGGAAACATCTCGCTCAGGTAATATTGCGGTGTTTTCTCCCGCGGAATTGCGAGACGATTTGATTTCCCGGTGCCGCGCTGATCGACGCACACCACATCGTGCCGGCGACGGTACGCTTTGCCTGGCCCAGCGTAGAACGCGGCGGCTTCTGTTGACGCTGCGCCCGGACCGCCCGCAAGATCGAACAGCGGCTCCGCTTTGTGTTTCTGATCGAACGCCGGCAGGACGACGACGTTTAAATCGATCGTTCGACCGGTGCGCGTTTCCCGGTTTTCAAAAACTGTTAGCTTCCCGCAAACCAATTCCTCATCGATTCCGGCTAACCTGCAGGCCTTCAGCTTTGACAAAGCACCCGGCAGATGAAGTTTGGCGCAGCCGCCCACATCGAGCAGAGACAAGACGGCGGCGGTTGTCACCAGGAAGACAAAACAAACGCACCGAACTCTGCGCACGCGCGACCTTATTGCGTGTCCACAAGGTGGCGCAAACTCAAGTCCTCGCCGTGACCGGCGGCTTACGCATAAATGAACGCAGCCGAGGTGGCAATTTCGAAATTGTTTGTGAAGGCTTATGCTTCACCTCATTTGGTATATCCTCGTCGGCTTGATCGCCGGCGTCATAGCGAAGTCCGTGATGCATGTGCATATGACCATCTTCTGGACCATCGTGCTCGGTATTATCGGCTCCATAATCGGCGGGGCCGTAACTCACATGTTCGCTCCGCCGACAAACCAACGCTTTCATCCTGCCGGCTTCATCCTGTCGACTCTGGGTGCAATTCTAATCCTATTCGTTTGCATTAAACTGCGGATTCATTTCCCGCGCGGTGAATAGCGTCTTCGTAGGATCCCCACCGGAAAACGCAAGTGTCTGAAACAACTTGGAAGGGTGCTTAGCTGATTCGCGAGCTAGCTGATCGACGGCATCATGCCAAAGAGCTCGATCTCGCACGCGATGTGCGTGCTGGATTCGCATCACGGCCGCAAAATGATTTTGCCGTCTGCGTGTCCGCTGGCTGATATTTGATGCGCCTTCTTAACTTGTGCGAGCGGCAACACCGTCGCAATGCGCACCTTCAATTTCCCGCTTTCGAGCAAGCGATTGATCTCCGCTAGCTGATCTGGATTCGGTCTCACCGCTACCATCGCCACCGTCACGCCAAACTTCTTCGCCTTTTCGGCTGACGGCGGGCTTACCGTGCTCACGAGGACGCCACCGCGCTTGAGTTTTTGAAACGCGCGCTCCTGCGTGTCGCCGCCCACGGTGTCGAACACCAGATCCAGGGCGTTCACTTTATCTTCGAATTTCGTCTTCTTGTAGTCGACGAACTCATCCGCCCCGAGTTTTCTCACAAACTCCTGGTTCCGACCCGATCCGGTCCCAATCACGTATGCCCCTTTGTTTTTCGCCAGCTGCACCGCCATCGAACCGACCGCGCCCGACGCCCCGGTGATCAAAATGCGCTGACCCCTTGCAAGTTCGCCGTGGTCAAAAATTCCCTGCCATGCAGTCAGTGCTGCGACTGGCACCGACGCCGCCGTATCGAAGTCAATGTGCTTTGGCTTACGAACGAACTCGCTTGCCGGCGCTGCCACATACTCGGCGTAACCGCCACTATACGCGCCGAGATAACCATAAACCTCATCGTCTGCTACAAAATCTTTGAGGCCCGTCCGGATCGGACGGTCGACTGCCTCCACTGTCCCGGCCACCTCGCATCCAAGAATCAGCGGCGGCTTCAACCCGAAGATGTCTCCTAATCCGTCGCGGATTTTCCAATCGACCGGATTTACCGCTGCCGCCCGCACTTTCACCAGCAACTCATTATCTCCCGGCGTGGGCCGTTCCACCTCCGCGAGTTCCAATACGTCTTCGTTCCCATAACGCTCGATGCGCACTGCTTTCATACTTTTCTCCTTCTGTTTTCGGCTCAGTCTGCCTTGTTCAATACGATTTCAGTTTCGCCAATGGTCAAACAACAATTCCACGCCGCAATGCCTAAATACCAGCTGCACAGCAAACAGCGTTGTTGCGAAGATCGGCCATCGTGGAAGTGGGCGACATCATCAGCTATCAGCTGCCGGCCGAAACGAACTTTCTCCCTGTGGTCGAGTATCGGCCGGCATGTTTTTTTCCGAGCACATCATGCTATTTCCCGGATCGGTGCGATACTCTTAGATGTCTAAACGATCTGCTATCTCGTTCACACGTCGCGCTCCTGACAACCTTACCGAAGAGCTGGTCGCTGTGCTCTCATCGAAGGCCTCTTTCGAATTCAAGCCGTTATTCGAAATTATTTTGCTCAATCTGCGGGAGCGAAACGCTGCCACTGGCGGCGAAGAGCTGCTGCGCTTGCGTGCTTACGAAAAGCTTCAGGGCCTTGTCCACCAGGGCGCGGTCACACGGACGGTCACAGGAATCACGAAGAAGTACAAAGGCGTTGCTAAACGAATGGTTGTGCTGCGCGATGAGATGAAAGCTTTGCGTGCCGCCTGCAACGAGCGCGCTCTAGCCAAGGCTGCCGTGGGTAACTAATCGCTGACTTCTCGGCATCGGCGCGTTCGCCGCTGCAACGGACGCGAAGCGACGGCCACGCCTTCAAACGAACCAGTAGCTCGATTGGACGTGCGGCGTTGG
>Ga0136846_1238993_pt1 | contig 13829 bp, 10 predicted proteins | sample HopSoiMetagenom2_FD_96841 | JGI IMG/M metagenome (GOLD analysis project Ga0136846, IMG submission 96841) | Grasslands soil microbial communities from Hopland, California, USA - 2 Assembly 2016 (version 4) | ecosystem: Environmental > Terrestrial > Soil > Grasslands | place: USA: Hopland... | reverse complement strand
GCGTGGCTGTGAGCCACGTCGACAATGCGGGTCTGCCCGAGCTTCACGCCGGCTGCTGCGGCGACCTCGGCAATCCGGCGAGCAGGCCCCACGAGGATCGGCGTGATGAGTCCCTTCTCGCCAGCCTCGAGGGCGCCGAGGAGAGCCATCTCCTCACAGGGATGCACGACGGCGGTCGGGATCGGCTCCAGCGTCTGACACCGCGCGAGGAGTTGTTCGTACTTTCCGGTTCCGGTATCTCGAGTCATGACGTGTAATCCACGACTGCCGGAGCCGGCGGCCGGACCGCCTGCCCCGTCTCTTTCAAGAGAAGGGTGAGAAGGATGGCGAGGCCGACGCCGTACAAAAGAGGTTGAAACGCCGTCTGGTAATGCGTCAGGGTCATGGTGCCGCCGCCGCCGGCAGCCGCCGTGAGAATCCAGCCGAAGACCGGTCCAAGCAGCGCGCTGAAGGTGAAGTTCAGGAAGTTGACGACGCCGGTCGCTGATCCACTCAAATGCGGTGGATTGGCTTCCTTGATGATGGTGTACGGCAGCATCGCCGAACCCGAAGCCACGCCTGCGGTGACCCCGAGGACGTAGGGAGGAAATACGTCCGCGGGGCCATACAGGATCCACAGGAGGCAGGCGAACAGCGCGGCGGCGCTCACGACGATCACCGGCTTGCGCCGGCCCAGACGATCGGAGATGAACCCCAGCAGGGGACACCCGATGATCCAGCCGAACGGTACCGATGCCGAGCGCAATACCGCCGTCGCGTACTCCAGGCCGCGAGCCTCTTGCAGATAGCGAACCCCCCAGATCATGTCGAAGATCGTCGTCGGGATGAACAGCAGGCCGGCAATCATGCCGCAGAGGATCGACTGCGGATTTCGAAACACGGTGCCGAGCCCGCTCGCCGCGGCCTTCATCCAGTCGTCGTCGCGATCCCTTTTCGCCGGTTCCGGCAGCAGGAAGAACAGAAGCGCGCTGATCATGAGTCCGGCGACGCCCATCACGATCCAGAAGCGGCTCCAGGGAAGGCCAGCGGCAATGATGGGTCCGACGACGAACTGACCCGCCGAGCCGCCCGCCATGCCGAACATCTGCGTCGCGCCGATCAGCGTGGCGGCGCGCGACGCGGGGAAATTCGTCGTGGCGATGTAGGCCGCTCCGACGAGCGCGAACACACCGCCCGCGCCCTGCAGCAGGCGCCCGACACTCGCCGCGGTGCCGTTGCCAGATGCGAAGAGGAGCGCCCCGAGACCCATGACCGCAGCGCCGAGCGGAACCACTCTTCTCGGCCCGAGCCGATCCATCGTCACGCCGGCGACGAGGCTGAATGGTGAGTACCCGTAGTAGAAGAGGCCGGCCATCGACGCGACGCCTGCGGCGGTCACGCCGAACGCGTCGGACAATTGCGGCATCATGACGGCGGGGGCCGAGCGCAGCGTGTACTGATAGAAGTAGTACACCGCGGTGATCAGCCATGCGACCGTCGCCGTTTTGGCAGCGCGGTTCACGACAGGTGTCTCCGGTGCTGTGTGCGTCGTAACCGTTCAGCAGAGCGTCACTGAGACCGCCAGCCCACCTTCTGACGTCTCTTTGTACTTCGCGTTCATCTCCTTGGCAGTGAGCGCCATGGCCGCAACGGTCGTGTCGAAGTCGACGCGCCGGTTGGTCGGAATTTCGTTGCTCGCGATCATGAATCCGGTCCACGCCTTGACGGCGCCGAAGGCACACCGCTCGATGCACGGCAACTGGACGAAACCGGCAACCGGATCGCAGGTCATGCCGAGATGATGCTCGAGTGCTGACTCGGCGGAGTTGGCCACGACCTGAGGAGGGAAGTCGTGGGCCTGCGCGATGAGCGCCGCCCCCATCGCCGAGGCCACGCCGATCTCCGCCTGGCAGCCGCCCTCGGCGCCGGACAAGGTCGCGTTGTGCTTGCAGAGATACCCGATTGCCGCGGCAGCAAGATATCCGTCTCTGATCTTTTCATTGGGGAGCTTACGGCCGCCCTCGCCGAGCACGTAGACGAGCGCCGGCATGACGCCCGCCGAGCCGCCGGTCGGGGCCGTGACGACGAGATGACCGCGGGCGTTTTCCTCCGAGCCCGCCAGCGCGTACGCGGCCACGACGCCGAGCCCGCGCTGCTTCTCGTACTGGTCGTCCATCGCGCGCGCGTAGACTTCGGACGCCTTGGTCTTCAGCTTGATCGGACCCGGCAGCGTCGAGGTCGGCGCCTTCAATCCGGCCTTCACGATGTTCACCATGGCGTTGTGGATCTTGTCGACGAATGCGTTGATTTCCTCTTCGCTCTTCCCGGACACCGCCATCTCGTTGGCCATGACGACCTGCGCGATCGAGAGATTGTTCTTCTCCGCGTGCGCCTGAAGCTCCTTCATGGTGGCGTATGGATATTTCGGCTGTCCCTTCTTCGGTGGCTCGTATCCTTTCCACTCGATGAACCCGCCGCCGACCGAGTAGTACTCCAGCTCGTACAGCGAAGCGTTGCCACCCATCAACTTGCAGGTCATCGTGTTGGGGTGCTTGAAGTCCCCCTTGGTCTCGTCGTAGACGATGTCCTTCAACGTCACGGGGAAGGCCTTGTCCCCGAGCTTCACTTGGAATGTCTGGTCAGGGTTCGCGGCGAGGCCGTCGAGAAATTCCGGTTCGACGGTCGCCGGCTCCTTGCCGATCACGCCGGCCAGCGCCGCACGCTCGGTGCCGTGTCCCTTGCCGGTTGCGCTCAGGCTGCCGAACAGATGAACCTTGATCCCGGTCGCCTTCGCGAGCTGGTCTGCTGGCAATTGTGTGCAGCGCTTGTAGAAGTCGTAGGTGATGCGCATCGGCCCGATCGTGTGCGAGCTCGAAGGCCCCGGTCCCACCTTGTAGAACTCGTCGAGCGTCGTCATCACCGGTCCCTTGGACTTCTTGACGACGTTGAGCTCCGGTGAGAGCTGGACGACGGGGAGCGGTGGAGGAACTGGTGGGGCCTGGGCTACGCCCTCTGCTTCCCCAGTCCGCGAACAGCCCGTGATCACGGACATGGCGCCAACGAGTGCGCTGCGCATCATGAACGCGCGCCGGTCCACGCCCGCGGGAATATCGATTGGGCCGGTATCTGCCATCGTCAGTACCGACGGCTTCTGATCGTCGTGCTCGGATTTCATCGTTTTCTGCTCCCTTGTCACGCGACCTGGCGTCGCGGATTCGGGTCGAGAGAGCAAGGCGTATTCCCCGGACGCCAGACTCCGTCGCCGGCGACAAGTGATGCGGCGAGAATCACTTGGCGCGCTCGGTTCGATTGCCGAAGAGCGCATCGCCGGAACCGGGACTCCGTGGGGCCGGAGGTTCTCCCCCATGCCGGAGGCGCGCCGGGCATGTCGCGAACAACAGCGCGCTTAAAGCCATCCTGAACCGGTGGCTCGTCCTTTGCGGAACGTCGCGCGATTGTGAGATCCAATCGCGCCCGCACGATGCTCCCCGTATTCACCTGGCTGCCCGAGTACCGCGCCGCATCACTGCGGCCAGATGTCGTCGCAGGTCTCACGCTCGCGGCCTACCTGCTGCCGGCCGGGATCGGCGACGCGTCGCTTGCGGGCCTCCCTCCAGAAGCTGGTCTCTATGCCTGTCTCTTTTCGGGGCTGGTGTTCTGGGTGTTCTGCAGTTCGAAGCACACCGTGATCACCGTCACCTCGGCGCTGTCGCTCCTGATCGGCGCGTCGGTGGGGGAATTGAGCGCCGGAGATCCCGCGCGGCACGCGGCGCTCGCCGCGTGCGTCACCTTGCTGGTTGGTGTGATTGCGTTCGCCGCGTGGTTGATGCGCGCCGGCCGTGCCGTCGGCTTCTTCTCCGAAACCGTGCTCGTCGGCTTCAAGGCCGGACTGGCGTTCTATCTTGCGAGCACTCAGCTGCCGAAGCTCTTTGGGTTCAAGGGAGCGCACGGAGATTTCTGGGAAAATTCGGCGTACTTCCTGCGCCATCTGAGAGACACGAACGGGACCGCGTTGCTGGTGGGCGCGCTTGCCGTGACAGTGCTGGTGGCCGGGAAGCTGTGGCTCAAGAACCGGCCGGTGGCGTTCCTGGTGGTGATCGCGGGAATCATTGCCGCGCGATCGTTCGATCTGCAGTCGCACGGCGTCGCGCTGCTCGGAACGATCCCGCAGGGGCTACCCTCGATGGGACTGCCGCTCGTGAGCCGTCACGATCTGAACCAGCTCCTGCCGGTCGCGATTGCCTGCTTCGTCCTTGCGGCGGTCGAGACATCCGCCATCGGCCGCATGTTCGGCCAGAAGCACGGCAACCGCTTCGACGCCAACCAGGAGCTGCTGGCAATCGGTGCGGCGAATCTGCTGTCCGGACTTGGCCGCGGATTTCCGGTGAGCGGCGGAATGTCGCAGTCGCTCGTCAACGAGAGTGCCGGCGCGCGCACGCCGATCTCGGGAGGCGTCGCCGCGGTGTTCACGCTGTTCGTCGTGATCTTTGCATCGGGGTTGTTGCGGAACCTGCCGCAGCCGGTGCTCGCCGCGGTCGTGCTCGCGGCGGTCATGAGCCTTGTCAACATCGCGGCCTTTCGGCACATCTGGCGCTTCAGCCGCGGCGAATTCGCGGTGGCGATCGCCGCCTTTCTCGGCGTGCTCGGATCCGGCCCGGAGAACGGCGTGTTGCTCGGCGCGGCGCTGTCGATCGTGCTGTTGCTCCGGCAGGCGGCACGCCCGCGCGTGACCGAGCTCACGCGTGTGCCTGGCACGACCTACTTCGCGGATCGCTCGCGTCATCCGGACAACGAACGCACGCCGGGCGTTCTGGTCGTTCGCTGTGAATCCGCCCTGCTGTATTTCAACGTGGAGTACGTGCGCGACCGGCTCTTCGCCATCCTCGCGTCGCGCGCAGATCCCGTGCAGCTCGTCGTCTTGTTTCTCGGCGCGGTACCGAAGATCGATCTTGCGGGCGCCGAGCTGATCGGGGACCTGCGGCGGACGTTACGCAGCCGCGGCCTCGATTTCCGGCTCGCCCACGCGCATGGTGACGTACGCGACGCGCTTCGGCGGATCGGGTTCGAAAAGGAGTACGGTCAGCTCGAGACGGGACAGACGGTCGATGTCGTCGTGGCCGCGTGGCAGGTGTCGGCGCATGCCGGTGCTGCAGCAGCCCGGTGCTGAGCGCAGGAGCTGACGCGTCACTGCAGGAATTGCACGCGACCGGTCGTCAGGTCGTAAACGGCGCCGACGAGCCTGATGATGCCTTCCTCACCGCGGGCCCTGGCCTCGGGCGTCTCGAGCACTTGCAGCATCGACCAGCGCACGTTGGCCTGGATTGCCTCATGAAGCTGTTCGTCCGGCGGGGAGGTCATATCGATGTCGCGCAGTCCGGGTTCGATATTTTCCACCAGCAGCGCGATCCGTTCGGGATGAACGACGTCGCCGCGCCGCGCCGCCAGCGCGGCCTCGACGGCGCCGCAGCCGCCGTGACCGAACACGACGAAGAGCGGCGTGCGCAGATGCAGCGCCGCGTACTGCAGCGTGCCCAGCACTTCCGCCGAGATCACGTTGCCGGCGACGCGGATGACGAACAACTCGCCAAAGCCCGCGTCGAACACGAGCTCCGGCGGCACGCGCGAGTCGCTGCACCCGAGAATGGTCGCGTATGGCTGCTGGCCTTTGGCGAGCTCCGCGAGGATCTCCTTCTGCACTGTCGGAAATCGCGCCTCGCCGCGGACGAAACGCTCGTTGCCCTCGACGAGGCGCGCCAGCGCCTCGTCGGCCGAGTAGTGACAGGTCGTCTCGATCGCAATGGCCACTCAGACGCCTGAGTTCGTCTCAGAACCTGAAGCCAAACGTTGACGCGAGGAACTGACCATTGGCCTTCCGCCCCGTCGTCGTTGTTGTCGCGTCGAGCGCGTTGACCTGCAGCGGTGCGATCGTCGGTCCCCAGATGTAGTGATAGCGGATCTCCGCGAAGAGGGCGCCGAAGTGGACGCCGCCGCCGAAGTCCATGCCGAAGTCGGTGGAACTGCGCTGGCCGACGATGTTCTCGACCGCGACGAATCCCCCCGAGGAGCACACGTACCACCACGGGTCGCAATAGCCCGGGACGAAGCCCACGGCTGGCGTCGTCACCTTGATAGGTCGGTAGTAGACGCCCATGCCGAGCAGGCCATATGGCCGCAGTTTGCCTTCCGGCGTCTGGACGATGAGGCTCCCGGTCCCGTATTGCATGTTCATGTCCCCGAAGAAGTCCGTCGGGACCGTTGCTGCAGAGGACACGGGGGTTGCGCTCACCGGGATCGAAATCCGCTTCTGGCCGAGGCCGTTGAAGCTATATAAGCCCTCAATGCCGATCACCCGCGTGACGTTGACCTGAAGTCCGAGGTTGAAGTTGTACCCGTCACCCAGGTGATCGCGCACATCGGAGTTTGGAATCGTGAAGCCGCCGCCGATCGACAGGTTGACACGCTTTTCCGGGGCCTGCGCGGCAGCCGGTAGCGCTGCAGCGACACTTGTGACAAGAACGAGCAGGATTGTGTTCCGCATGATTCGTATCCTTTCTGGGTCGTCCTGTCAGCACCAGCCATGCCAGTCATCACGTGACGCGTAGAACCATCAAACTTGTCACGGGGGCTGTCGTGCAGGGCCGGCTCGCGCAGGTGGGACGAACCGTGTGCCGCCGTACCGTAGGCCCTCCGAAATGACGGAGGCCCGGTATGGTGCGGCAATCGAAGGGGCGCGTGCCGCGGATCGCAGCGTGTCAGCGCCTTTATGCGTGATCGCGGGCGCATGGCACCGAGCGTGCTGTCACGGCGCTGAATGCAAGCCAGATTCATTTTCGACTCTTCAGCTATGCGCGGTATCTGAATCAGCGCCATCTCGACGCGAGGGGGCATTACCAGCGGATCTTTGACGCAGGACGCCGACGGGTTCGCGAAGGGGAAAAGGCGAACGCGCCACGCGAACAGTCGACGGGCTTGAATAAGGAGAACTAGACATGGCTCGAATCAACCGCAAATTGTCTCTCTCGGGATGGTTGCTCTGTCTCGTCGCGATCGCCGTGCCGGTGGCCTCGCCGCGTGCGCAGGCGCCCGATGTACAGCAGACCGTCGACGCGGCGTACGCGAAGTTCAAAACGCTCAACGAAGGGAAGAACGCCGATTACATTCCGGCGCTCGCGAAAGTCGATCCGAACCTGTTTGGGATTGCGCTGGTGACCGCCGACGGAAAGGCCTATACCGCTGGTGACGTGAAGACCGAAGTGTCGATCCAGTCGATATCCAAAGTGTTCACGATGGCGCAGGTCATTCAGGAGCAGGGGCTGGAATCGATCGAGAAGCGGATTGGCGTGGATGCAACCGGCGCGCGCTTCAATTCCATCATTGCCGTCGAAGGGGTCAAGACCGTTGTCGGCACCGGAGCGCCGGAGATGAATCCGCTCGTCAATCCCGGCGCCATTTCGGCTACGAGCATGGTGAAGGGCGCGACGTCAGACGAGGTGTGGAAGAAGATAATCGGTTTCCACAACGAGGCGGCGGGCCGGCAGCTGAGCGTGCTCGAGGACGTGTACAAATCGGAGTCCGACACCAATCAGCGAAATCAGGCAATCGGTGCGCTGATGTTGGCTTACGGTTACATCAAGGACAACTGGCAGCAGGCGGTCGATCTCTACACGCGTCAGTGCTCGATCGGCGTCAATGCCCAGGACCTCGCGACGATGGCCGCGACGCTCGCATCGGGCGGCAAGAATCCCATCACCGGCAAGCAGGTGCTCGAGGCGTCGAAGGTTCCCGGTGTGCTCGCCGTGATGGCCACGGCCGGCCTGTATGACGATTCGGGCAAGTGGCTCTATCGCACCGGGCTCCCCGCCAAGAGCGGCGTCGGCGGCGGCATCATCGCCGTGTCGCCCGGAAAGTTCGGCATTGCCGTCGTGTCACCTCCGCTTGACGACGCGGGCAACAGCGTGCGCGCGCAGAAGGCCATCGCGGAGATCTCGAATGCGCTCGGAGGCAATCCTTACGTGGCGAGGAAGAGCGGCAGCTGAACAGCGAAGGAATGCGATCGCGTCGATGAGCGGTCGAGTGCGTCGCGCGGGTGTCGTGGTCGCGCTCGTCGCGGCCATCTCGTCGAGGGGCACCATTCAGGCGCAGACCCGAACCGACGTCGCGACGCTAGGCAACGGCGATCGGATCACGGGTGAAGTCCGTCGACTCGAGCGAGGCCGGCTCGAGTTCAAGACGGACGACGCCGGTACGCTGTATCTGGAGTGGGACAAGCTCGCCAGCGTCGTGGCGGCACGCCGCGTCGAAGTCGTGACGAGAGACGGCCGTCGGTTCCTGGGTAGCCTCGGTCCGGCAACCGCCCGGTCGATCGCCGTGGTGAGCCCCCAAGCCAGCATGGCCCTGCCGATGTCGGACGTGACGTTGATCAGGCCGATCGGGAGAGCCTTCTGGAGCACGCTCGATGGATCGATCGACGCCGGCTTCAGTTACACGCGCTCGAGCGGCGTCGCGCAGCTCAATGTGAACTCGGACACGATCTCTCGCAAACCCGCGTCCCAGAGTCGGCTCACCGCCTCACTGACGCAGACCGAAAAAAACGATGGATCCGGCCGGGACGATCGAGGATCGCTCGAGGCATCGTACCTTCGCTATCCCTGGCAGCGGTGGTTCGTGTCCGGCGCAGCCCGCTTCGAAACAAACGAAAGCCTCGGCCTGCGGCTGCGATCCCAGGTGGGGGGAGTCGTGGGCCCGCGGCTCGTGAACAGTAATCGCGCACAACTCGCCGTCGGCGCAGGGGTGGTGGTCAACGACGAGCGTGGCGTCGACGTGGCCCCCACGCGAAACGTGGAAGGGATTTTCATCTTCCGGCTGTCGTTCTATACCTACGACCGGCCGAAGACGAATCTTGATATCAGCGCCCAATACTATCCAAGCCTGAGCAACGCCGGCCGTCAGCGGCTGCAGCTCGACGCCGCAGTCAAGCGCGAATTCTGGAAGGATCTCTTCGTCTCGCTGAATCTGTACGACACCTTCGACAGCCGGCCCCCCAATGCTGCTGCCGATAGGAACGACGTGGGAATCGTCGTGTCGATTGGCTGGACGTATTGAGGTTTCGAGGCTGACGAACACCCCGTCCTGCGAGTCAAGGCTGACGGGTGGCAGGCTCAGCGACTCCAGCATTCGAGAGGATCTCCGGCCGGCCGGAGGGGCGCGGGGCACCGCCGAAGTGCGGCGATTCCTGTAAGCCCTTTCAAGATGACGACTTGGTGGCGCGGCGGCCATCAGCGCCGCAGGGCACCGCACGTGCTTTTCTCGCGTCGCGCCTTCTCGTTGACCAATGGAACGCCTGTTTGCGCGGCACCGCAAGGTCTGTGTCGTCTGCAACCGGTGAGGGTGAGGTCTGACAGTCCGTCGCCTGAAAAAGTACCAGAGTGTCCGGTCGCGCATTGACGCTCGACCGGCGACTGCCTAAGGTGGCTCCGCCGGCGCACGGCTCGCGCCGCGGATTGTTTATTGGAGGTCGCCGTGGGACCACGCCGGCTCGCCGCGTTCTGTCTGCTCGCCGCCGCGATCACCGTTCGCGCAGGGGGCATCACCGCGGTCGGCTCGTCATCCGCATTGCAGACGGCTGGTCCGGCCGGTGCCCCGACCGCCAGTCAGACGCCGCCATCCGCGCCGGCGTCCGGCTACGCCGGGAGCGATACCTGCGCGACGTGTCACACCACGGAGGAAGAATCGCTCAAGGGCACGCAGCATGCGCAGGCGAAGAACCCCAGTACTCCGGCCGCGGCCCACGGCTGCGAGAGCTGTCACGGTCCGGGGCAGGCGCACGTCGACGACGAACAGAAAGGCCACATTCAGAAATTCCCGCAGATGAAGCCGGGCGAGATCAACGCGACCTGTCTCACCTGTCACAACCGCGGAGAACACGCCGGATGGGAAGGCAGCGCGCACGAGCGCCGCAACCTGTCCTGTGCGACGTGCCACAGCGTGCACAGCCCGAAGTCGTTCACACACCAGCTCGTGAAGGGCAATGAGACGGAGCTCTGTGTGACATGCCATCGCGTCCAGGTCGCGAAGACCGAGCGGTCCGTCGCGCACATGCCTGTTCGCGAAGGCAAGATGGCGTGCACGTCGTGTCACAACCCCCATGGGTCGATCGGCAACGTGAAGGCCCTCAAGACGGGGAGCTCGGTTGGCGAGCTGTGCACGAGCTGTCATACCGAGATGCGGGGCCCGGTGTTGTGGGAGCACGTTCCGGTCAGGGAGAACTGCGCCACCTGTCACGATCCGCACGGTTCGTCGAACGACCGCATGCTCGTCGTGCGGATGCCGTTTCTGTGTCAGCGGTGTCACGTCGCCACGAAGCATCCGGCGTCGCTCTACGACACCGACGAAATCACCGTGAAGAAGAGTAATCGGATGTTCGGACGCTCCTGCGTGAACTGCCACTCGAACATTCACGGGTCGAACCATCCGTCGGGGCAGTTCTTCATGCGATAGGTCGGAGACCATATGCGCCAGGTCATATCAGTAGCGCTGATCTGGGGGGTTGCGCTGTCGGCGCCCGAGTGGGCGCGCGCACAGGCCGGCACACAGCCTGCGCCTTCGACGCCGCAGGAGGCGCAAGCGCCTGCGGCCGCGCAGCCTGCGCCGACAGCCGACGCGCCGGCCGGCGCGGGCGTCGAGGCATCGCGCAGCCTGTTCGAGCCGACGTGGCACGAGTTCACGTTCGGCGGACGTCTGAACAGCGTGGAAGGAGACCCCGCGCGTTTTCAGCGTTACGGCGATCAGCGGGACGGCGTCCTGTTGACAGGGGCACGGTTCGCGCGAGAAGGCCCGGACGGCGCCTGGCAGTTCCACGGATCGGCGGACAACGTCGGCTGGCGCGATCAGAAATATTTCGCGGATTACGAGCGGGCGGGAAAACTGCTCGTCTCCGGCATCTGGAATCAGATCCCGCAGTTCTACAGCGTCGACACCAGGACGCCGTACACCAGGTCCGGTGACGCTCTGGTCCTTCCCGACGCGGTACAGCGCGCGATCCAGAACGCGCAGGGGAACCTGAACGCGTACGTGCCGATTGCGCCGCAGTTCGACCTCACGGAGCGGCGCGATATCGGGCAGGTGAATTTCCTCGCGACGCCGACACGCGACATCGACCTGAAAGCATCGTTCACGACCCAGCGGCATCGGGGCGAGCTGCCCTGGGGCGCCAGCTTCGGCTTCAGCAACGACGTCGAAGTGCCGCTGCCGTACGACTCGCGAACCAACGACCTCAACGTCGGAGCCGAGTGGGCGAACGGCCGCAACATGCTGCGTGTCGGGTACACGGGTTCGTGGTTCGACAACCTCGATGACACGCTGGTCTGGGACAGTCCGCTGCGTCTGGATGATTCGACGAGCGCCCCCGGGCGGGGACAGACGGCGCTCTGGCCGTCCAACACCGCGCAAACGGTCAGCGCTGCCGGGTACACGAAACTCGCGCACCGCACGCAGGTGACGGGTTTCGTCTCCTTGGGTTTCTGGAGCAACGACGAGCCGCTGCTTCCGTTCACCATCAATTCGGCGCTGCCGCAACTGACGCTGCCCAGGTCCAGCGCGCAGGCCGATGCGCATGTCTTTTCGACAAACCTGAACCTCGTGTCGCGGCCGGCGGACAACTGGAGCTTCGTCGCGCGCGTGCGGCGCTACGACTACAACAACCAGACGCCGCACGCCGACATCCTGGATTACGTCGCCTACGACACGTCCGTCAGTCAGTCGACCACGGCAGGCCCAGAGCTGTACTCGCACAGTCGAACGACGTTCGATGCCGACGCGACATGGACGGGTGTGCGCCAGGTCGCACTGACGGCCGGGTATACCCATAACGCCAACGGCTACGACTTCCGGGTCTTCGAAGGGACCTCCGAAAACGTGCTGCGCCTCACCGCCGACGCGGTCGGCTCGCAGTGGGTGTCGTTTCGCGCCCAGTACCAGGTGGCCGATCGCACCGGGTCCGGATTGAACGAGGACCTGCTCGCGCAGATCGGGGAGCAGCCGGCGATGCGGCACTACGACCTCGCGAATCGCAACCGGAATCAATTCACCGGGCAGGTGGACGTGACGCCCAACGAGGTGTGGACGTTGAGCGCGTCTGCGGGCCTCGGCAAGGACAAGTACGACGACAGCGGCTTCGGCCTGCAGGATTCGTCGTTCCGGAATCTCGCGTTTGGCGTGGACTACCAGCAGGCGAACGGCTTCGGTGGAGGCGTGGGTTACAACTACGAGCGCTATGCGGGGCTGCAGCGATCGAGGTCGGCGAGTCCGGGAGCGGAGTTTGTCGATCCGGCGCGGGACTGGACCGCCGATTCGACCGAGCGTGTGAACTACTTTTCAATCTACGCGGCGCCTCCGAGAATCGGACGCCGCACCGAAGCACGCGTGTCCTACGACTACGGGTACGCGAAAGGCAGCTACCTCCAGACCACCGTCCCGGGCGGTCCGATCACGCCGCCCAACCAGCTGCCGGGCGTGTACAACAAATTGCAGCAGTTACACGTCGACGTCAGGCACCGGCTGTCGACTCGACTGGCCGCGACGTTCTCGTACCTGTACGAACCGTTCCAGATTTACGACTTCGCATTCGATCCGAGCGTGGTCAACGGCATCGTTCAACCGAGCTCGCTCGTCATGGGGTATGTCTATCGCCCGTATACGGCCCACGAAGCTCTATTCGGCCTCAGATATTTCTGGTAGGCCGGCCAAGGAGACGATTCATGGCGGATCGCCACGATCCAGGAATCAGCCGCAGAGAGCTGTTCAAGCTGACGCTGGGCGGGGGGACGGGACTCGCGCTCGGTGGACTGCTCGACTGGCCGGCGGTCAGGGCCGCGACGGCGACGTTCAAGCTCTCCGACGTCAAGGAGTTCACCACGTCGTGCAATTTCTGCTCGTGCGGCTGCGGCATGGTCGCGACGGTCCGCAGCGGCAAGCTGATCACGCTCGAGGGGGACTTCGATCACGTGGTCAACGGCGGGTCGTTGTGCGTCAAAGGCATGTCGATGTTCGCGACGCACGCGTCGCCGCAGCGGACGACGGTGCCGCGCTATCGCGCGCCGGGCAGCGATCACTGGGAAGAGATCACCTGGCAGGAGGCCGTCGATCGCGTCGCGCAGAGGATCGTCAAGACGCGCAACGAGAACTGGATTGCGCGTGAAATAGTGAGCGGCGTCGAAGTGCCGGTCAACCGCACGGACGCGTTCGCGTTCATGGGCGGCGCGCAGAACACCAACGAGGAGTGTTACATGTTCCAGAAAGCGGCGCGCCTGCTGGGCACCGCTTACGTGGAACATCAGGCCCGGCTTTGACACAGCCCCACCGTCCCCGGTCTGGGGGCAGCATTCGGGCGCGGCGCGATGACCAATCACTGGGCCGATATGCAGCACTGCAAGACGATCCTTGTAGAAGGCAGCAATGTCGCCGAGAACCATCCGATGGCCTTCAAGTGGATTCGGAAGGCCCAGGAAAACGGCGCGAAGATCATCCACGTTGACCCGCGCTTCACGCGGACGTCGGCAACGGCGGACATTTACGCGCGCCTGCGTCCCGGCGCGGACACGGCGTTCCTCAACACGATGATCAACCACATCATCGTGAACAACCTGTACGACCGCGACTACGTCGAGATCCACACCAACGCCTTGATGCTCGGCGACGCGGATTTCGATTTCAAGGACGGGCTCTTCAGCGGCTTCGACGAGGAAGGCCACAAGTACGACACCAGGACGTGGGGCTATCAGCTGGACGGCAGCGGCAAGCCACGCCGGGCCACCAGCCTCGACGACCCGCATTGCATCTTCGCTCGCCTGAAG
>Ga0136846_1220315_pt1 | contig 13829 bp, 12 predicted proteins | sample HopSoiMetagenom2_FD_96841 | JGI IMG/M metagenome (GOLD analysis project Ga0136846, IMG submission 96841) | Grasslands soil microbial communities from Hopland, California, USA - 2 Assembly 2016 (version 4) | ecosystem: Environmental > Terrestrial > Soil > Grasslands | place: USA: Hopland... | reverse complement strand
GTTCCTCGGCGACTATTTCGCCCGGCCATCGAAGCGCAGCGGCGCCTGGATGAGCTCATTCCGGACCCAGGAGAAGCTCGCCGGCGATATCCGGCCGATCATCGTCAACGTGTCGAACTTCGCCAAGAGCGATCCGGCGCTCCTTAGCTTCGACGACGCCCGCACGCTGTTCCACGAGTTCGGCCACGCGCTGCACGGGCTGTTGTCCGACGTCACCTACCCGCTTCTCGCCGGCAACGCGGTGCCGACCGACTTCGTCGAGCTGCCGTCGCAGGTCTACGAGCACTGGTTCGAGGAGCCGTAGGTGCTGCGCCGCTTCGCGCTGCATTACCGCACCGGCGAGCCGCTGCCGGCGGCGCTGCTGCAGCGCGTGCTTGCCGCCCGCACCTTCAACCAGGGCTTCGCGACCGTCGAATACACCTCGTCGGCCCTCGTCGACATGGATTTGCACCAGCTCGGCTCGGCCGAGGACCTCGACGTCGGCGCCTTCGAGAAGGCGGCGCTTGCCCGCATCGGCATGCCGCCCGAGATCGTCATGCGGCACCGCACGCCGCATTTCTCCCACATCTTCTCGGGCGACGGCTATTCGGCCGACTATTACAGCTATCTGTGGTCGGAGGTGCTCGACGCCGACGCCTTCGACGCCTTCCGCGAGGCCGGCGACATCTTCGACCGCGACACGGCGCGAAGGCTGCACGACTTCATCTACGCGGCCGGAAACCGGCGCCCGCCGGACGACGCCTACCGCGCCTTCCGCGGGCGCATGCCGTCGATCCAGGCGCTTTTGAAGAAGCGCGGCCTCGCCGAGGCGCCGACCGACGCGCGGGCCGGGTGACTAGGCTGCGCTTTTCTGCAGCCGCTCGGTCCAGTCGCGCAGCGCGACGAGCAGCTTGCGGACGAACTCGCGCGTCGGCTCGTCGGTGAGGTTGCCGTCGGCGTCGAACTTGTTCTGCGCCTGGCCGATCATCACCTCGGGCCGGTTCAGCGGCATGGCGTTGAGGAAGATCAGCATCTGGCGCAGATGGTACTGCGCCCGCGCCGAGCCGAAGAGGCCTGGGCTCGCCCCCATGATGGCGACGGGCTTCGCCTCGAACGGCTGGCTCGGGGGCCGCGAGGCCCAGTCGATGGCGTTCTTGAGCACGCCCGAGATCGAATAATTGTACTCCGGCGTCACGAGCAGGATTGCGTCGGCGGCGGCGAGCTGGGCCCGCAGGCGCTCGGCCGGCGGTGGGAAGCCGGCGGCGCGGACGTCGTCGTTGTAGAGCGGCAGGTCGCCGATCTGGGCCACCTCGATCGTCATGCCCTCGGGGGCGAGCCCCTGGGCGGCGCGTAGCGCTGCGGTGTTGAACGAGCCCTTCCGCAGGCTGCCGGAAATGCCGATCACGTTCATGGCCGCTCCTTAACCAAGAGCGCGATGACTTCGCTTCGAGTCGTCATCCCGCTCTCCCTCTTTGTTTGAGCATGATCTTTTCCGAAAACCGGTAGCCACTTTTCGGGATCGTACTTGAGAGCGGCCTGTTTGGCACGCGCCGGCCGGCTTGCAAACCGGCAGCGTCCGGGGCGGTGGCCCGGCCCGGTAACGTTTTCGTAAAGCCGCATGGTTACTCATGGACAAACGACCGTGGGGACCACGTCCATGAGCGAGAGCCCAGAGCCGCGAGACAACGAGCCGAAAGAGACGCCGGCCGCGAAGGCCGACGCGAGCCACAAGGCCGAGGCCGCGGTCGCGGCCAAGGCCGCAAAGCCCGAGGCCGCGGCGGCGAGCCCCGCGCCGGTCGAGATCAAGGTCGAGCCGGAGCCGCGGCCCGCGGCCGAAGCGCCCGCGCGGCGCCGTTCGCTGCCTCCGTTTGCGGCAAAAGCCGCCGCGCTCGCCGGCGCGGTCGCGATCGGCTGGGCCGCCGGACACGCGACATCCGCGATGCGGCGGGCCGCCGATCCGGCCGAGAAGGCGCTCCTTGCCGTCGACTGGCACGGCGTCGCGTCCGGCCTGCAGAAGAGCCAGGCCGATGCCGTCCGCATGGCGGCCGACGTCCAGGCCCTCAAGGGCACGCTTGCCGCCCTCAAGGATGCCGTCGACCGCGCGAAGCAGGAGGCTGCGGGCCGGTTCGCCCAGGTCAGCGAGCGCCTCGACCGGACCCAGAAGATCGAGCAGGAGGTCGCGACCCGGGTCTCGGCCCTCGCCGAGCGCGTCGACACAGGCCCGAGGCTCGCCCAGATCGTCGAGCGTCTCGACCGGATGGAGAAGCAGGCCGTGGCGGGACACGCGAAGCCCGCTGCGACCGTCGCGTCCGCCGCCGAGGTCCCGCTTCGCACCGGCAGCATCCCGGAGCAGAAGCCGGTGCCGCCGTCGGACGTCGGACGGTCGGAGCAGGCGAAAACCGAGGCCAAGACCGAGGCCCGGGCCGAGGCGAAGCCCGAGCCCAAACCCGCCATCGAAGGCTGGGTCCTGCGCGAGGTCTATGACGGGGTGGCGCTGATCGAGGGGCGCAACAAGCGCCTGCTCGAGGTCGCGCCCGGCCAGTCGCTCACCGGCATCGGCCGCGTCGAAGCGATCGAGAAGCGCGGCCGATCATGGGTCGTTGTCACGAACCGCGGGATCATCACCTCGCAGCCCTGGTGACCCTCGACCGAGCTTTTCGGAAAGACGCCCCGATCCCGGCGCCCGGCTCTGCCGGGCGTTCTTCTTTGCTTGAACCCGGTTACTCCACCGCGAGCGCGGCGAAGACGCCCGGGTGCATCTCTTCGTCGGTCTCGCCGATCTCGACCATGATCGGCCCGTCATCCGCCATGCGCAGGTCGCGCACGCCGAGGATGTCGTTGATCTTCCGGCGGCGGCCGCGACGGCCGGTCTCGAGGACCGAGCGCAGGAGCTCGGCGCCGTCCGGGTCGCTGTCGAGGAACATGGCGTTCATGATGGGCATGTGCGGACTTCCTACTCGGGGGTAAGACCGCGCCCGGTACTCACGAGGCGAGGGATACTGGAGGAGAAAGGCCGAGCTTCGATCGGGTTTCGGCCGTGACGCAAAAAACCTTGGCGTCCTGCGGAGCGTTCCGGACCGACGGCGCGGGGGCCGCCGGTCCGAGCCGGTCGATCAGTGCAGGACGACGACGCGGGTGCCGACCCTGACGCGATCGTAGAGGTCGATCACGTCGGCGTTGGTCATCCGGATGCAGCCCGAGGAGACCGCGGTCCCGATCGTCTCCGGCTCGTTCGAGCCGTGGATGCGGTAGAGCGTGCCGCCGAGATACATGGCGCGGGCGCCGAGCGGGTTCGCCTCGCCGCCGACCATGTGGCGCGGCAGGTCGGGACGACGCTTCAGCATCTGGGCCGGCGGCGTCCAATCCGGCCATTCGGCCTTGCGGGCGACGGTCTTCGTGCCGGCCCAGGTGAAGCCGGGGCGGCCGACGCCGATGCCGTAGCGGATGGCGGTGCCGTTGCCGAGCACGTAGTAGAGGCGGCGCTCGGAGGTCGAGACCACGATCGTGCCGGCCGAATAGCCCGAGAACGCGACGACCTCGCGCGGGACCGGCGTGATCTGAACCCGCGAGCTCGGATCGTTGCGGTAGTACTGCTGCGCCTGGGTCTGCTGCTCGGACTGGAAGAGCAGGTGGAAGAAGGCGTTGGCGGAGCCGGCGCTCGAGGCGAGAGCGGCACCGGCGATGATGGCTGCGGTAGCGAAGCGACGCATGACTTTCCCCTGTTATCTGGACTTAAGGCTGGTTCGGATGATCGGTCCGTCGCGGCGAGGCGGCGGAGATTGGCGAAGGCGCGGCTAGCGGCTCGCGACGCCGGTCGCCGGCACGCGCACCAGGACCGAGGTGTTGGCGCCTTCGCGCTTCTCGATCGTGACGGTGCGGGCGGGCTTGCGGATCGTCGCGCCGTTCTCGGCGACGAGGCAGTCGCGGGAGATGTTCGGCCAGGTCTGGCTCGAGCAGGTCGGGTCCAGGCTCTTGAGCTGGTCGCCCTTGCCGTCCTGGCGGACTTCCTTCACCGATCCGGTGGTCTCCGGCAGCGAGGCCGCGTAGGCGAGGGTCACCGGCGCCTGGATCTCCTCGGACGGGAGCACGCGGTCGTAGAAGGTCTTGCCGGCCGGCGCCACGGTGTCGCGCAGCTGCGGCAGGTCGTAGGCGGTCACGACGCCGGCTGAGAGCGCGGAGGCGAGACCGATCATCTTGAAGGTTGCGAACATTTTGGTTGACGCCCTCTTTTGCGGCCGATCCCCGTGGCCGTCATTTGATAGCGTCACCGTAAGAGGGCTCCTTTTCAGTGTGTTTGCGCACCAGGCGCTAAATGGTTTCGCCGAAGCTGGGCATTGTTTCGCGCCGGAGCCGGCGATGAAACAATCGCCGACATCGTCCTTAAAATTTTGAAAGAAAATTGCGCGGCCCGGCCGCGATGTTTCTACTGGTCCTGGCCGTCGGGGGAAAACACATAGCCGGCGCCGCGAATCGTGCGGATGATGCGCGGATGGTTCGGATCCGGCTCCACCTTCCGCCGGATGCGGGTGATTCGCACGTCGATGGCGCGGTCGAACGCGTCCGGGTCGCGGGCGTTCGCGAGGTCGAGGAGCCGCTCGCGCGACAGCACCCGCCGCGGATGGTCGACGAAGGCCTTGAGGAGGTTGAACTCCGAGGTCGTCAGCGGGTGGTCGACGCCTTCGTCGTCCTGCAGCACGCGGGCCTCGATATCGAGCCACTTCGTCCCGAAGCGGATCTTCTCCCGGGCGGCTCCGCCCGGGCCCGCGGCCGCCGCGGCCTGGCTCGCCCGGCGGATGACCGAGCGGATGCGCGCCACGAGCTCGCGCAGCTCGGCCGGCTTTGCCAGGTAGTCGTCGGCGCCGAGCTCGAGGCCGACGACGCGGTCGATCGGGCTCGCCGTCGCGGTCAGCATGATGACCGGCACGTTGGTCGATTTCTTGAGGTCGCGGACGATCGACAGCCCGTCCTCCTCCGGCATGTTGAGGTCGAGCACGATGAGGTCCGGCTTGTCCTTGGCGAGGCACTGGCGCAGGCTCGCGCCGCCGTCGCACAGGGTGACCTTGAAGCCGTGCAGCTTGAGGTAGTCGCCGACCATGTCCCGGGCGGCGGCCTCGTCGTCGACGACGAAGATGTGCGGCGAAACGCTCATGGCTCGACCCAACGCTCGGTAGGCAGCAGAATCTCGAACACCGCGCCCTTGCCCTGACCCTCGCTCGCGGCCTCGATCGTGCCGCCGTGGAGCTCGACGATGCGCTTGGCGATCGACAGGCCGAGCCCGGTCGAGGTCTCGCCGCCGGTCGGTCGCGCCGAGAGGCGCTGGAAGCGGCCGAACAGGCGCGACATGTCCTCCCGGCTGAGGCCCGGGCCCTTGTCCTTGACGCGGATCGAGGCCTGGCCGCGCTTGCGGGCGACGGCGACGTCGATGGCGGCGCCCTTCGGGCTGTACTTGATGGCATTGCTGATCAGGTTGTCGATCGCCTCGGCGAGCCGGTCGTGGTCGCCGAGCAGCGAGACCTCCGGCGCCTTGCCGACCTTGATCGTCTGCTCCTTGCGGTCGGCGAGCGTGCGGTTCGCGCCCGCGACCTCGGCGACGAGCGCGCCGAGGTCGATCGGCTCCTTGCGGATCTGGATGTCGAGCGCGTCGCTCATCGCGTCGGCGATCAGGGTGTCGACCATCTCGGTGAGGCGCTTCGCCGAATCGCGGATATGGCCGATCTGCGCCGCCGCCGCGTCCTTCGCCAGCGGCTTTGCGGCGAGGAGCTCGGACAGCATCTCGGCCCGGCCGAGGATGACGCCGAGCGGGTTCTTGAGGTCGTGGGCGACGGTGCCGAGGATCTCGCTCTTGAAGCGGTTCGCGTGGCGAAGCTGCTCGGATTGGCCGGCAAGGCGCTCGTTCGCGACCGTCAGCTCGCGGGTGCGGCTCTGGACCCGCTCCTCGAGACCGGCATTCGCCTGCTGCAGCTGCTCGTACAGGATGACGTTGTCGAACGCGGCCGAGAGCCGGCTGCAGAACACCTCGACGAGCGCCCGGTCGGTCTCGGACAGGCTCTTGCCGGCCTCGAGGATGACCACCACCTCGCGCCCGCTGCCGGTGCCGATGTAGAGCACCGAGCGCTCGCTGTGGAAGGCGTGCACCCGGCGGTCGAAGGCCTCCTCGACGAGCTTGCGCAACTCGGGCTCGAGGGTCGCCGGCGCGCGCCTGCCGACGAGCTTGCTGTAGCAGCCGGAGCCGGCCAGCACGGAGAACTTCTCGACCTGGTCGCCTTCCTCACGGAGGACCAGGATGCCGGCGCATTCGACGTTGAGCAGCGAGGCGATCTGCGTCAGCACGCCCTCGGCGAGGCGCTGCATGGAGCGGAAATCGAACAGGCGCCCGGCGGCGTCGATGATGATCTCGAGCCCGCGGCGGGTCTCGATCATGCGCTGGAGCTGGAGATGGCTGCGCAGCGCCGCCGTCAGCGTCGTGAAGAGCTTGTCGGCGGTGAGCTCGGTCTTCGCCTTGTAGTCGTTGATGTCGTAGTCGACGATCACCCGCCGCTCCGGCGCCTGGCCGGGCTGCCCGGTGCGCAGGATGATGCGGACGGTCTCGTTCCTGAGGTCGTTGCGGATGTAGTCGACGAGCTCGAGCCCGGCGCCCTCGCTTTCCATGACGACATCGAGCAGCACCACCGCGATGTCGGGATGCTGGCGCAGGAGCTCGCGGCCTTCCTGGGCCGAGTAGGCCGAGAGGATCTCGAGGCCCTGCCGGTTGAGCACGTAGTCGTAGAGCGCGAAGCGGGTGCCGTCATGGACCGCGGCGTCGTCGTCGATGACGGCGACCTTCCAGCGCCCGCCGGAGGGGACGCGCGCCTCGGCCTCGCCGTCCTCGATGACGGTCAGGAAGTCGTCGTCCTCGGCCATCGTCAGGTCTCCAGGCTCATCGCCATCGCCGGCGGATGGAGCTCTTCCCGCGGCGCCACCCGCGGCAGGTTGATGCGGAATGTGGTGCCGGCGCCGGCCATCGACGAGAGCACGATGCGGCCGCCGAGGCGGCGGGTGATGAGATTATAGACGATGTGCAGGCCGAGCCCGGTGCCGCCGTCGCCGCGCCGGGTCGTGAAGAACGGATCGAAGGCCCGGCGCTGCACCTCTTCCGACATGCCGGCGCCCGAGTCGCGGAACACGATGTGGACCTGGTCGGCGCCGCTCGTGCGCGCGACGATGCTGATCGTGCCGTTGGTGCCGTCCGGGAAGGCGTGGTTCACGGCGTTGAGGAACAGGTTGGTGATGACCTGGCCGAGCGGGCCCGGGTAGCTGTCCATGACGATGCCGTCCGGCACGTCGACGACGAGCCGGATCTGCGACTTCTTCAGGCCCGGCCGCAGAGACGAGATGATCTGATCGATCGATTCCTTGAGCTCGAAGGAGCGCCGGTCGGCGTGGCTGCGGTCGACGGCGACCTGCTTGAAGGCCTGGATCAGCTCGCCGGCGCGGTGCAGGTTGGTAACGAGCTGGTTTGCCGCGTCGCGATTGCCGGCGACGAACTCCGACAGCCGCGAGCGCCGCACCGCGCCGCTCTCGGTCTCGCGCTCGAACTCGTCGCAGCGGCGCGCCAGGCTCGAGGCGACCGTGAGGCTGATCCCGACCGGATTGTTGACCTCGTGCGCGACGCCGGCGACGAGGCTGCCGAGCGCCGCGAGCTTCTCGGCCTCGATCAGGCTCGTCTGCGTGTCGCGCAGCTCGGAAAGCGCCGATTCGGCGTGATCCTTCGAGGTGCGCAGCGCCGCCTCGGCCTCGCGCTTGGCGATGGCGTTGGCGCGGAACACCTCGACGGCGCGCGCCATCTCGGCGATCTCGTCGCGGGCCTCGAGATTGGCGACGCGGCGATGGTAATCGCCGCGCACGATCGCATCCATCTCCTGGCGCAGCTCGCCCAAGGGGATGCTGATGCTGCGCGAGACGGCAAGGCCGATGCCGATGACGAGGAACAGGAACAGGAGCGCGACGATCGCGACCTTGGCGTTCACCGCCCGCAAGGCGCTGTCGAAGGTCTCCTGGGCGGCGCGCTCGCGCTCCTGGATCGTCGTCGTGAGCTGCGAGGTCATCGCGCCCATGGCGGCGGCGTTGCCGTCGATCGCCTCGCGCAGGAGGCGCTCCTGAGTGGTGAAATGCTCGGTCAGAAGGCCGAGGCCGCGGCGGATCGAGAGCGCGCGGTCGCGCAGCGCCGTCAGGGCGTTGCGCTGCAGGTCGGTGCTGGCGAGATCGATCATGACCGGCGCCGTGCGCTCGATGACCTCGGCGTTGCGCTTCGCCTCGTCGCCGGCGTCCGCCGACAGCGACAGGTAATAGGCGTTCGCGGCGAGCAGCATGGCGTTGAACGATTCGCGCGACTTGCTGAGCGAGGGCAGGATCAGCGAGGGCGTCCCGGAGATCGTCGAGTCGATGATCGCGTAGAGCCCGGCCATGTCGCGGGCCGGGCGCAGCACGTCTGTGTCGTAGATCGACGACAGCGACGAGCGCACGGCGCGCAGATCGTCGAAGCCGGTGATGAAGCGCTCGGTGATCTCGATCAGCGCCTGGGCCGGCCCGGCGGTCAGCGGGTCGATCGAGGCCTGGGCGCGCAGGCGGCTCATCAGCGCCTCGCGGCGGCGGATGATCTCGGCGAGCACGATCGGGTTCGGCTGGTTGAAGTAGCGGTGGATCAGGCTCTGCAGGCGCCCGGCCTCGCTGTCGAGCGAGACCAGGAGCTTCTCCGATTGCCGGACCTGGCGCAGCTCGATCCAGGCGCCGCTCAAGGCCTTGGCGCCGTCCCAGATCAGGAACAGGAGGATGAGCGCCAGCGCCGAGTTGAGGACCGCGATGCCGAGGATGCGCCAGCGCACCGGCAGGCGGCGCATGGCGCGCTGCAGGGCGCTGCGCTCGTCGCGCTCGCGCGCCGCCGTGCGGCCGGCGAGCGCCGGGCCCGCCAAGGGCGCCGCCTCAGGGGATGTCGCGAATGCGGTCGACAAGAGACTTGATCTTCGGATCGGTCAGCGTGCGTTCGTAAATGCCGGACATGGCCCTCTCGAACGCCGCCCTGTCAACGTCCTCGACGATGGTGACGCCGCCGAGCTGGGCCTCGCGGCGCGAGCGCTCCTCCCAGACCCGCCACTGCTCGCGCATGAAGACGCCGGATTCGCGCGCCGCGTCGCGGAAGATCGCCTGGTCCTCGGGCGAGAGGCTGACCCACGCCTTCTCGGACATGACGAGCACCTCGGGCGCCATCGTGTGCTGGGTCAGCGAGTAGTACGGCGCCGCCCGATAGTGCCCGGTCGTGACGAAGGACGGCCAGTTGTTCTCGGCGCCGTCGATGAGCTGGGTCGACAGGCCGGTCATCACCTGCCCGTAGGGCAGCGGCACCGGCGTCACGCCGAGCGCCTTGAACATGTCGGTCATGAGGTCCGACTGCTGGATGCGGATGCGCAGACCTTTCAGATCCTCGAGCTTCCGGATCGGACGGACGCTGTTGTAGATCGAGCGCGCGCCGGAATCGTAGAAGGTCAGGCCGACGAAGCCGCTGGCGTCGAAGCTCTTCAGGATGTCGTTGCCGATCTCGCCGTCGAGGACGCGGTGCAGGTGATCGACGGAGCGGAACAGGAACGGCAGCACGAGCACGTTCGCCTCGGGCGCGAAGCTCGCGATCGGGGCGACGTTGATGCGGTTGAGGTCGATCGCGCCGGCCCGCGTCTGCTCGATCGTCTCCTTCTCCTCGCCGAGCTGGCGCGAGTGGAAGATCTGCAGCCGGTGCCGCCCGTTGGTGCGCTCCTGCAGCAGCTTGTCGAGATGCATCAGCGCCTGGACGGTCGGATAGTCCTCGGCCTGGATGTCGGCGGCCCGAAAGGTCCGCGCCTCGGCGACGCCCGCCTGCACGGCGGCGAGGAGAAGTGCGAGGCATGCCGCCCAAGCGGTCATGCGCACGGGCTGCCGCGGCCCGGCGGTGGCGCCTACCATTCGTTCCTGCCCCGTTTTTGGTTGGCCGGAAGCTACCACTCTTCTCGGGTGGGGCAAGCGCGAGCGCATCCGCCGCACATCTGCCCCGCCGCGCCGCGACGGAACCGAGCGGGTGCGGCCAAGCTTTATATGATATCGCCCCGAGCCTTGCCGCATCAGCGGCGCCTGATCCGGTCGCCCATGGCCAGCCGCCCGACGCCCAGCGGAATCTCCGCCCTCGACGCCATCCGGCCCTTCCGCTGGAAGATCGCGCTGACCTATGCGCTGACGCTCGTCGAGGACCTGCTCGAGCTCTCCTACCCGTGGGCGACGGGCGTCGCGATCAACGGGCTCATCGAGCACGAGTACAAGCTCGCGCTGCCGATCGTGATCGCCTGGTCGCTGCGCTCGGCGATCGGGCTCTTCCGGCAGATGTACGACACGCGCGTCTATACCCGCGTCTACAACACCATCGTCGAGGCGACGATCCTGCGCCAGCGGCGCGGCGGCGTGCGCGCCACGAACGTCGCCGCCCGCTCGGCGATGTCGCGCGACTTCGTGACCTTCTTCGAGAAGGACGTGCCGGTGGTCGTCGCCGCGATCATCGGCATCTTCGGCTCGGCCATCATCCTGTTCTGGTACGACTTCGTCATCGGCGCGGTGACGTCGCTCCTGTTCCTGCCGGTACTGATCGTGAACCGCATCTATGTGCGCGTCACGCTGCGGCTGAACGAGGGCCTCAACAACCAGCTCGAGCACGAGGTGCAGGCGATCGACAAGGCCGAGCCGGGGCCGATCCGGCACCATTTCGAGGAGGTGCGCTGCTGGCGCGTGCGCCTCTCGGATGCCGAGGCCTACAACTGGACCTTCATCGAGGTGCTCTCGATCTTCGTCTTCGTCGCGGTGCTGGTGCGCGCCACCTACCTGCCCGACACCGACACCGGCGATATCTTCGCGATCCTGGTCTACGTCTGGCGCTTCATGGAGAACCTCGACCACGTTCCGCAGATCGTCCAGCAGCTGACGCGCCTGCACGACATCCGAAAGCGGATCGAAGCCGGCGCCTCGGTCGAGGATGTCGGCGAGGAGATCGAGAAGACCGCCGAGGAGGCGGCCGAGGCGAGCCGCATGTAGGGCGCGATCCGTGCTCTGCCCTCCGGAGAACAGTCTTCCTCCTCAGGTGAAGAAGAAGTCTGCCGGGGTGATGCTCGGGGCGTTCGAGAGGGTGATGGTCTCGTGCGTGGTGCCGTCGGCGGAGTTCACCGCCCAGTGAGTGGCGTCGATTTGCGTGAAGGTGCCGCCGAGCCCGTAGCCCATGAAACCGAGCCGGTCCTGGCCGGGGGTGAAGTCCGCGACCGTGTCGCCATGCGCCTCTCCGCGGGCGAACAGGAACACGTCGGCGCCCGCGCCGCCTTCGAGATAATCGGTCCCGCCGCCGCCGTTCAGGTAGTCGTTGCCGCCGCGGCCGAAGAGGTTGTTGCCGAGGCTGCTGCCGGCGAGGGTGTTGTCGCTCTCGTTGCCGAAGCCCCACACGCCCGCGCCGACGAGGAACATCGCCTCGACATTGCTCGGCAGGGTGTAGGAAGGCGCCTCCGAGATGATGAGATCGGAGCCCTCGCCGGCGTTCTCGATCACCCCGTCGCCGGCGCTGTCCAAGTGGTAGGTGTCGTCGCCGAGCCCGCCGATCATGGTGTCGTTCGAGGTGTCGCCGCCGACCCCGGTCAGGCTGTCGTTGCCGCCGAGCCCGACCAGGTAGTTGCTGATGGCATTGCCGACGAGCGTGTTGTCGCCTGCGTTGCCGACCGCCCAGGTCGCGCCGGGCTCGAGGACGAGCGCCTCGAAGTTGTCGGCGAGCGCATAGGACGGCAGGCTCGAACGCACCGTGTCGAAGCCGGCGCCGAACGCCTCGCTGACGAGGTCGTTGGCGTTGTCGACATAGTAGGTGTCGTTGCCGAGGCCGCCGAACATGTCGTCGGCGCCTCCGCTCCCGATCAGCGTGTCGTCGCCGTCGCCGCCGACGAGGCGGTCGTGGGGGAAGAAGAAGTCTGCCGGGGTGATGGTCGGGGCGTTCAAGAGATTGATGGTCTCGTGCGTGGTGCCGTCGGCGGAGTTCCCCAGCCAGTGAGTGGCGTCGACTTGCGTGAAGGTGCTGCCGAGCCCGTAGCCGATGAAGCCGAGCCGGTCCTGGCCGGGCGTGAAATCCGCAACCGCGTCGCCGTTCGCCTCTCCGCGGGTAAACAGGAACACGTCGGCGCCCGCCCCGCCTTCGAGGTAGTCTGCGCCGCCGCCGCCGTTCAGGTAGTCGTTGCCGCCGCGCCCGAACAGGAAGTTTCCGCGGGTGCCGCCCGCAAGCGTGTTGTCGCTCTCGTTGCCGAAGCCCCACACGCCCGCGCCGCCGAGGAACATCGCCTCGACATTGCTCGGCAGGGTGTAGGAAGGCGCCTCCGAGACGATGATATCGGAGCCCTCGCCGGGGTTCTCGATCGCCTGGTCGCCGGCACTGTCCAAGTGGTAGGTGTCGTCGCCGAGCCCGCCGATCATGGTGTCGTTCGACGCATCGCCGCCGACCCCGGTCAGGCTGTCGTTGCCGCCGTATCCGATCAGGTAGTTGCTGATGCCGTTGCCGGTGAGCGTGTTGTCGCCCGCGTTGCCGATCGCCCAGGTCGCGCCGGGGTCGAGGACGAGCCCCTCGAGGCCGTCGGCGAGCACGTAGGCCGGCAGGCTCGAGTGCACCGTATCGAAGCCGCCGCCGAACGGCTCGCCGACGAGATCGCTGGCGTTGTCGACATAGTAGGTGTCGTTGCCGAAGCCGCCGAACATGTCGTCGGCGCCCCCGCCGCCGATGAGCGTGTCGTTGCCGTCGTTGCCGACAAGCCCGTTGTGGGCCGAGTTGCCGGTGATGAGGTTGTTGAGCGCGTTGCCGATGCCGTCCCGGGCCGCCGTGCCCTCGACGAGCAGGAGGTTCTCGACGTTGGCGGGCAGGGTGAAGCTGACCTCTCGGGTCCAGATGGTGTCGATGCCGCTGTTGGGCTGCTCGATGACCGTGTCGGTCGCATCGACGTACACGTAGAGGTCGTTATCATCAGGCGATAACGCGGAGCGCGGGTCGGTGACGCCGCCCTGGAGCGTGTCGGCACCGGGGCCGCCGATCAGGACGTCGTGCCCCTCGCGGCCGATGAGCGTGTCGTTGCCGCCGCCCCCGACCAGCAGGTCGCGACCACCGTTACCCGTGACCGTGTCGTTGCCGGTCGTGGGCGTGTAGCGGGCTCCGTCCGTGCCACGTCCGTTCGGAACATTTACGAAAATCGTGTAGCCGCCGGTCTGGTCGTTGCCGTCATCCTGTAGCTCCAGCGTGTAGGACGAGTAGGTGCTCGCGCCGTTGAACTGCAGGAACGTCTCCCCCGAGCCGAGGCTTGTGCCCGTCGCCACGACCGTCGAGCTCTTGCCTGCGTACAACGTGAGCACGCCGTCGAAGGGACTGCCGTCGTTGGCGATGACGTCGATCGTCACGGTTCCGAAAAAGGACCACGGCAAGAAGGGGCGACTTCGGAGGGCAGGCAGAGGAATGTCGAAGTAGTCGTGGTCCCCGATAAAATCGATGGCGCCGAATCCGAATAGAACATCGTCAGGAATCAAGATAATTTCGAAGCTCTCCGGCTGATCTAAGCCGAAGTAGACCTGCACCTCTTGGCTGGTATACGTCTGATTGGCCGAGGAGAAACTGTCCGGCTCGTTGATTGCGAATTGGGTCGCCATCGAATCACCTGCTGGTCACGCCGCGGCCGTGGCATGGACGGCGGCCCGAGACCGGAGGGGATAGCTTACGAAGTGTTGGCAGTCGCTGAGGCACTCTGCCTCGGGCACGATCAGCGAAACGCCATCGCCGCACCGCTACGCTGATT
>Ga0136846_1219322_pt1 | contig 13830 bp, 17 predicted proteins | sample HopSoiMetagenom2_FD_96841 | JGI IMG/M metagenome (GOLD analysis project Ga0136846, IMG submission 96841) | Grasslands soil microbial communities from Hopland, California, USA - 2 Assembly 2016 (version 4) | ecosystem: Environmental > Terrestrial > Soil > Grasslands | place: USA: Hopland... | reverse complement strand
GAATGAATTTAGGCTGCGACCAGTCCCGGGATAGTGCTGCTCGCGTACGCATTCAGATCGAGGCCAGAGCGCTCACCTTGCTCGAATCTGAAGATTCCGGCGCGCGCGATCATCGCTGCGTTGTCAGTCGCCAGTCGCGGTGTCGGTGTGAACACGGTGATTCCCTCCGGCTCCAGTTTTGCGCGCATCGCCGCGGCAAGAGTACGATTGCACGCTACTCCGCCGCCGAGCACAACGCGATCGCGCCCAAATGCCTCGGCGGCGCGTCTGGTTTTTTCGACCAGCGTGTCGATGAGCGAATCCTGGAATCCGCGCGCGATGTGTGACTTGTCATCGTCGATGCTGGTCGAGGCGCGCACAGCGTTCAGCACGGCGGTTTTCAATCCACTGAACGAGAACGCGTAGTAATCGTCGTCGCGCGCCTGTGCATTGCGCCGCACCATCGGCCGGGCGAAGTGGAATCGAGCTGGATTTCCCTCGCGCGCGAGCTGTTCGACGTACCGTCCTCCCGGATAAGGAAGGCCGAGCAGCTTGGCGACTTTGTCGAACGCTTCGCCGGCGGCGTCATCGCGTGTTCCGCCAAGCAGTCGGTACTTTCCCCAAGCTTCGACATCGAGCAGGAGCGTATGACCGCCCGAGACAAGGAGGGCGGTAAACGGGGGAACCGCGTCGCGGTGCTCGAGTGCAGCCGCGAAAAGGTGTCCCTCCATGTGATGGATGCCGATCAGCGGAATGTCGCGCGAGAAAGCCAGCGCCTTGCCATAGCTCATTCCCACCAGCAGTGCGCCGACGAGTCCGGGGGCGTTCGTGACCGCAACCGCATCGAGATCACCCAATTGCATGCCCGCTTCGTCGAGCGCACGATCGACAACGGGCACGATACTGGTGAGATGCGCGCGCGACGCGATCTCAGGCACCACCCCGCCAAACACGCGGTGTACATCCTGGGAAAGAATCACCAGCGACTTCTGCGTGACATCGTCCCTACTTCCTTCCAGCACGGCCGCCGACGTCTCGTCGCACGACGTCTCGATTCCGAGAATCGTTGTCACCGCCTCCCCCTCCCGCCTCTCGCCTCCGCTCACTCCGTTCGCTCGGTGAGCAGTCGATCCATCAACGCCCTTGAATCGGGAGTATTCCAATCCGTCGCCTGCATCAGCTTTTTGCGGATGATCCCGTCGCGGCCGACGATGAAGGTTTCCGGATACCCGGTAATATCGTAGGCGTCGACGATTTGTTTGTCGGGGTCGTGGAGAATCTCGAATGTCAGCTTGTACTGTTGGGCGAAGGTGCGGATCGCAGCGTCGGTTCCCGGGTCGTCGATGCTGACGGCGACGATCTTGAGACCCTTCGCCGCGTAATCCTTCTGGAGCGCTTCAATGCTCGGCATCTCCACCCGGCAGGGGAGGCACCACGTCGCCCACACGTTGATCATCAACACCTGACCGCGGTAATCCGCCAGCGTCTTTGTCTTGCGGGTTGAATCGAGAGTGTAAGCCGTGAAGTTCGGCGCTTTACTTCCCAGCTCGACTGGGAAAATCTCCTTACGCAGATAATGTGTCGCGCCCCAGGCGATGCCGCCGGCCACGCCGATCACCACTGCTGCGATCGCGAATTGCTGCCTGCCCGTCATACCTGAGTCGTGCAGCGCTTGCGGAGCTCGGCGATCTCGGCTTGCGGATCCTTCGCCGAGAAAATCGCGTTGCCCGCGACGAATGTGTCAGCGCCGGCCTCCCACACCGATTTGATCGTTTTGCGATCGATCCCGCCGTCTACTTCGAGAAACGCCTTGCTGCCGTTGGCGCCGAGCATCTCGCGGGCGCGCCGAACTTTGTCCAGTGAGCTCTTGATGAATTTCTGGCCGCCGAATCCAGGGTTGACCGTCATCACCAGCAGCAGGTCGATGTCGGCGACCACTTCGCTCGCTGTCGATAGCGACGTGCCGGGATTCACAACAGCGCCGGCTCGGCAACCAAGCTCGCGGATGCGATTGAGCTGGCGCTGCAGATGCGGCGATACTTCGGTGTGAATGGACATTCCGTTGGCACCGGCGGCTGCAAAGTCGTCGAAGTAGTTCTCAGGGTGAACGACCATCAGATGGACGTCGAGCGGCAACTTCGTGAGTTTCCGCACCGACTCGATCACCTTGGCGCCGAAGGTGAGATTCGGTACAAACCTGCCGTCCATGACGTCGATGTGAATCCAGTCCGCGCCACCTGCCTCGAGCATCGCGATTTCGTCAGCGAGTTTCGACAGATCGGCGCTAAGAATTGAAGGCGCGATCCGAACGGTCATTCGGGACGCGGGACGCGGGATGCGGGAAGGGGGATACGGAAGACGGTCGCCGGCGGCGGCGACGCGACGCCCGTGTCAATGCGTATCGACGGTGGGGGCGGGAAGTGAGAGACCGTAAGACTGACGGGACCACCGGCCGAAATTGTCTGGCCGGCTGCAGGAAGCTGGCGGATGACGGTGTTCTCCGGCTGCAGCGAGCTGGTGTCGCGCGAGACTCCGGCGATGCGAAGACCGATTTGCTCGACCATCGAGCGGGCTTCGCCGACGCTGCGACCGTAGAGGTCGGGCATCTGTACTGTCGCCGGTCCTTTGCTGATTACGATGTCGACGCTGCCTGGCAGCTGTACCTGGGTCCCCGCCGCCGGCGAGCTGGCGATGACGAGCCCCCGCGGAGCATCCGCCAGCTGCTCGGTGACGTTGCCCATGGTGAGTCCGGTGTTCTCGATCGCGATGCGCGCCTGTTGCTGCGACATGTTGGTCGTCACCGGAACTTCCGCCATCTTCTGACCTGCACTCAGTGCGAGCACAACCGTCGTCCCGCGCTTCTGCCGGCTGCCTGCCGGCGGATCCTCCTGAATCACCACATTCGCGGGGATCGTCTTGTGAAAGCGAGACTCGCCCTGCTGCGACGGGAACCCGGCTTTCTGCAGAATCGCTGATGCATCCTCGAAGGTCTTGCCGACTACGTTGGGAAGAATTCCATCATCGGGAAGCACCTGCGCCGGAAATGCAAACAGAAAAACCGCGGCGTAGGAGATGAGAAATCCACCGGCGGCGGCAATCAGGTATGGCAACGCCCGACGCGGCGCCGCGCGCCAGTTCATTTAGCTGACCCTGCGCAGCCGCGCAGCGAATGCTCCATCCGTACCGTGACGATGGGGCAGCGCGCGCAACTTGCCGTTGTCCAGCAGATCGGGGTGTACCGCTCCGTCGGGGGGCGCCTCGAGCACGAAGTTCAGATTCTCCGACAGGAACCAGTCGATCTGTAAGTCGTTCTCCTCCGGCTCGAGCGAGCACGTGCTGTAAATCAGCAGCCCGCCCGGCTTAACCGCGTCAGCCGCCGCGACCAGAATTGACCGCTGCAGCTGAGACATCACCGCGAAGTCCGAGATCTTGATGCGCCAACGTGCATCTGGATGACGACGGAAGGTTCCGGTCCCGGTGCATGGAACATCGATCAGCACCACGTCCACCGGCTTGATCGCCGGCTGTCGTGCGTCGCCAACGAATGGATAGACGTTGAGACTCTCGAGCCGCTTCTGATTTGCGAGCAGCCGCTGCAGGCGAGCGAAGGATTTATCAGACCCCACTACGCGGCTCGCTGTGCGCGAGAGCTCCAGTGCCTTGCCACCCGGCGCTGCGCAGAGATCGGCAACTGTCGAACCGGTCTGGATCGCCGCGTACATCGTCACCAGCGTTGCCGCTGGATCCTGGACAAAGAACAATCCTTTCTTGAAGGCGCCCAGCTCGGTGAATGTCGTACCACCCGAGATGGCGATGCTATCGCGTGCATAGGGAGCGTCGGCAACGTGAACGCCGGCAGCTTCCATCATCGCCTCCAGCTGCTCACGCACGATTCCGTACGGCCTAATGATGACCGGCGCTTCAGCATTGTTTAGAGTCAGCAGCCGCTCGGTGTCCTGCTCACCGAAGCGCTCGATCCATCGCGCGATCAACCAGCGTGGATGCGAATACTTGAGCGCCAGTATGTCGATAGTTTCCCCTGTGGGGGAAGTAAGAAGAGTCTCCCTCTCGCGATCCGTGCGGCGCAGCACTGCGTTGACGAGTTTGCTCGCACCCAGTCCGTGGCGCCGCTTCGCCAACTCGACCGTCTGCGCAATCGCCGCGTAAGCCGGCACGCTTCCCATGAACAGGAGCTGATACACTCCGAGTCGCAGCAGGTCGATGACGTCGGGATCGAGGCGTACGAGTCCGCCGCGCACCCGCTCGGAGAGAATCGCATCGATACCAGCCCGATGACGCAGCATCCCATACACGAGCTCGCGAGTCCAGCGACGGTCGCGCGCATCGAGCGGACCAATGCGGCGTTCGAATGACTGATCGAGGAATTCTCCGCGACGCAGGTCGACGCAGACCTCCGCTGCCACCGCGCGGGCGGCAGTGACCGGGCTGGTAGATGTAACGGTAGCGTTCATGAGCCGAGCATCCCAGCTGTCGGTGATGACGGAACTGCAACCTCGCGCCTCGGCATTCTGCCGGCGAGATACGCATTGCGGCCGGATTCGACCGCGGCTCTCATCGCCGCCGCCATCCGCACCGGATCCTGCGCTGCTGCAATTCCCGTGTTCATGAGGATTCCGTCCACGCCTTGCTCCATCACGATGCAAGCATCAGACGCGGTGCCGACTCCAGCATCGACGATCACCGGTACCGAGAGGCGCTGCTTGATCGTGCGAATCGCATAAGGATTGAGCATGCCCAGGCCCGAGCCGATCGGCGAAGCGAGCGGCATCACCGCAACAGCTCCGGCATCTTCCAGCTTGAGCGCCGTTATCAGGTCATCGTTGGTGTACGCCAGAACCTTGAATCCCTCATCGACCAGAGTTTTTGTCGCCTGCAGCAGGCCATCGGTGTCGGGCAAAAGCGTTTGCTGATCGCCAATGACTTCGAGCTTTACCCATTCATTGAATCCAGCCGCGCGGGCGAGACGAGCATACCGAATTGCATCCCCCGCGTTGTAGCAGCCGGCAGTGTTTGCCAGCAGGAAATAATGATCGGAATCCAGGTGATGGAGTATTCCTTCCTCTTTCGACCGGTCCAGATCTACGCGCCGCACTGCGACCGTTACGACCTCAGCGCCTGATGCTTCGATCGCATCGATCATGACCGAGTTGGATGGGTACTTCCCGGTGCCCACCATCAGGCGCGAGCGAAATTCCCGACCCGCGATGGTGAATGGCAGTGGATCGGACAGCGTGTGTGCGGAGGGCGAGATCAGATCAGCGTGTGCCACGATCAGCCTCCACCCACGAAGTGGACTATCTCGAGCGCATCATCTGATTCGAGCGCGAGCGAGGCAAACGTCGAGCGATCGCGGAGAATGGTCCCATTGCGTTCGATCACGATCGCGCGCGCGTCGAGGTCGAGGGACGCGAGAAGATCCGACAGCGTCCAGCCGGTTGGGATCCGACGCTCATTGCCGTTCACCGTTATCGGGAAGGCGTCCAAAGGTGCTACCGTCATACCTGAGAAAGATAGCGGCTCGCCGCGAGTTCGGCATTCTCATCGTTCCATATTCCGCGAATTGCGGCGACGCCGTGCGCCCCGCGATGGACCAGTGATCGAACGTGCTCCGGCCTGATTCCGCCGATCGCGATCACCGGCACCTTCACAGCGGCGACAACCTCCGGAATGAAATTGTTCTCGCGCCGAAGCTCGCCGGGGTGGGATGGCGTCTCAAACACGTGCCCGGCCACGCACCAATCCGCTCCCGCCTGCTCGGCGTCGCGCGCTTCATCGGCCGAGTGCACGCTGGCGCCGATGAGGAGGGCGGGAGCGATCCGCTGGACGTCGGGAACCGCAATCGACTTATGGGTCAGCTGGACACCCTGGACACCACAAGCGAGCGCAACGTCGACTCGGTCGTTGACGATGCACCAGCACTTGGTCTGCTCATGCAGCTCCAGAAGCGCCAGCGTGATCGAGTACAGGGTCGGCGTATCGAGCAACTGAGACCGGACGTGTATGGCGCCTTTGGCCTGCAACACTCGCATGATGCCCATCGCCTTTCGCAGGAATCCGGGGCGCAGCATGATCTCGTCATTCGTGACCGCGTGAACGACCGGCAACTCCTCGATCGGCGCTTTGACGGGTGAGGGAGTGGCCGCGGTAGTCAACGATCCGCTCCGAAGAATTCGCCGACCTCAGCGGCGCGGCCGCGGGTCCAATCGTGCGCCGACATCCGGCTTTTGCCAGATGGCTGGACTTCGCTGACCCGCAACGCATCGTGGCCGCACGCCACGATAAGCTCGGCTTTGGTTTTGAGGACCTCGCCGGGTTTGCCTTTGATGCCATCCATAACTCTCGGACCGAACAGTTTCACATCGGCCTTCGATGTCCTGGTGAAGGCGCCGGGCTTGGGGTCGAAAGCCCGGATTTGTCGTGAGATTTCCAGCGCGCTCTTGTGCCAATCGATGCGCGCCGACTCACGCGTGATCTTGGGCGCGAAGGTCGCCCGCGACTCATCCTGCGGTCGCTCGACAACCTTTCCAGACAGGCTATACAGAGTGAGCGCCTCGACGAGGGTGAGGGCGCCCAGCTCTGACAGACGGTTCTGCAGCTCGCCATAGGTCTCGTCATCGACGACTGGCGTCTCGGACTTCAAGATCATCGGACCAGCGTCGAGCTTCTGCACCACCCGCATCACCGTGACGCCGGTCTCGGTGAACCCCTCCAGGATAGCGGCCTGGATCGGCGCCGCGCCACGCAACAGTGGCAGGAGCGACGCATGGACGTTGAGCGTGCCCAGTCGCGGCACGTCGATGATTTTCTGCGGGAGAATGTGCCCGTAAGCGACGACGACCGAGATGTCGGGCTTCAATTTCTCGAGCGTGTTGTAAAACTCCAGATCTCTCGCATTCTTCGGCTGAAATATCTCGAGCTCTTCGTCGAGCGCGATCTGCTTGATCGGCGACGGAATTATCTCGCGTGAGCGACCCTGCGGTTTGTCCGGCTGAGTGACGACGCCGATGACGTCGAATCCCTCACCGAGCAGGGCGCGCAGCGACGGCGCAGCGAACTCCGGTGTGCCCCAGAAAACGACGCGCACTACATCTCCGTTTCGTGATGATGCTCGCCGGGAACTTCCGCTTTGACTTTCCTGATAAATCCAGGATACTCAGTCTTTGACTTCTCCCACTTCGCCATCGCCGACTTGCGTTTGAGCGGGCTCAGGTAATCCAGGAAAAGCTTGCCGTCGAGATGATCGATCTCGTGCTGAAAGCATCGGCCGAGCAGGTCTGACGCAGTCGCCTCGTACTGGTCGCCGTTTTCATTGGTGGCGCGAATCGTCACGGTAAACGGCCGCTCGACATCCCCGTAGATCTCGGGAATCGACAGACAGCCCTCTTCTGCCTTGTCGATGTCGTCAGTGCGCTCGATAACCTCTGGATTGATGAGCGTGAATTTCTGACCCTCGACGTCCACAACGGCGAGACGCTCGGTGCGGCCAACCTGCGGTGCGGCGAGGCCAATGCCCTCCGCGGCGTACATCGTCTCGAACATGTCGGCGATGAGCAAGCGGAGCTCGTCGGTGATTTCGGTGACGTGCTTTGTCGGCTTCCGCAGAACCGGGTCGCCCAGCACCCGGATGTCTAGAATGCTCACCCAGCCGTCGCGGTGGAGGTGCCAGTATGTCTGCTGATCTTGGCGATGCGGCCGCGCTCGATCACGACGCGCGTGTCGCCGGTCTTGATGGTGACGCGATCTTCCATGCTGCCGCCATCGGCACCGACTTCCTTGATGAAGACGACCTCGCCGACGAGGCCGCCGTTGGTGACGATCTCATCTCCCTTCTTGAGCGTGCGTACCATCTCGTCGTGCTTCTTGCGCTGGGTCTGTTGCGGGCGAATGAGTACGAAATAGAAAATCGCGAAAATCGCTCCATACATGAAAATGGAGCCGATGATTGGATTGCTTTGCATGTGCCTGGGGCCGGTGCCGGTTTCAGTGCGAGATGATTAAACAGCGAGGGGTGACGACGTGCGATAACGTGAGAGCCAATCGCGCGACCACGTATCATAATCGCCATTGCTGATCGCCTGCCTTGCACCGCGGGCGATCGACAGCAGGAAATGTACATTGTGCAGCGATAGCAGGCGCAGTCCGAGTATCTCGTCCGACACGAAAAGGTGCCTGACATAAGCCCGACTGAATCGTGTACACGTGGCGCAATCGCAATCGGGATCGAGCGGACGTTTGTCGAGACGATATTCCGATCGCTTGATGTTCAGCCGGCCGTCCCGAGTAAACACCGCGCCGTTGCGCCCCATCCGCGTCGGCGCGACGCAATCGAACAGGTCGACCCCGCGCGCGACCGCCTCTATCACGTCTTCCGGGAAGCCGACACCCATCAGGTATCGTGGGTGAGTGTTCGGAAGCGCGTCGTCGACGACCTCGATCATCTTATACATCGCTTCCTTTTCCTCGCCGACAGACAGCCCGCCGATCCCGAAGCCCGGCCAGTCGTTCATCTCGCGAATTCGCTCGGCGGCTTCTCGTCGGAGGTGCGAGTGGATGCCGCCCTGGACGATTGGGAAGAGGGCTTGGGGCGGGAGGGGGGAGGCGGAAGGGGGGAGGCGACCCGCTGGTTCGCTTTTTTCCACGCGTTGGATCTCTTGTAGACAGCGGGCAAGCCAGCGAATGCTGCGCTCGCTGGCATCGCGCGCGGATGTTTCGTCGGATTGGCCGGGAATGACGTGATCGAACTGCATGATGACATCGGCGCCGAGGTTGCGCTCGATCTGCATCACGACTTCGGGCGTGAAGAAACGGCGGGAGCCGTCGAGGTGCGATTGGAACTCGACGCCTTGTTCATTAATGGTGCGCAACTGAGCGAGCGAGAACACCTGGAAGCCGCCGGAGTCCGTCAGGATCGGCCGGTCCCAGTGCATGAACTCGTGCAGCCCGCCGAGGTCCCGCACTACCTCGTCGCCTGGCCGCAGGTGAAGATGATAGGCGTTGCCGAGTATCATCGACGCGCCCATGCGCACGAGGTCGTCGGGGTCGAGCGCCTTCACGGTGGCGAGTGTGCCTACCGGCATAAATGCTGGTGTTTCGACGGTGCCGTGCGGAGTGATGAACGTTCCTGCTCTCGCAGCCCCCGATCCGCCAGCGATGTCGGACGTAAAGGTCATCAACTACAGGTAGGCAGTTAACAGAAGTTCAGGATGGAGGTTTCAGCGTATGATCTACAATCAACGCAGCATCCTGCTTCCTGAGCACTCGGCTAACTGCCTACCTTTAGTTGTCTTTAGCGGCTAAGAAAATGTCAGAAGGTAAAGTGTGGTTCATAACCGGGTGCTCGACGGGCTTCGGTCGTGAGCTCGCCAAGATGGTGCTCGAACGCGGGTATCGATGCGTCGTAACCGCGCGCGATCCGGCCAAGGCGGAAGACATCGCCAAAGGACGTGAAGACCGCGCGCTGGTCCTCGAGCTCGACGTCACCGACCAAATGCAGGTCAACGCCGCAGTAAGCAGCGCGCTCGAGCACTTTGGCAACATCGACGTGCTCGTAAACAACGCCGGCATCGGGTACTTCGGGTCCGTTGAGGAAAGCGACGAAGAAGAATTCCGCTGGATGTTCGAGATCAATTTTTTCGGCTTGTCGGCGATGACGCGCGCAGTGCTGCCGATCATGCGCAAGCAAGCCAGCGGACAGATCGTCAACATCTCGTCGATCGGCGGCCTGCGCAGCTTTCCGGCACTCGCGTATTACAACGCGACCAAGTACGCCGTCGAAGGGTTTTCGGAATCGCTCGCACTAGAGGTCGCGCCGCTGGGTATCAAGGTCACGCTGGTCGAGCCGAGCGGATTCCGCACTGATTGGGCCGGGCGATCGGCGAGCGAGACCCAGTCGGGGATTTCCGATTATGCCGGCACGGCGTGGAAGAACATTCAGAACCTGCGCGCGTCGAGCGGCAAACAGCCGGGCGATCCGGTGCGGGCGGCGGCAGCGATTATCGATGCCGTTGAATCTTCTAATCCTCCCCTGCGGCTCTTGCTCGGAAAGGCGGCCCTGAAAGGCGCGCGCATCAAGCTCGATTTGCTAAAGCGAGACTTTGACGCGTGGGAGGCAACGACTGTGAGCGCAGATACGCCCGAGGCGAACCCCGAACCTGTTTGAGCCCGTTTCGCTTCGGCCAACTCTTAACTCCAAACCGTCTACTGCCGACTGCCGACTTTTCTTTCAGTTGGTTCGAAGTTGAGCGTCGATTGTAAACGCGCCAACACTCTTGAAGAATCGAACTTTGTCCGACAGCCCTATCTCATCGCCTGAACCAACGGATTCCAAATTTCCAATCATGAAGTCGCCTGGATAAACGAGGCCGTCAAACCGCAAAACACTCACTTGCCCAGGCGTCGGCACGGTGCTGACTGACGTTATCGTGAGGTGAATCCCTTTTGAGTCGGTATTCCCGACGATGGTGGAGTTCGCACAAGGGCCTGCTTCACCACAACCGTGGCCCGTCCCCGAAATGCTGGATCCGTTGGAGGACAGCGTCATCTCGAAGAAACCACCGGGAATGCCACCCTGATCCTGATGCCAGATCCCCTGGATCAATGTGGGGTCTAACGGCGACGAGCAACCACTCACTGCCAGGCCTGCCAACACCAACAAAACAGAACGCATACGCGTCTCCATTAGGATGATGCCCCAGTATTACGCTCGGCGCAGAGATGTACAAGAAGCTCCTAGATCACAGCCATTGCGTCGCCATAGGAATAGAACCGATAGCCCTCGGCGATCGCCTCCTGATACGCGTGCATCGTGAGCTCGAACCCGGCGAACGCAGCAACGAGCATGATCAGCGTCGATCGTGGCAGGTGAAAGTTGGTGATCAGGCGATCGACGCCCCGAAACTCATAGGGAGGTCGAATGAAGATGCGGGTGTCTGAAGATTTCTCGCGGAACATTCCATCCTCACCAACCGCACTCTCCAGTGTTCGCACGCTCGTCGTTCCAACCGCCCAGATTTTTCCGCCCTTGGAGCGTGTGTCATTCAAAACCACCGCTGTGCGCGCAGGCAGGATGTAGGATTCCTCGTGCATCACGTGGTCAGCAGGATGCTCGGTCTCGACGGGCTTGAACGTTCCCGCTCCAATGTGAAGAATCACATCCGCGCGCCTCACCCCTTTCGTGGCCAATCGATCGAGCAGCTCCGGCGTGAAGTGGAGGCCGGCGGTCGGGGCTGCTACTGATCCGCTTTCTTTGGCATAGATCGTTTGGTAGCGCTCAATGTCAGCGGGTTGATCCGTTCGCGTGATGTAAGGCGGCAAAGGAATGTGGCCGTATTTCTCGATCGCATCATCGATCTCGAGCGGGGTATTCAATCGCACGACGCGCGTGCGCCGCTCGGTCGTCGCCACAATCTCGGCGTTGAAGTCATCGGCGAACTTCACCACCCGGCCCGGCTTGAGCTTGCCGCCGGGATGAACCATCGCTTCCCACTCCAGTCCGCCAAGCGAACGCAACAACAAAACCTCTGCGGGAGTTCCATTGTCGCGCACGCCGAGTAGCCGCGCGCGAAATACGCGCGTGGTGTTGAGCACCAGCGCATCACCAGCGGGCATCAGGTCAGCGAGTTCCGCAAAGTCCTTGTGCTCGATTTCGCCGGTCGATCGATTCACGACGAGCAGCCGGCTCTCGCCGCGTCGCTCGGCAGGAAATTGGGCGACGCGATCGACGGGAAGATCGAAATCGTAATGAGAGGTACGAGAGCCGTCGCGGTTCAAATGAGTGGATGAAGGGGTCCTGAATGTGCAAACCGAACTCCGTGTGAAAGCTATTCGACGTCGGCAGCTCTCAGGAAACGCCGTGTTGGTGATTGCTTTCGCGGCTGCCTGTGCGCTGCCGCGGGAGCGGCGGGAGATCCTGGCCGCTGACGCCGAGACTTTTGACGCGGTTGTGCGCTCGCAGATGGGCGACAGCGTCGGCACGGCATTTCTCCGCGTTGACTCTCGACCGGCTGGCGACAAGGAGATTCTGTCGTCGGCGCCGTCAACCGCGGGAGGACTGGATCCCGATTCAGCAGTTGATTCCGTCCCTGAGAGCGACGCGCGCGCGATCACCGATCAGCGCAAGAAGATTCTGCGCGACCTGCGTGTTGAGGAAGGAGGCCCATTCGTCTACCCCGATTGTGGCGGTTTTCGCACGAGTCGTTTCCGCGATACTGCCGCGGTGCACACCAATCCGGATTGCCCGAACGCCTTTCATCGCTACGTGACTGTGGGTGTGCCCACCCGCGGCGCGAGCTCGGCGGTGACTAAGGCCCGCCGGCCCGACGCTCCGGCTCCCGATACCACCGGCGAGCAATGGACTGTCCTCGTGACTGAAACGGCCGTCGGACCCGGCGGCCAACAGTTTCACCAGTATGCTTGGCTTTTCCGCCGAGACGTACAGACCGGTAAGCTTGGAGTGATCGAGAAATACCTGCTCTCCTGGGCTGAGTAGCGGGAGGCGGGAGGGGGAGGCGGCACACCGTCGATTTCCGGTTCCTGCCCCACCTTCCTCAGCCCCGCTTCCCGCTTTCATGCAACCTAGGGGTTGCGCATCGAAGGGGACCATGCTAGGATATAGGCAACCAGGAGGTTGCATATATGACGAGCACAATGGTGGACCCCATGACCAGCACCGACCGTATCGAAAAGAAAGTCGTCCTGCGCGCGCCAATCGGCAAAGTGTGGCAGGCAATCGCCGACTCCAAACAGTTCGGCGAGTGGTTTCGCGTCAAACTCGCCGAGCCTTTCGCCGCCGGCAAGAAAGTGAAAGGGAAGCTCACCATCCCCAATTACGAGCACCTCCAGTTTGAGATGGAGGTAGAGCGCGTCGAGCCGGAGAACTACTTCTCCTATCGTTGGCATCCGTACGCAATCGATCCGAAGATCGACTATTCCAAGGAGCCGACGACCCTCGTCGAGTTCAGCCTTCAGGAAGTCAAAGAGGGAACCGCACTCACCATCACCGAGTCGGGATTCGATCGCCTGCCGGCTTCACGCCGCGCCGAGGCGTTCCGCATGAACGACAATGGCTGGGCAGGGCAGGCAAAGCAGATTGCCGCCTATGTCGAGAAGTAGCGCTGCCGCAAAGTTGGTCGAAGCAGCGCCCGTATTCGCCGCGCTCGGCGATCCGACTCGCGTCGGCATCGTCGCGCGGCTTTGCGTGGATGGGCCTTCGTCGACGACCCATCTCAGCAAAGGAGCTGGCGTTACCCGTCAGGCTATCACCAAACATCTCAACGCGCTTGGCGAGGCCGGCCTTGTGAAAGACAAATGGCAGGGCCGGCAGCGTATCTGGGAGCTGGAGACGCACCGCCTGGAGAAAGCGCGGCGTGTCCTCGACCAGGTATCGCACGAGTGGGATGCAGCAATCGATCGCCTTCGAGCGTTTGTCGAAGACGATCGTCCTGCGCGCGATTAATCGCGCAGAGTATTCGGCCTGATGTGGCGGTCGAGATCTTGTCCGATCTCGACCACCAGCTTCGGCAGCGCGCGCACGTCTTCCAGCGTGGTTCGGAAGTTCACGATGCAGGCGCGCAGAACGTAGCGCTCACCGAGATGCGCGTTGGAGATCAGCGCGCCACCACTGCGACGAAGCCGCGTCGCGATGCGTGCGTTCAGCTCGTTGAGATACGATGTGACTGGCCCGGTCTCCATCCCGCGACGGCGCAGATCAGCTGGCACGAACCGGAAAGTGGTGATACTGAGATTCCAAGTTCCCCGCTCGAGCAGTTCCTGCTCGCCAACGAACTCGTGCAGCCGTCTGGCGAGCTCGATGTCGTCCGCGATCATTCGTCG
>Ga0136846_1227070_pt1 | contig 13832 bp, 12 predicted proteins | sample HopSoiMetagenom2_FD_96841 | JGI IMG/M metagenome (GOLD analysis project Ga0136846, IMG submission 96841) | Grasslands soil microbial communities from Hopland, California, USA - 2 Assembly 2016 (version 4) | ecosystem: Environmental > Terrestrial > Soil > Grasslands | place: USA: Hopland... | reverse complement strand
CTGATGGTTTGGAGCCCGCTGGGCTGGGGACGCTTAACCGGTAAGATCAGAAGGAATGATCCGTTGCCGGAAGGGCGCATAAAAGCAGGTGGATTGGTAAAAGCGCCACCGGTGACAGATGAGCACCTGTATAATGTAATAGATGTGCTGGAGCAGGTTGCAGGGGAAACGGGCAGATCGGTGTCCCAGGTTGCCATCAACTGGTTGCTGAATAAGCCCACCGTTTCGAACATTGTAATTGGCGCCCGCAATGAAAAACAGTTGCTGCAGAACCTGGATGCCACCGGCTGGAGTTTATCACCGGAACATGTATTACAATTGGATGCAGTGAGTGAGCAAATTCCCATTTATCCGCATTGGGTAGGCAAACGCTAAATTATTTCTCAAAATAACCAGCTGTATAAGCCGCCAGGTATTGGTTATAATCAGCTTTTACCTGGTTGGCATACTGGCTGGCGTATTCAATAATGGATGGAACCCAGGCTGCATCGCGGGCAAAGGCCATCAGTTCATCCGCATTGGCCGAACCCTGCCTGCCCGAACTTCTTAGCTGGGCAGAAGCCGTAAGCAGGGCCATATTTTCCAGCACATCCTCCATATCATCGAACCTGTTTTCCAGGGTGGCGAAGTTTATTTTATCGGCTGTGGGTTGCATTTCTTTTATCACGTACGATTCGTTGTTGAAAAGCACCGGTCGCAACAGCGCAGGTGAAATATTTTGCATGCGTTCCTGCACACCTACCACCCTGGCCGCCTCCGATAACCAGGTGGGTTGCTGGTTGGGGAAATGCGATTGCAGGCAGGAGGGTTGCGCCTGTTTCATATCCAGCAACAGGTATTTCCGTTCGCCATGTAACCGTTCCAGCAAAAAAAGATAGCGTTTAACGCCCAGACTGCCAGTTCCGGCTATTCGAAAACCCGCATCTATAACCTGGAAGCGGTGATGATGAATATTCACCATCCAACCATCTACAAAGGCAGCCAGTTTTTTTGTAAGTGATGGATCATCAATAGGGAACAGCCGTTTGTTATCAATCAGCAGGCCAATATCCCCGTTCTTCCTGATGGTGCGTTCCCTTACCAGGTCTTTTTGTTTGCGTTCTCCCGCTTTTAACATGAAGGATTTTCCAATGCCTTTAGCGGTTTGCGGTTCAATGTACCGCGACCGGCCCTTACTTAACACCAGTGCGTATGACTTCAGGAACAACAGCGCCATGTTGTTGGTTTCCGGGGCGCCCAGGCCCATGGTATACAGGCCTACAAAAATACTTGTCACCATGCGGGCCAGTTCCCAGGTAGCGGGCGCCAGGGTAGCCTCGTCAAAATCGTTCAGGTCGAAGTATACCAACCGGTTATCACCCTTGTAACTACCAAAGTTCTCCAGGTGCAGGTCGCCGCAAACCCATGACAGCGGCAAAGCCGGCAGGGTATTGGCGCCGGCAAGGTCTTCATAAAACAAATGGGCGGTGCCCCTGAAAAAGTAAAACGGGTCTCTGGCCATGGCCCGGTACTTAAGACGCGTATAAAAAGGCAGGCGATTACTGTTAAAGTGTTGGATACGTTCTGCTATGGACGGCAAGGTTATTTTTTAATAGGAAGTTAATGCAATTTTTGGATGGTCAATTGGATTTATATTTGATAGATAAGTTTTGGTCCCTTTCACTTTAAAAATTAAGTATCATGAAAAAAGTCGTTTTCGTTGTTTGCTTTTTGCTTGCATTTGCCGGAATGAATTTTGCCCAAACAGCCCCTGCTAAAAAACAAGGTGCTAAAAAGGAACAAGCCGCTCCTGCTAAAAAAGACACAGCACCTAAAAAGAAGGATGGCTCGCCCGATATGCGTTACAAGGCAAATAAGGCCGCTGCCGATACCACCAAGCACATGAAGAAAAATGGTACCCCCGACAAGCGGTATAAAGAGAATAAGAAAAGCTAAGCCACCAGATCTCAAGGAACAAGGCTCAAGGTACAGGCAGACGCTTACACCTTGAGCTTTTTGTTTTTTTCTGTGCCTTTATCCCTGAACCTTATGCCCTGACCTTTTGATTTGCTAAACTCCTACCTTCATGCAAATGATAACAATGAGAAAGATATCTTATAGCTTACTGCTTGCCTGTTGTTTACTGACCTTCGCCGGTTTTGCGCAAAAGCAATCAAAAGGATGGATCTCCCTGTTTGATGGCAAGACGCTTACCGACTGGAAAGTAGGGGAGAACGCCGGAACTTTTACAGTTGACAGTGGAATGATCATTGTACACGGGAATACAGCCCATCTGTTTTATAACGGGAATGTACAGAACCACGATTTCAAAAACTTCGATTTCAAGGCCGAGGTTATGACCAGGCCCGGTTCCAACTCCGGCATTTATTTTCATACCGCTTACCAGGAATCAGGCTGGCCATCGAAGGGATATGAAGTGCAGGTTAATAACACGCATACCGACTGGCGAAGAACCGGAGGCCTGTATGCCGTTCAGGATGTGAAAGAGCAGTTGGTGAAGGATAATGTCTGGTTCACTGAAGAGATCATTGTGCGGGGAAAGAAAGTGACTGTTAAAGTGAATGGTAAAACAACTGTTGAATATACCGAGCCTGACAATGTGCAACGCCCGAATGATATGAAAGGACGTGTGCTCTCCAGCGGCACCTTTGCATTGCAGGGTCATGATCCCAACAGTAAAGTTTATTTTAAAAACATCCAGGTAAAAATTCTGGAGTAAAAGCCTCAGGGCACAAGGCTCAAGAGAAAACAGGTCCTTTTTATTTATTTGTATTTCTTGCGCCTTGTTTCCTGGTTCTTGTATTCTTTTTTATTCTATTTTTAGCGCTCCGGTAATTTTTTCAACCGCGAGCCGACTATGTTTAACAAATTCACCCTGTTTGTAACGAGCTATTTGATGATAGTTCTGGTAAGTGCCTGTTCATCTTCTAAAAAGGTAACAAAAATTGCAGATGCCCGGCAACAACCAGCATCGCAAACATCACAGCTCTCCCAAACATCTCAAGTATCCCAATCTCAGCCATCCCAACCATCCCCAAAATCCCAGTCCGAGTTCAGGGCTGCCTGGGTGGCCACGGTGTCAAATATCAACTGGCCCAGCAAACGCGGATTAAGCACTGAAGAGCAGCAGCGGGAAGCTATACAATTACTCGATTTTTTACAATCACATAATTTCAATGCAGTGATCTTCCAGGTAAGGCCCCAGGCAGATGCTTTGTATCAAAGCAACCTGGAGCCCTGGTCGTATTTTTTGACCGGTACACAGGGCAAAGCGCCTGAGCCATATTATGATCCGCTGCAATTCTGGATAGAGGCAGCGCATGACCGTGGGCTTGAATTGCATGTTTGGTTGAATCCGTACCGCGCGCATTCCCCCGCCGGTGGCGAAGTGACCAGCACCTCATTGGTAAAGAAAAAACCGGAACTGGTAGTGAAGTTAAAAGATGGTCACTGGTGGTTCGATCCTTCAAAGAAAGGCACCCAGGAACATGCTACTGCAGTAGTAATGGATATTGTAAAACGCTATGATATAGATGGCGTGCATTTCGATGATTATTTTTATCCCTATCCTTCATATAATGGCAATGCCGATTTCCCCGATAGCGCCAGTTATAAAGAATATATTGACAAAGGCGGTCCCCTCAGTCTGAGCGACTGGCGCCGTAACAGCGTGAATGTTTTTATTGAGAACTTATATAAAAATATCAAAGCCGAAAAGCCTTATGTAAAGTTTGGGCTCAGTCCCTTTGGTACCTGGCGGCCGGGTTATCCTTCCATCGTAGAAGGGTTTGACCAGTACAACCAATTGTATGCAGACGCTCGCTTATGGTTGAACGAAGGCTGGGTAGATTATTTTACGCCACAACTGTATTGGAAGATCAACAGCCCTACGGTAAGCTATCCTGTTTTATTAGGCTGGTGGTTGGGTGAAAACAAAAACGACCGGCACCTCTGGCCCGGGATGAGTGTGGGCCGTGATACTACTTCGGCCAATGCTACCGAAGTAATGAACCAGATCATGGTTACCCGCGGCATGTTGCCAAAAAGCAGCGGCGAGGTACATTGGAGCATTAGCTCATTAACAAAAGATTCCAACCTGGCAAAGGCTATCGTGGAAGGGCCTTACAAAAAGCAGGCGCTGGTGCCCGCCAGTCCCTGGCTCGATGCCACGGCCCCTGATGCGCCACAGGTTACGGCTTCCATAGAAGGCGATTCCCTGAAGATCAACTGGACACACCCCAATGAACCAGATGTATTTCACTGGGTAGTTTATTACCAGTATGCAGGCAAATGGAATTACACCATCCTCAATCGCCACGATCGAATGTTCACTGTAGGAAAAAATAAGTTAAGCGGAGTTTCTGTATCTGCGGTTGATCGGGTTGGTAATGAGAGTCAGTTGGTAAGTGTGAAGTTTTAAGTTGAAAGTTTTAAGTTGAAAGTTCAACTAAATAACTTGTTAACTTGTCAACTGGTCAACTCGTCAACTGGTTAACTCGTCAACTCGTCAACTGATCAACTCATTCCCCGGTTGTCTCGAAGCTTCAATGTCTTTTAATTTAGCGATTAATTCCGTGCCCAGTCCTTCAACGTGTTCTTCAATAAAAGCAGCTAAACGTGGGTCATTGTTCATGGCGAGATAGCAGGCAACGTTATCGAGGATCATTTCACCGTTGTTCTCGGCCAGCAGTTTATCGATGAACTTTTTATTGTCTTCGATATTCAGATTGGTGGCGATGTATTTATCTATTTTAAGAATGAGATCGAGGAAGAAATCAACAGAGGAACCATAGATATTCTGTGTGCGGAAATCGTATTTGGTAGGACAGTAAATGTATTCGTTGCGTCCGGTTTTATTTGCCTTGATCCATTTTTTTAGTTTTTTGGAACCCACATAAGGCAATATTTCCAGGCCAACACTGCTGCCAGCCATATTGCTTCTTGAGCTCCAGAAATTGATCTCAACAAAAAGGTCTTTCGATTCAATCTTTACTTTCGGCCTGCTCTTCGTATACTTATAGCCTTTCTGTTGATAATAAAATCCTATAGCCTGACAAAAGGCATCAAATATCTCAGCGGGCGGAGTGTGTTCGCTTTGATTAGTGAGAATACTATCTTCGGTCCAGAATGTTGTCATAAAATTTTGTCAAAACCAAATAGATTTTGCCAGTAATTTACCAATAATTTGGTCGTCAATTATGCTAATAACGATTTTACTGGCCGGTTGTTTGACAGGAAAATACAATCTGGTGTAGATTAAGCAGATACAAATTAAAGAAGTATCCTGATCTTGATTAAAATCATCGAAATGATAATGGAATTTAGAATATTTAGCAATGACTACCGTCATTGTTTTCACTTTTTTTATGTTGTAAATTCATATCAGATTACCAGATGGGGATCCGTTAGGAACGAAGCTAGTGAAGCTGTAACGTATTGTTGTAAATAGAAGCAAGAACGGGACAGAACTAACTGCCGGAAAAAACAGATCAGATCTGTTATCTTAACGTGAAAACCTGATTGGTTAAGCAAACGCTGATAGCATAATCAGTTTTAATTAACTACAAGCTACCAACGTTTTATTAAGAGCGATCAGCCGGTTGGCTGATCGCTTTTTTTATGAAATGCTGCTTTTATTTAATTATGATCTTTATCGTACGTATCGGCATTATTATAGAATTCAGTCCGTCATTCAATGAATGGTTCAGCTCGAGCAATGATTTTTCCAGCAAATAAGTTTGCAGCATCACCCTGAAATCAGCAGTATCCGGCGGTACAAACTGGCTCCCTTTTACCGTTTCAAGATAGGCTTTCATATAAAAACCGCCCATGTAATGTGCCCACAGTCGAAGAAATGGAATGTACTTAGGCAAATTGTCTTTGAGAATATGATGGTTTGCATGAAACCCTTCAAACACTACATTGTGAAAGGAGCGTAACATGGTAGCCACGTCGTGCAGGGGTGAACGCTTCAATCTTCTTTCGCTATACGGGCGAAGCGGATCGCCGCCATATCCCTGTATGACCAGGTCTTTCCCCGTAAACAGTATCTGGCTCAGGTTATAAAAACCATGGATGCGGATCTTCCATACATCCAGTTTTTTATTGTAAATCTTTTTAAAAATAGCCAGCACATCATCGCGGTGTTTAAGCAGTTCTTCTGCTTCGGGCTGCAGATCTGTGGGCAGGCGGGAAAGATTTCTTTTCAGGTTTTGAAAAACTTCCCGCACCAGCGATACCATGGCCTAATATAACGACCGCTGATAATGCAGGGAGAACTCTTCTGGCCTGAAATCTTTCAGGTTATTGCCCGATGCCAGTGCCAGGTGCATTTCACCGGTGCGCACGCCTATCAATCGCGCCTGTTCTGCTGCGCGAATGCCCAGCAGGTCTTTTAGTTCGGGTGGCAGTTGTTCAAAAGAAACCGGGGCGGTGAGGCTGCCCTGAGATTCCCAGGAAGGCAGGTGGTCCTGGTTCATCGCCAGTATTCTTTCAATATAATTGTAAACGCGTTCCTTCATATAACTGTAACCGTTACCATGGTTTTCAATCATCACCTGTAACATGCCGGTGGTGATCATTCCTTTATCCGTCATCCACTCGATTGCGCCCAGGAATGGCGGAATGTGTTCGAATTTCGCCTGTTCACTCAGGAAATGCGTTATTTCTGCATCGGGGTTTATATAATAATCAACCCGCCTGTAAATGGTTAAAAAGAAACTGTTATCGTAGGTAATGGCGCTTTGATAGCGATTGCCTTCGTAAATCTTTGGTTTTATATCATCATGTTGTGCGGCGTAGGCGCCCAGTGCACCATTGTTATAGAATTTCAACTGGTTGTTTTCTTTCACCGCCAGCGTTTCATTGCGCAACAGGTTTTGAAAAAGCCATTGCTGAAAGCTGGTAACATACAACGCATCGCACAAAATACCTTCCTGCCCGCCTATATGCATATGGGCAATAATGGAATGCGGAAAACTGTTGCCCAGTTTTGCCGCCACCGCGTCCTGAACAAAGGTTACCATCAGCTGGTACATTTCAGGCAGCCCGCTTTCGTAGGTTACCTCAATCAATAATAACAATGCTTCAGGCGAGGAAGGAATGTTCACCTGGTTAATGATCTCTACATTGTAAACCTGTTTGGCGCGACCCGTAAACCACCTGGATTGTTTGAGGTAGGCCGGTAAAATAGCATTCTCCATTTCTGCCCGGGGTCCTTTGCTAACTATGTCTTTAAACTGGTTTACCTGTATTAACGGGATCGCTTTTTTTTGATCAATTTCAGGATGGGCTTTTTCGAGCGAGAACCACAGCCAGGTATGCGGCGCCAGCGTAAAGAAATAGGTTTCCGCTTTGCCAATGGCCGGGAATTTATTGCGGCTCATCAGTTCAATTAAGGCAAAACCTTTATATCCTTCCAATGGTACTTCAGCCACCTGTGCAAACTTCGACAGGTTCACCACAATTAACAGCGTCTCCTCTTCATACTTCCGCAAAAAGGCCAGCACTTTCGGGTTGTCAACATTCAAAAAGGTTAAATCGCCCCGCCCGAATGCCTTATGTTTTTTACGCATATTTATCATGCGTTTCATAAACCAGAACAGCGACGAAGTGTTGCGGCGTTGCATTTCTACATTCACCGATTCGTAATGATATTCCGGGTCGAGTATGAGGGGCAGATACAATTGATGCGGATTGGCATACGAAAAACCCGCATTGCGGTCGGGCGACCATTGCATGGGCGTACGAACCCCATCGCGATCACCCAGATAAAAGTTATCACCCATCCCAATTTCATCACCATAATAGATCACCGGCGTACCGGGCAGGGAGAACAGCAATGAATTGAGCAGTTCTATTTTTTCTCTGTTGTTTTCCATTAAAGGCGCCAACCGGTGCCGGATGCCGAGGTTAATGCGTGCCTTGGGATCTTTTGCATATACCTTATACATGTAATCCCGTTCTTCATCTGTTACCATTTCAAGCGTGAGCTCATCGTGGTTGCGCAGGAAGATGGCCCACTGGCAGGTGGGGGGTATAGCAGGTGTTTGATCGAAAATGTCGGTAATAGGGTAGCGGTCTTCCATTTGCAGCGCCATGAACATACGGGGCATTACCGGAAAGTGATAGTTCATGTGGCATTCGTCCCCATCGCCAAAATAAGAGGCGGAATCTTCGGGCCACATATTGGCTTCCGCCAGCAAAACGGTGCCGGGAAATTTGGCGTCAACATGTGCCCGTAACCGTTTTAGAAAGGCATGGGTTTCGGGCAGGTTCTCCCCATTGGTGCCTTCGCGTTCGTACAAATAAGGCACCGCATCTAACCGAAAACCATCCACCCCCATATTGCACCAGAAATCGAGGAGGTTGAACACTTCCTGTTGCACCAGTGGGTTGTCGTAATTAAGATCGGGCTGGTGATGAAAGAACCGGTGCCAGTAATATTGTTCCGCTACGGGATCCCAGGTCCAGTTGGAAGCTTCAAAATCCTGGAAAATGATGCGGACGTCTTTATATTGAGAGGGATCATCTGTCCAGACATAATAATTTCTTTCAGGCGAACCTTTTGGCGCCGAACGCGCCCGTTGAAACCAGGGATGCTGGTCGGAACTATGGTTAATGACCAGTTCGGTGATAATTTTCAGGTTGCGCTGATGTGCTTCGTGCAACAGGGTTTTCAGCTGGGGAATATTGCCATAGGAACTATTGATGTTGTAATAATCGGCAATATCATAGCCATCGTCGCGCAACGGAGAAGGGTAAAACGGTAGTAACCAGATCACATTTACGCCCAATTCCTGTAAATAGTCAAGTTTTTGCATCAGGCCGCCAAAATCACCAATTCCATCGCCATTGCTATCGCAGAACGCTTTAATGTGCAGTTCGTAAATTATAGCGTCTTTATACCAATGCAATTTTTCGTTGAAAGCTTGTTTTGTAGGTTCCATGTTCGCCAATTAAGTATCTACTAAATCACATAATTATTATGCCAGAACCGGGAGATGAATTGTTAACGAAATTTTAGAAAAGGATTGGAATGCTCTGTCCTGAAATTGATTATTATCAATTGTCAATATGTTTTGTTCCGTATATGCTTAAAAGTTGTAAATTAGTGTTGGCCTTTACAATTCAGGTATCGGTAAAGGTTGTAATGAGTAGGTTCTGGCAGGCATTCTGATTAGTAAGCGTTAGCCATTATTGGCGAAAACTAAAAACGACACTTCCCTATGCCCGCACCCACAACACGCTTCCGCTCAAAAGAACTTCCCTTTTTTAGTACTCTTCACCATGCTACAAAACCATTTTTTAAACAATGGTACATTAATGCCCTTGATGTCACCCGTATTATGTCGGTCACTTATGCCGAAGCCCGGCAGGTAGTGTCGGCGCTACGCAGTTTTTATGGCAAAGAAAAAGGCGAGATAATAACCGTAGATGAGTTCTGCGCGTTTACCCGTATCAGTAAAAGTTTCGTAAGAATGCATTTGGTTTCAAAGGTGATGGAGGGGGAATTGAAAAAGCAAGTTTGTAAAGCAAGAGTTGCATTCGTAGTCGGAAATTTGCATTAAGTTTTTTAGTTCTTTAGTTTGTTAGTTATTAAGTTTCTGAACCAGGAAACCTAAGAACTTAATAACCTACGAACCTAATAACCTAAACTTAGTATCCGAAGGCAGGAACTAAAAACCTAAGCCTGCCAACTTTGAACTAATAAACTAATAAACTAACAAACTCAATAACCTAAACTTAGTATCCCGGAAGCAGGAATTCAAAACCTAAGCATTTCAACATTGAACTTTAAACTAACAAACTAACAAACTAACAAACTACCTCCGCATATATCTACCAACCAACTCCCCATAAGCCAACACATGCCCATCCATAGCCCGTTCCAGGCCCTTCTTATCAGTTCTGGGCGTAAGGGTCAATTGGATGTCAAGGGCGTACAATTTAAAAAAGTAGTGGTGAACGCCGTAGGGCGGACAGGGCCCGCCGTACCGGTTCTCCCTGAAGTCATTGATTCCCTGTTCTTTAAACAGAGTGTCTTCCTTTATATGGTGCGCTACCGGGATATTCCAGACCAGCCAGTGTACCCAGGGCCGGATAGGCGCATCGGGATCATCCATGATCAACGCCAGACTTTTTGTAACAGCAGGAATATCAATAATATCCAACGGAGGATTCACATTGGCGCCGTCGCAGGTAAACCTGGAAGGAATAATCCCATTGGGTTCAAACGCCGGGCTTGAAATATGTAAAGTGCTTACATCGCGGAAGGTTGATCTGGTTGTGTGCAAAGGAGATATTTTCATGGCTATACTTTACTTTAATATGGTTGGTCAAACGTCACCAGGTTGTCTCTTTTTGGTGCTTTTTTCAAATATATTATTGCCGGCAAACTTTAACAATGACGGCGATCACCACTTTAATGTGATTGCCGTTAATGGTGAATGGGTATTCCTTCATTGTAAACCAATTTGCTGTAACAATTTTGAAGAGATCACTCAATATCTTTTTGAAGTCTGTCGTTATACAAGTGCACAATCCCACCATTAAACTTCCCTAAAGCCCCTACGTCATACATAATAATGATTAGAGGCCGGTATATTAACCAGTAATGACATGGATTACAAGTGCATATACTTGTAAATCGCTGTGTGGCCGTTGTAATATTGTGATGTGGTTTTCATTCCTTCAATTTTAAATCACTGTTATGTCCAGCTATCCTTTCAACAGCAGCTTCACCAAGCAATTCAGACAAGAGCAACCTGTTACCTTTTGCGCTGAAGAAAAGCAATACGAGCAAATCGTTATCAGCACCTACAACCGGATGAGTGATGCAGACATGAATGTGGTGGGCAGCGCCCTGAACGAACATTTGTTCGACAATGGCATCATCGATCGCCTGTTAACAAAGCTTACCAAGAAAGATAGTCAGGATGCACAACGCCTATTGGCTTTTATCCAGGAATTACACCAGGAATGCCGTAGCCATGCCAATGCAGAACCTATTACTGCTCAATATTATAAACACCTGCTTGAATTACTGGGATCGTTCATTGACCTGGTGAATGAATATGAAACCAATGGCCAGGAATTATTACTCGGCAATTTAAACGCCTGTTATTTTGATGAAACCAGCTTTGCCGTTAACCAGTCCGTTGACAGTGAAGAAGTAGCTACCATGCACCGCATTATTGAAGATTACCTATACCAGATTGGTGAATTTTATCAATACTTTCACCTGTTGCTGCAAAAAGAAACCGAACAGGAAAACAGCAAGAGCCGTGTTCAGGTTATTTCGCACATCGCTTATTACCTCGATACGCTGATCACCTGCACCGAAAAGATGATCATCAACATGGAAGGTACATTGGATATGCTGTTAGAGTGGGAGACTTCTTTGCAAAGCCGCGAATCGCAAAGTTTGTTTAATTAGTCTATTCACCACTCACTTTCTTCACCGAAATAATTACTGCCTTAGAAACAGGCGTATTACTCTTCTTAGCCACATTGTTTACAGGAACCAGCACATTGGTTTCAGGAAAATAAGTAGCCGCGCATGTTGGCGGAATAGGATAAGGCACTACAATGAATTTGTGCGCTACCCGCTCCACACCGCCGTGATGATTGTAAATATCAACCATATCTCCCTGTTTTAGATTGCGCCGGTCCATATCGCCCTGATTCATGAGTATTACCCGCCGCTCTTTATAAATGCCCCGGTACCGGTCGTTCAATCCATAAATAGTGGTATTGAACTGGTCGTGGCTGCGAATGGTCATCATCAGCAGGTCGTCTTCGTGCAAATGAATGGTATGAATAGGGGCGATGTTAAAATGCGCTTTCTTCGACGTGGTATTAAATGCGCCATCCCGGTTGCAATTAGGTAAATAAAATCCACCCGGATCACGTAACCGTTTGTTGTAATCCCCAAAGCCGGGTATGGTGCGCTCAATATCCTCTCTTATCTGATCGTAATGTTGTAAATAATTATCCCAGTTTATGGGGCTGCGATTGCCCAGCGTAGCCTTGGCCAGGCGGCAAACAATCACCGGCTCACTCAATAACTGGTCAGACACGGGATGCAAAACGCCCTTCGACAGTTGAACAACCCCCATAGAGTTCTCGCACGAAACAATTTGTTCTTCCCCGTTCATCAGGTCTTTATCGCTGCGGCCCAGGCAGGGAAGTATCAATGCTTCATGCCCATGCACCAGGTGGCTTCGGTTAAGCTTGGTGGATACATGCACGGTCAGCAAACACTTGCGCAGCGCAGCAGCGGTGTACAACGTATCGGGTGTGGCAGATAAGAAGTTGCCACCCATGGCAATAAATACTGATGCTTTTCCGCCATGCATGGCTTTGATGGCTTCCACCACATCGTACCCGTGTTTGTTAGGGGGCGTGAAATGAAAGTTGGCAGCAATACTATCCAGGAATTGTTCTGAAGGCTTTTCAAAAATACCCATGGTGCGATCGCCCTGCACATTGCTATGGCCACGTACAGGACAGGTGCCTGCGCCTGGTTTGCCTATGCTGCCTTTGAGCAATAACAGGTTTACAATCTCCTTAATGGTGTCTACCGCATTCACATGTTGCGTAAGACCCATGGCCCAGCAGGCAATGATCTTTGTTTTATCTTTCAGCAGGTCGGCCACTTCCCGGATCTGTGGTAAGGAAATGCCGCAGGCCTTCGCTAATTGCTCGGGGTTTTGTTGTTGCAGGTCATTGATGAAGGCATCAAAATCCACTGTGTTATGCTCAATAAAATCGCGATCGAATACTTTACCCGGCTCGCGTTGTTCGTGTTGCCACAAGTAGTATTCAACGGCTTTCAGCAGGGCCATATCGCCATTGATGATAACCGGTAGAAAAATATCGGTGAGGTGGATATCCATACCCAGCAAACCTTTTACCGATTGCGGGTTGTTGAAACCCATCAATCCCGTTTCGGGCAACGGGTTCACCGCAATAATGCGGGCGCCGTTCGCCTTCGCTTTTTGTAAAGCGGTCAGCATACGGGGATGATTGGTGCCCGGGTTTTGTCCGAGGATGATGATCACCTCTGCTTCATAGAAATCTTCCAATTTTACCGAGCCCTTACCAATACCCAGCGATTCACCCAGGGCTACACCACTGCTTTCATGACACATATTGCTGCAATCAGGCAGGTTGTTGGTGCCGTAGGCACGAACGAAAAGCTGGTATAAAAAAGCCGCTTCGTTACTGGTGCGCCCGGAGGTATAAAAGATGGCTTCATTGGGGCTGGATAATTTATTTAAGGTAGCGCCTATTTTATGGAAGGCATCGTCCCAGGTGATGGGCTGATAATGCGTGCCGCCATGCGGGAGGAACATAGGCTGGGCAATACGGCCCTTGCGGCCTATTTCATAATCGGTAAGCGCGGCTAAATCCTGAACACTATTTTCAGCAAAGAATTCAGGCGTTAATTTTTTAAGCGTGGCCTCTTCTGCGACGGCTTTTGCGCCATTTTCGCAATATTCGCCCAGGGTAGAGCGGTCATCATCAGGGTCGGGCCAGGCACAACTGGGACAATCGAACCCGCCTTTCTGGTTCATATGGTTCAGCGCCTTCAAACCACGGACAGCGCCAGCTTCCCCCACCACTTGTTTTATCGATTCCACAATGGCCGGTATTCCTGCCGCAGATTTCTTGATATGCCCCAGGTGTAATCCGGTGAAATGTTCAGGATTTTCGGCACCGGGAGTGTTTTTATTGTCGCTCATCTTATTTAAACGAAGTTCTTCTTAATAACGAATTTTTGAGGTCGTAAGTTGAATCGTGAAACGGCAAACGTGAAACGTGAAAGG
>Ga0136846_1229064_pt1 | contig 13834 bp, 12 predicted proteins | sample HopSoiMetagenom2_FD_96841 | JGI IMG/M metagenome (GOLD analysis project Ga0136846, IMG submission 96841) | Grasslands soil microbial communities from Hopland, California, USA - 2 Assembly 2016 (version 4) | ecosystem: Environmental > Terrestrial > Soil > Grasslands | place: USA: Hopland... | reverse complement strand
TCCAGGCTCATGCGGCCGTTTCCGAACATGGTGCCGTTGAGGAAGACCGTGGGCACGCCCATGATCTCGCGCTCCTTCACTTCGTCCTGGAAGGTGCCGCCCTCGATCATGGTGGTCTTGATGCGCGGGTTCTGCACCGCCATCAGGTTCAAGGCCTGGACCACATCGGGGCAGTTGTGGCAGGTCAGCGATACATACACCTCGAAGTCGAAATCGCCGTCAAGCGCGCGGATCTGCTCGAGCACGGGTTGCTCGACCTTGGGCGGGTAGCCGCCGATCTGCAGCAGCGCCAGGATCAGCGAGGTGAATTCATGGCCCATGGGCAGGCCGGCAAAACGCGGGCCGTGGTTCTCACCGGGACGGTTGATGGAGAAAGAGGGCTTGCGGTGCGGGTCGTCGCGGCTTTCGGTCAGCTTGACCAGCGGCGAGGACTCAGCCACGTCTTTGAGCAGCGACAGCACTTCGCCCGAAGCCTCGCTACCGTCGAGCGAGGCGACGATTTCGATGGGCGCAGTGGCGCGTTCGAGGTAACTTTTCAGTTGGGCTTTGGTGGCGTCGTCGAGCATGTGGGACTCACTTTCAATGGCAAAACAGAATCAAAAGGGAACAAAAAAGCCCGGGTCGGCACACGCAGTGTGTGCCGGGCCCCGGGCCTTCGTCAGGAAGGCAGCGGGGTTCTTAGATCTTGCCAACCAGGTCGATGGACGGGGCGATCGTCTTGGCGCCTTCGTTCCATTTGGCTGGGCAGACCTGGCCGGGGTGAGCGGCGGTGTACTGGGCGGCCTTCAGCTTGCGCAGGGTTTCCTTGACGTCGCGTGCGATTTCGTTGGAATGCACTTCAGCGGTCTTGATGACGCCTTCAGGGTTGATCACGAAGGTGCCGCGCAGTGCCAAGCCTTCTTCAGGGATGAACACGTCAAAGGCTTTGGTCAGCGTGTGGGTTGGGTCGCCCACCAGCGGGAACTTGGCCTTGCCGACGGCGGGGGAGGTTTCGTGCCAGACCTTGTGCGAGAAATGGGTGTCAGTAGTCACGATGTAGACCTCGGCACCGGCTTTCTGGAATTCGGCGTAGTTGTCGGCGGCATCTTCCACTTCCGTAGGGCAGTTGAAGGTGAATGCAGCGGGCATGAAGATCAGGACCGACCATTTGCCCTTGAGCGTTTCGTCGGAGACATCGATGAACTTGCCGTTCAGGAAGGCCTGGGTTTTGAAAGGCTGGACTTGGGTATTGATCAGGGACATGTGGATGCTTCCTATAGGTGGTTAAAAAAACGTGAAACTTGCCGGCGAATCGATAGTATATCGCTTTCGATTTGCATTTATCGATAGATATTTACTATTTATCGAATAGGCAGTACGGAAGCTCATTTTCATCCTCTTGTGCGGGGCGAGACCGGGTGCGAAGGACAGGAGGCGCTCCGACGCTGGTTTGCGCACTACTTATTTGCATCCAAATGTTGCGAATGAGAACAATTCGCATATACTGCGATCTCTTCAGAGCCAGCCACAAGCCACGCAAGCCCAACGGGCCTCCGCGTCGCAGCAGCAAGCCCTCCAAACTTTTTACTTTGGGCTTGCACGTGATCTCTTCTCCATTTCCCCGCTTCGCCTTGCGCGAAATCTCTCTGGTTGCCGGCCTGGTCTGCGCCGGTTTTGCCGTCCATGCGCAAAACGCGCCTGCGCGGTCCGCACCCGTGCAGGTCGCACTGCTGAAAGAAGTTGTCGTCAGCGGCTCACGCAATGAGCAGTCTGCCGAAGACATCCCGCAAACCATCGATGTGATCAACGCCGCCGACATCGAGCAAGGGCAGATCCGCGACATCCGGGATGCGGCCAAAAACATTCCTAACGTTTCGGTGCGCCGTGCACCCGCCCGTTTCGGGCTGGCGCAAGGCGATACCGGCCGCGAGGGCAATGCCGGTTTCAACATCCGCGGCCTCGACGGTAACCGTGTGCTGATGATGGTGGACGGCATCCGCATCCCGCGCAGCTACGCCTTTAGCCCCAACTCTTTCGGCCGCGACAGCGTGTCCATCGACCTCATCAAGCGCATTGAAATCGTCAAGGGCCCGGCCTCCGCGCTGTACGGCTCCGACGGCATTGCCGGCCTGGTCAATTTCATCACCAACGAGCCGGACGATTACCTTCGCGATGGCAAGACACTGGGCGGCCGGGCATCCATTGGCTACAGCGGAGACAACGGCGAAACCGCCGTCAACGGCACGGTTGCCGGCCGTGTCAATGAGGCGCTGGCCTGGCAGCTGAGCGTGGCCACCAGCAGAGGCAAGGAGCTGGACAACAAGGGCGAAAACGGCGGTACCGGCTTTACCCGGACCGAGCCCAACCCGCAAACCGACAAAACCAATTCGTTGCTGGGCAAAGTCGTGCTGAACCCGAACAGCTCACAAAAACACGTCATCACCTTCGAGCACGTCGACAAGAAAAGCGACTACAACTTGTTGACCGCGCGTTCGGCCGCGGTGCAGGACTCTTACTCGAGCGGCAAGATGGACCGCGACCGCCTGACCTGGGACGCGAAGTACAAGGTCGACACCGCACTGACCGACAACATCCAGACGGTGCTGAGCTACCAGGACGCGAAGTCCAATGACCTCACGTATGAGCGGCGCACCGCAGCACCACAAGTGCGCACACGCGACACTACCTACAGCGAGCGCACGCTGCAGGCCAGCATCCAGGCCGACAAGACTCTGCGCATGGGCAGCAATTCGGCGCAGAAGATCACCTACGGCCTGGATTACACCAGTGCGGACATCGAAAACCTGCAGACCGGCCTGGTGCCGCCCGCCGGCGAAACCTTTCCGCTCAAACGCTTTCCCGACACGAAGGAAACCGCCACGGCTTTGTACGTGCAGGACGAATTCATCCTGGGCGACTGGAGCGTGACGCCGGGCGTGCGCGCCGACAGCTTCAAGATCGACGCGGCGCAGGCCGGTTTCCCGGTGCCCGCTGTGTCGCTCTCGGGCTCGGCTGTATCGCCCAAGGTCGGCGTTGTCTACCGCGCCTCGCCGCAGTGGAGCATCTTCGGCAACTACGCGAGCGGCTTCCGCGCACCCAATGCGGGCCAGGTGAACGGTTTCTTCCAGAACATCGCCGGCGGCTACCGCACCGTGCCCAACCCCAACCTCAAGCCTGAAAAAAGCCGCAACGTGGAGTTCGGCGTTCGTGCACGGCTGGAGCAGCTGAGCTTCGACACGGCCGTGTTCTACGGCCGCTTCAAAGACCTGATCCAGGACGGCGCCATCGTGGGCGGCGCCTTCGGCAACCCGGGCAACCCGGCAGTGATCCAGTCGATCAACATTGACAACGCGACCATCAGCGGTTTTGAGATCAGGGGCGACATGAAATGGGGCAGGGTTGCCGACGGCCAGCTCAGCACGCCGTTCTCTTATGGCTACACCCGCGGCACGGTGAAGAACACCGGCAAGCCGCTGGACACGATTGATCCGGCCAAGCTCAGCGTGGGCCTGAAGTATGAAACCGCGACCTGGGATGTGCGCCTGGACGCAAGCCACCATTCCGCAAAGAAGTTCGACGACATCAGTGCGCAGACCGTTGCCGCCGCACCGCCAGCCGTGCCTGTGGCGACAACGCAGTTCGCCGTGCCGTCTGCCACCACGCTGGACTTGACCGGCCAGTGGCGCATCAGCAAGACCCTGCGCCTGAACGCCGGCCTCATCAACCTGACGAACAAGAAGTACTGGAACTGGTCGGACGTTCGCGGTGTGGCGGCCAACTCGTCCTTCCGCGATGCCTACAGCCAGCCGGGCCGTTACTTCAATGTCTCTCTGGTCGCTGATTTTTGACGCTTGGGATCGTAATTTTTTTGATCTTGTCTTGAACGTTTTACAAAAAGGAAAACGCATGAGCCAGTCTTCCGGCCACGGCTTCAACGATGGCGATCACGTCAGCGACAGCGATATCGATGTGGTCGACGCGCACGGCCTTCCCCCCGCAGCCCTGCTGGCCGGAACACTGGCCCTGATGACCGGCTACGCCCAGGCCTGCTGCGAAGGACAGCGGGCGGCGATGGCCAAAAAGGTCATCGCCCACCTGTCCATGCTGTCGTGCCACCCGGACGCATCACCAGACTTCAAAGCCATTGCCGCCAACCTGCGCCCCTTGTGGGTGCGGCTGTTGCAGCCTGGCCCTGAGCAGCCACAGCAGGCCTCCTCGCTTGCCGGCAATTTTGATACCCATCGCGTGCTTTGGCACACAACCCCGGAGACCCTTCAATGAGCGCAGTCCTTCACACCCAGACGCGGCCAGAGGCCGAAAACCAGGCCGCAAACCAGGCTACGGCCAGCACGGCAAACCTGAACCCCGCCACCTTGCGTGAAAGCTTCGCCGCCGCGCGCAGCAACGGCAAGCGCGCCAAAGACGCCGCCGAAAGCATAGGCATCACCGAAGGCCAGGCCATCGCGGCCCATGCCGGCAGTCACGGGCACGCGCTCAAAACCACGCCGCTCAAAGGTCCGTGGGTCGAAATTTTGCAGGCGCTGGAACTGTGCGGCCCGGTCATGGCGCTCACGCGCAATGAATCCACCGTGCACGAAAAGACCGGTGTCTACCGCAACATCAGCGCGCAAGGCCACATGGGCCTGGCGCTGAGCGAAGACATCGACCTGCGCATTTTCTTCAGCCGCTGGCATGCCGGTTTTTATGTCTTCGAGCCGGCCAACGACCCGAAGAATCCGGCGTCCGAAAGCCTGCAGTTTTTTGACGCGCACGGCGTGGCGGTGCACAAGGTATTTGCGCGGCTAGAGACCGACCGCGAAGCCTTCAGGGACGTCGCCAACCAGTTCGCCGACGCCGGCAAGGCTTACACCTTCACGCCCGCCGTTCCCAAAGACGCACCCAAGCCTGATTCAGAAATCGACGCTGCCGCACTGGCCCAGGGCTGGAGCCAGATGAAGGACACGCATGAATTTTTCGGCCTGATCGGCAAGGCCGGTGCGGAGCGCCAGCAGGCCTTTCGCCTGGTCGAAGGCCGCTTCACCCAGAAAGCCGAACTGACGGTCGTGCGCAAACTGCTCGACGAAGCCGCCATGGACGGCACCTCCATCATGGTGTTTGTCGGCAGCCTGGGCTGCATCCAGATCCATACCGGGCCGGTCAAGCGCATCGAGCCCATGGTCACGCCGGCCGCGCAGTGGATCAACGTGCTCGACGCGGGCTTCAACCTGCACCTGCGCGAAGACATGATCAAAAGTGCCTGGCTTGTCGAAAAGCCGACGTCCGATGGCGTGGTCACCTCGGTCGAAGTATTCGACGGCGCGGGCGAGTTGATGGTGATGTTCTTCGGCGCGCGCAAACCCGGCACGCCCGAGCTGCAGGCCTGGCGCGATATCGTGGCGCGCTTGCCCCGGCTTCAGACAGCTGCATGAGGGACCCCATGACAAGCGCTTCATTTCAACTTCGCCGGCGCGGCGCCTTGCAGCTTTTTGCACTGCCCGTGGCGACGGTCGTCCCCAGCATTTTCGGTTTGCCGGTGGCCACGGCCCAGAGCCCGGCAAAGATGCCGCGCATCGTTTCGGTCAGTGGCGCCACAACGGAAATCGTCTATGCACTGGGCGCTGAAAAGCAGCTGGTCGGCACTGACACCACCAGCCTTTTCCCGGCCGCGGCCTTGCAAACACCGAAGGTCGGGTACATGCGCCAGCTCTCCGCTGAAGGCCTGCTCTCGCTCAAGCCCGACGCGGTGATTGGTACCACCGAGGCCGGCCCGCTTGTGGTGATGGACCAAATCCGCACGGCCGGCGTCAAGGTGGAACTGGTGGAAGCCGACCACACCTGGAGCGAAGTGCAGCGCAAGGTCGCCGCTGTGGGGCGGGCTACATCGCGCCAGGCGCAAGCCGCCGCGCTGCAGGCAAGGCTCGATGCGCAGTGGGCCGAGGTGCTGGCCGCCGTGGCGCGAAAGGGCGGCAAAAGGCCCCGGGCCATTTTTATTCTTTCGCATTCAGGCTCGCCGCAGGTGGCGGGCGAGAAAACCGCCGCGCATGCGATGCTCAACTACGCAGGCCTGGAGAACGCCCTCATCACCTCCGGCGGTTCCAGCAATTTCGCGGGCTACCGGGCGATGACGCCCGAAGCAGTCGTCACGGCGGCACCGGATGTGATCGTCACCACCACGCAAGGCATTGAAGCTGTTGGCGGGATCGATAAATTCTGGCAGCGCCCGGGCCTGGAGCTCACGCCGGCGCACAAGCGCCGCGCGCTGGTGGCGCTCGATGCGCTCTACCTCATCGGCTTTGGCCCGCGCCTGCCGCAGGCGGTGGCGGAACTGCACCAGGCCAGCCTGAAAGCGCTGGCATGAAGGCAGCCGCTGCGCACGGCGACCACAGGCGATGGCCGGCGTCGCTGGTGCTGGGCGTGGGATTGTTGCTGCTTGCTATTAGTTTTATAGCGGGTAGTGCACGTGGCGCTTACGCCATCAGCCCTTTTCAGCTATGGAATGTACTGGCTGATATGCTTGCCGGAAGCACCCAGCCCACGCCCGAGCACCTCGTCTTTATGAACATCCGCCTGCCGCGGCTGCTGCTGGGCGCGGCGGCGGGTGCGGCGCTGGGCATGTCGGGTGCGCTAATGCAGGGCCTGTTTCGCAACCCGCTGGCCGACCCCGGGCTGATCGGCGTGAGCAGCGGCGCGGCGCTAGCGGCGGGTGTGACCATCGTGCTGGGCAGCCTGTGGTTTCCCGATATGCCGCGCACGCTGGGCAGCTGGGCACTGGTGGCGACGGCCTTTGCCGGAAGCCTTCTTGTGACGGTGCTGGTCTACGCCTTGTCGCAACAAGACGGCGCCACGCGCGTCGGCCTCATGCTGCTGGCCGGTGTCGCCATCAACGCGCTGGCCGGCGCAGGCCTGGGCTACCTGACTTTTTTGGCCACCGACGAGCAGCTGCGCAACATCCAGTTCTGGCTGCTGGGCAGCCTGGGCGGCGTGCGCTGGAGTGCGGTGGCGCTGGTGTGTTCGATGGTGGCGGTGGCGGTGGGCGCGGGCTTCACGCTGGCAAGGCCGCTCAACGCCATCGCACTCGGCGAGACGCAGGCAGCGCTGCTGGGCGTGCCGGTGGAGCGCGTCAAGCGCTTTGCCGTGCTGCTGACGGCGCTGGCGGTGGGGGCTGTCACGGCCACCACCGGCATCATCGGTTTTATCGGCCTGGTGGCGCCGCATTGCGTGCGCCTGGTGGCTGGGCCAGATCACCGCATCGTGCTGCCGGGCTCGGCCTTGCTGGGCGCGGCCCTGGTGCTGGCGGCCGACAGTGCGGCGCGCACCATGGTCAAGCCGGCCGAGTTGCCGCTGGGGGTGCTGACGGCTTTTGTGGGCGTGCCCTTCTTTTTGCTGCTGCTGCGGCACTTCCGCGGCCGCCTGTGAGGCATCGCATGAACGCGCGCAACCAGACGGATTTTTCGCCACTGGCCGGCATGCTGGAAGTGGTGGGCGTGGGCGTCGAAGTGCCAGGCCGTTCGCTGCTGCAAGCGGCTTCCGCGCAATTCATGGCCGGACAGGTCACCGCCGTGCTCGGACCCAATGGCGCGGGTAAATCCACCCTGATGTCGCTGCTCACCGGCCAGCGCCAGCCCACGGGCGGGCATGTCTACCTGGCCGGCAAGGCGCTGCCGGCCTATGCATCCGCCGATCTGGCGCGCGTGCGCGCTTCAGTGGCGCAGGAAACGCAGGTCGCGTTTGAGTTCACCGTGCGTGAAGTGGTGGAGCTGGGCCGCTACCCGCATCGCCGCCACCCCGGAAGGCGTGACGTGGATGTGGTGCTGCAGGCCATGCAGGCGACTGCGGTCGAGCATTTGCAGCATCGCGCGCTCAACACGCTTTCAGGCGGCGAGAAGGCGCGGGTGCATCTGGCGCGCGCCTTGGCGCAGGTCTGGGAGCCTGTCGGCGGCGTTGCAGGCGATATGCCGGTTCGGTGGCTGTTGTTGGATGAGCCTACTGCCGCGCTTGACCTGCAGCACCAGCACCGCATGCTGCAACTTGTGCGTGCCTGGGCCACCGCTCAGGGCGTGGGCGTGGTGGCCGTGCTGCACGACCTGAATCTGGCGCTGCGCTACAGCGACCGGTGCGTGGTGCTGCAGGGCGGGCAGGTGGTGGGCAGTGGCGCTACGGCTGAGGTGCTCACACCGTTTTGCATTGAAAAAGTCTGGGGTGTGGTTGCGCACCCGGTGGCGACGCAGGGTGGGGCGCCTGGGCCGCGCCAGTATTTGTTTGACGCGCCCCTCTAGACATTCAGAGATCTAGGCCGATAGGGCGATCACGACGGCCGATTCATCGATCAGGGCCTGCACAAGGCTCTTCACCTTGAGTCCACTGCCCGCCGCCGCGAACCCCACCAGCTGCAAGCCGCCCTCAAGCTGTAGCGACACTTCATCACCGGTCGCGCCGCGGCTGACACGAACGGCCTGGCCATTGAGGGCTTGCGCGCCCGGCGCTGTGGCGGCCGGCGATTGCGCCGTCACGGCTACCGCCGTGGCCTTGCACAAAGCCAGCACGGTTTGTCCTTTTTGCAGGCCCAGCAACTCAGCGCTGGCCTTGGTAATGCGTGAGACCAGCGAGGCCCCACCGGCCAGCTCCAAATGCACGCGCGCCATCTGGCCTCGCACCTCCAGTTTGTCGACCTGGCAAGGCAACTGGTTGCGCATGCTGGTGCGCACGCTCATGTTGGAGAGTGCGGGCAGGGCGCGTGGCAACAGCAGCTCGTTGGACTTGAAGGCGGCCAGCACCTGGCTGCGTGTTTCATTCAGCAGGCCGGCGACTGCCAGCAATTTCTGGCCGGCCGGGGTCAGGGTGGCGCCTCCCCCACCGGAGCCGCCCACGGCGCGCTCCACGAGCGCCACACCGGCCAGGTTGGTCAGCGTATCGATAGCTTGCCAGGCGGCCTTGTAGCTGACCTTGGCCTGCCGCGCCGCCTGCGAGATAGAGCCGCTTTCACCGACCAAGCGCAGGATCTCGATGCGCTTGTCGACGGGCTCGTGGCTGAAGGCGCTGGCGAATGAAGGTTCGGCGCTTGTTGAGGGGGCGGCTTTTTTCATGAAAGGGCTTCAAGACAGGTACCGCTATTCTAAAATAGAATAGCGAGTCGGCGGGGCATCCCGGCTCGCCACGCACCCTTGTCTTTCATTACCGGAGCCTTTTGTATGCCCCCCATCAATGTGCGCTGGCTGTCTGCGTTGTTTGCCGTTTTGCTTTCGGCGCCGGCGCTGGCCAACGAAGTGCAGGTCGCGGTCGCAGCCAATTTCACTGCGCCCATGAAGCTGATCGCCGCCGACTTTGAAAAAGACACCGGCCACAAAGCGGTGCTGACCTTTGGCGCCACCGGCAAGTTTTACGCGCAGATCACCAATGGCGCGCCGTTTGAAGTGTTCCTCGCAGCGGATGATGAGACGCCCGCCAAACTCGAAAAGGAAGGGGCCGCCGTCAATGGCAGCCGTTTCACCTACGCCACCGGCAAGCTGGTGCTCTGGTCGGCCCAGCCCGGCGTGGTCGACGCGCAGGGCGAGGTCCTCAAAAAGGGCGACTTCAAGAAGATCGCCATTGCCGCGCCCAAGCTCGCACCCTATGGCGCGGCGGCGGTGGAGACGATAACCAAACTCGGGTTGCAGGCCGCGCTGGAGGCCAAACTGGTCCAGGGCGAAAGCATCGGCCAGGCCTTCAGCTTTGTCTCTACCGGCAATGCCGAATTGGGGTTCATCGCGCTGTCGCAGGTGTACGAAGGCGGCAAGATCAAATCCGGTTCGGCCTGGATCGTTCCGGAGAGCCTTCACAGCCCGATCCGCCAGGACGCGGTGCTGCTGGCCAAAGCCAAAGACAACAAGGCTGCCATGCAACTGATGGAATTTCTGAAAACCGAGAAGGCCCGGGCGGTGATTCGCTCCTTCGGCTACGAGCCTTGACACACCGCTGAACAGACGCTGACCATGCTCGACGACGCAAGCCTTCAGGCACTGGCGCTGACATTGCGGCTGGCGGCCACCACCACCGTGGTGCTGCTGCTGGCTGGCACGCCCCTGGCCTGGTGGCTGGCGCGCACGCGTTCGCGGCTGAAAGGGCCGGTGGGCGCAATGGTCGCCTTGCCGCTGGTCTTGCCGCCGGTGGTGCTGGGTTTTTACCTGCTGGTGCTGATGGGGCCGAATGGCCCGGTGGGCCAGCTCACGCAGTCGCTGGGTTGGGGCGTGTTGCCGTTCACCTTTGCCGGGCTGGTGGTGGGCTCGGTGCTGTATTCCATGCCCTTCGTCGTGCAGCCGCTGCAAAACGCCTTTGAAGCCATTGGCGAAAGGCCGCTGGAAGCTGCGGCCACTTTGCGCGCATCGCCACTGGACACTTTTTTCAGCGTGGTGCTGCCGCTGTCGCGGCCTGCTTACCTGACAGCTGCCGTCATGGGCTTTGCGCACACGGTGGGCGAGTTCGGCATCGTGCTGATGATGGGCGGCAATATCCCGGGCAAGACGCGCGTGATGTCGGTGCAGATTTACGATCATGTGGAGGCGCTTGAATACCGCCAGGCGCATTGGCTGGCCGGCGGCCTGCTGGTGTTTTCCTTCCTGGTGCTGCTGGCGCTGTACACCCTGCAGCCGGGGCGGCGCAAAGGGCAGGGCGCATGAAGCCGATAGACACTACGGCCGGCATTGCCGGTATTAGCGCTTCGTTTCGCCGCTCGTTTGCGGACTTCTCGCTCGACGTGGCCTTGGCGGTGCCGGGGCGCGGTGTCACCGCCATCTTTGGTCCTTCGGGCTCGGGCAAGACCAGCTTGCTGCGCAGCATCGCCGGGCTGGAGCGCGCGGGCAGCGGCTACCTTTCGGTCAACGGCGAGGTCTGGCAGGACGATGCTGCCGGCGTCTTTTTGCCGGTGCACCAGCGCCCGCTGGGTTATGTGTTCCAGGAAGCCAGCCTCTTTGCCCACCTGGATGTGGCCCGCAATCTGGGCTTCGGCCTGCGCCGCGTGCCGACCACCCGGCGCCGTGTCTCGCTGGAGCAAGCCATCGAGCTGCTGGGCCTGCAAAAGCTGATGCAGCGTATGCCGGGCACGCTCTCGGGCGGTGAGCGTCAGCGTGTGGCCATCGCGCGTGCGCTGGCCACCAGCCCGCGCCTGTTGCTCATGGACGAGCCATTGGCCTCGCTGGACATCGCCCGCAAGGCCGAAATCCTGCCTTACCTGGAGCGCCTGCACGACGAGCTGGACATGCCTGTGCTCTACGTCAGCCACGCGCCCGACGAAGTCGCCCGGCTGGCCGACCACCTGGTACTGCTGGATGCGGGCCGGGTCACGGCCTCTGGCTCTACGCGGGAGCTGATGACGCGGCTGGATTTGCCGCTGGCGCACGGCGATGCCGCCGCGGCGGTGATCGACGCTGTGGTTAGCGCCGTCGAGCCGCACTGGCACATGAGCCATGCCGAGTTCGCGGGTGGGCGCATCAGCCTGCTCAACCCGTCGCTGGAGGTGGGCCAGCGCGTGCGCGTGCGCATTCAGGCACGCGACGTGAGTCTGACGCTGACCCGCCAGGAAGGCACCAGCGTGCAGAACATTTTTGCCGTCGCCGTCGTGGCCCTGTCGCCCGACAGCCCGGGCCAGGTGATGGTGAGCCTGGACGCCGGCGGCGGCACGCTGCTGGCGCGGCTGACGCAGAAGTCGGCCCAGGCGCTGCAGCTGCGGCCCGGCAGCCGGGTGTTTGCACAGGTCAAGGGCGTGGCTGTGCTGGGTTGAATCGGCGCAAGAGCTTGCAGCGGGATGTGCGACTTAATAACAAAATCGGCCACCAGCCCAGTAGCCACATGGGCGAACAGCTATTAATTTAATAGCATACCCTTTCAAACAGCACCAACCAGGCTGGACCGGCCTGATGCTTCACCTGCGGCGTATGCAGTTCGGCGTGGGCCTGCTACGGGAACGTATCGACGCTGGTAAGGGCTTCGATGTATGGTCTTCCTTCGCATCCCTTGTCGCAGGCACGGTATGTGCGTCAAAAATCCCTACATTCATTCAGGCAGGAGAACATCACCCATGCGTTTTAATTTCAAGAGCACCATGTTGGCGTCCGGTTTGTCCATCGGGCTTGTGCTCGGCATCGCCGCGCCTGCCGCGCATGCGCAAGCGGACAAGGCGGTACTCGAAAAAGCCGAAAGCTACAAAGGCGAGGCCCTGGGTTTGCTGGAGAAGCTGGTCAATATCGACTCAGGCTCGGGTTATGAAAAAGGCCTGGCCCAGGTGCGTGCGATTTCAGTGGACGAGCTCAAAAAGCTCGGTGCAAGCATAGAGACCGTGCCTTCCGGGGACGGTGGCGCTCACATCCTGGCCACGTTCACAGGGACCGGCAAGGCGAGGATCCTGCTGATGGCGCACATGGACACCGTCTTCAAAGAAGGTACGGCGGCAGCCAAACCTTTTTACATCAAGGATGGCCGCGCCTATGGCCCCGGTGTGATGGACAACAAAGGCGGCGTTCTCGCCGGCCTGTATGCGATAAAGATCCTGCAGCAACTCAATTTCAAGGACTATGCAAAGCTGACCTTCCTGCTCGACAACAACGAGGAGACCGGTTCTGCTGTTGCAACCGACCTGATCCAGAAGGTGGCCAGGCAACACGACGTCACCCTGAACCTGGAGCCGGGCCGCCCGGCCGACGGTCTGGTGATCTGGCGCAAGGGCAGCGGCACCGCCACGGTAGAGGTCAAGGGCAAGACCGCGCATGCCGGTGTGGCGCCCGAGCTGGGCCGCAACGCGGCCATGGAGGCGGCCCACCAGATCCTGCAGCTCGGCAAGCTGGGTAGCCCCGAGAAACAAACGACGATCAACTTCACCGTGCTCAAGGCCGGGGACCGCAAGAATGTGATCCCGGATGCCGCCAGCGCCTATGCCGACGTTCGCGTGGCCGTGCCGGAGGAGTTTGACCGCATCGAAAAGGACCTGGCGCGTGTGTCTGCCAACAAGCTGATTGCCGATACAGAGGTCAAAACCAGCCTGAGCCGGGGCCTGCCGCCTATGCCTCAAACCGCCAAACAGGACGTGTTGGCGGCCAAGGCCCAGTCGATTTACAGCGAAATCGGCCGCAAGCTGACGCTGGAAGGCAGCGGCGGCGCAGCCGACGCCAGCCTCTCGGCAGCTGTGGGGGTGCCAACCCTGGACGGCTTTGGGATTGTGGGCGGCAACATCCACACTGAAAACGAATACGCCGAAGTGGAAAGCATCGTGCCGCGCTTTTATCTGCTGACCCGCATGGTGATGGAGCTGAGCAAGGCAAATTTACAAGGAAAATAGGTCCCCAGCCCAATATCTGTATTGGTTTGTAGCTATCAAATAGATAGCGCCACCGGGGCGCGGCGGGCCGCTAGTACTCCAGGCGCTCGGGCCGGATTTCCTGCAGGATGGTGGTTGAAATCTCTTCAATCGACTTGGTCGTGGTCGAAAGCCAGCGAATCCCTTCACGCCGCATCATGGCCTCGGCCTCGTGGATTTCCTCGCGGCAATTTTCGAGGCTGGCGTATTTCGAATTGGGGCGGCGCTCGTTGCGGATCTGCGCCAGGCGCTCGGGTGCGATCGTCAGGCCGAAGATTTTCTTGCGGTGCGGCACCAGCGCCGGCGGCAGCTGGCGGCGCTCAAAGTCTTCCGGAATCAGCGGGTAATTGGAGGCTTTGAGGCCGTACTGCATGGCCAGGTAGAGCGAGGTCGGCGTCTTGCCGCTGCGGCTCACGCCCACCAGGATCACGTCGGAACCGGCCAGGTCCCTGTTGCTTTGCCCGTCATCGTGCGCCAGCGAGAAATTGATGGCCTTGATACGGTCGTCGTATTCCTTGCTCTTGGAGGCGTCTG
>Ga0136846_1220377_pt1 | contig 13835 bp, 15 predicted proteins | sample HopSoiMetagenom2_FD_96841 | JGI IMG/M metagenome (GOLD analysis project Ga0136846, IMG submission 96841) | Grasslands soil microbial communities from Hopland, California, USA - 2 Assembly 2016 (version 4) | ecosystem: Environmental > Terrestrial > Soil > Grasslands | place: USA: Hopland... | reverse complement strand
TGCGGCTCGCGGCCCTCGACGGTGCGGCAGGCGGCGACGAGCGCCTGGCCGATGACCTGCCCGCCGAAGACGCGCTGCCAGCCGACCTGCGGGCTGTTGCCGCGGAACAGGTTGATCTCGAGCCGCTCGAGATCGAGGATTTGAAGAAGATCGTCGACGGCGCGGGACATGGGGGAGGGCTCGCGAGCGAAGGCCGCCGCATGTGGACGGGCGGCTGAGCGGCCGTCAAGGTTCCCCGCCGCGGACAAGGCGCGCGCGGCCATACGCGCACCCTCGACGTCCATCAGGACGACCAGCTCAATGAAGCTCAGCTCGAGAACGCCGCGACCACCGTGTCGATGGGAAGGAACAGGGTTCGGCTGTCCTCCGGATATTCGATGAACTCGGCGCAACTCATATAGAAGCGCTTCGCCGCATCGTCCTTGGCGTGGACGAGCACTGCCCCCATGCCGACGCTCTGGGAGGCAAGCGCGATACGGCGTAGCGCGTCCGAGAGGATATCGGTTCCGACTCCCTTGCCGGCATGATTGCGGCTGACGGCAAGCCGCCCGATCACCGCCACCGGGATCGTGTCTGGTGCGTTGCGCCGAATCTTTCCGGGCGCGGCCGCGCGTTCCACGGCCCCGGCCGAGATAGAGAAATAGGCGACGACCCGGTTGCCTTCGCAGACCACGTAGGTGCGGGAGAAGCGGCTTTCGTTTTTCAGGGCGCGGTGACGAAGCCATTCGTTGAGCGCCGGCTCGCCGCAATCGAATGCCGAAAGATCATGTTCGCCGGTCAGGGGAACGGGAGCCGACAGTTGCAATTCGGGCGTTCCGACTCGTCTCTTATTTCCGCCATGCCGGAACTCGGCGCAGGAGCGACCGCAGCTTCGGTCCCGGCGCTGGAGGATTGTCCAGCGCGTCCATGAAGTCGTCATAGTGATCGGCGCCGAGCACAAAAAGCCGCTGGTCCAGCAGCACCTCGATCGCCTGCCGCCGGGCGCTCTCGATCATGAACTCCGTGCGGGTCTTGCCGAGGATGGTCGCCGCGTCATCGATGAGCCGCCGGGTCTCTGTTTCGATACGCAGGTTGATGCTGCCCTTCGTACCGGACGCCGAAGAGCGCTCCACGACCGCAACGTTTGCGGTTCCGAGGCTTTCCGACGATGAAGAGTGGTCCTTTGGCATGACGACAAATATGATTTGTCGTATCCACAATGTCAATACGCGCGCACAGCTCCGAGCTGCGTCGCGGCGCGCCAGAACCGCGGCAGCACGTCGATTTGAGGCAACCGCCCGCCCGTGGCCGAGCCGCGAGCGGGCGCGCCGGGCCCTACTTCTTCATATGCTTGTCGAAGAAGGCGGCGATCTCGGCGAAGACCTCCTTCGTCTCGGGCGCCGTGTCGTCGCGCAGGTAGTGGGCATGCGACTGGCCCTCATAGACCTGAAGGATCGAATCGACCCCGGCCTGGCGGAGCTTGCGGTGGACGCGCACCGTGTTCGAGAGCAGGAGGTCGCGCGTGCCGCTCGTCAGGATCGTCGGCGGGAAGCCCGCCATGTCGCCGTAGACGGGCGAGAGCAGCGGGTCCTTGAGGTCGCGACCGGCGGCGTAGACCTTGGTGCCGGCGTCGCAGAAGCCGTCGCGCGACACGAGCACGTTGTCGATCATCTCGTTGGTGTAGAAGGTGTCGCCGGCCTTGGTCACGTCCGACATCGGCGTCCCCGAGGCGATGGCGCCTGGCATCGGCACACCGTCCTGCCTCGCCTTGAGCGCCATCTCGAGCACCAGCGCGCCGCCGGCCGAGGTGCCGAAGATCGCGACCCGGCCCGGATCGGTGTTTTTCAGCGTCGCCTTCCAGACCGTCATGCCGTCGTCGAGCGCCGCCGGGAAATAGGCTTCGGGCGGCATGCGGTAGTCGACCGAGATCACCTTGGCGCGCCCGAGCGACGCCATCAGCATCGCCTCGGGCAGCCCGGCCTCGCCGCCGTTGAGCACGTAGCAGCCGCCATGCATGTGGATCAGCACGCGCTCGCGGTTCTCGGGCGCGATCGTCTCCGGCGTGACGATGAACGCCCGGACGCCGTCGATCGTCGTCTTCTCGATCCTGACCTTCAGACGTTCGGTCAGGCCCGGGAGATTGCGGATCGTCCCGGCGGCGCCGGCCTCGGAGACTGGCTTCCACTCCTCGCCGGTCTTCGGCAGGACGTTCCAGCCTGGGCGGAGCGGCGCCGCGATCAGCTTCTGCACCTGCGGGCTCACCGTATCCGGCACCGGCAGCGAGCGGGTCGGGACCTCGAAGCCGCCATTGCTCGCCGGCTGGGCGATGGCGCCCGGCGCGAAGGCGGCAATCCCGACGCAGATCGCGCCGATCAAGGCGCGCAGATCCAAAGACGAACGACGTGTCATCAAGCTTCCTCCTTGGCCCGTCGCGGCCTGCTGCTTTCGCAAGGCGCGGGGCGCGCCCGCATCATAGGCGGTCCTGGGGCCGGGACTGGGATCACAAACGCGTAAGGCGCGGCTCGCCGGGGCTCAGGCCTTGAGCCGGTAGCCGGTCTTCAGCATCCAGCCGGCGACCGCGAGGCAGAGCGCCAGGAAGATGAGCGTCATCGCGAGGCTCAACGCGACGCTGACGTCGGCGACACCGTAGAAGCTCCAGCGGAAGCCGCTGACGAGATAGACCACCGGATTGGCGAGCGTCACGGCGCGCCAGAACGGCGGCAGCACGTCGATCGAGTAGAAGCTGCCGCCGAGGAAGGTCAGCGGCGTCACGATGAGGAGCGGCACGAGCTGAAGCTTCTCGAAGCCGTCGGCCCAGATGCCGATGATGAAGCCGAACAGGCTGAATGTCACCGCCGTGACGACGAGGAAGAAGGCCATCCAGAACGGATGCGCGATCTTGAGCGGCACGAACAGGGCCGCCGTGGCGAGGATGATGAGGCCGAGGATGATCGACTTCGTCGCCGCCGCGCCGACATAGGCGAGCACGATCTCGAAATACGACACCGGTGCCGAGAGCAACTCGTAGATCGTGCCGACGAACTTCGGGAAGTAGATGCCGAAGGACGCGTTGGCGATGCTCTGCGTCAACAGCGACAGCATGATCAGGCCGGGGACGATGAAGGCGCCGTAGGAGACGCCGTCGATCTCGGCGATGCGCGAGCCGATCGCCGCCCCGAAGACGACGAAGTACAGCGAGGTCGAGATCACCGGCGACACGATGCTCTGCAGGAGCGTGCGCCAGGTGCGCGCCATCTCGAACAGGTAGATGGCCTGGACGGCGTGCAGGTTCATCGCCGCTCCCTCACCAGGCTGACGAAGATCTCCTCGAGCGAGCTCTGGTCGGTGTGCAGGTCCTTGAAGCCGATGCCGGCGGCGTTGAGGTCGCGCAGGAGCGCCGTGATGCCGGTGCGCTCGCCCTGCGTGTCGTAGGTGTAAATGAGCTCGTGGCGGTCCGGCGAGAGCGCGAGGCCGTAGCCGTCGAGGGCCTCGGGCACGCGCTCGAGCGGCGCCTGCAGGTGCAGCGCCAGGCGCTTCTTGCCGAGCTTTCGCATCAGCTCGGCCTTCTCCTCGACGAGGATGAGCTCGCCCTTGCTCATGACGCCGATGCGGTCGGCCATCTCCTCGGCCTCGTCGATGTAGTGCGTCGTCAGGATGATGGTGACGCCGGTGTCGCGCAGCCGGCGCACGAGGCGCCACATGTCCTGCCGGAGCTCGACGTCGACGCCCGCCGTCGGCTCGTCGAGGAAGAGGATCTGCGGCTCGTGCGACAAGGCCTTGGCGATCATCACCCGGCGCTTCATGCCGCCGGAGAGCGTCATGATCTTGCTGTCCTTCTTGTCCCACAGCGACAGGTCGCGCAGCACCCTCTCGATATGGGCCGGGTTGCGGCGCTTGCCGAACAGGCCGCGGCTGAAGCTCACCGTCGCCCACACGGTCTCGAAGGCGTCGGTGGTCAGCTCCTGCGGCACGAGGCCGATCTTCGCGCGCGCGGCGCGGTAATCCGCGATGATGTCGTGCCCGTCGGCCGTGACGGTGCCGGCCGTCGGGTTGACGATGCCGCAGACGATGCTGATCAGCGTCGTCTTGCCGGCGCCGTTCGGGCCCAGCAGCGCAAAGATCTCGCCCGGGCGGATCGAAAGATCGATGCCCTTCAGCGCCTCGAAGCCCGAGGCATAGGTCTTCGACAGCTTCGAGATCGCGATGATCGGTTGCATGAGACGGATTGAGGGAAAGCGGCGGCCTGCTATCTAGGCGACGGCGCACGGTTTGGCGACACGCGGCGCGCGGGCGGCGCGGCAGCTGATCGCCATGATCGATAAGTACGAGGGCGAGCCGTGATCGATACCAGCCGGTATCCGGCCAGAGTCTTCTGGAGCGACGAGGACGAAGGCTCCATCGCGGAGGCGATCGATCTGCCGGGGTGCTCCGCCTTCGGCGACACCCAGAGTGAAGCGATCATCGAGCTCCAGAATGCCATCAAGGCTTGGATTGAGGCGGCGACTGCGGCCGGGAACGCGATTCCGCCGCCGCGGCGCAAGGTCGCTTGAATGCGTCAACGCAGTGCCGTCCGGATCGCATCCCTGCGGTCTCAGGCCGGCTGCAGGGCGAGGCGTTCGACCGGGCGTTCCCGGATCGGCCAGTTGATCAGCGCCGCGAACAGGCCGAGAGCGATCGAGATCGCCCACATGAGATCGTAGTTGCCGCGCAGATCGTAGAGCCGGCCGGCGCCCCAGCCGCCGAGGAAGCTCCCGACCTGGTGGCTGAAGAACACGATGCCGTAGAGCGTCGCCATGTATTTCGGCCCGAAGATGTAGCCGACGAGCCCGCTCGTCAGCGGCACCGTGCCGAGCCACAGGAAGCCGAGCGCGGCCGCAAAGGCGAGGACGCTGACCCACGACAGCGCACGATCAGGAACACGGCGAAGACCGCCGAGCGCAGGAGATAGAGCAGCGCCAGCATGTCCTTGCGCTTGTGCCGCGAGCCGAGCCAAGCCCACAGCAGCGAGCCGAAGATGTTGAACAGGCCGACGAGCCCGATCGCCCAGCCGCCGAGCTCGAGCGGCGACACCGTGATGCCGAGCGCCGTCATGCCGACGCCCTTGTCGGAGATGTAGGCCGGCAGGTGCAGGCCGACGAAGGCGACGTGGAAGCCGCAGACGAAGAAGCCGACGGTGAGGAGCCAGAAGCTGCGGCTGCCGAAGGCCTCGTGGAGCGCCTCGCGGCTCGTCTGCGCCGGCGCGGTCCCCGGTCGCGCCGGCGCGCCGCCGCGGTCCTCGCGCAGGCCGAGCGTCAGCGGGATCATGACGATCGAGCCGAGCGCCAGCACCAGCATGGTCAGGTGCCAGTCGCCGAGCCGCTCCTGCAGGAGCGAGGCGATCGGCACCACCGCGAACTGTCCGAACGAGCCCCCGGCGGTCGCGACGCCGAGCGCGATCGAGCGCTTTTCCGCCGGCGTTTGGCGCGTGATCGCGCCGAAGATCGGCCCAAAGCCCGCCGCCGCCATGCCGACGCCGGTGAGCGCGTTGCCGAGCGTCAGGAGGACGCCTTCGGTCGCAGCCGCGATCATCAGCATGCCGGCGACGTAGACGGCGCCGCCGGCAGCGACGGTGCGCGCCGTGCCGAAGCGGTCGGCGACGTTGCCGACGAAGGGCGACAGCACGCCCATCAAGAGCATCGACAGCGCGTTGCCGAACGACCACAGCTCGCGCCCGACCTTGAGGTCGAGCGCGATCGGCTTCTGGAAGATGCCGAAGCTCTGCCTCGCCCCGATGCCGATCGTCAGGATCACGGCGCCGCAGATCACAGGCACCCAGAAGCTGCGCGTCGGAGCGGGGTCGGCTGAAGTTGTTGGCATGACTGTTCCGTCTCTCGCCCGCCCGGGGCTCGCCTGCGCTGCCCAGCTTAGCCGATGGCGGGTGCCGCAGGCGGGGGCGGGGGCGGATAAAGCATGTTCTTCACCGCTCGTGCGTTAGCCGCCCCAAGCGCCATTAGCCCGAATGACAAGACGACGAATATCGCCAAAAACACCGTGAACGCCAGGTGGACGTGCCTATAAAGCGGGTCGCTCTTTGCAAGCCTGATCATGTCCAGCCCGATCAGCAGGACGAAGATGACGAACGCGATCACGACGGCGTTGACCATGTAGCTGTGCCAGGAAGTGAGCTTGCGATATTCGACCTTGCATTCAACAATCGCCCTCTGCTGCCCTTCGTCGCCCTGGAGGACATTCAATTCGGTTTTCTGACGAAGCGCCACTACGTCGCGCAACCACTGGCTTAGTTGAAGGTAGAAGAAGCTGCCGATGAGGCTGGCCAGAGTGAGCATCAGCCCCACTGTCGAGAGCGGATTCGTCGGCGTCACGGCTTCTCCTCGCGAATGAGCGTCAATATCGCCAGCGCCGTTTCGGCGGTTATCGAAAACCACCTGCGACGTAGCCGTACCGCACGATCAGTTCCTCGTAGCCTCCGCGGGAGAGGCTGAGATCAAATCGCTGGGTTCGGGCGGCCTCCTTCGCTGCGGCGGCCTTGGCCTTTGCTTCGATGCCCTCCAAGGCGCTGACGACCTCGATACGGGCGGCGGAACGCCAATGCGCCGAGCGGCGGGCTCGCAGCAGACGAGCAAGGTACTGCGCGCGCGGGAGCGAAAAGCCGAAACGGTCATAGATGCTGCGCGCCTCAGGCTGCTCATCGACGAAGATTTCCTCGTACAGCCGCGCCAACCAGTATTCGGCCTGCTCGCCTTGGCTCTCGAATCGTCGCTCTCCGACGATCCACTCCAAGGCGAGCTCGGTAGCCACAGACGCGAGTCGCTGCTTCAGCGCGTCTTGGGCGGCTTTCGAAGCTTGGACGCCAAGCTTCGCCTGGGCCCGGCTCGAGAGGCTCTTCAGCCGTTCTTCGACCTCAGCCATTCACGTCCCCTTTACGGAGAGCACGGTGACTTCAGGGTTCCAGATGACGGAGTTCGATTCCGAAGGCGCCGGGGCTTCCTGTGCATCTGCATAGGCAAGCCAGTATTCCGAAGGTGGGGTCCGCCAGCGCAATCTCGTCATGCCTTGGAAACCCGTTGTCGCGCGTCAGGACGACGATGTCGATTTCATGCCGCCGGCTGTTATCAGTGGCGCTTACCTTCCCGCAGCCCAGGGTTTCGAACTCTATATCGGCGAACAGCCAAAGGCCATCGGCGGGTCATGGGAAGAACACATGAGGGATGACAGCGCGTGCCGGCGGGAGCAGAAAGAGCCGTGGCCGATCGCCTCGACAAATCCGAAACCATACCGGCCGGCTGGCGCGTCGCCATCGCCGGCGGCGGCGTCGCGGGATTGGCGCTGGCGCTGGCACTGAAGCAGGCGCTCGGCTCCGCGCTCGAGGTGGCGGTCTACGATCCGGCGCTCGCCCGCGATCCCGCCGGCGACAGGCGCGCCTATGCGATCGCCGCCGGCGCCCGGCGGATGCTCGCGGCGCTCGGGGTCTGGGGGGCGATCGAGGGTGGGGCGCAGCCGATCCTCGACATGGTGATCACCGACAGCCGGGTGTCGGATCCGGTGCGGCCGGTGTTCCTGACCTTCGACGGCGAGGTCGAGCCCGGCGAGCCCTTCGCCCACATGGTCGAGAGCGGCGCGCTCGCGGCGGCGCTGATCGAGGCCTGCCGTGCGGCGGCCGTCGACCTGCACCCGGCCGCGGCCGTAGGCTACGAGGCCAAGGACGAGGCGGTGTGGCTGCGCCTCACCGGCGGCGGCAGCGCGCACGCTCATCTGCTGGTCGCGGCCGACGGCGCCCGCTCGCGGCTGCGCGAGGAGGCCGGCATCGGCTGGGTCGGCTGGTCGTATCCGCAATCGGCGATCGTCGCGACGATCGCGCATGAGCGCGACCATGAGGGCCGCGCCGTCGAGCACTTCCTGCCGGCGGGGCCGTTCGCGATGTTGCCGCTTGCGCCCGGCGGGCCGCTCGGCCACCGCTCCTCGATCGTCTGGACCGAGGACGCCGGAAGCGTGCCGCACCTCCTCGGGCTCGATCCCGAGGACCAGCGGGACGAGATCGAGCGCCGCTTCGGGCTGCGGCTCGGGCGGATCGCGATCGAGACGCCGCCGCAGGCGCACCCGCTGGCTTTCGGCATCGCACGCCGCTTTGCCGCCCCGCGCCTGGCGCTCCTCGGCGACGCCGCGCACGTCATCCACCCGATCGCCGGCCAGGGCCTCAACCTCGGCCTCAAGGACGCGGCAGCGCTCGCCGAGAGCGTCGTCGACGCGGTGCGGCTCGGGCTCGATCCCGGCGGCGACGCCGTGCTCGCGACCTACGAGCGCGCCCGCCGCTTCGACACCTTCGCGATGGGCCTCGTCACCGACGGGCTGAACCGGCTGTTCTCGAATGACCTCCTGCCGGTGCGCCTGATCCGCGATCTCGGATTAGGGTTGGTGGACCGCATGCCGGCGCTGAAGCGCTTCTTCATCCGCGAGGCGGCGGGGCTTTCGGGCGAGGCGCCGCGGCTGATGCGGGGGGAGGCGCTGTGAGGATCAGCCTTTGCCCTTCGCCCGCTCGATCCCCTCCTCGATCAAACGCTTCGCGTCCTCGGCGCTGCCCCAGCGCACGACCTTGACCCATTTGCCGGGCTCGAGGTCCTTGTAGTGCTCGAAGAAGTGCTGGATTTGCTGGACGGTGATGTCGGGCAGGTCGGTGTAGCTCTGGATGCGCTCGTAGCGCGCCGTGAGCTTGCGCGACGGCACGGCGACGATCTTCTCGTCCTCGCCGGCCTCGTCCTCCATCAGCAGCACGCCGACCGGGCGCACGCTCATCACCGCGCCCGGCACGATGGCGCGCGTGTTCGCGACGAGCACGTCGCAGGGGTCGCCGTCGCCGGAGAGCGTGTGCGGGATGAACCCGTAGTTCCCGGGGTAGCGCATAGCCGTGTAGAGGAAGCGGTCGACGACGAGGGTGCCGGCGGCCTTGTCCATCTCGTACTTGATCGGCTCGCCGCCGATCGGCACCTCGATCACGACGTTGACGTCGTGCGGCGGGTCCTTGCCGATCGGAATGGCGTCGATGCGCATGGCGGTCTCCCCTGGCGAGGCGCCTGTCTAAAGCATGATCCCGAAAAGTGGCTACCCGTTTTCGGAAAAGATCATGCTCAAACGAGGAGGGAGAGCGGGATGACAACTCGACGAGAAGTCATCGCGCTCTAGGAGCCGGCAGCGGCGCCGACAAGCCGCAGGCCCTCGCCCGCTCTCTTCGCGAGTCGGCCTCTCCCGCGGGCCGGAGAGGGGGTCAGCGGAAGAGGTAGGCGACCTTCGCCAGGCACGATCCGGCGACGCGGTCGGTCGTCTCGGCGACGACCTTGCCGCCGAGGCGCTCGTAGAAGCCGCGGGCGCGCTCGTTCTCGGTGAGCGACCACACCGCGATGCGCTTGATGCCGCGGTCGATCATGTCGTTGCGGACGCATTTGAACAGCCGCGTGCCGAAGCCGACGCCCTGGTATTCGGGCGCGAGATAGAGCTCGTCGATCTCGCCGTCGGCCGGCAGCGAGCGGTCGCGGCAGCGGCCGTAGGAGACGTAGCCGGCGACCGTCTCGCCGACGTCGAGCACGACGAGCGGGCGGCCGCGTCCGACCGTCGAGAGCCACCAGCGCGGCCCGCGCCGCGCCATCATGCGCTCGAGGGCGATCGCCGGAATGATGCCCTGATAGGCCTCCCGCCAGGCGCTGTCGAAAACGCCCGACAGCGCGGCGGCGTCCTCGGTGCGCGCCCGGCGGATGCTGATGGTCAGTTCTTTCATGGCGATCGGACCTGTCGAGGCCTGCGGTGCAAGACCGCCCGCATGGTCGGGAAGCGTCGCTGCCGAAGCGAAATCTGCGCCAAGGTTACGCGATGGGAAAGCGCGTCCGCGGTGCCGGTCCGCACCCGCCTGTGGAGCGTTGTGAAAAGGCCACAATGGCGCCCCGGGCGGCCTCGTTGCTCCCGAGGCACATCGCTGCTAAGGGCGCGCTCTCCGCTCATCCGGCCTGACCGATTCCGTGCTCGACTCCGGCTGTCGTTTAAGATTGATGAAGAGTGCTTAACCGTTTCTTAAAGCCGGAGCTCCGCTACGCGCGGCGGATGGCCCGCATCGCGCGCTGGGACCGGCCGGTCGGCGGCGGCGCCGGGCGCTTCCGGGCCTGGGCCCATATGGTGCTCGTCGACCACGGCGCCTTCCGACTGTTGTATCTCAACCGGCACCAGGTCTCGCCGAACCTGTGGCGCTCGGCGCAGCCGGCGCCGCATCAGCTCGCCTGGTTCGCCGAGCGCGGGGTGCGCACCGTCATCAACCTGCGCGGCGGGCGCGAGCACGGCTCCTGGCAGCTGCAGAAGGACGCCTGCGACCGGCTCGGCCTCGACCTCGTCGAATTCGTGGTGCGCTCGCGCGAGGCGCCGGACCGCGACACCATCCTCGGTGCCAAGGACTTTTTCGCCGGGCTGCAATATCCCGCGGTGATCCATTGCAAGTCGGGCGCCGATCGGGCCGGCTTCGTCGCGGCGCTGTACCTCGTGATCCATGAGGGCCGCACGGTGACGCAGGCGTTGCGCCAGCTCTCCTTCCGCTTCGGCCATCTCCGCTTCGCCCGGACCGGCATCCTCGATGCGTTCTTCGCGCGCTACCGGCACGAAGGCGAGGCGAAGGGCATCCCGTTCCTCGAATGGGTCGAGCGGAGCTACGATCCCGAGGCACTCATGCGCGACTTCCGACCGAGCTTCTGGTCCGACGTCGTGCTCGACCGCATCCTGCGCCGGGAGTAGGGCGCCTCACGCCGCCGGCGGAATGTCGTCGAGCACTTGCAGGCGCTGCATGCGGGCATAGGCGCCGCCGCGGGCGATCAGCGCCTCGTGCGTTCCGGCTTCGACGATGCGGCCCGCTTCCATAACCACGATGAGATCGGCGTCGCGCACCGTCGACAGCCGGTGCGCGATGACGAGCGTCGTGCGGCCGCGCATCAGCCGCGCGATCGCCGCCTGGACAAGGCGCTCGGATTCCGAATCGAGCGCGCTCGTCGCCTCATCGAGGAGCAGGATCGGCGCGTCCTTGAGGAAGGCGCGGGCGAGCGCGATGCGCTGGCGCTCGCCGCCGGACAGGCGGTTGCCGCCGTGGCCGACCTGGGCCGCGTAGCCCTCGGGGAGGCGGGCGATAAACTCGTGCGCGGCGGCGGCCTTGGCGGCCTCGATGATCGCCTCCTCGCTCGCGCCCGGCCGGCCGAAGGCGATGTTCGCCCGCACGGTGTCGTCGAACAGAACCACGTCCTGGCTGACGACCGCGATATTGGCGCGAAGCGAGGCCAGGGTCGCGTCGCGCACGTCCGTGCCGTCGATCCGGACGGCGCCGCCGGTGACGTCGTAGAGCCGCGGCACGAGCGACAGGAGCGTCGACTTGCCGGACCCCGAGCGTCCGATCAGCGCCGTGGTCTTTGCCGCCGGCGCGGTAAAGTCGATGCCGTCGAGCGCGACGACGTCGTCGCGATAGCGGAAGCGGACGCGCTCGAAGCGGATCTCGCCGCGCTTGACGGCGAGCGTCGCCGCCTCCGGCCGCTCGCGGATATCGGGGGCCTCGTCCATCTTGGCGAAGGTCCGCTTCAGCGCCGCGCCGGCCTCCTGCACGATGGCGTTGAGGTTGCCAAGCGCCCGGATCGGCTGCGAGGCGAGGATCAGCGCCGACACGAAGCCGGTGAAATCGCCGACCGTCGAGCGGCCGTCGAGGATGCGCCAGCCGATCAGGATCAGCACGGCCGCGACGGCGACGCCGCCTCCGGCTTCGAGGAGCGGATCGAGCCGGCCGCGGGCATTCGCGGCCTTCATCTTGAGCCGCCGGATCTCGTCGAACGCGGTCGCGACCCGGCCCTTCAGATAGCCCTCGAGACCGTAGGCCTTGGCGACGCGGGCGCCGGCGAGGCTTTCAGAGATCAGGCTCGCCATCTCGCCGACCTGTTCCTGCGTACGGGTCGCGACCCGCTTCAGCTTCTGGCCGAGCCGCGCGATCGGATGGGCGATGAAAGGTCCGACCAGCGCCGCGACGAGGGTCAGGACCGGGTCGATCCACAGCATCGCGGCGATCAGCGCCAGGATGGTCGCGACCTCGCGCAGGAACACGGTCGAGAGCCGCGTCAACGCTTCCTTGATGAAGGCGAAATCGGTCGTGAAGCGCTGCGTCAGCGCGGCCGGGCTCTCGCGCCCGAGCTGGGCCAGATCCGCATCGATCAGATGCGCATAGAGGGCCGTCTGCATGTCGGCCTCGATGCGGGTCACGACGCGGTTGGTCAGGACCGTGAGGCCGAGGAGCGAGAAGCCCTTGACCGCCGTGACCGCCACCACGAACAGCGGCGCCAGCATGATGGCGCGCTCGTCCTTGGCCGAGAAGGCGTCGAAGGCCGCCTTGATGAGGACCGGATAGAGCCCGGTCGTGCCGGCGACGAGGACGACGAGCCCGGCGACGGCGGCGAGCTCGCCGCGGTGCGGCCGCATCCACTCCCGCCACAGTCGCCGGATCGCGGGCAGGGTGTCTCCCGAGATCGGCGCGAGCGTTCGAGACATCCCGACCGCGCTATCACGAGGCCGACGCGATCTCAATCGACGCCCGACACCAAAACGGCCGGCGCGAGGGCCGGCCGTCTCAGACGAAAGGGCGTCGCCGACGCGTCTAAGCGCGGCGCAGGCGCGTCACCGGACGCTCGACGTCCGGCATCGCGGTCGGGTCCTCGGCCTCGGGCGCCGCCGCTTGGCTGCCGAGCGCCTGCGAGAGGCTCGCGATGACGTCGTCGATCCGGGCGTCGGCGGTGGTCTCGGCGGCGCCCTCGGCGGCGCGCGGGAAGTTCCGGCGCGGCAGCGCGCGTGCCGCCGTATCCTCGTGTGCCGCGACCTCCGGGGCGGCGGGGCTCGGCTCTTCGGGGCTCGCGAGCCGGCGCAGCGCGTCGATCACGGCGCCGTCGTTCGCCGTCCGCCGCGGCGCCGAGGGCGCCGAAATCGAGCGCGAGCGCCCGAAGCGATCCTCGAGCATGTCGAGAAGCGCCTCGAGGGCGGCGTTCGAGAGCGCCACCTCGCCCGCCGCCGGCAGGCCGCCGAGCGCGATCGCGCGCCGGTCGAAGGCGGCATCGGCCGTCGTCTCGGGACCGAACCAGGGCGGCGAAAGGAAGGTCGCGGCGGCGTCCCGGTCGTCGAACTCGACCGAGACAAGGTCGAGCGCGCCCGGATGCGTGATGCGGTCGACGAGCGCCTCGCGCCCGCCGCCGATCGCAACGCGGGTGCGCTCATAAACGGTCTTGCCGGCGCAGACGTCGAGGAGCGCGTCGGCATGGGCGCGCGGCACCTCGGTGCGCTCCTCCGCCCCGTCCTCGGGCGTGACGAGCACGAGGTGGCATTGGCCGGCCTCGACGAGGACGTGCGAGTTCCGGCCCGATTGCGTCGGGAAGTAGCCCTCGGTCATCCGCACCGAGCCCCTCTCCTTGCGGACGAGGCGCGCGAAGGACGGCGCCAGAAGAAAGCGACGGATGATGGTCATGCGTGATCCTTGCTTTGAGTCCCACCGGCGATTCTTTGGCGAGCCTGTTGATTGCGTCCGGCCGCCTTGTCCTTATCGGTGGCCTCCACCTGCGGCAGCTTCGTGGCGATCCTGTGGTCGGGCGCGGCGTTCGCCCCAAGGCATCGGCGCGCCAAGGCGCTGATTCGGCGCTCGCTCGCGGTGGGACGAGGACGCCCGACGCCCCTCAGAGGGTCAGGGCCCGGGCCGAGAAATGGACCGCTGCCGCCGGCGACGCCGTGAGCCCGTCAAGGCCGTCGAGCAGGGCCTCGATCGAGGCCGGCTTGCCGATCCAGGGCACGCCCGCGAGCTCCGGCGGCTCCTTGTG
>Ga0136846_1229290_pt1 | contig 13836 bp, 18 predicted proteins | sample HopSoiMetagenom2_FD_96841 | JGI IMG/M metagenome (GOLD analysis project Ga0136846, IMG submission 96841) | Grasslands soil microbial communities from Hopland, California, USA - 2 Assembly 2016 (version 4) | ecosystem: Environmental > Terrestrial > Soil > Grasslands | place: USA: Hopland... | reverse complement strand
TCCCCCGGTGGTTCCGGCCCCCTCCCGACCGCACCGCCGCCTTCTCCAACGCCCGCAGCCCCGGGGTGGTCTTGCGGGTGTCCCAGATCGCGCAGCGCCCAACCGCGACGTCGACGAACCGGCGGGTCAGCGAGGCGATCCCGGAGAGGTGGCACAGGAAGTTGAGCGCCGTGCGCTCGGCCGTGAGCAGCGAGGCCAACGGGCCCTCGACCCGCCCGAGCTCGTCGCCGGGACCGACGACCGAGCCGTCGGCGAGCTTCCAGTCGACCGTCACCGACGGGTCGACCTGGGCGAACGTCTCGACAACGCAGGCCCGCCCGGCCACGGCGCCCGCAGCCCGCGAGACGAAGGCAGCACTGGCCCGGCGATCGGGTGGCAGCAGCGACGACGTGATGTCGCCCAGGGGCTCGAGGTCCTCCGCCAGGGCGCGCGCCACGGCGTCGCGAACGGCGCTCAGCGGTGGGTCGAGGCCGGTCACGGCAGGTTGTGTACCAGCCTGACGCGCAGTCCCGGGTCGACTTCGGGGTGATCGGCCCGCCAGTGGTTGCCGCGGCTCTCCACACGGGCCTGGGCCGAGGTGATGAGGGCACCGGCGACGGTGGCGAGGTTGACCAGCTCGGCGCCGTCGGCGCTGCGGTCGGCCGAGATCGCCAGGCCGTCGAGTGATTCGGCGAGCGTCGCCTCGGTCCGAACCACGCCGGCGCCCCGGGTCATGACCTGCTGGAGCTCGGCCCGCAGCTTGTCGGCGGGGCTGACCTCGACGGCCGGCGGCGGAGGAGTCGACACGGCGACGCCGGCGATGTCAGCTCCACCCAGGACCACCCGCATGGCACCGGTGGCACGGGGGCCTTCGTGGCCGGCGACGATGGCATCGACGACCCGGGGCGCGAAGACCATGCCGTCGAGCAACGAGTTCGAGGCCAGGCGGTTGGCGCCGTGCACCCCGTTGCACGCCACCTCACCGCAGGCCCACAGGCCGGGCATGCCACTGGCACCGTCGAGATCGGTGACCACGCCGCCGGAGAGGTAGTGGGCCGCCGGCGCGATCGGCAACCAGTCGGAAGCCGGATCGAGACCGACCTCCCGCAGCGCGGCGGCGATCGTCGGGAACCGGTCGCCGAAGTGGTCGAGGCCGGTGGCGTCGAGCCAGAGATGGTCGACGCCTTGGTCCAACATCCTGGTCGTCATGGCCCGGCTGACCTGGTCCCGGGGCAGGAGCTCGTCGACGAAGCGGTCGCCGTGCCGGTCACGCACCACTGCGCCGTGACCACGCAGCGCCTCCGACAGCAGCGGGCGGGGCATGGCCGGATGGTGGAGGGCGGTCGGATGGAACTGCATGAACTCCACGTCGGCCACTGGCACCCCGGCGCGCAGCGCCATGGCGATCCCGTCGCCCGTGGCCTGGGCCGGGTTGGTCGTGATGGCGTACAGCTGGCCGGCACCGCCGGTGGCGAGCAGCGTGTGGGTGGCACGGACCTCATGGGCGACACCGGTCGGGTCGAGGGCGACGACACCCCGGCAGCGACCGCCCTCGACCAGCAGGTCGACGGCGAACCAGTTCTCGAGCACGACTGCGGCGGTGGCCCGCACCGCCTCCACCAGCGCCCGCTCGATCTCGGCGCCGGTCGCGGCGCCCCCGGCGTGCACGACCCGGGGCATCGAGTGGCCCCCCTCCCGGGCCAGCTGCAGGTGACCCTCGGGGTCGGTGTCGAACACCGCGCCCATGGCGATCAGCTCATGCACCCGGGCCGGTCCCTCGTCGACCAGCACCCGGACGGCGTCGACGTCGCACAGGCCGACGCCCGCCGCGAGGGTGTCGGCCAGATGGAGGTCGGTGCTGTCGTCGTCCGTGGAGAGGACGGCGGCGATGCCCCCCTGGGCCCAGCGGGTGGCCGACTGGTGGAGCTCGGCCTTGGTGAGCACCCCGACGCGGAGGCCGGGACGAGCGGCCGCCCGAACGGCGGCGGAGAGGCCCCCGACCCCGCTACCGAGGACGAGGAGGTCGAGCTGGTGCTCGGCTGCTCTCAGACTGCCTCGAACTCCACGTACCGGCGGGACACCGGCACCAGGGCAGGATCGATCGGCCGGTTGGCCGTGTCGACATGGACGACGGTCGGCGTGAACTCGGCCAGCTCGGCCGACTCGTAGTCGGCGTAGGTCACGATGATGACCCGGTCGCCCTGCTGCACCAGCCGGGCGGCGGCACCGTTCAGACAGATCTCACCAGGCTCGCCGAGGATGGCGTAGGTCTCGAACCGGGCGCCGTTGTCGACATCGAGGATGGCGACCTGCTCCCACTCCATGATGTCGGCCTGCCGCATCAGCTCGGGGTCGAGGGAGATCGAGCCGACGTAGTTGAGATCGGCACCGGTCACCGTGGCCCGGTGGATCTTCGACTTCATCATGCGACGTCGCATTTTCGGTCCTTTCGGTGCGTGCCCGGAGGTCACGCCCTGGTTCCAAGGTTGTCGATGAGTCGTGCTGAGCCCGAGCGTAGGCGGGCGGCGAGCAGGAGTCGAACGTCCCCCTCCAACCGCTCTGGCTCCTCCAGTGTGCCAGGGTCGACGGCCGCTGTGTAGTCCACCTCGAACAGGGGGCTGGCGGCCACCACGGCGGCGATGCGCTCCCGGACCACGCGGGGGTCGCGCTCCCCCGCCTGGATCAGCGCGGCACCCGCTTCCAGGGCCTGGTGGAGGACGGGGGCAGCCGCCCGCTCCTCCCCGTCGAGGAAGGCATTGCGGCTGGACAGGGCCAGGCCGTCGGGGTCACGGGCCGTCTCGCAGGCCACGATCTCGACCGGGAACGACAGGTCGGCGGCCATCCGTCTGACCACCGCCAGCTGCTGGAAGTCCTTCTCGCCGAAGTAGGCCCGGCACCGGCCGGTCATGGCGAACAGCTTGGCCACCACCGTCGCCACCCCGTCGAAGTGGCCGGGGCGGCTGGCGCCCTCGAGCACCTCGGTCATCGAGCCCGCCACCGACACCTTCGTCAGCGACCCGTCGCCGTACATCTCCTGGACGGTCGGGGCCAGGACGTAGGAGGCACCCGCCGCCTCGGCCAGGACGCAGTCGGCGTCGAGCGTCCTCGGGTACCGGTCGAGATCCTCGCCCGCCCCGAACTGCAACGGGTTCACGAACACGGTCACCACCACGACATCGTTCTCGGCGGCGGCGCGGGAGATCAGGCTCCCGTGCCCGGCATGGAGGGCGCCCATGGTCGGTACCAGGCCAACGGTGCGGCCGGCCCGGCGCTCGGCGTCGAGGGCGTCGGAGAGCTCGGCGACCCGGTGGAGCACTTGCAGCGTCACTTCGCTCCCGGCTCGGCCGGCGGCACCAGGCGGGCGGCAAGGGCGGCCATGGCCTCGTAGCCGGCCTGCTCCTCGACCGGGATGGCGTCGAAGTGGCGGCGCACGGTGGTCCAGTCGCCCCGCCGGACCGGGCCGGTGAGGGCGGCCGCCGGGCCCAGTCGCTGCACGTTGTCGACGGTGCCCCGCACCAGATCGAAGTAGGCCTCCAAGGGAACCCCGGCAACGGCGGCGACCCGCTCGACCTGACCGAGCAGCGCCACGAGATGGTTGGAAGCGATGACGGCGGCGGCGTGATAAGCGGCGCGTGCTCCGTCCCGAACGAGGACGGGGCGTCCACCCAGATCGGTCACGGCGGTGGCGACGATGGGATCGCCGGCCACCGCGAACCAGGCACCGACCAGGCTGGTGTCGCCCGACGGGATGCTCCGCAGCGGGTGCAGGGAGGCCCGCTTGGCATGGGGCTCGAGCACGTCGAGGCCCAGCGCCCCGGCGAGATGGGCGACGACGGTGCCGACGACTGGCGTGACGACAGCAGCGACCTCGGCGACCGCCGCGTCGGGGGTGGCGATCACCAAGAGGTCGACGCCGTAGGCGGCGCCGGTCAGGTCGTGGCCGTGGCGCAACGACTCCCGCGGTTCCCAGCCGGCGGCGACCAGCCCCCGGAGCAACGCTGTCCCGGCGCGGCCGGGCCCAATCACTCGGATGCTGGGCATGGCTCGCGAACGCTAGCGACGCGCGTCGGCCACCTCGCCAACGAAGGCCTTCCACGCCAGATAGCCGTCGACCAGGTCAGTCGCTCGTGTGACGCCGAGATCGAGCAGCAACCCCGCGGCCAGGCTCGACTGGTAGCCCTCGTGACAGACGATGACGACGTGCCGGTCGTAGCCGGCACCGGCGATGGCCCAGTCGCTGGCCGGGTCGAGACGCCACTCGAGCACGTTGCGGTCGATCACCACGGCGCCGGGCAGCTCGCCGTGCTCCTGCCGTTGCTCGACCGGTCGGATGTCGACCACCAACGCCCCGTCGGCCATGACCGTGGCCAGGTCAGCCGCCTGTACCCGCTGCAACCGGGCCTGGCAGGCGGCGAGCACATCGTCGATCGTGCGCCTCGCCCCCGTCACCGCTCCAGCTTTGCCGATGTGGGCCGAACCTCGCCTTGCGCCCGGTCGACCGCGTCAGCCGTGACCACCTCGGGAGCCAGATCACGCAGCGGCGCCAGCACGAATCGCCGGTCCCACATGCGGGGATGTGGCACCTGGAGGTCGGGCTCGTCGACGACGAGCTCGCCAACGAGGAGGACGTCCACGTCGAGGGTGCGGGGACCCCACCGCTCGAGCCGCACCCGGTCGGCCGCGGCCTCCAGCGACCGGCACAGCTCGAGCAGCTCATGGGGCGACCGGTCGGTGTCGAGCTCCGCCACCGCGTTGAGGTAGGCCCCCTGTTCGGGACCACCCACCGGCTCCGTCTCGTACACGGGCGACACCGCGACCAGGTCGGGCAGCGCCGCCACCGCGGCTCGCAACGTGGCCTCCCGATCGCCGAGGTTCGAGCCCAGGCCGAGGAAGGCCCGCATGTCAGCGGCTTCGGGTGATGCGCACGCCCGAGGTGGCGAGCACGAACGGCACGGGCGGCCGCAGCTTGCGCACGGCGACGGTGACCTCCTCGATGCGGTCGTCGACCGCCAGGACCGCCTGGGCGAGGAGCTCGGCCAGGTGCTCGAGCAGCGCCATGTGGCCGTAGCCGGCCGCCGCCGCAGCGGCAGCGCACACGGCCCCGTAGTCGACGGTGTCGCCGAGGTCGTCGGAGGACCCGGCCGCTGCCAGCCCGGTCACCACGTCGAGGTCGATCTCGATCGGCTGGTCGCGGTCCCGCTCCTCGGGGAGCACCCCGATCCTCGCCACGAGCTGCAGGCCCCGCAGCTCGATGCGATCGCGATCAGTCACCGGGAGCGAGCTTGGCGGCCGCCGCCACGATCTCCCGGCCGAGCGGGCCGAGCTGCCGCTCGAGCACCTTTTCGACGATGGCGACGGCGCGGGGCTCCTCGCGCACGATGCCGGCGTACACGAGGTAGCCGCACACCGCGCCCTCGACCCGGTCACCGAGCTCGTCGTGATGGACGATCACCCGATCGCCGGCAGCCAGCTGCACCTGCAGATCGCGCCAGAACGGTTCGAGCGCCATGCCGGGCTCGTCGTGGGCGCCGAACGGGTAGTGCTTGTAGGGCACGCCGAGCTCGTCGTAGGCATAGAGGTTGTGGGGCGAGCCGAGCAGGCTGATGATCCGGGCGAAGCCCTGCTCCCGCACCCAGATGATCTCCTCCTGGCGGCGAACCTTGCGGTGGTTGACGCCGTAGCCACCAAGCCGCTCGCACACCGCCAGCTGGTCCTTGATCACCCACGCGAAGTTGCGAGGAACGATCCCCTGCGCCCATTTCCCTTTCATCGACACCCCACCGCTTCGAGGGCAGCCACTGTCTCGGCGACATCGTGCACCCGCACCATCGCGGCCCCATCGAGGGCGGCAGCCACCGCGGTGGCCACCGACGCCTCCAGCCGATCGTCGGCGGCGGCGCCGCCGGTGAGGCCGCCGAGGAATCCCTTTCGGCTGGTGCCGACGAGCACGGGCAGGCCGGTGCCGACCAGCACGTCGAGATGGCGCAACAGCGAGAGGTTGTGGGCCACGGTCTTGCCGAAGCCGATGCCCGGGTCGACGAAGACCTCGGGAACACCCGCGGCGCGACCCTCGGCCGCTCGGGCCACGAGGTAGTCACGCACCTCGGCCACCACGTCGTCGTAGCGCGGGCCGTCCTGCATGGTGGCGGGATCGCCTTGCATGTGCATGGCCACCCAGCCGACGTCCCCCGCAGCGGCCACGTCGCAGAGCGTGGCGGACACGTCGTTGACGAGGGACGCGCCGGCGTCGACTCCGGCCCGGGCGACCGCCCGACGGCGGGTGTCGATCGAGACCCGCCCCCGCCGACTGAGGGCGTCGATGACGGGGACCACCCGGCGCTCCTCCTCGGCCGGCTCGACCGGCGCGGCGCCGGGACGAGTCGACTCACCGCCGACGTCGACGATGTCGGCACCCTCGGCCAGCAGCCGCAAGCCGTGGTCGATCGCCGCGGCCGCATCGAGGTAGCGACCACCGTCGGAGAACGAGTCGGGCGTGACGTTGAGGATTCCCATGACCAACGTCATCGCGATCCTCGGTGGATGAAGTCGAGTGCTTCGGCGCGGGTCGCGACGTTCTGGCGGAACAGGCCGCGCACAGCCGACGTCACCGTGGTCGAACCCGGCTTGCGCACGCCCCGCATCGACATGCAGAGGTGCTCGGCTTCGAGGACGACGAGCACGCCGCGCGGCTCGAGGGTGCGCTCGATCTCGTCGGCGATCTGCACGGTCAGCCGCTCCTGCACCTGGAGGCGCTTGGCATAGGCATCGACCAGCCGGGCCAGCTTCGACAGCCCGGTGATGCGACCGTGCTTCCCCGGGATGTAGGCGACGTGCGCCTTCCCGATGAACGGGACCATGTGGTGCTCACACAACGAGTAGATCGGGATGTCGCGCACCATGACCATCTCGTCGTGGTCGGCCTCGAACGTGGTGTGGAGATGCTGGTCGGGATCCTCGTGGAAGCCGGCGATGATCTCCACGTCCATGCGGGCGCCGCGGGCCGGCGTGACGGCGTAGCCGTCACGGTCGGAGTCCTCGCCGATGGCCTCGAGGATCTCGCGCACGGCCTTCTCGATGCGGGGCTTGTCGACCCCGCCGTTGGTCGGTGCGGGCCAGCCGTCGGGTTCGCTCATCGCGTCGACCGCGTCGTGCGACGACGTGTCGTGGCGGTGCCGTTGCCGGTGGTCTTCACCGCCGCCGCCTTCGTCGCCGCCGACGAACGGCCATTGGTCTTGATCCCCTGCCAGGTCGGGAGGTCGCCGAACACGACGTCGAGATCGTCGGCGTCGAGGGTCTCCTTCTCGACGAGCTCGTCGGCCAGGCGGTCGAGCGTCTTGCGGTGCTGGCGCAGCACCTGGCGGGCCTCGTCGTGGGCCGCGTCGATGAGCTGTCGCACCTCTTGGTCGACGCGCGCCGCCACCTCGTCGGAGTAGTCGCGCTGGCCGCCCATCTCTCGACCCAGGAACGGCTCGCTGGCCCGGTTGCCCAGCAGCTGGGGCCCGAGCGCGTCGGTCATGCCGAACTCGGTGACCATGGCCCGGGCGATCTGGGTGGCCCGCTCGATGTCGTTCTGGGCGCCGGTGGTCGGATCGCCGAAGACCAACTCCTCGGCAGTACGGCCGGCGAGCAGCATGGCGAGCTCGTCCCGCAGCTCCGACCGCGTCTGCATGTGGCGATCCTCGGTGGGCAGCGCCAAGGTCCAGCCCAAGGCCCGGCCCCTGGCGATGATCGACACCTTGTGGATCGGATCGGTGTTGGGCAGCACGTGGCCCACCAACGCGTGCCCACCTTCGTGGTAGGCGATGACCCGCTTCTCCTTGTCGGACATGACCCGGCTCTTGCGCTCGGGCCCGGCGATGACGCGGTCGATGGCGTCCTCCATGGCCGACATGTCGACGACCTTGCCGCCGCGACGGGCCGTCAGCAGCGCCGCCTCGTTCATGAGGTTGGCGAGATCGGCACCGGTGAAGCCGGGCGTGCGGCGGGCGAGGACCTCGAGGTCGACGTCCTTGGCCAACGGCTTGCCCTTGGCGTGCACGTTGAGGATGGCCTTGCGGCCGCCGAGGTCGGGGCGGTCGACGACGATCTGGCGGTCGAACCGACCCGGGCGCAGCAGCGCCGGGTCGAGGATGTCGGGCCGGTTGGTGGCAGCGATCAGGATGACGCCCGACTTCACGTCGAAGCCGTCCATCTCGACGAGGAGCTGGTTGAGCGTCTGCTCCCGCTCGTCGTGACCGCCGCCGAGGCCGGCGCCGCGATGGCGCCCGACGGCGTCGATCTCGTCGACGAAGATGATCGCCGGGCTGTTGGTCTTGGCCTGCTCGAAGAGGTCGCGGACCCTGCTGGCGCCGACGCCGACGAACATCTCCACGAAGTCGGAGCCAGAGATGGAGAAGAACGGCACGCCCGCCTCACCGGCCACCGCCCTGGCGAGGAGCGTCTTACCGGTGCCGGGGGGACCGAACAGCAGCACGCCCTTGGGGATCTTGGCCCCGATCGCCTGGAACTTGGCGGGCGCCTCGAGGAACTCCTTGATCTCCTGGAGCTCTTCGACCGCCTCGTCACAGCCGGCGACATCGGCGAAGGTGACCTTCGGCGCGTCCTTGGACACCTGGCGGGCTTTGGCCTTGCCGAACTGCATCACCCGGTTCCCGCCACCCTGCATGGCGTTGAGGAAGAAGAACAGCACGCCGAACAGCAGCAGGATCGGCAAGAAGTTGAAGAGCACCTCGATCCAGACCGACGACCCGCCCTTCACCACCTTGTAGGGCACCTTGGCCTGGTCCAGCTGCTGGGTCACCCGGTCGCCGGCGTCGGCGACATAGGTGGTCTTGAACTTGGTGTGGTTCTTCAGCTCGCCGGTGATCCGGGAGCTCCCGTCGTGGATCTCCACGGTCTGGACCTGGCCGGCGGCCAGGCGATCGCGGAACTCGTCGAACCGCAGGTCCTCACGGTTCTCGCCGCTGCCGAGGAACTGGCTGGCAACCAGGAGGACGAGGAGGCCGGCCACGACCCAAAAGGCGACGCTGCGAGTGAGCTTCTTCACTGGGCTACCGAGGGTATCGGCCCTACCCCGGCTGGTAGACGGCCACGAAGGGGAGATTTCGATACCGCTCGTCGACATCGAGCCCATAGCCGACGACGAAGGCCGGCGGGATTCGGAAGCCGGTGTAGCGGAGGTCGAGATCGACCGCGGCATTGCCCTCGCGGACGAAGAGGGCACACACCTCGAGGCTGGCGGGGCCCCTGGCGATGAGGTTGCGCCGCAGGTAGGCGAGGGTGAGGCCGCTGTCGACGATGTCCTCGACCAGGAGCACGTCGCGGTCGGTCAGGTCGAGATCGAGGTCCTTGACGATCCGGACCACGCCGCTGGTCTTGGTGGCGCTGCCGTAGGACGACACCGCCATGAAGTCGAACTCGATCGGCAGCTCCAGCGACCGGGCGAGATCGGCCATGAAGACGAAGGCCCCTTTGAGGACCCCGACCAGCAGGGGGGCCCGCCCGGCGTAGTCGGCGGTGATCTCCTTGCCGAGCTGGGCGATGCGGGCGGAGATCTCGTCCTCGGAGACGACCAGCTCACCCAGACGCGTGTCGGCGTCGTACGGAGCAGGCGGGCGACGCACGCCCGGACCCTAGTGGGACAGCGTCAGGCGGCCGGAAGAGCGGCTGACCCGCCGACCACCACCGACATCGGTGGCCCGGCGCTCGCCGCGTGCCACCGCCAGCACCCGTTCGACGGTCGCCAGGTCGGGCGGATAGCCGTCGACGGCCAGCCACGTGCGCACGGCCCGGCGGGCCAGGGGTGGCGCGGCGGCCGCCAGCGCCGCCCCGTCGGTGGGATCGACGGCCAGGGCCAGGGTCTCGAGGAAGCGGGCGTCCTCTTCCAGGAGGGCAGCTGCCCGGGCCAACAAGGCGGCGGTGTCGCGCCCGGCAAGGTCGTCGAGGAGCGGCAGCACCTCGGCCCGAACGCGGTTGCGCCGGAAGATCGGGTCGGCGTTGCTGGGATCGTCGACGACGTCAAAGCCGTGGCGAGCACAGAACGCGTGCGTCTCCGACCGGCGGAGGCCGAGGATCGGCTTGGTCGGGCCGGGCCGCATCGCCGCCAAGCCGTCGAGGCCCGCCCCCCGCACCAGGCGGAGCAGCACCGTCTCGGCCTGGTCGTCGGCGGTGTGGCCGGTCATGGCGGCGGGACCCAGTGCGCCCCGCCGGGCGGCGCGGGCGCGCGCCTCCAGGTTGGGCCCGGCACCGACCTCGACGGTCAGGCTGCGGAACCCGGCGCCCACCGCCCGGGCCAGCTCGCGTACCCGTTCGGCCTCGCCGGCCGACCCGGGCCGCAGCCGATGGTCGACGTGGACAGCCGTGACCGCGCAGCCGGCCTCGACCGCCAGCGCCAACATCGCCGACGAGTCGGCGCCGCCTGACACGGCGGCGACCACCTCGGTGCCGGCGGCCGGGAACGTGCACCGCGTCAGCAGGTCGCCGGGCACGGCCGCGCTACGACCCGTTCGAGCTCAGGGCACCGCTCCGCACCAGGACGAGCAGCTCCGGCACCGACGACACACCGAGCTTCCGGCTGATTCGCCGGAGACTGGCGTAGATGTTCGACCTGCTGACGCCGAGCTGGACCGCGGCGTCGCTCACCGATGTCACCGACGAGAGCTGGGCCAGCAGCTCGCGCTGCTTGTCGGTGAGAGCGCTGAGCTACTCACGCGCGGCCACCACCTGCTGGGGCTCCGCCAGCCCGGCGGGTCGGTGCTCGAATCGGGTGATTCGCGGGCGGGCATCGTCGGCGCCGCGGGCCGCCTGCTCGGCGCCCTTCTCCTGGCGGGCGAGCTGCTCGAGCGCGCCGTGCTGTGCCTTGCGCCGCTTGATCGGCTCGGGGTCACCCTCCAGGGCCGCCTTCACCTCGTCGCGGAGGGCGGACGGTGAGAACGGCTTGGCGATGTAGCGAATGGCCCCTTCGATGCCGCCGCGGATGCGGTTGTCGGCCGTGTCGTAGGCCGTGAGCATGAGGATCGGGATGCGGTTGACGTCGATGTCGGACGCCGCCTTGATGGTCTCCAAGACCTGCCAGCCGTCGACCTCAGGCATCATCAGGTCGAGCAGCATGAGGTCGGGAACCTCGTCCGCAACGCGGGCGAGCGCCTCCGAACCATTGGCGGCCACCAGCACCCGATGCCCATCCAGCTCGAGGTTCAGCTGGATCAACGCGCGGATGTCGGGCTCGTCATCGACGACGAGGATGGTTGCCATCACCGCCCTTTCAGGGCATTCACACCTAGATGGCGCGGACCGTACTGTGAATGACCCGCTGTATCCAGCTTTGTGGCGCCTTGATCTCGGCCAGCGACGGCAGGTTGTCCGCGCTCTCCCACGCCCGAGCCAGCAGCTCCTTGCCGCCGTCGGCCTCGACCGCGGCGATGAAGCGCTCGCCCATCTCGTACTGGCGCATCTTCGCCTCGAGGCCGACGAGCTTCTGGAAGACCTTGGCGATCGTCGGTTGCGAGGCCCGCCGCGCCCGCAGCACTCGGGAGAAGCGGTCGGCCGACGGCACCAGACCCGCCCCCGCCCGGTCCATGGTCACGTCCCCGTGCCCCTCCAGCAGGCTCATCATGCCGCCCACCCGGTCGAGCGCCGCCCGCTGCTCCTCGGTTGCGAGCAGGGTCACCAGACCGCCCTCGTCGAGTGGGTTCCGCCCGGCGCGCGCCTCGTCGACAGCACGGCGAAGCGCGGCGAGGAAGCGCGCCGGGTCGGGATCGACCGAGCCCACGATCTCGCCCACCAATGACTTGAAGTGGTCGCGCATCCAAGGGACGCCGGTGAACTGGGCCCGGTGGGTGACCTCGTGCAGCGCCAGCCACAGCCGGAACTCCCGCGGCGGGAACGCGAAGCGCTTCTCGAGGGCCAGGACGTTGGGGCCGACGTAGTACACGAGATCCTGTTCGGCCTCGTCCTCCCCCTCGACCAGCAACTGGTCGTACTGGCCCAGCACCCGGGTGGACATCCAACCGAGGAGGGTGCCCATCTCGACGCCGGTCACGGTGCGGGTGACCGAGTGCAGCGGCTTGGTGTCGAGCCGCTCGTCGAGCTTCTCCATGAGCGGGCGCAGGAGGCGCTGGAAGGACCGGACGTTGGCGTGGATCCAACCCGGCCGATCGGTGACCCGGACCCGTGCCGGTCCGGCCAGCGAGCGCAGGCCGGTCTCGGCCGCGACCAGCTCCTCGGCCTGGGCCGTGAGCTCCTCGAAGTCGGGCAGCAGCGAGTCGGTGAGATAGGACCCCTCGAACGGGTCCCGGCGGGCGACGCGCGTGGCGACGCGCTCGGCCAGGTCCCACGCAACGGCATCGGTCATGCCGTCATCACGTTGCTTCTGCGCGAACCGCTCCGCCCATCGCAGCCTCTCGGCGAACGGCTCCGCTCATCGCTTCGGATGCTTGACCGACTGCACCTTTCTCAGGTACCCAGCGATGCCGGCGACAACCGCCAGCAGGCCACCGCCGACGAGCGGCAGCGCGATCCAGTAGTGCCAGGGCTCGGCGGCGAGCAACATGGGGCGGGATCGTACGGCGCCCAGCGCCGGCCGCACGAAACCGTCCTGGATAGGGTCGAACCCATGGAGGACCCGTGGCTGGCACTGTCCCCCGAGCAGCGCCGGCTGACGGTCGGCGAGGTGCGGGCCCGCTGCGCCGACCTACCGGCGCCCGGCCACCAGAGCTACCACTCCGGCGTGACGGCGTCCCGGCCGGCGGCGTCGCTGTTGCCGATCGTCGAGCACGACGGCGAGGCCGCGGTGATCCTGACCAAGCGCCCCAGCACCATGACGTATCACCGCGACGACTGGGTCCTGCCAGGCGGTCGTACCGACCCCGGCGAGCAAGCGGTCGAGACCGCCCTGCGCGAGGCGTGGGAAGAGCTCGGGATCCCCGCCGACCGCATCGACATCGTGGGCGAGCTCGACAAGCACGGCCCCCTGAGCACCGGCTTCGTGCTCCAGGTGTTCGTCGGCATCATCGACGGGCCCATCGAGCTGGCCCCCGACGCCCGGGAGGTGGCCGAGGTGCTGGTGGTGCCGCTGTCCTCGCTCATGGCCGAGGGCGTGCACTACCGATCGTCGGAGCTGCCGCCTGAGCACGACCCGGGACCCCTGGCCGACGGCCTCGTCGCCCGCGTGCCGGCCGACGATGGCGCTGACGAGCCGAGCGGCAACCACTTCTTCACCGTCAGGGACGGCGAGGCGGCGTGGGGCACCCAGGGAACGATCCTCCTCGAGTTCCTCACCCACCTCGTCGGCGAGCGGGTCGAGCGGACCTAGCGACCGTCTTCGTTCATGAGCTGTTGGAGGGCGGCGGCGACCCGGTTCCGGAGCTGCTCCGGCACCTCCTCCTTGCACGACGACGACACCACCTGGCGCAGCTCGGCCTCGAAGTCGTAGGCGCCGTAGCAGTCGGAACAGCCTTCGAGGTGGGCCCGAATGGCGACGCGGCGCTCGACCGTCAGCTCGCCGTCGAGGAACGTGTAGAGCTCCCGTACCGACTCGGTGCAATCTGCGGGATCGACGTGCTCATCCACGAGCGGGCTCCTCGGAAACCAGCCCTCGCTGGGCGGCGAAATCGTACAACGCCTTCTCGAGCTGCTTCCTTCCCCGATGGAGTCGGCTCATGACCGTGCCGATCGGGATGTCGAGGATCTCGGCGATCTCCTTGTAGGAGAAGCCCTCGACATCGGCCAGCAGCACGGCCAGCCGGAAGTTCTCCGGCAACGACTCGACGGCGTCCTTGACCTCGGCCTCGGAGAACCAGTCGAGCAGCTCGTCCTCGGCGCTCCGGCTCGCCCGGGCCTCCTCCAGGCCACCCAGCC
>Ga0136846_1231849_pt1 | contig 13837 bp, 11 predicted proteins | sample HopSoiMetagenom2_FD_96841 | JGI IMG/M metagenome (GOLD analysis project Ga0136846, IMG submission 96841) | Grasslands soil microbial communities from Hopland, California, USA - 2 Assembly 2016 (version 4) | ecosystem: Environmental > Terrestrial > Soil > Grasslands | place: USA: Hopland... | reverse complement strand
GGTGCCGGCGGTGACGCTGTTCGAGAAGGTCGTCACCGGCCGGTTCGAGCCGAAGGACGCCGAGCTGTTCCGGGGCCAGATGCTGACCGAGATGGCGCGGATGAGCCTGGACGATAGGCTGGTCATGCAGATCCATCCCGGCAGCTTCCGCAACCACAACGCCGCGCTGTTCGCCGGCTTCGGCCGCGACAAGGGCGCCGACATCCCCACCCGCACCGACTACGTCCGCGCGCTGAAGCCGCTGCTGGACCGGTTCGGCAACGAGCCCGGGCTGACCATCATCCTCTTCACCCTGGACGAGACCAGCTACAGCCGTGAGCTGGCGCCCCTGGCCGGCCACTATCCGGCCCTGCGGCTAGGCCCGGCCTGGTGGTTCCACGACAGCCCCGAGGGCATGCGCCGCTTCCGCGAGCAGACCACGGAGACCGCGGGCTTCTACAACACCGTGGGCTTCAATGACGACACCCGGGCGTTCCTGTCGATCCCGGCCCGCCACGACGTGGCCCGGCGCGTGGACGTGGGCTTCCTGGCCCGGCTCGTGGCCGAGCACCGCATGGACGAGGACGAGGCCGCCGAGACCGCCATCGACCTGGCCTACAACCTGCCCAAGCGCGCGTACCGTCTGGGGTAGGCGCGCGGCGCTAGCAGGGTTGCCCTTGAGCCTCCGCGGCAGCGGAGGGTCCGTGTATTGGACCACGAACCACACGAACCACACGAACGGGCGCTCTATCCAGCGTCTCGGCGGCCAGCTGGACTCTCGTTCGTGTGGTTCGTGTGGTTCGTGGTTGAATCAAGACGGCGCCGCTTCGCGGCCTCGGCGCCGCCGCTTCGCGGCTAGAACACCGACCAGCCGGTGCGGGCGACCAGGCGTTCGAGGGCCAGGGCGCCGACCTGGGAGGTGCCGTATTCGTTGAGGCCGGGGGACCAGACGGCCACCGCCGCCTTGCCCGGCACGATCACCAGGATGCCGCCGCCGACGCCGCTCTTGCCCGGCAGCCCCACCTGGAAGGCGAAGTCGCCGGAGGCGTCGTAGTGGCCGCAGGTCATCATCAGCGACGCGATCCGCCGCGCCCGCTCCGGCGAGGTCACCTGGACGCCGCTCAGCGGATCCAGCCCGCGGTTGGCCAGGAACAGGCCCGCCCGCGCCAGTTGCCGGCAGCTGATCCGCAGCGAGCACTGGTTGAAATAGGTGGTCAGCACCTCGTCCACCGGGCTCTTCAGGTTGTCGAAGCCGCGCATGAAATAGGCGAGGCTGAAGTTGCGGAAGCCGGTCGCGGCCTCCGAGCGCGCCACCTCCTCGTCGATGTCGATGGCCTCGTTGTCGGCCAGCCGGCGCAGGCCGTCGCGGATCTCGGGGATCGCGTCGGCGGGCGGGCGGCCGTCCATCAGGGCGTCGGTGACCACGATCGCCCCGGCGTTGATGAAGGGGTTGCGCGGGACCCCGTGCTCGGCCTCCAGCTGGACGATGGAGTTGAACCGCGAGCCGGAGGGCTCACGTCCGACCCGCGTCCACAGCCCCTCCCCCACCCGCTCCAGCGCGAGGGTGAGCGTGAAAACCTTGGAGATGCTCTGGATGGAGAAGGGCGCCCAGGCCTCCCCCGCCTCTGCGGCCTCGCCGTCGCAAGTGATCACCGCCAGGCCGAAGCGGCGCGCGTCCACCCGCGCCAGGGCCGGGATGTAGTCGGCCACCCGGCCCTCGCCCCGGTGCGGCTCGACCTCCTTGGCCACCGCCGCCACGATCTCGGCCAAAGTCTCCGACGACATCCTCGACCAGCCCCCGTGACCCGCGCCGCCAGTCGTGCCTATGCTGCCGCGGCGGTCAAGCTCAGCGAAAGCGAGCCGCCAGGCGCTTTGGGGGAAGCATGGCGGTCACCGACACGTCCTCGCCGGCGCGACCGGGCAAGGCGGCGAGCGCCGAGGCGGAGGCCCGGCTGGCGGCCTGGCTGGCGGCCTACCGCCCGCTGCCTGGGGTTCCGGACGAGCTGTTCGACGCCGCTGGCCAGCCGCGCAAGAGGTGGCTGGCCTTTCTGCGCGAGTTCGCCGGCTACAGCCCGCAGGAGCTGGAGAGCCGCTTCGGCATGTCGGCGCGGCACATTCGCAAGAGCGGCGCCTCGTACCGGATCTATGGCGAGGAGACCGAGCGCAGCTGGCCGCTGGATCCCCTGCCGCTGATCCTGGACCAGGGCGAATGGGACCAGATCGCCGCCGGCGTCGCCCAGCGGGCGAACCTGATCGAGGCGATCCTGCAGGACCTCTATGGCGCCGGAAAGCTGGTGGCCGACGGCGCCCTGCCGGCCGCGGCGGTGACCGGCAGTCCGGACTTCCTGCGCGCCCTGCAGGGGGTGAAGCCGCCGGGCGGGCGGTTCCTGCAGCTCTACGCCGCCGACCTGGGCCGCGGGCCCGACGGGCGCTGGTGGGTGATGGACGACCGCACCCAGGCCCCCTCCGGCGCCGGCTATGCGCTGGAGAACCGGCTGGTGGTCAGCCGCGCCTATCCCAGCCTCTACAACAACCTCAACGCCCACCGCCTGGCGCCGTTCTTCGACGCCCTGCGCAAGGGGCTGTCGGGGGCGGCCAGTCGCGCGGATCCGCGGATCTGCCTTTTGACGCCGGGCCCGTTCAGCCAGACCTATTTCGAGCAGGCGCACCTGGCCCGCTACCTGGGCTTCCTGCTGGTCGAGGGCGACGACCTCGTGGCCCGGGACGGCAAGGTCTATGTGCGCACCATCGCCGGCCTCAAGCGGGCCGACGTGATCCTGCGCCGGGTGGACGCCGACTTCCTGGACCCGCTGGAGCTCAACGCCGCCTCGCGCCTCGGCACGCCCGGCATGCTGGAGGCGATCCGGGCCGGCGGCGTGGCGGTGCTGAACATGCCGGGCGCCGGGGTGATGGAGAGCCGGGCGCTGCTGGCCTTCCTGCCCAGCCTCTGCCGGCGGGTGCTGGGCGAGGAGCTGAAGCTGCCCAACGTGGCCACCTGGTGGTGCGGCCAGCCGCATGAGCGCGAGCACGTGGAGGCCAACCTCGACCAGCTGACCATCGCCCCGGCCTTCAACCTGCCCGAGGGCGCGGCCCTGGGCCGCCCGCGGCTGGTGGCCGACCTCACGCCCGATGAGCGCGCGGCGCTGCAGGCGCAGATGACCGACCGGCCGGGCGACTTCGTGGGCCAGGAGGTGGTGCGGCTCTCCACCATGCCCGTGCTGCGCGACGGGCGGCTGCAGCCGACACCGTTCATGCTGCGGGTGTTCGCGGCGGCCACGCCGGACGGCCTGAAGATCATGCCCGGCGGCTTCTGCCGCACCTCGGACGGGGCCGACGTGCGGGCGGTGTTCATGGGCGAGGGGGCCCGCACCGCCGACGTCTGGGTGATCGACGACAAGCCGGTGGAGCGGCTGACCCTGATCGCGGTGGGCGACGAGGTGAAGGTGCGCCGCATCCTGGGCCACCTGCCCAGCCGGGCCGCCGACAACCTGTTCTGGCTGGGCCGCTACATCGAGCGCACCGAAGCGACCGTGCGGCTGGTTCGCAGCCTCTGCACCAGCCTGATGGCCTCGGAGTCGGCGCTCCACGCCCGCGGCGAGACCTTCGACTGCCTGCGCCGCCTGCTCGTGGACTGGGGCGCCCTGGACGGCGCGACGCCCGAGGCCCGCGCCCTGGACGCCGCCCGCGCGAGCCTTCATGACGAGCGCGCCTGGGGCTCGGCGATCAGCCTGGTGCACGCCGCCCGTCGCACGGCCTCGGGCATGCGCGAGCGCCTGTCCGCCGACTTCTGGGCGCTCCTGCTCGAGCTGGAGGCGGACCTGGCCGGCGGGGCCGAGGCCCTGGCGTCCGAGGGCCAGGTCCTGGAGCAGGTGGAGAACGCCCTGCAGCACCTGGCCGGCCTTTCGGGCCTGGCCCAGGAGAACATGAACCGGGTCGCCGGCTGGCGCTTCCTGGACATGGGCCGGCGGATCGAGCGCGGCGTGAACACCTGCCAGTTCGCCCGAACCCTGGCGCACGACCAGGCCACGGTCGACGACCTGGACCTGCTGCTCGACCTCAACGACAGCCAGATCACCTACCGCGCCCGCTACCTGGAGGGCCTGGCCCTGACGCCGGTGCGGGACCTGGTGATGCTGGACCCCTTCAACACCCGCTCCATCGCCTTCCAGATCGAGACGCTGAAGGGCCACCTGGCGGTGCTGCCGACCCTGCTGGAGGACGGCATACTGGAGGAGCCCAGCCGCATCCTGCTGCCGCTGGCCGCCGAGCTGGAGACCGCCGACGCGCGCGCCCTGGGCGCGGACCGGACCCTAGCGATCGAGCGGGCCCTGATGCGCTTCTCCAACGCCGTCGCCGACCGCTTCTTCCTGCAGGGCGCCAACGCGGTGCCCACCGTGAAGTTGGTGGGCCTAGCGTGATCTACGGCCTGCGGCACCGCACGACCTACAGCTATCAGGAGCAGGTCTCCTTCGCGCGCTGCGTGCTGCGGCTGACGCCGCGGTCGTCGCCGACCCAGACCGTGCTGGAGAGCCGGGTCGCGGTGACGCCGCAGCCATCGGCGGTGGTCGAGAAGACGGGCCCGTTCGGGGCCCAGACCATCACCGTCACCGTGGACAAGCCGCACCTGGCCCTGGTGATCGAGGCCAGCTCCAGGATCGACGTGCACGTGCCGCCCGCGCCGCCCGCCGACCAGAGCCTGCCCTGGGAAGCCGTCCGCGCCCGGGCGCTGGAGAGCCACGACCTGCGGCCCGAGGGTCCGGCGGCGCACCTCTATCCGACCCATCGCACGCCGCAGACCGCCGAGATCACCGACTATGCGCGCCGGAGCTTTCCGCCCGGCCGCCCGATCGTGGCCGCCGCCGCGGAGCTGATGACCCGCATCCACGCCGACTTCCGCTACGACCCCGGCGCCACCGAGGTCTCGACGCCGGTGGCCGAAGCCTTCGCGGCCCGCCACGGCGTCTGCCAGGACTTCAGCCAGATCATGATCGTCGGCATGCGCGGCCTGGGCCTGCCGACCGCCTATGTCAGCGGCTACCTGCGCACCATCCCGCCGCCGGGCCAGCCGCGGCTGGAGGGCGCCGACGCCACCCACGCCTGGGTCGGGGTCTGGTGCGGCGACGAGGCGGGCTGGATCGGCTTCGACCCCACCAACGCCATCCTCGCCGGCAACGACCACATCGTGCTGGCCATCGGCCGCGACTACGCTGACGTGGCGCCCATCGATGGCATCATCCTGGCGACCGGCGCTCAGACCCTGAAGGTGGAGGTGGACGTGGTCCCGGAGGCGTGACGCTGCGCCGCAAGAGCTCGGTCGGATGAGCGGAACCTGTGAATTTCCGCGAAGGGTGGGAGATGGGAGCGCGCTTCATGCACAGCGCGCCAGCGCCGGCCGCCCTGCGGCCTCGGGGCCTGGCGATCTACTGAGAGATTATGCCCCGGACCCATCGAGACGGTGGGTCTCTCGCTCCTACCTACCCCGCGAAGCGGCGGGAGGGGAACCGCCCGCCAAGGCTGGCGCCAGCCGGCCGTAGAGCGGGGGGTGGAGGGGGCAAGCCCCAAGCTCTGCGGAACGATCAGGTGGCGTTGAGCGCGGCGCTTGAGGCTCGCCCCCTCCACCAGCCGCTCTTCGCTCCGCTCGGCGACTGGTCCCCCTCCCGCCGCTTCGCGGGGGAGGTAGGAGCGCCTCGAGCCACCGCGCGCCAGCGCCAGCCGCACTGCGGCGCACCCCAGCTTAAATCTCATGGCGGCCAGTCTGCCTCGGGGCCTGGCGATCTCAAGGCCCGGCCAGAGGCCGGCCGCTCCGCGGCGCCCCATGGGCGCGGCCTTGACATCGCCAGGCCCCGAGGCTCGCATCTACCGTGAGATTTATGTCCCGGTCCCCATCGGGACGATGGGGTCGGTCAGCGGACTTTGGTGACGTCCGAGATGGGTGGCAAGCGGGCCTAGTCGCCCAACTGGTCTCTCAGGCGGCGGAGGGTTGCTGCAACAAGGAGCGCAAGGCCAAGATCGACGGCTAGCATCCCGATCGACGTTGTGGCTTCCCAATAGGACACACGAAACGCTGCAAGCGCCGAGTCGAGCACCTCACCGCGAATGAGCGCGGATGGGAGCATGCTAGTGCCGAGGGCCGCGATCCAAGCAACGGCAATGAAGCATGGCTGCCGCTTGCCGACGGGCCTCCCCGTTTTGGGTCTTTCAGCTCGAGCCCACAACGCCAGGACAATCGCAGCATAGAGCGTCGCACCGATGGACAGCGACATCGCGGTGATCGACATCAGGCTTGGAGGGCCGACCGCGCCGGCGGCGATAGGAATGTCGTCGCTGGGAGTGAGATCCCGCAAGAGCCATAGGTCGGCGGTGAACCACACGCCTTCGATCGCGCGTAGGAGTGATGACCCGGCGTGAACAAGAAGTGCGACCACGGCGAAGGCGGCCAGACCTTCGCGCTTGCTTGCCCAAGATGTGACGCGCATCGCCGAACCCTATCAGGCTAGGGTTGAGCGGCCGCTAAGGGTCGCTTGCGGCTATTGGCTCACCCGCCCACTGGACGCTCGGCCGTCGCACCCGGAACCGGACATCACCAACCGGGGCTTATCGTTGGTCGGGTTCGCATCAATGCGAATGTCGGTAATTGACCCATCTCGGTTGCGAGGAGACCTAGTCGGGCGCCTTGCGCGGATCGCCGGCGCCCAGGCGGCCGTGTTCCAGCCAGTCGGCACAGGCCGGCGAGACCTTGCGCCGGAAAACCGCCTCGTAGCGGGCGAGATCAGCCTCGGTGAGGATGTGACGCCAGCGGCCGTTCACGCCCTTGTTGAGAAATCGCTTCGCGCCGTGGTCGAAGTGCTCGCCGATGTGCGGCAGCAGGGCCTCGCCATTGGCCTGCATAGCCTCGAAGCCCGCCGCCTGGACAAGGACCGGCAGCCGGTCGGACGGGGTGTCGATGTCCAAGAAGTCGGAGATCCGGGCCATCTCGCCGGCCAGGTCGGCCTTGAGGTCATTGTAGTGGACCATCAAGATGTTCGGGCGCTTCCGTTCGCTCCAGTAGGTGTTCTCGAAATCGAAGTAGGAAAGGTTCGCGCCCGGTCCGACCTGGGCGTCGGCTTCGGCTTCGGCGATCCAGGTCTGAAAGAATTGCTGCGGGTCGTCGGGTATTGCGGGCGGCGGACCGCCGGCCATCATCGGCGCCAGCAGCGGGTCGCTCATGATGATCATGCCGACCTTCATCTTGATATCAGGGGTGAAGCCCTGAACGTGGTTGTGCCACGAGAGGAAGGCGTCGCGGCCGTCGCGGGCCACGTGGATGTATTTCACAGTGTCGTAGATCGGCACGCTGTCCAGCGGCAGGTGACTTTTGATGAAGCGCCGGTGGGTCTGGGCGTCCAGGGTCGCGAGGTTTTCCTCCTGCGTCCCGAAAATCCGCGCATCGAGCCAGACCGAGACGTCCATGATTGGCCTCGGCGCCGGGTCCTGGAAGACCAGGAGGTCGATGATGCGTTGGGTCCAGGTAGTGCCGCACTTGGGATAGGTAGCAATGACAATGTCGTCGGGGCGGATCGCGAGGTCGTCCCAGCGGGCGCTCTCCATGATCGGGTTGTGATAGTTGCGCGTCGGCGCGCGCTCGAGCTTGGTCATGTCGGAGATCCCCCTGTTGGGCGAACGCTACTCCCGGAGCGCAGGGACCGACAACCGCGGCCGGCTATTTGCCCACCAGCCGTTATCTGCTCACTCCCTCAAAAGCGGACCGGCCGAAGTCCGCGACGGGTCGGTTGCCGGCATGAGGGCCTTCCCAAGGTTCGTGCCGCGTTCGAGCCCGCGCCCCGCCCAGGCGCGCAACGCCTTGGAGAGGAGTAGGCTATTCATTGGCCGACTTCGACGCCACCTGCTGAAGCAGACGGCAGCCCGCCCACAACCCCTACCCCACCAGCCGCACCCGCGTGCCGCAGAGCACCACCTCGCCGGCGGCGTCGAGCGCGCCGCGGGCCTTGGCGCGCGCCCGCACCGCCTGCGGGTCCCGCACCTTGACGTCGAAGGCGCCCAGGCCGTCGCCGCGGCCGTCGCGGGCCGGGACGAAGCGGATCTCGCCGCCCTCCAACCGGATGCGCCAGCCCTCGCCATGCGCCTCGCGCGGCAGGTCCAGCACCTCAGCCCACCGGGCGGACATGGCGTCCGGATCGCTGGCCTGGACCTCCGCGCCGACGATACCGAGCGAGGTCTCGGTCTTGACGTTCTCGCGCCAGTGCGGGCCGCCCCATTCCCAGCGCTCCTTGGGAACCATCACGTCCAGCGACAGGATCGCGCCGCCCACGTCGCGCGGGTGCAGGTGGCTGTAGGCGACCCGGCCCTCGTCACGGTCGGTCTGGTGGACGATGCGCACGCCGATCTCGGCCATCCGCTGGCGGGCGCTGGCCATGTCGCCGTCCAGCTGCAGGATCACCATGTAGCCGCCGTCGCCCCCGCGCTTCTCCAGCAGCCGCCCGGCGGTCGTCCCCTCCTGCGTCGGCGAGACCACCTCCAGGAAGGTGTCGCCCACCGGCCAGACGGCGTTGTGCAGGCCGAACACCCCGACGCCAGGATCGGGATAGTCGGCGCCCAGGCCCAGCACGGCCACGATGTCCGCCTTGGCCGCGTCCAGGTCCGCGCCGACCAGGGCGATCTGTCGAAGCCGCATGGCGTCCTCCCGTGGTTTCTTGCCCGTGGTTTCCTGGTTGGCTCGACTACAGGGCCCGCGCCGATGACGGTCAACCCCGGGCGGGCTATCGTCCCACCCAAACACGAGGAGGGACGACCATGGCGAAGATCGACACCGGCACGAACGACCTGCTGGCCGACCTGGACGAGGGCGTGCTGACGCTGACGCTCAACCGGCCCGAGGCGCGCAACGCCATGAGCGGGGAGATGAACCAGGCGCTGGCTCGCAGCCTGGCGTCTGCCGAGCTGGATCCGGACGTGAAGTGCGTGGTGCTGACCGGCGCGGGCAACGGCTTCTGCGCCGGCGGCGACGTGAAGGGCATGAACGCGCGCAACGAGGGCGGCGGCGGAGCCGGGATCGACGCGGCGATCCACAGCCAGCGGGTGAACCAGCGCGCCACGGCGGGCAAGCTCTTCATGATGCCGAAGCCGACCCTGGCCGCCCTGCCTGGCGCCGCGGCGGGCGCGGGCTTATCGCTGGCCCTCGCCTGCGACCTGCGGATCATGGCCCGGACCGCGATCATGACCACCGCCTTCGCCCGCGTCGGCTTCTCCGGCGACTACGGCGGGACCTATTTCCTGACCCAGCTGGTGGGCTCGGCCAAGGCGCGCGAGCTCTATTTCCTCTCCGAGCGGGTGAACGCCGAGGAGGCCCTGCGGCTGGGGCTCACCAACTGGGTGTGCGAGGCCGAGGCGCTGGCGGCCAGGGCGCAGGAGATCGGCCGGCGGCTCGCAAGCGGGCCCACGGTGGCCTACCGCTACATGAAGGAGAACCTGAACCGCGCCATGGCCGGCGAGGTGGACGACTGCCTGGACCTGGAAGCCACCCACCACGTCCACTGCGGCCAGACCGCCGACCACAAGGAAGCCGCCAAGGCCTTCGTGGAGAAGCGCGAGCCGGTGTTTCAGGGGCGATAAGCGCGGGCCGGAGCCGGGGCGCCAGGTCGCGACGCATCATCGGGGACGCGCGATGAGGCCGCGCTGCGAAGTCCTGAGACGCTAGGCGTCGTGGCCGCGCACGGTATGGGCCACGTGGAACGAGCCGGAGTGTGACAGCACGATCCAGTCGCCGGCGTGGGCGACGACGGGGCCTTCGGGCGTGCGCACCTGGACCGCGGCCGAGGCCTCCGCCACGGCCTGGGCCTCGTCGCCGAGCCACCGCCAGAGCACGGCCCAGTTTTTCTGGTCGTGCGCCGGTGGAACCCGCAGGGCTGCGCCGTGGTCGAACGGGGGGTGCAGTTGGATGACGCGCATGGTCTTCGGAAATCACTCGCCTGTACCCGGGGACTTCGGCGGTGCTTCGGTTACCAAGACCTTGACTGCGGCCGGCAGTCACAGGGTTCTTCAGGTTGCAACTATCCCCTAAGGGCTGAAAAAGCTTTGCAGTTCCAGGACAAGGGTATTCATTCGACAACTAGAGCTTGCGGTGTCGGACGGGGGCATCGCACCAGGAGGTATGAGAATGTCGGAGGTGTCGGCAAAGACGCCTGATCCGATGGACATCGCGCTCGGGGCCGCGGTGCGCATTCGGAGACGGACGATCGGCATGTCGCAAGAAGCGCTCGCCGATCAGTGTGGGGTCAGCTTCCAGCAGATCCAGAAATACGAGAACGGGGCCAACCGCATCTCGTTCTCGCGCCTGGTGCAGATCAGCCGGGCGCTGCGTTGCCGGGTCACCGACCTGATGGACGTGTTCGACGGCGCCGACAAGGAGACCGCCGAGGACCTGGACCTGTTGACGCACATGCGCACGCCCGGGGCCCTGGAACTGCTGTCGGCCTTCGAGCGCCTGCCGCCGGAGGTGCGCTCGTCGCTGGTGAACCTGGTCCGCACGCTGACCAACCAGGCGGCGGCTGCGGCGGCCAAGGAAGCGGCGATCGCCTAGAGGCCGTCGCCTAGCTGGCGGCCAGGGCCTTGTCGATCAGGGCCTTGGCCTCCGGACTGCTCCAGTCGGCGTCGCCGGTGACACGGGCGACCTCCAGGCCGTCCTTGCCATAGATCACCGTGGTGGGCGTACCCACCGCCGGCGGGTTCAGCTTGAACGGCAGCTTCATGGCGCCGTCCAGGTAGAACTTCAGCGGCGCGTTCTGGGCGATGAACAGGGCGGCCTGCTGGGCCTTGTTGGCCTCGTCGATGCTGATCGGCATCACCTCGACGCCCTTGCCGGCGTAGGCGGCCTGCAGCTTGGCCAGGGTGGGCATCTCCACCTTGCAGGGCCCGCACCAAGTGGCCCAGATGTTCATCACCACCACCTTGCCCTTGAAGTCGGCGATCCGGACCGACTTGCCGGCGGCGTCGGTGAAGGCCAGGTCCGGCGGCGAAGTCGGCTGGGTGGGTGTCGTCACCTTGCTGGCGAAGGCGGGCGGGCCCGCGATCGGAACCGTCGCCACCTTGGGCCGGTCCGGGTTGGAGGAAGCCTGGCCGATGATGTAGACAACCGCCGCGACGCCCACCAGGGCGGCGCCCCAGAGGGCCCATGTCAGGACGCCCATCTTGGGCTTCGATGACGCCTGCGGACCTTCGCTCATATGACCGACTCTTCCTCTGCACCGCCCACGGATCCCGCCTCGGCGGGACAGGCCATGTGGGGCGGCCGGTTTTCGGGAAAGCCGGCCGAATTGATGCAGGCGATCAACGTCTCCATCGGCTTCGACAAGCGGCTCGCGGCGCAGGACCTGGCCGGTTCCCGTGCGCACGCGGCGATGTTGCGCAAGGCGGGCGTGATTTCAAGCGAGGACGAGGCGGCCATTCAGGGCGGGCTGGCCCAGATCGAGGCCGAGATCGCCGCCGGGACCTTCCCGTTCCGCGACGAATACGAAGACATCCACATGAACGTGGAGGCCCGGCTGCGCGAGCTGATCGGGCCGGCGGCGGGGCGGCTGCACACCGCCCGCTCGCGCAACGACCAGGTCGCCCTCGACTTCCGGATGTGGGTGCGCGACGCCTGTGACAGGACCGCAGCCCAGATCAAGGCGCTGCAACGCGCGCTGCTGGCCAAGGCCGAGGCCCACGCCGGCACGGTGATGCCGGGCTTCACCCATCTGCAGCCCGCCCAGCCGGTGACGTTCGGCCACCACCTGATGGCCTATGTGGAGATGTTCGGGCGCGACGCCGACCGCTTCGCCGACGCCCGCACGCGGATGAACGAGAGCCCGCTGGGCGCCGCGGCCCTGGCCGGCTCGCCCTTCCCCATCGACCGGCAGATGACGGCCGAGGCCCTCGGCTTTGCGCGACCGACCGCCAACTCCCTGGACAGTGTCGCCGACCGCGACTTCGCCCTGGAATCCCTGGCGGCGGCCAGCATCTGTGCGACCCACCTGTCGCGGCTCGCCGAGGAGATCGTCATCTGGATGACGCCGCAGTTCGGGTTCGTGAAGCTGTCGGACGCCTTCACCACCGGCTCGTCGATCATGCCGCAGAAGAAGAACCCCGACGCCGCCGAGCTGGTGCGCGCCAAGGCCGGGCGGATGCTGGCGTCCTTCACCCAGCTCTCGGTGGTGATGAAGGGCCTGCCGCTGACCTATTCGAAGGACATGCAGGAGGACAAGGTCCCGACCTTCGAGGCCTTCGACGCCCTGGAGCTGTCGCTGCTGGCCATGGCCGGCATGGTCGCCGACCTGGAGCCGAACGCGGACGCGATGGCCAAGGCCGCGGGCGCGGGCTTCTCCACCGCCACGGACCTCGCCGACTGGCTCGTGCGCGAGCTGGACCTGCCGTTCCGCGACGCCCACCACGTGACCGGTGCGGCCGTGAAGCGGGCCGAGACCCTGGGCTGCGACTTGGCCGGCCTGCCGCTCGGCGAACTTCAAGCCTTGGATGGACGCATTAGCGCGGCCATCTACGATGTGCTCACGCCGCAGGCCTCCGTGGCCAGCCGCAGGAGTTATGGTGGGACCGCGCCGGACCAGGTCCGCGCGCAGGTCGAGCGTTGGAAGGAGAAGCTGGCATGAGCCCTCGCATCTGGATGACGGCCGGCGCCGTGGCGCTTGCCGCCGGGCTCGCCGGCTGTGGCAAGGTCGGCCAGCTGGAGCGGCCCGGCCCGCTCTTCGGCGCCGGCCGCAACACCACCCGCCAGGCCGACGACGAGCAGAAGAAGGTCCAGGACCCCAACCGCCCCGTCGACACCGTCGATCCGCGCGACCGCGCCATCGAGCCGGCGCCGCCGCGCACCCTGCCGATCCCGGGCACCGGGCCCAGCGCCACCGACACCCCGCCCCGCACCGCCTTCCCCGACCCCTACGCCCAGCCGCGATGAACCATTTCGAGCTGCAGGGGGGCGAGCTCGCATGTGAAGGCGTTCCGCTGAGCCGCATCGCCGAGGCGGTGGGCACGCCGGTCTACGTCTATTCCACCGCGACTCTGGAGCGGCACTTCACGGTGCTGCGCGACGCCCTGACGGACCAGGGGCTCAAGGATCCGCTGATCGCCTTCGCGGTGAAGGCCAATTCCAACGTCGCCGTGCTGCGCACCCTGGCCGCGCTAGGCGCGGGCGCCGACGTGGTGTCCGAGGGCGAGGTGCGCCGCGCGCTGGCCGCCGGCGTGCCGCCCGAGCGGATCGTCTTCTCTGGCGTCGGCAAGACCGAGCCGGAGGTGGCCTTCGCCCTGGAAGCGGGCGTCGCCGAGATCAATGTGGAGTCCGAGCCGGAACTACACCTCGTCAACCGGGTGGCCCAGCAGATGGGGCGGCGCGCGGCGGTGGCCATCCGCGTCAACCCGGACGTCTCGGCCGGCGGCCACGCCAAGATCTCCACCGGCAAGGCCGACAACAAGTTCGGGGTCTCGTTCTCGGAGGCCGAGCGGCTCTACGCCACCGCCTCCAACCTTGCCGGCGTGCGGCCGGTGGGCGTGGCCTGCCACATTGGCAGCCAGATCACCGAGCTCGCGCCCATGGAGGCGGCCTTCAGCAAGATGCGGGGCCTGGTCGAGCGGCTGCGCGCCGAGGGCATGGGGCTGGAGCGGCTGGACCTGGGCGGCGGTCTGGGCGTGCCCTATTTCAACCAGCCCGCGCCGCCCTCGCCCGCGGACTACGCGGCCATGATCGGCCGGGTGACCAAGGGCCTCGACATCCAGCTGGCCTTCGAGCCCGGCCGGGTGATCGCCGCCAACGCCGGGGTGCTGGTCAGCGAGGTGATCCACGTCCACGAACGACCGGAGGGCAAGCGTTTCC
>Ga0136846_1224318_pt1 | contig 13837 bp, 16 predicted proteins | sample HopSoiMetagenom2_FD_96841 | JGI IMG/M metagenome (GOLD analysis project Ga0136846, IMG submission 96841) | Grasslands soil microbial communities from Hopland, California, USA - 2 Assembly 2016 (version 4) | ecosystem: Environmental > Terrestrial > Soil > Grasslands | place: USA: Hopland... | reverse complement strand
CGACCGAGCTCAACGCGGCGACCGACAATCCGCTCGTGCTCGTCGACGACGACATGCTCGTCTCCGCCGGCAACTTCCACGGCCAGCCGCTCGCCTTCGCGCTCGATGCGCTCGCGATGGCGGTATCGGAGCTCGCGAGCATCTCCGAGCGCCGCGTCGAGCGTCTCGTCAACCCGAACCTCAGCGACGGCCTGCCCGCGTTTCTCACCACCGACGGCGGTCTCAACTCGGGGTTCATGATCCCGCAGTACGTGGCCGCGTCGCTCGTCTCCGAGAACAAGTCGCTCTGCCACCCGGCGTCGGTCGACTCGATCCCGACGAGCGCGGGGCAGGAGGATCACGTCTCGATGGGCAACGCGTCGGCGCTCAAGGCATGGCAGGTGATCGCGAACTCGGAGCGCGCGCTCGCGATCGAGCTGCTCGCAGCGGCCCAGGCGGTCGAGTTTCTCGCCCCGCTCGAGCCCGGGCGCGGCGCCGTCGCGACGCACGAGTTCGTGCGCTCGCTCTCGCCGCGACTGCGCGACGACCGTCCGCTCGGCCCCGACATCGAGACCGTCGCCGATGCGGTCCGTGACGGCTCGCTGCTCGCCGCCGTCGAGGCTGAAGTGGGGGAGCTCGAGTGAGCCGCCCGCGCCGCCTGCGGTGGGGCGTGCCCGAGCAGCCGCCGCCGAAGCACCCGTACCGCGACACGCTGATCATGTACGGCGCCTTCGCCGTCCTGATCGTGCTCGTCGCGTGGGCGACCGGCGGCGGTGTGCGCCGCGCGGTCCTCATCGCGATCCTCTTCTACGTCGTCGCGTCGGCGTGGAGCATCTCGCGCTGGCGCAACCGCCTGCGCGAGGAGCGCGAGGACGAACGCACGCGCGAGGACCCGCTGTGACGGTTGCGCCGGCGCGCGACGAGACCGCGCTCGACGCGCTGGTCGAGTCCCTCTGCGGCGATCTCTCGTCGATCCGGGCGCCGCGTGGGACGCAGCTGAACGCGCGCTCGTGGTCCGCGGAGGCGCCGCTGCGCATGCTGCTCAACAATCTCGACGCCGAGGTGGCCGAGCGGCCGGAGGACCTCGTCGTCTACGGCGGCAGCGGTCGCGCCGCTCGCTCGCACGCAGCGCTGAAGGCGATCGTGCGCGCGCTCCTCGAGCTCGGCGACGACGAGTCGCTGCTCGTGCAGTCCGGCAAGCCCGTCGCGGTCTTCAGGACGACGCGCGCCGCGCCGCGCGTCTTGATCGCGAACTCGCTGCTCGTCCCGAAGTGGGCGACGTGGCAGGAGTTCCGCCGCCTCGAGGCGGAGGGCCTGACGATGTTCGGCCAGATGACAGCCGGCTCGTGGATCTACATCGGGACACAAGGGATCCTGCAGGGCACCTATCAGACGTTCGCCGCGGCGGCGCAGCAGCACTTCGGCACGTCGTCGCTCGCGGGGCGCACGATCTTGACGGCCGGCCTCGGCGGCATGGGCGGCGCGCAGCCGCTCGCGGCCACGCTCGCCGGCGCTGCGATCCTCTGCATCGAGGTGGATCCCGCGCGGATCGAGCGCAGGCTGCAGACGCGCTACCTCGACGAGGCAACGGAGTCGCTCGACGACGCGGTCGCGCGGGTGCGTGCCGCCGCGGCCGAGGGGCGCGCGCTCTCGGTCGGATTGCTCGGCAACGCGGCCGACGTCGTGCCCGAGCTCGCCCGCCGTGGCGAGCACTTCGACCTCGTCACCGACCAGACCTCGGCGCACGACCCGCTGACCGGCTACGTCCCGACCGGGCTGTCCGTCGCGGACGCGGCGACGTTGCGCACGTCCGATCCGGATGAGTACCTGCGTCGCGCCGGCGCGTCGATCGCCGCGCATGTCGAGGCGCTGCTCGAGTACGTCCGGCGGGGAAGCTACGTTTTCGATTATGGCAACAACCTGCGAGGTGAGGCCGAAGCAGCCGGCGTAAGCGAGGCCTTCTCATACCCGGGCTTCGTCCCGGCCTATATCCGGCCGCTCTTCTGTCGCGGGATCGGGCCGTTTCGCTGGGCAGCGCTGTCCGGGGACCCGGCCGACATCGAGGCGATCGACGAGGCGCTGCGCGAGCTGTTCCCGGGCGACGAGCTCCTGCAGCGCTGGCTCGAGCTCGCTCCGGGACGCGTCGCGTTCCAGGGCCTGCCGGCCCGCATCTGCTGGCTCGGCTACGGCGACCGAGCGAGGGCGGGCAACGCGATCAACGAGCTCGTTCGCAGCGGGCGCGTCCGGGCGCCGGTCGTGATCGGGCGCGATCACCTCGACGCGGGCTCCGTCGCCTCGCCCTACCGCGAGACGGAGGCGATGCGCGACGGTTCGGACGCGATCGCCGACTGGCCGATCCTGAACGCGCTCGTCAACGTCGCTGCGGGTGCGACGTGGGTGAGCGTCCATCACGGGGGCGGCGTCGGGATCGGCAACTCGATCCACGCGGGCATGGTCGTGCTCGCGGACGGCACGGACGAGGCTGCCGAGCGGCTCGAGCGCGTGCTGACGACCGACCCCGGCATGGGCGTCGTCCGCCACCTCGACGCCGGCTACCCCGAGGCGCAGGCCGCGGCGGCCGAGCACGGGCTCGACACGCCCATGCACGGCTGACGCGTGACGCGGCTGCTCGTCCGCGACCTGGCGCAGGTGGCCACGCCTCCGGCTGCCCATCCGCCGCTGCGCGGGCGCGCGCTGCGCGCCTCGACCGTGATCGAGAACGCCTACGTGCTCTGCCGCGACGGCGTGATCGAGGCGGTGGGGCCGATGCGTGAGCTCGACGCGCGGTCTGTCGGCGACGTCGCGGAGCTCGACGGACGCGGTACGAGCGCCGTCCCCGGCTTCGTCGACTGCCACACGCACCCGGCCTGGGGCGGCGACCGCGTCGAGGAGTTCTCCCTGCGCGCCGGCGGCGCGAGCTACGAGGAGCTGCACGCTGCGGGCGGCGGCATCCTCTCGACGGTCACCGCGACGCGCGCCCTCGGCGAGGACGGCCTCCGTGCGCGCGTCGACCGCCACGCCGCCTGGATGCTCACCCACGGCACGACGACGTGGGAGGGCAAGTCGGGCTACGGCCTCGACCGCGAGACCGAGCTCGCCTCGCTGCGCGCGATCCGCACCGCCGGCGGCTCGCCGACGTGGCTCGGAGCGCACGCGGTCCCGCCCGAGCACCCGGACGCGGACGCTTACCTCGAGTTCCTGCTCGCCGAGGTGCTCACGGACGCGGCGCAGCTGGCGGACGCCGCAGACGTGTTCCTCGAGCGGGGGGCCTTCGACGTCGCCCAGGCGCGCCGTTACCTCGAGGCGTGTCGCGCGAACGGCCTCGCACTGCGGCTGCACGGCGACCAGTTCACCGAGAGCGGGGCGGTCCCGCTCGCGGTCGAGCTCGGCGCGCGCTCCGTCGACCACCTGGAGGCGACGGGCGAGGCCGGGACACGCACGCTCGCGGCGAGCGACGTGGTCGGCGTCCTCCTGCCGGCGAGCGCGCTCTTCCTCGACCGGCCGATGCCGCCTGCCCGCGCGCTCGTGGATGCCGGGGCGGCGGTGGCGCTCGCGACCGACTTCAACCCCGGGAGCGCGTTCACGGAGAGCCTGCCGTTCGTCTGCTCGCTCGCGTGCACGCAACTCCACCTCTCCCCGGAGGAGGCGCTGTCGGCCGTGACGGTCAACGCCGCGCATGTCCTCGGCCTTGCGCACGACCGCGGGCGAATCGCGCCGGGGCTACGAGCCGACCTGGTGCTCGTCGCGGCGGAGGACTGGCGCCATCTCGCCTACCACCTCGCGGGTGACGTCGTCGCGCACGTCGTTCAGGCCGGGTCCGTGCGGCGCTAACCTGGCTGCAATGCCCACGCGCAAGCAGCGGCGCCGCCGCGCCAAGGACTTCCGGCACGACATGCGCGTCTTCGAGGTCGACGCGGAGGGCAACGAGGTCCCGCTCGCCGAGCTTCGCACGCCGGAGGAGAAGAAGCCGCGGTCGGACAAGCAGCAGCCGGCGAAGACGAAGAGCGGCCGTATCCTGCGCGAGCCGCCGGCGCCGTCGTGGCACCGAGCGCTCCGCCGCGGCGGGGCGATGGGCGGCCTGATGCTGGTGGCGTTCACCTTCATCCTGCGCAGCGGGCCGCTGCCGCAGCGCCTCGCGATCGGGCTCGTCTACGGGCTTGCGTTCATCCCGCTCACCTACTGGATCGACCGCACCGCCCACCGCACCTACCAGCGGCGGGTCGCGAAGGCGGCGGCCGCGGGCAAGCAGTCCCCGAAGAAGGCCTGAAGCTCCCTAGACCCGGTCGCCGCCGCGGTAGTGGCCCTCGCCGGGCCACGGCGCGAGAAGGAGCAGGACGCGTGCGCCCCCGTCGCTGCGGAGCGCGTGGCGCTCGTCGGGGTTGAATCGCACGAGCGTGCCGGGGCGTCCCTCGACTGTCTCCCCGCCCGCCTCGACCTGCACGCTGCCGTCGAGCACCGTCACCCACGCGTTCTCCTTCACCTGGTGGTCGCCGAGCGACTGCCCGGGTCGCAGGACGATCAGCACTGCGCGTGCTCCGTCGTCGGAGTGGAGCACGATCGGGTCGCGGGTCCCGTCGGGTGCATCCAGCTCGAGCAGGTCCCAGCGCTGCACGGAGAAAGGCGTTTCCGCCCCTGGCTACACTCAAACGCTCGATGCCGCCGGCCGTCGACAGCTTCGTGATGGGACCGTTCCAGAGCAACTGCTACGTCGTGCGCAGCGAGCGCGGCGCAGCGGAAGCCGCGGTGATCGACCCGGGCGACGACCCGACACCGCTGCGGCTCGAGCTCGCGCGCATGGGGACGCGGCCCGGCGGAATCCTCGTCACGCACACGGACGTCGACCACATCGGCGGCGTCGCTGCGCTGGCCGAAGGAACCGGCGCAGAGGTCTGGGCGCCGGCCGGCGAGGTCGAGGCGCTCCGCTCGGGGAGCACGCGCGGCGGCATGACAGTCGCGCCGCACGACCCCGCGCATACCGTGTCGGGCGGTGACGAGATCACCGTCGCCGGGATCACGTTCGAGGTCGTCGACGTCCCCGGACACTCGCACGGGCACGTCGCGTTCCACCATGACGGCGAGCTGTTCGCGGGCGACGTCCTGTTCGCGGGGTCGATCGGCCGTTACGACCTGCCGGGCGGCGACTGGGAAACGCTCCTCGACTCCGTGCGCTCGCTGGTCGACCGGTTCCCTGCCGACACCGTCGTGCACCCGGGCCACGGGCCTGCAACCACGCTCGGGCGCGAGCTCGCGACGAACCCGTTCTTGCGCGACCTCCGCGCCGAGCGCGCGGAATGAGCGCGACGAGGTTCCAGGCGCCGCGCGGCACGCACGACGTCCTGCCGCGCGACGCGAACTGGTGGGGCCTCGTCCGCATGCTCGAGGAGGTGACGGCGCTCTACGGCTGGGGGCGCATCCAGACGCCCGGCTTCGAAGACACCGCGCTCTACGAGCGCACATCCGGCGCGGCGTCCGACGTCGTGCACAAGGAGATGTACACGTTCAGGGACCGCAGCGATCGCTCGCTCACGCTCCGTCCCGAGGGCACTGCGCCGATCTGCCGGGCCTACATCGAACACGGCATGCATCGCGAGCCGCAGCCGGTGAAGGCGTACACGATCGCGCCGATGTACCGGTACGGCGCACCTGGCAAGGGCCGCCACCGCGAGCACTGGCAGCTGTCGGTCGAGGCGCTCGGCTCGTCCGACCCCGCGATCGACGCGGAGATCATCCAGCTCTACCACGAGATCCTGCGCCGCCTGCAGGTCACGAAGTGGGAGCTGCACCTCAACTCGATCGGCGATGCGAACTGCAGGCCGCAGTACGTCGAGCGTCTCAACGACTGGCTCGACGCGCACGCCGACATCCTCGACGAGGACGCGCGCCACAAGCGCGCGACGAGCCCGCTGCAGGTGTTCGACGTGAAGAACCCGGCGCTGCTCGAGGCGCTGCAGGACGCGCCGAAGATCGGCGAGTCACTCTGCGACGCGTGCCGCGAGCACTTCGAGCAGGTGCGCCACCGGCTGGACCTGCTCGGCGTGCCGTATGTCGTCGACCCGACGCTCGTTCGCGGGCTCGACTACTACACGCGCACGACCTTCGAGTTCATCGCGCCGTTCGAGAACGTCAACTCGACGATCTGCGGCGGCGGCCGCTACGACGGGCTGGTCGAGGCGATCGGCGGGCCGCCGACGCCGGGGATCGGGTTCGGCGCCGGCCTGGAGCGGCTGCTGCTCGCGCTCGAGCTCGAGAACCGCTCATTCGAGCCGCCGGCGCTCGACGTGTTCTTCGTCGTCGAGGACTCCGCGCAGCGCGACCGCGTGCTGCAGGTGCTCGCAGAGCTCCGCCGGGCGGGCGTCTCCGCGGACACCGACTACGCCGGCCGCTCGCTCAAGGGGCAGATGACGCAGGCGGGTCGCTCGGGCGCGCGTGTGATCGTGGTCGTGCGCGGCGACGGCGCCGCGGTCCGTCGCAAGGGAGCGGAGGACGAAGTGGTGCCGCTCGACGAGGTGGTCGGTACCCTCTCCAAATGAGCTGGCGGGATCTGCGCTGCGGTGAGCTGAACAAGGACCACATCGGTCGCCGGACGACCGTCGCCGGGTGGGTGGACACGCGCCGCGACCACGGGGGACTCGTCTTCGTCGACCTGCGCGACCACACCGGCAAGCTGCAGCTCGTCATCAACCCGGAGCGCGCGCCCGACGCGCAGACCGCCGCGCACGAGATCCGCAACGAGTTCGTCGTCCAGGCCGAGGGCGAGGTCGTCGCACGCGCGCCCGAGGCCGTGAACCCGAACCTGCCGACCGGCGAAGTGGAAGTGCAGGTCGACACGCTGCGCATCCTCTCGCGCTCGACGCCGCTGCCGTTCCAGCTCGACGAGGAGCACGTCGACGAGACGCTGCGCCTCCGCTACCGCTGGCTGGACATGCGCCGCGAGCGCATGCAGCACAACTTCCGGCTCTCGCACACCGTGATCGCCGCGATCCGCCGCGCGATGGACGACCGGAGCTTCATCGACGTGTGGACGCCGAGCATGACCCGGGGCACGCCCGAGGGTGCCCGCGACTTCCTCGTCCCGGTGCGCCTCCAGCCCGGCAAGTTCTTCGCGCTCGCGCAGTCGCCGCAGCTCTTCAAGCAGCTCTGCATGGTCGGCGGGATCGACCGCTACTACCAGATCGCAACGTGCTGGCGTGACGAGGATCTCCGCGCCGACCGGCAGTTCGAGTTCCGCCAGCTGGACCTGGAGATGGCGTTCGTGGAGCGCGAGGACGTGCTCGACGTGATGGAGAACGCGGTCGTCGCGTCGTTCGAGTCGGTCGGCCGCGAGCCGCCGGCGCGCCCCTTCCCGCGCCTGGGATACGACGAGGCGATGGCGCAGTACGGATCGGACAAGCCGGACCTGCGCTTCGGGATGGAGATCCAGGACGCCACCGCCGTGACGCGCGACTCCGAGTTCGGCGTCTTCAAGAACGCGCCCTGCGTGCGCTACATCGTCGCGCCGCGGGTGTTCTCGCGCGCCGAGGTGGGCCGGCTCGAGGAGCTCGCGAAAGAGTGGGGCGCGAAGGGCCTCGCATATGTCTACGTCGACGAGAACGGCGAGCGCCGCTCGCAGATCGCGAAGTTCCTCTCCGAGCGCGAGCTCGCCGCGTTCGACGCGCCGCCGGGTTCGACGATCCTGTTCGGCGCCGGCGAGGAGACGATGGTCTCGCGCGTGCTCGGGTTGCTGCGCCTGCACATTGCGCGCGAGCTCGACCTGATCGACGCGTCGCTCGACGTCTTCCACTGGATCATCGACTTCCCGCTCTTCGAGCAGGACGAGGAGAGCGGGCAGTGGACGTTCCTGCACCATCCGTTCACCGCGCCGGTGCAGGGCGAGGAGCGGTGGGACGAGTCGAACCCGGCCGGCGTACGCGGCCAGCACTACGACCTCGTGTGGAACGGCTGGGAGCTCGGCTCGGGCTCGATCCGGATCCACGACGTCGAGGTGCAGGAGCGCGTCTTCCGCACGATGGGCCTGAGTGACGAGGAGGCGGACTCGAAGTTCGCGTTCCTGCTCGAGGCGCTCGCGATGGGCGCTCCGCCGCACGGCGGGTTCGCGATGGGCATCGAGCGGTTCCTCGCGCTGATGGCGGGCGAGCCCGACATTCGCCAGGTGATCGCATTCCCGAAAGTGTCGAGCGGGTCCGATCCGCTGACAGGGGGCCCGACGCCGATGCCGAACAACGTGCTCCGTGAGCTCGGAATCGGAGCCCTGGAGCCCGAGTCCTCGAGCTCGCGCTGAGTCCCGCCGAAGGAAAAAGGCATACTTGGCATTGTCGGCCCGGCCGGGCCGCTCGATGCTGTCGTAACCCATGACAACGCCACAGCCCCAGCCGTCGCTCACGTCGCTTCCGCGGCTCGAGGACCTGCCGCAGACCGGCGAGGGCGCGTACGAGGCCGAAGGCGTTCGCGAGGCGTTCGAGGGCGGCCGCCCGGTCGCCGTCACGCCGGAGCCCGAGCCGGACGAGGCCGAACCGGACGCCGACCAGCCGCCGGTTTCGGACGAGGAACCGCCCGTCAGCCCGGAGCCGCCGACCTCGCCCGAGCAGGGCGAGGACGCCTCCTAGTCGAACAGGGGACGCATGCCCGACAGTCGTGGCTCGCGGTTCGCGCTCGAGGTGCTCTTCCTCATCGCGCTCGCCGTCGCGCTCGGTCTCGCCGACCTTCGGCCGGCCGAGATCGGCGGGATCATGCTCGCGGGCTGGGTGATCGTCGCCGCGCTCGAGTGGGCGGCGTGGCGCGAGCGGCCGCACTACGGAAGTGGCCTGCCACCGCGCTACTACGTTCCGCAGGTCAGCCTGCCGCCGGCGCAGCCGCTCGAGCAGGTCTCGAACGGCTACCCGAACGCGCGCGACGAGGCGCCGACGTGGATCGCCTCCGCGGCGTTGCGCGAGGAGATGCTCGGCGAATGGCCCCTCGCATTGCAGCCGGCCCGGCAGGACGAGCCGGAGCGGGAGCCGGAGATCGCGGTCGAGCCCGAGCCGGTGGTCGCGCTGCAGCCGGGCCGGCAGGACGAGCCGGAGCGGGAGCCGGAGCCGGTGGCCGAGCCAGATCCGTGGACGCGCGCGGAGGAGCTGCCCGCCGCGCCGCTCGACGAGCTCGAGCCGCAGCCGGAGAGGCAGGACGCCGAGCCCGAACCGGTGTCGCTGCCCGTCCCGGTCCCGGTCCCGGTCGCGGTCGAGCCCGAACCCGAACCCGAACCCGAACCCGAACCCGAACCGGTGTCGCTCCCCGCGATCCCCATCGAGCCCTACGCTGACCCGGCGCCCGTCGAGGCCGAGTCCGAGCCCGACGAGACGGCCGAGACCGAGCCGCCGGCGCCCGTCATCCTCGTTGCGCACGGCGGGACCGGCGTCGCGCGCTACAGCCTCGACCCGTTCGCCGAGCTGCCGCGCCGCCGGCGCTTCGGCCGCGGCGGCGATGCCGAGCCTCCGGTCCTCGAGGTCGCGGCCCGGCCCAGGGGGGTTCGGGCGTTGCCCGGCCGGGCGACCCGTCAGGATTAACACGTGAAGCTTCTCCGCCGCCCCGGTTTCCGCCTCCTGGTGGAGGCGGTCGCGATCGTGCTCGCAGCCGTGATCGCGGGCCTGCGGCTCGGCGCGGCGGGGATCATCGCGGCCGTCGCCGTGGTCTGGGTGACCGTCGCGCGGATCGAGTACTCGCTCGCGCGGCCGCGTGAGCGCCGCCGCCGTCCGGCGCCCGTCGCGCTGCCGTTCGTCCCGGCGACCGAGCCGGCGTCGGAGACCGTGCGGGTGCTGCCGCGACCACCGTTCGAGGTCTCGCCCGAGCGGGAGCCCGAGCCCGAGCCCGAACCGGAGCCCGAGCCCGTCGCGGCCGAGCCGCGGCAGTGGAAGTTCTGGGATCTCGAGCGGGCCGTCCGTGAGGGCGGCGAGGCGACCGAGGAGCAGGAGTTCCTGCTCCTCTACCTGCGCGACTACGCCGACCCGGCAGGCCTCCTGCCGTTCGACTTCGACGACCTCGTGCGGGAGTCGTTCGGCGACGCGCTCGAGGCGGTCGTCGGATGAGGCTCGCGCAGCGCGAGGTCGCGCTCGCCGGGCTCGCGCTGCTCGCGGGCGTCGCGGCGCTGGCCGTGACCGCGCAGACGCGCGACCACGTCGAAACGACGCCGCAGCAGGAGGGCTCGTACGTCACCCTCGCCGGATCGAGCGGCCCGGCGTCGTTCGGACGCGCGACCGCGTGCGGCGGTGTGATCCGCGCCGACACGGTCGGCGTCTCGCATCCGACGCTTCCCTGCGGTGCCCGCGTCTTCATCACCTACGACGGCGAGACCGTGCTGACGCAGGTGGTCGACCGCGGCCCGTACGTGCCGGGACGGCAGTTCGACCTCACCGACGCGCTCGCACGGCGGCTCGGGTTGCGCAACGTGCAGGAGATCCATTGGGGGTATGCGCGATCGGCGTGAGGGCGGCTACAGTGCGAGCGAGTGCTCGAGCCCGTTCGTGCGCTGCGTATCCATGTAGAACCAACACCCATGTGAAAGGGAGCCCGCGTCGGGAATAGGCAGCTGCCGACGTCCCGCACGGCACCCACCTGGCTTGTCCAGGTTCACACGGACGCAGCACAGTCGGCGGGCTTTGAGTGCGGTGGGGGGAGCCTCGAGCTCCCCCCACGCTTTTCCCTGAGTACCCTGGCCGCATGGTCGAGCTGATCGGCGACTCGGCGCGCGGGGAGGAGTACGCGCTCGTCCGCCTGCGCGTGCACGACGGCCGCATCGTCGACGCCGACGCGGCCGGCGTCGCCGAGGACCTTCGCGGGCTGACGCTGCTCGAGGCGGCGGCTGTCGGAGGCGAGGTGCTGCCCGTGGACGCGCTGGCGAATGCGCTCGCTCCCGCGGTGCGCGCTGCGTTCGACGAGCGCCGCGTCGCGGTCGCGATGAGCGGCGGGGTCGACAGCGCCGTCACGCTGCTCAGGTCGGGCGACCATGCGGTGGGCGTGACGCTCCGTCTCTGGCTCGACCCGAACGGCCCCGACGCGGACCGCGCGTGCTGCTCGCCGAGCGCGGTGATCGCCGCGCGCGCGACGTGTCACGGGCTCGGGCTGCCGCACGTGACGCTCGACCTGCGCGAGGCGTTCCGCCGCGCGGTCGTCACGCCGTTCGTGCGCGGCTACGCGCGCGGCGAGACGCCGAACCCGTGCATCCGCTGCAACGGCGGCTTCCGCTTCGCCGAGCTGCTGTCGTTCGCGCGTCGCGTCGGCGCACCGCGGCTCGCCACCGGTCACTACGCGCGCATCGTGGAGCACGACGGCCGCCTGTTGCTCGCACGCGCGGTCGACGAGTCGAAGGACCAGAGCTACATGCTCGCGCGGCTCGACCCGCGTCACCTCGACCGGATCTGGTTCCCGCTCGGCGACCAGTCGAAGACGGAGACACGCGCGCAGGCGGCGGCCGCCGGGCTCGCAGCCGCGAACCGAGCGGACAGCCAGGAGGCGTGCTTCCTCGCCGGCGACGACTATCGCGCGTTCCTCTCGCGCCACGGGCTGCCCGCCGAGCGCGGTGCGCTCGTCGACGCGTCGGGCGCGACCGTCGGCACGCACGACGGCTTCTGGCGGTTCACCCCGGGACAGCGACGCGGGCTCGGCGTCTCGGCGGCGGAGCCGCTGTACGCCCTCGGCACCGATCCGGGCACGAATACCGTCGTCGTCGGCCCGCGCGCGGCGCTCGCCCGGACCCGTGTCTCGGCGCGCGGGCGGCTGTACGCGCCCGCCGCCCACGTGACCGCCAAGCTGCGCTACCGGTCACCCGCCGTCGGTGCGCGCGTAGAGAAGACCGCCCGTGGTTTCCGCCTGCACCTCGACGAGCCGGCGTACGGCGTCGCGCGTGGCCAGGCGGCTGTTCTCTACGACGGCGACGTCGTCGTTGGGTCCGGCCTCATCTCGTCCGCCGGCTCTGACTAGGCTTGTTGCGTGGTCGCCTTCTCCTTCGGAGATCTCGCTTACCTGGCTCTCGCGATCTTCCTGATCGCGACGGGCATCGGCATCGGCTGGGCGTTCTTGCGGTTGGCCGTAACTTTCGACCGACTTTCTTCGTTGATCCGTGGGGCAGAACATGAAGTGCTCCCGGTGATCAACAAGGTCGGGGGATCGGTGGATCGGGTCAACGCACAGCTCGACAAGCTCGATACGGCATCGGACAGCGCCGTCGACGCGGTGGTTGCCGTCGACGAGGCGGTCCGCAGCGTCAGCTACGCCGTGAAGACACCGGTGAAGAAGCTCGCCGGGCTGTCTGCGGGCGTGTCGTACGGGTGGGCGTCTTTGCGCACGCGCCGCAACTGGCGCGACGCGGTCGCGGAGGCGAAGGAAGCCGCCGCGCGCCGCGAGCAGGATCTCGAGCAGGAGTTGAAGGCGCACGGTGGCTGACGAGATCACGCTGACGATCCCACGCGAGCCGGACTTCCACCGCGTCGCGCATCTCGTCCTCGGAGGGCTGGCAGTGCGCCTCAACCTCACCGTGGAGAACCTCGAGGACCTCGAGCTCGCGCTCGACTCGATCCTCGGTCGCAGTGCGGACGCCGGCGAGATCACGGTGCGCATGGCGCTGCGCGACGGTGCGCTCGAGACGCGCGTCGGCCCGCTCGGCTCGAAGTTGCTGGACGAGATCGAGCGCGAGCGCGGCAACGACCTGAGCCTGCGCCGCGTGCTCGAGTCGACCGTCGACGACGTGCACGTCGACGGCGACTGGGTGAGCCTGACGAAGAAGGTCGCGATCGGAGGTGACGGCGCCGGTGGGTGAGAGCGACAAGCTTCTGCTGCGCCGCTACCACGAGGAGGGCGATCTCGCCGCGCGCGAGCAGCTGATCGAGCAGTACATGTCGCTCGTGCGCTCGCTCGCTCGCCGCTACAGCTATCGCGGCGAGCAGCTCGACGATCTGGTGCAGATCGGGTCGATCGGGTTGATCAAGGCGATCGACCGCTTCGACCTCAGCCGCGGCGTCGAGCTCACGACGTACGCGACGCCGAACATCATCGGCGAGATCAAGCGCCACTTCCGCGACCGCGGCTGGGCCGTGCGCGTCCCGCGGGGACTGCAGGAGCTGAACGTGCAGCTCTCCAAGCTCGTCGAGGGGCTGACCGTGCAGCTCGGGCGCTCGCCGACGATCCCGGAGCTCGCGAAGGCGGCGGGTGTCGAGGAGGAAGAGGTGCTCGAGGCGCTCGAGTCGGGGCGCGCGTACTCGTCGCTGTCGCTCTCGCAGGGAAGCGGTAGCGAGGACGGCGAGGATCTCGATCCGCTCGAGTCGCTCGGCGAGGTCGAGCACCAGTACGAGGTCTCGGAGGACCGCGCCGTGCTCGCGCCGGGCTTCAAGGTCCTCGACGAGCGCGAGCGGCGCATCCTGCATCTGCGCTTCTTCGAGGGGCTGACGCAGTCGCAGATCGCACAGCAGGTCGGCATCTCGCAGATGCACGTCTCGCGGCTGATCCGGCGCGCACTCGAGAAGATCCGCGACGAGATCGCCGAACGCGTCGGGGTGTCCCAGATGCACGTCTCGCGGCTGATCCGGCGCGCGCTGGAACGCCTGCGCACCGTCGCCGAGCACTCGGGTTAGCCCGAGAGCCAGGCCAGCAGAGCGCTGCGCGAGAAGCGCCACTGATCGCCGATGCGGCGGCCGGGCAGCTCGCCCTTCGCGGCCAGCGTCTCGACGAGAGCGGGCTCGACCTGCAGCAGCTCGGCCGCCCCCGCGGGGTAGAGCACCTCGGGCGCGGGCAGCGGGCGGAACTCCGCGCGCCCGACCACCGGGGCGGGCGCGCCGATCTCGACGGTGACCCGCCGTGGGCCGGCTGCCGGGACGGGGAGGGCTTCACGCAGCTT
>Ga0136846_1220238_pt1 | contig 13837 bp, 10 predicted proteins | sample HopSoiMetagenom2_FD_96841 | JGI IMG/M metagenome (GOLD analysis project Ga0136846, IMG submission 96841) | Grasslands soil microbial communities from Hopland, California, USA - 2 Assembly 2016 (version 4) | ecosystem: Environmental > Terrestrial > Soil > Grasslands | place: USA: Hopland... | reverse complement strand
GCCGGAGAAAACATCATGGCAGACGCGCCAAGGCCGCGGCCTGCGCCCGAGAACGAAATCGCGCCGGCCGAGACGCCGACGCTTGCGAGCCTGATGACGCTGCTCGTCGGGGTCGCGGCGGTCGCGGCGCTCTATTTCGGGCGCGACGTATTCCTGCCGATCGTGCTCGCGGTGCTGCTCGCTTTCGTGCTGGCGCCGTTCGTCGACCTCATGCGCCGGCTCGGGCTCGGACGGGTGTTCTCGGTCATCGTCGCGGTGCTCGTCGCGCTCGGGGTGATCGGCACGCTCGGCACGGTCATGGGGCTGCAGGTGGCCGAGCTCGCGAGCGACCTGCCGCGCTACGAGCAGACGATCCGCGACAAGGTCGGCGGGCTGAGGGAAGGCGTCCTCGGCCGCCTGTCGACCCGGATGCGGCACCTCGGACGCGAGATCGAGCGTGCGACGAAGGACGAGCAGGCCCCGGCCCCGACGCAGACGCCGGCGCAGGCCGCGCCCGAGCCGCAGAAGCCGCTGCCGGTCGAGGTCCGCCAGCCCGATCTCACGCCACTCGAGCTCGCGCAGCGCTTCGTCGCGCCGGTCCTGCACCCGCTGGCGATGCTCGGCATCACCTTCGTGGTGCTGATCTTCATCCTGCTCCAGCGCGAGGATCTGCGCGACCGCATGATCCGGCTGTTCGGGTCGAGCGACCTGCACCGCACCACCGCCGCCATGGACGACGCGGCGCGCCGGCTCTCGCGCTTCTACCTCACCCAGCTCGCGCTCAATGCCGCCTTCGGGGTCTGGACCTCGGCCGGGCTCTGGATCATCGGCGTGCCGAGCCCGGTGCTGTGGGGCATCCTCACCGCGCTTCTGCGCTTCGTGCCCTATGTCGGCTCCTTCATCGCGGCGCTGCTGCCGATCGGGCTTGCGGCCGCCGTCGATCCCGGCTGGTCGATGATGCTGTGGACGGCGGCGCTGTTCATCGTCTCCGAGCCGTTCATGGGCCACGTCGTCGAGCCGTTCGTCTACGGCAAGAGCACCGGCCTGTCGCCGTTCTCGGTCGTCGTCTCGGCGATCTTCTGGACCTGGCTCTGGGGTCCGATCGGGCTCCTGATCGCGACGCCGCTGACGCTCTGCCTCGTCGTGCTCTGGCGCCATGTCGAGCGCCTCGAGTTCTTCGACGTGCTGCTCGGCGACCGGCCGGCGCTGAGCCCGGCCGAGAACTTCTACCAGCGCATGCTTGCCGGCGATCCGGACGAGGCGCTCGAGCACGCCGAGCAGCTGCTGAAGGAGCGCTCGCTGTCGTCCTACTACGACGAGGTCGCGTTGAAAGGCCTGCAGCTCGCCGCGAACGACGCCGCCCGCGACGTCCTCACCCCGGCCCAGATCGAGCGCATCAAGGAGGCGATCAAGGGCCTCGTGCACGATCTCGGCTCGGTTCCGGACGCCGAGCCGCCGAAGGAAGAGGAGAAGGCGGAGCCGGTCGCGGCGCCGATCGCCGAGAAGGCGCTGGCGAAGGAGCCGCCGGTCGAGGAGCCGGCGCCGGCCGCAGAGGAGCTGCCCGAGAGCTGGCGCGGCGAGGCGCCGATCATGTGCATCGCCGGCCGCGGCGCGCTCGACGAGGCGGCGGCGACGATGCTGGCGCAGCTCCTGCGCAAGCACGGCCTCGGCGCCCGCGTCGTGCCGCACGAGGCGGTGTCGCGCTCGAACATCATCGGGCTCGATACCAAGGGCGTCGCGATGGTGTGCGTGTCCTACCTCGAGATCAAGGGCAACCCGGCGCACCTGCGCTATCTCCTGCGGCGCCTGCGCCAGAAGGTCGGCGACGCCCCGATCCTCGTCGGCCTGTGGCCGGCCGAGGAGCCGGTGATGACGGATGAATCGCTGCGCGCGGCGATCGGCGCCGACTATTACGTCGCCTCGCTCCGCGAGGCCCTGAAGGCGTGCCTCGAGGCGGCGCGCGCCGCGGCCCAGAAGGCGGCCGAGGCCAAGGACGCAGAGCGGCCGACGAAAGTCGCGGCCGAATAGCCGGGCGGCGCGGCGCGCGTGGGCGCCGGCGAAAACCGGGGCTTTCCAGGGCCATATAACGGGTTTTTTAGGAACATCCCGTCTTGATGGCCGATCAGGAAGGGGCTCCGGGTGCCGTTCGCACGTCTGCTCGAAGATTTCGCCGAGATCGCGTCCGATTGGTTCTGGGAGATGGACGCGGATCTGCGCTTCTCCTATTTCTCGAGCCGTCTTGCCGCGGTCGCCGGCGTCGAGCCCGACCGCGAGGTCGGCAAGAGCCGGCTCGACATCGCCGCGAACGCCGCCGACCGGGCGTTCTGGCAGGCCCATATCGACGATCTCCTGGCGCGCCGGCCGTTCCGGGACCTCGTCTATCCCTACAGTCATCGCGACGGCAGCGTGCGCTGGTTCAAGATCAGCGGCCAGCCGCGCTTTGCCGCCGACGGCGCCTTCCTCGGCTACCGCGGCGTCGGCTGCGACATCACCGCCGAGCGCGAGACGCAGGAGCGTCTCGCCGCGACCCACGCGGCGCTGCAGAAGATCAACCGCGAGCTGGCGCGGCACAATCTGCGCTTCGACACCGCCCTCAACAACATGACCCACGGCCTGTGCATGTTCGACGGCGAGCGCCGGCTCATCGTCTGCAACACGCGCTACGCCGAGATGTACGGGCTCACCCCCGATCTTACCCAGCCCGGCACGAGCTACGACGACCTCCTCGCCCATCGGCTGGCGACCGGCATCTACCCGAAGAGCGGGGCCGAGCAATACGCCGCCGACATGATCTCGACGGTCGAGGACCGCACGCCGAAGACGCGGCTCCTCGAGCTTGTCGACGGCCGCACCTTCTCGGTCTCCTTCCAGCCGATGCCGGACGGCGGCTGGGTCGCGACGCACGAGGACGTCACCGAGCGCAAGGCGGCCGAGCGCGCGCTCGCCGAGCAGAACCGCCGCTTCGACGCCGCCCTCAACACCATGGCCCAGGGGCTCGGCATGTTCGACGCCGAGGGCCGGATCATCGTCTGCAACCGTCGCTACGCCGAGCTCTACAAGCTGCCGCCGGAGCTGACCCTGCCCGGCACCTCGATCCTGACCGTGCTCGAGCACCGGCTCGCGGTCGGCACCGGGCCGAGAGAGCTCGAGCCCTACCGCGACCAGCAGCTGACGAGCGCCTTCCAGGGCCGCGCGAGCCACTATCGGCTCGAGCTCCAGGACGGCCGCACGATGCAGATCAGCCACGAGCCGATGGTCGACGGCGGCTGGGTGGCGACGATCGAGGACGTCATCGAGACGATCCGCGCTGAGGCCCGCATCGAGCACATGGCGCGCCACGACGCGCTCACCGGGCTCGCGAACCGCGTGCTCTTCCGCGAGGAGATGGAGAAGGCGCTCGTCCGGGTGGCGCGCGGCGAGACGGTTGCCGTGCTCTGCCTCGACCTCGACCACTTCAAGAGCGTCAACGACACGCTCGGGCATCCCGTCGGCGACGGCCTCCTCAAGGCGGTGACCGAGCGCCTCCTCGCCTGCGTGCGCGACACCGACACCGTCGCCCGCCTCGGCGGCGACGAGTTCGCGATCCTGCAGGCCGGCCTCGACAAGCCGGAATCCGCCGCGATCCTGGCGCAGCGCCTGATCGACGACGTCTGCGAGCCCTACGACATCGACGGCCACGAGGTGGTGGTCGGGGCGAGCGTCGGCATCGCCATCGCGCCGAGCGACGGCGACCATCCCGACCAGCTGCTCAAGAACGCCGACATGGCGCTCTATCGCGCGAAATCGGACGGGCGCCGGCTCTACCGCGTCTTCGAGCGCGAGATGGATGCGCGGCTGCAGGCCCGCCGCGCGCTCGAGCTCGATCTGCGCAAGGCGCTCGCCGACGGCCAGTTCGAGCTGTTCTATCAGCCGCTCATCGACCTGCGGACCGAGACCATCAGCGGCTGCGAGGCGCTCTTGCGCTGGAACCATCCGGGGCGGGGCCTCGTGTCGCCGGCCGAGTTCATCCCGCTCGCCGAGGAGATCGGGCTCATCGTGCCGCTCGGCGAATGGGTGCTGCGCGAAGCCTGCCTCGAGGCGGCGAAATGGCCGCGGCGCATGAAAGTCGCGGTCAACCTGTCGCCGGCGCAGTTCAAGCGCCGCAACCTCGCCCCGGCGGTGGTGCGCGCGCTTGCCGCCTCGGCGCTCTCCGCGAACCGGCTCGAGCTCGAGATCACCGAGTCGGTCCTCCTCCTCGAGGACGACGCGACGGTGAAGACGCTGCATCTCTTGCGCGGGCTCGGGGTGCGCATCTCGATGGACGATTTCGGCACCGGCTATTCGAGCCTCAGCTACCTGCGCAGCTTCCCGTTCGACAAGATCAAGATCGACCGCTCCTTCGTGCGCGACCTCGCCGAGAAGGAGGACTGCGCCGCGATCGTGCGCGCCGTCGCCGGCCTCGGCGCGAGCCTCGGCATCACGACGACCGCCGAGGGCGTTGAGACGGTCGAGCAGCTCGCGCTGGTGCGCGCCCAAGGCTGCACCGAAGCCCAGGGCTACCTCTTCTCCCGCCCGCGCCGGGCCTGCGACCTGCCGGCCGTCTTCGCCGAGCAGGGGGCGCGTGGGGCGGCGCGGAGCGCGGCCTGACCGTTTTCCGGGAGCGGCGCTACTCGGCGTCGGGCTGCTTCTCCGGCACCGCGTCCGCGAAGGCGGGGAGCGTCGCGCATTGCGCCTCGATCGCGAGCAGCGTGGGGCAGGCGGAGAGGTCGCTGTCGACGCGCCGGGCGTTCGCAAGCTGCGGGATGAGGCAGACGTCGGCAAGGCTCGGCTCGGCGCCGAAGCAATAGGGGCCGCGCCGGCCTTCTTTCGTCACCAGCGCCTCGCAGGCGGCAAGGCCGCTCTCGACCCAATGCCGGTACCAGGCGTCGATCGTCGCCTGGTCGTGCCCGAGCGGCGCCTTGAGGTATTTCAGGACCCGCAGGTTGTTGAGCGGGTGGATGTCGGCCGCGATCGCGAGCGCGAAAGCGCGGATGTCGGCGCGATCGGCGGCGTCGCCGGGCAAGAGCGCCGGGTCGGGGTGCATCTCGTCGAGCCATTCGATGATCGCGAGCGACTGCGTCAGCACCCGCCAGCCGATGTCGAGCGCCGGCACGAGCCCCTGCGGGTTCAGCCGCAGGTAATCCTCGGCGCGCTGGTCGCCCCGGCGCAGATGGATCGGCACGTACTCCGGCGCGACGCCCTTGAGGTTGAACGCGATGCGGCAGCGATAGGCGGCCGAGGAGCGGAAGTAGCCGTAGAACTTCACGTGCCTCAAGCCCGCTCGCGCTCTTCGTAGAAGCCGAGCTTCTGCTGCAAAGGCGCGTCATGGATGCGGATCAGGAAGGCCTCGCCGTCGGCGACGTGCTCGACCGTCGCGAACACCGGCGCCGAGAAGGTGTCGCCGCGCGTCCACGCGAAGCTCTCGCCGTTGATCGTCGAGCGCCCGGCGCCCTCGACGACGTGGAACACGGCGCTCGACGAGCGCAGCGCCGGCCGCGCCGTCTCCTTCGGGCGCAGCATCATCGCCGTGAAACCCATGGTCGGCAGGCAAGAGTCGCCGGTCTCGGGGTTGACGTAGTCGAGCTCGATCGGCTCGCCGCGGGCGGCGTGCTCGCCTTGCGCCCGCAGCGCCTTCTCGGTGTGCCGCCACGGGAAGCGCAGGAGCGGGTAGCGCCGGCGCTCGCCGCCGTTGCCGCGGGCCGGCACGAGGCCGGGCTGGCTGTACTCGACCTGCGACGCGTCCGGCCGATTGCGCGGCGCCTGCAGCTCGCCTTCTTCGGCGTAGGAGCCTTCGAGGAAGACGAACAGCGGCAGGTCGAGCGCGTCGAGCCAGATCACCGGCTCGGTGCCGTCATGGCCATGGTCGTGCCACATGCCGCCCGGCGTCAGGATGAGGTCGCCGCGCTCCATGGCGCATTTCTCGCCATCGACGATGGTGAAGGCGCCTTCGCCCTCGACGACGATGCGCGCCGCGCTCGGCGTGTGCTTGTGCGCCGGCGCCTTCTCGCCGGGGAGGAGCAGCTGGAGGCCGACATAGATCGACGACGTGACCTGCATCGCGCCCTTGCCGCGGCCGGGATCGTTCAGCACCAGCACGCGGCGCTCGGCCTTCTCGACCGGCGTCAGCTCGCCGGCCTTGAGCAGCAGCGGCCGGATGCGCTCGAAGCTCCACAGCGCCGGCTTCGTGACCGGGTTCGGCCGGTCATGCGGCAGGACGTTGCGCATCATCGGCCAGAGCGGCGAAACGCGCTCGCCTTCCATCGACTGCCGGTAATCGGCGGGAAGCTCCTCGAGGGTGCCGAGCTGGGCGGTCATGAGGCGTCTCCTGGGGATTTCCCGATCCCTGTGGCCCGGCTCGCGCGCCGCGGCTTCCGGCGACGATTTGGCGGGCCGGGCGTTGTGCCTCCGGAGTATGCAAAGCACCCCCATGCTGTCAATTTGAGCCCAACCCTCCGGTCGACAGAATCGAGCTTCCGCATGAACGCGCCGTTTCGCTTCAATGCTGCCGCCGCCCTTGCCGCGCTCGCCCTGGTGCTTGCCGCTCCGGCGCTCGCCCAGAAGCTTTCCGACCGCCCGATCTTCATCGTCGTGCCGTTCACGCCCGGCACCGGCATCGACGTGTTGGCGCGCATCGTCGGCGAGGAGCTGCGCCAGCGCTGGAACCAGCCCGTCGTGGTCGAGAACAAGCCCGGCGCCAGCGGCAACATCGGCACGCAGGGCGCGGCCCGCGCCGAGCCCGACGGCCACACCATCATGATGACGGTCAACACCTTCGTGATGAACGCCAGCCTCTACAAGAGCCTGCCTTATGACCCGGTGCGGAGCTTTACGCCGATCGTCGAGGTCGCGACCGGGGCGCTGGCGCTCGCGGTGCACCCCTCCGTCGCGGCGAAAACGGTCAAGGAGCTGATCGCCGCCGCGAAGGCGAAGCCAGGCGAGATCACCTACGCCTCGCCCGGGCGCGGCACGCCGCAGCATCTCGCCATGGAGCTGTTCAAGCTGACGGCGCAGGTCGATCTCAAGCACGTGCCCTATACGGGCTCGGCCGGCGCCGTGAAGGACCTCGTCGGCGGCCATGTCAAGGCGATGTTCATCCCCGTTCACACCGTGCTGCCGCTCGCCCAGGATGGGCAGCTGCGGGTGCTGGCGATCGGCAGCGAGGCGCGCTCCGGGCTTGCGCCCGCCGTGCCGACGCTCGCCGAGGAGGGCATGACCGGCTTCGACGTCGACCTCTGGTACGGGCTCCTCGCGCCGGCCGCCACGCCGCCGGAGATCGTCGCCCGCTACAACACCGCCGTGAACGAGATTCTGGCGACGCCGCGCGTCAAGGAGGCGCTCGAGAAGCAGGGGCTCGCGGCCGTCGGCGGCGCGCCCGAGCGCCTGCGCGACCTCCTCGCGACGGACCTCGCCCGCTGGGCGCGGGTCGTGAAGGACGCCGGCATCACGGCCGAATGAGCCCGATCGACGACGTCGCGATCATCGGCGCCGGCATCGGCGGGCTGACGCTGGCGCTGACGCTGCACCGCGCCGGCATCCCATGCACCGTCTATGAAGCCGCCGAAGAAATCCGGCCCGTCGGCGTCGGCATCAACGTCCTCCCGCATGCCACGAAGGAGCTGGCCGAGCTCGGGCTCGAGCCGGCGCTCGCCCGCGTCGCCGTGACGACGAAGGAAGCCACCTTCTTCAACCGCTTCGGCCAGCTGATCTATGCCGAGCCGCTCGGCCGCGATGCCGGCTACGCGCATCCGCAATTCTCGATCCACCGCGGCGACCTGCAGCAGGTGCTGCTCGACGCCGCGCGCGAGCGGATCGGGCCGGCGCGCATTTTCCTGGGCTGGAGCTGCACCGCGGTCGAGCAGGACGGGGAGGGGACGACACTCCATTTCCGTGATCCCTCCGGCAAGCCGTTGCCGCCGCGGCGGGCGGCCGTCGCGATCGCCTGCGACGGCATCCACTCCGTGGTCCGCAAGCAGTTCTTCCCGGACGAAGGCCCGCCGCGCTATTCGGGCGTCAACATGTGGCGCGGCACGACGCGCTGGCAGCCGTTCCTGTCCGGCGCCAACATGGTCCGGGCCGGGTGGCTCGCGACCGGCAAGATGGTCATCTACCCGATCCGCGCCGCCGTCGACACCGAAGGCCGCCAGCTCGTGAACTGGGTCGCCGAGATCGAGACGCCGCACCATCGCCGACGCGACTGGAACCGCCCCGGCAATCTCGACGATTTCCTGCCCGCCTTCGCCGACTGGCATTTCGACTGGCTCGACGTGCCGGCCTTCCTCGCTGCCGCCGACATGGTGCTCGAATTTCCGATGGTCGATCAGGACCCGCTGCCGCGCTGGAGCCGCGGCCGCGTCACGCTCCTCGGCGACGCCGCCCACCCGATGGTGCCGCGCGGTTCGAACGGCGCCGGCCAGGCGATCCTCGACGCCGCCGCGCTCGCCGAGTGCCTTGCCGCGACGGACGACCCGGCGGCGGCGCTCAAGGCCTACGAGGACCGCCGCCGCGAGGCGACGGCGAGGATCGTGCTGGCGAACCGGACGAAGCCGCCGGACGCGATCCTCGGCGAGGTCTTCCGCCGAACCGGCGACCGCCCGTTCCGCCACATCGACGACGTCATCAGCCGCGACGAGCTCGCGGCGATGTCGGAGGGCTACAAGCGGATCGCCGGCTACGACCGGGACGGGCTCGATGCCAAGGCGAGCGGCTCCGCCGAGCGCGTCCGCCCGGCTCGATCATAGGGCCGCGCCCGCCGCGGCGGCGGAACCCGCCCCGCCTTCCCCTTGTTGTGCAAGGGCGGCCGGCGGCTACGCTTGCGGGGCGGGCGCCGCGACGCGTGCCGGCACGAGCCGAAAGGGCGTCATGAACCTCCACGAAGCGCCGCCGAACCCGGCCGGCTATCCGGCCCTGGCGATCGACGCCAAGGCCGAGCCGACCCTCAAGAACCCGGAGGCGGAGGCGTTCTATACCGAGGCGCTGCGCCACCTCGTCGAGCTCGGGGTGCCGTTCCTCCTCGCCGGCACCTACGCGGTCTCGGCCTATACCGGCATCAGCCGCGCCACGAAGGACCTCGACGTCTTCTGCAAGGCCGGCGACTACCCGCGCATCCTGTCGCATTTCAAGGATCGCGGGCACGCGATCGAGGTCGAGGACGAGCGCTGGATCGGCAAGGTCTACAAGGGCCCGCACTTCTTCGACGTGATCTTCGCCTCCTCGAACGGCACCATGCCGGTCGGCGACGAATGGTTCGAGAACGCGCGCCAGATCGAGGTCTTCGGCACGCCGGTGCGCATCGTCGGGCCGACCGAGCTCGTGTGGTCGAAATGCTTCATCCAGCTCCGCCACCGCTACGACGGCGCCGACGTCGCCCACACCATCCTCAAGGCGCACGAGGCGATCGATTGGCGGCGCCTCCTCGCCTACATGGAGGTGCATTGGGAGGTGCTGCTGATGCACCTCCTGAACTTCCGCTGGATCTACCCGACCGAGCGCGACAAGGTCCCGCGCTGGCTGATGGACGAGCTCCTCGAGCGCCTGCGCCACCAGCTCGAGCTGCCGCCGCCGCAGATGAAGGTCTGCCGCGGCCGCATGTTCTCGCGCATCGACTACGAGATCGACGTCAAGGAATGGGGCTTCGCCGACGTCGGCGGCGAGGGCGAGTGGCGCAACGATTGAGGCACTTGAAATGGCTGAGGGCAACGGCAGGCTGAAGGTCGCGGCGATCGGCGACCTGCACGTCAAGGAGGACCAGGCGGCACCCTTCCGCGAGCTCTTCGCCGAGATCGCCAAGGCCGCCGACGTGCTGGTGCTCACCGGCGACCTCACCGATCTCGGCAAGCCGAAGGAGGCCGAGATCCTGGCCGAGGATCTGCGTCATTGCGCGGTGCCGGTGATCGCCGTCCTCGGCAACCACGACTACGAATGCGGCCACGTCGACGAGGTACGGGAGATCTTCCGCGCCGCCGGCGTGCGGCTCCTCGACGGCTCCTCCTGCGAGGTCGAGGGCGTCGGCTTCGTCGGCGTCAAGGGCTTCGTCGGCGGCTTCGGCCGGCGCATGCTCGGCGCCTTCGGCGAGCCGGCGATCAAGCTCATGGTCCAGGAGAGCACGAACGAGGCGATGCGCCTCGAGAACGCCATGCGCAGCGTGCGCTCGGAGCGCTCGGTGGTCGTGCTGCACTACGCGCCGATCCCGGAGACGATCGCCGGCGAGCCGCTCGAGATCTTCCCGTTCCTCGGCTCCTCGCGCCTCGCCGAGACCATCGACCGCTTCAAGGTCTCGGCGGTGGTGCACGGCCACGCCCACCGCGGCGCCTACGAGGGCCGGACCCCGGGCGGGGCGCCGGTCTACAACGTCGCCCGCCAGATCGAGAAGCCGTCCGGGCGTCCCTACGCGCTCATCGAGGTCTGACGCCCTCGCCTCGCCCGCCGCCGCAGCCTATATGGGCCGAAAGGCGCGTACAGGACACCCATGGCCGGCATTTCCCTGACCCTCGAGGGGTCGAACATCCAGCTTTCGTTCCAGAAGGGCGAGCAGACGACCGCGGTGCTGATGGACCAGCGCACCGCGCAAGGGCTGTTCCAGGCGCTCGGCCAGATGCTGAGCGCGATGGGCGGCGAGGGCGACGAGATCGAAGGCGAGCTCGTCGACGTGACCTCGCCCTCGATCGACATCGGCCTCGACGAGGCCGGCCAGGCGGTGCTGGCGCTCCAGGCCGGGCCGCTGCCGCCCTTCATGCTGCGGTTGAAGGACGACGAGGCCCGCCACATCGCCCAGAGCCTGATGGAGATCCTGAACTCGCCGCCGGACGCCCGCACCTCGCAGGGGGGACATTAGAGCGCGATGACTTCTCTATCGAGTCGTCATCCCGCTCTATCTCTTTGTTTGAGCATGATCTTTTCCGAAAACCGGAAGCCACTTTCGGGATCATGCATTAGCTCGCTGTCATTCCGGGGCGGGCCGAAGGCCCGAACCCGGAACCCATAAACACGACACCTTGCGATCATGTCGTATGGTCGTCCCGCGAATCGGCGCCGCAGGTGTTTATGGGTTCCGGGCTCTCGCCTTCGGCGAGCCCCGGAATGACAGAGTTCAACGCCTTCGTGATTGCCCGTGATTGGCGCGATCTCTCGCACAGCCCCATATTATGGCCTCAACCAAGAACTTTCCGGAGGGACCATGATGACGAGACGCACTGTCGGGCTGGGGGTCGCGGGCGCCGCGGCCGCGGCCGGCCTGTCGAAGCTGTTCGGCGGCGCGTCCGAGGCTGCGCCGGCGAAGACCTTCCCGGTCTCGCTTCCGGACGAGGAGTGGAAGAAGAAGCTCTCGCCCGAGCAGTTCTACGTGCTGCGCCAGCACGGCACCGAGCGCGCCGGCACGAGCCCGCTCGACCGCGAGAAGCGCCGCGGCACCTTCACCTGCGCCGGCTGCGGCCAGGACCTCTTCGCCTCGGAGACGAAGTTCGACTCCGGCACCGGCTGGCCGAGCTTCTTCCAGCCGCTCGAGGGCAAGGTCGAGACCTCGGAGGACAACACCTTCTTCATGCGCCGCACCGAGGTGCATTGCGCGAACTGCGGCGGCCATCTCGGCCACGTCTTCGAGGACGGGCCGAAGCCGACCGGCCTTCGCTACTGCATGAACGGCATCGCCATGAAGTTCCGCCCGGCCGAGGGAGCGGCGTGATGACCCGCCTCGCCCTCCTCCTCGCGGCGCTCGCCGGCGCGCTCGGCCTGTCGCTTGCCGCGGCGGACGAGCCGACGAAGCGCGCCGAGCCGCCGGGCCCGGGCTTGGCGGTCGCGACCTTCGCGGCGGGGTGCTTCTGGTGCGTCGAGCCGCCCTACGACAAGACCGAGGGCGTCGTCTCGACGACCTCGGGCTACACCGGCGGCAAGGTCGCCGGCGCCACCTACCGCCAGGTCGGCATGGGCGGCACCGGCCACGCCGAGGCGGTGCGGGTCGTCTACGACCCGGCGAAGGTCGGCTACGACAAGCTCCTCGAGGTCTACTGGAAGAACGTCGACCCGCTCGATGCCAAGGGCCAGTTCTGCGACAAGGGCGAGCCCTACCGGCCGGTGATCTTCGTCCATGACGAGGAGCAGCGGCGCCTCGCCGAGGCCTCGAAGGCGGCGCTTGCCGCCTCCGGCCGGTTCAAGCAGCCGATCGTGGTCGCGATCGAGCCGGTCGCGGATTTCTGGATCGCCGAGGACTACCACCAGGACTACTACCTCAAGAACCCGGCGAAATACGCCTATTACCGCTGGGGCTGCGGCCGCGACGCGCGGCTTGAGGAGCTGTGGGGGAAGAAGGAGGGGAGCTGAGGGGAGGGCTGGTTCGACCCTCCGCTGTCCTGGCCGGGCTTGACCCGGCCATCCCGATGCTTTCGGCTCGACAAAGCCCACGAGGGGCTGGCAAAATCCTTGAAGCGAATGAAACCTATTTCGGGAATCAGGACGTTGCCGACAAGGAAACGGTGACGACGATCATCCGCGAAACGCCGCTCGCGAGAGCCGCCCGCAGATCGACGAAAGCAAGTCGTGGCCGAAGCTAAGCCTGACGCAGTCTTCCCGAGCGATGTAGCGGCGGAGTGGATTATAATTTTTGCATTATCAGCAGCAATTATAAGTCTTTCTATGTTATCATCTGAGATAAAAAGCTTTAAGCTCACGGTTATTGACCTTACTTTCGAACGAGGCACAGTGGCATATCTTTACACTCTTATTGGCTTATTACTTTGCTTAGTATTCACCGCTTTTAGATTCGGCATTCGCGTGAATGAGAGTTTTGGAGACGTCATTGGTGACCTGCAGCGGAACAACCAAGCTGCCCAGCTTAAGGAAGCACTGGAGTCCGTGAAGCGTCTGACCAGCCCAGAAGCCCTGGATCAATTACGTAAAAGCATCGACAGTGAAAATGAACCGTTGAAGAAGATTACCTTAGCGCTTGATAGTTACCTAGAAGCGCTAAAAGCGTATGAGGATAATCCGCCACAAGCGAGAGGCGGCTCGATGGACGCCGGAATGCGAGGCGTAAGGGTGCGCATGGAGGAACTAATCGTGCCGTTAATAGCGTAATAGAGCCCTTGGACAAAGCGCAAAGGGCACTTTCCGGATTAGGTGGGGCACTTGAGCTTTCGGCCGGGAGAATCCGTAAGTTTACAGTTGAAAGCAAACTCAAAAATATCAGGATAAGATGGCTTGACTACGGAATCCCACTGGCGCTGGCGCTGGGTGCTTTCGCTGTTGGCGTTTGGAAGGCGATCATCATCTGGAAAGCGCTTTAGCGCTTCGTTTAGCGACCACCTTGACCCTCTGAGGCGTCACCCGAATCTGAGGAGAAACATTGCCGCTCTCCTGTCTGGAAGCGCGGTCCTCTTTTGGGGCCCATATTGGGAAACGCTCTTGGCCTGCCCGAAGCCTCATGGGTCACTAAAAACATTCCTTGACACGCTCGGAACTTGGTCCTAGTCTGCTCCCGTCCCGTCCGCGAGGGGCGCTTCCGGAGGCGTTCGAAAGCGGGGCGGCATCGGCTTTGGCGAAGCGGGCTCTCCCGTCGAGGAGGTCAGCGGCGCCGGAGGCGGTGGCCGGGGTCGCGCGAGCGGCTTTCGGTTGACGCGGCGCTGAGCCCGCCCTCGCAAGGCGGTGCCTCAGGGTTCTCCGCCTCCCGGTCACCGGCGCGAACATGGGCGCGCCGCCCGGCATCCTGGCGGCGGCCTCGCCCGTCCCGGTGAAAAACCCGGGTCGTGCGGACGCACTTAAGGCGGCTTTCGACCGGCAACGGTCATGCAAGACGCCGAAGTCGCGGGGCCAGGGACCAAGAGCGTCGCGCGGGAGGTCTGGTTCGGCTCGG
>Ga0136846_1240136_pt1 | contig 13841 bp, 7 predicted proteins | sample HopSoiMetagenom2_FD_96841 | JGI IMG/M metagenome (GOLD analysis project Ga0136846, IMG submission 96841) | Grasslands soil microbial communities from Hopland, California, USA - 2 Assembly 2016 (version 4) | ecosystem: Environmental > Terrestrial > Soil > Grasslands | place: USA: Hopland... | reverse complement strand
GCGACGAGTGACTCGAGTCCCGCTTCGAGACTGACGCTCGCTTCGAAACCGAGATGCATCTTCGCCGCGGCCGTGCTCGCCAGCCGCCGGGGCACCGGGTTCACCTTGCGCGCCGGCGCATACTCAGGCTGCAGCGTCGATCCCATGACGTGGAGCAGCATCGAGAGGAGCATGTTCAGGCTCGTCTCCGTCCCGCTCGCGACGTTGAACACGGTGTCGCTGGCTGCCGCACTCGCGGCCAGCACATTCGCGCGCGCAATGTCCTTCACATGCACGAAGTCCATCGTCTGCATGCCGTCACCGAAGATGACTGGAGGCTGGCCCGATGCGATCGCGGACATCCACCTGATGAGGACCTCGGTGTAGGCGCCGGTCATGTCCATGCGCGGGCCGTAGACGTTGAAGTAGCGCAGGGCGATGTACTCGAGCCCGTACATGTCGTGGAAACTGCGCAGCATCCCTTCGTTGAATGCCTTGGCAGCGCCGTAGAGAGTCCGGTTGTTGTACGGGTGATGCCCTTCGGTCGTCGGAAACACGTCCGCCATGCCGTAGACCGAGGCGGAAGACGCGGCCACGACCCGGTCGACGCGTGCCTTCACCGCCGCTTCGAGCACGTTGAACGTGCCCGTCGCGAGCACGTCCATCGCGAGGCGCGGCTCGTCCGCGCACAGCGTGATTCGAATTGCCGCCTGATGAAAGACGACCCGCACGTCCTCCATGGCAGCGGCCACCGCGTCGCGGTCGCGAATGTCCCCCTCGATGATCGTCAAGCGGCCGGTGCGCGCAGCCTGTTCGAGATTCGCCCGCTTACCGCGAACGAAGTTGTCGAGCACGACGACCTCGATCTCCGGATTGCTCTCGAGCAACAGGTCCGCGATGTGCGACCCGATCAGTCCTGCGCCGCCGGTGATCAGCGCGCGCTGCCGGTGACGTGTCACAGTTGACTCCCGTACTCAGCGCCGGCCACCAGCTGCTGGCTTTCCCGCGTTTCTTCCGGCTCGCGCCACCGCACGAAACGTGCGGGAACGCCAGCGACGATCGCGAATGGTTCCACGTCCCTGGTCACGACAGCCCCGGCGCCGACGATGGCGCCGCGGCCGACGGTCACACCGGGCAGCAGCACGGCGCGCGTTCCGATGTCCGCCCACGCGTCGACCCGCACCGGCCGAATCTCGAGGTCCGTGCGGATAATCGGCACCTCGATCGGGAGTCCCGTGTGCGACGAGCCGAGAATGCTCGCGCCCGGGCCCCACCCGACGTACTCCCCGAGCACGAGATCGCGCGCGTCGAGATACGCCTGCGGCCCGATCCACACGTGATCGCCGATCTCGCAGCGTCCGTCGAAGCGGCCCTGGAGGAATGCGCCGCTGCCAATGCGAACACCGCAGCCGAGGCTGAAGGTGTTCAGGTGAAGAAAACCGGCACCCGGAGCGATGTTCAGCCCCTCGCCGGCCCGGTGAGCCGCGGCGCGCCAGATGGCCTCACGCATGAGTGCGCTGACACGGTCGGTGCCGTGTGCGAAGCGCCCATAGAGCTCAGTGAGCCCGTCGTAGCCAAGTTCTGTGCGCAGCCAACCCACCAGAGGTTCCACACACGCGGCGCTCGTCGGACGCTGCCTGCCGTGGACTGCCGCCACGATGCGCGCCGCACGCGTGTCAGATGACATAGGCCTCCTGCAGCACGCCGCAGACTTCGTCGATCTGCGTGCGTGTCATTTCCGGGTACATCGGAAGCGAAAGGACCTCGTCGGCCGCACGCTCCGATTCCGGGAACTGTCCGCGGAGGTAACCGAGATCCGCGTATGCCGGCTGGAGGTGCACCGGCACGGGATAATGAATGCCGCTCTGGACGCCGTTCGCCTTGAGCAGGCGCTGCAGCGACTCGCGCTCAGGCACCCGGATCGCGAACACGTGATACACGTGACGCGAGTACGGCTTCTCGACCGGCAGCGAAAGGCCGCTGCCGCGAAGGACGTCGTGATACGCGGCCGAGTGAGTCCGTCGCAGCTCGGTCCACCGCTCGAGGTGACGGAGCTTGACCCGGAGGATGCTGCCCTGCAGCCCCTCCATCCGGTAATTGAATCCCTTCAGCACGTGGTGATAGCGCTGCTCCTGGCCCCAGTCGCGCAGCATGCGCATCTTGCGGGCCTGCGCCGCATCGTTGGTGACTGCAAGCCCCCCCTCGCCATACGCGCCGAGGTTCTTCCCCGGATAAAAGCTGAAGCAGCCCGAATCACCAATCGGACCGACCTTGCGTCCCTTGTATTCGGACCCGTGCGCCTGGCAGGCGTCCTCGACGACTTTCAGGCCGTGCCTGCGGGCGATCGCGAGGAGTGGATCGAGATCGGCGGGCTGCCCATACAGGTGCACCGGGAGGATCGCGCGGGTCCGCGGCGTGATCGCCGCCTCCACCTGCGCCGGATCCATCGTGAGCGCGTCAGGCGTCACGTCAACGAACACGGGCGTCGCGCCGGTGTAAACGATGGCCGCGGTCGTCGCGACAAAGGTGAACGGCACCGTGATCACTTCGGTTCCGGGCCCGACGCCGGCGGCCAGGAGCGCCAGGTGCAACGCGCTCGTGCCGGAGTTCATTGCGATCGCGTGGTTCGCACCGACATACGTCGCGAACTCCTGTTCGAATGCCTCGACCTCGCTGCCGAGCACGAACTCGGCGGACTCGAGCACGCGACCGACCGCCTCGTCGATTTCGGGCTTGATCGACTTGTACTGGGCCCGGAGATCACAATACGGAATCATGCGACACGCCTTTCTGCCTGGAGTTCGATTGCGCGCCCGCGCTGCCGCAGAGACTGGCTGGCCGCTTCGAGGATCTGGATGACACGAAGACCCGAGGCCGCATCGGCGATCGGCTGCCGCCCCTGCTCGATACATTCGATGAACTGGCGCATCTCGACGCTGAGTGCTTCCGACATGTCGAGGTGCGGCGCCCACATGTCTCCGGCGCGGTAGCCGACGAGCATCTGGTAGTTGGGCGTGCTCGCAGCGTTCGGGTCGTGACCGCTGCCGTTGACCGTGATGCCCTTGTCGTACACCTTGATCTTTTCGCTCGGCTCGAGATCGTCGTAGACGATCATCTTGCGGCTGCCGCCGATGAGCGTCCGTCGCACCTTCACGGGCGCGAGCCAGTTGACGTGCACGTGGGCGATGAGCGGCGCATCGAAGAACAACGTCAGGTAGGCGATGTTCTCCGGCTGTCCCGTCACGTGTCCGAGGCCGGTCGCCGAGACGGCGACGGGACGCATCGGGAGCACGTAGTCGATGATCGAGAGGTCGTGGACCGCCAGGTCCCACACGACGTTCACGTCGTGCTGGAACAACCCGAGGTTCACGCGCACGGAATCGTAGTAATAGATGTCGCCGATGCCGTCGCCCGCGACGAGCTCGCGGATCTTCCGCACCGCGCTCGTGTAGACGAATGTGTGGTCCACCGCCAGGATCAGGCCCCGGCGATCGGCTTCTTCCATGAGCTGGAGCGCGTGCGCGCTGTTCATCGCCATCGGCTTTTCGACGATCACGTGCTTGCCGGCACGGAGGGCCTGCATCGCCAGGTCGTAATGCGTCGAGACCGGCGTCGCAATCACGACCGCGTCGATGCGCGGGTTCGACAGGACCTCGTACAGTTCCGTGGTCGCCTTCACCCCGGGGTACCGCGAGGCGGCGTCGATCAGGCGCTGCGGTCGCAGGTCGCTGATCGCGAGGAGCTCTCCGTCACGCTGCTCGCGGATGTTTCGGGCGATGTTGGGGCCCCAGTAGCCGTAGCCGATGACTCCGAAACCAATCACGATCTGCCTCCTCTACCTCACTGACGTGCTTCGTTTGTCAGTCGCTAGTCGTTGCCAGTTGCCAGTTCACAGTTCCCACTTGCCCGTTGCCAGTTGCCCGTTGTGGTTCGCGGTTCCGGTAACCACTGGTTACTGGTTACCGGCTACTGGTTACTGACTGAGTCGCATACCGCAGCACCCGCGCCGGGACACCTGCGACGATCGCCCCGGCCGGCACGTCGCTGACCACCACCGCGCCGGCGCCAATCAGCGCGCCTTCACCGATCCGCACGCCGCCGAGAATCGTCGCGTTCGTTCCGATGGACGCGCGCGCTTCCACCATCGTCGGCACCATCGTCCAATCGCTGGGGCCGCGCAGCGACTCGTCGGCGTTCACGGCCTGCGGAAACAGGTCGTTGATGAACATCACGCCGTGGCCGACGAACACGCCGTCCCCGATCGTCACGCCCGAGCAGATGAACGAGTGGCTCGAGATCTTGCAGTTCTTACCGATGACGGCGTCAGACTGGATTTCGACGAAGGCCCCGATCTTCGTGTTGTCGCCCACCCTGCAGCCGTAGAGGTTCACCAGTTGCGGCTGCGGGATGGTGACGCCATCGCCGAGCACCACGTTTTCGGAAATCATTCGAGACCTCCACTGGCGGACACCCCCGCCGGGACCGGTTCATACGATTCATGCCGCCAGGCGCGCTCGAGGTGCACGACACCGAGGTCGCGCTCGTCGGATGCGACCGAGAACGGATAGGCGCGATGCTGCACGTCGAGCGGCCCGAGCCCCTGCGCATCGAGGATGCCGACCGAGATCACGTAGCAGCCGGGCAGCAGCGACAGCCGGGGAAACGAGAGATCCACCACGCCGCGGCCGGTCAGGACACCGAAGTCGCGGCGATCCATCCGGCTGTTGATGCCGGCGCAATAGACGCCGTCCGCGCTGTAGATATCGACCGCGAAGTGGCCGCGAACCGGGCGCCTCGCGTCGTACCCGATCCGGACGGTCAGGCGCGACGAGGCGGCAAAGACCGCGACGTCAGCATGGCGATGGTCGAGGAGCTGGACGCGGCCGATCGCGATGTCACGTGCATCGTGCTGGACGACGGGCGCGGTGCGCGCCCACGGCACGCGCCGGTACTCCGCCACACCCGCGCTGGGTTCCCCGTCGAACAGCACCGTGCCGTGATCGACCACCATGACGCGCGTGCAGAGCTGCAGCACGGCGGGCAGGTTGTGCGAGACGAACACGACCGGCGTTCCGCGCGCGATCAGCTGTCGCATGCGCTCGACGCACTGCTGCTGGAAGCCGGCGTCGCCAACGCTGAGCACTTCGTCGACGAGCAGCACGTCGGGGTCGAGATGCGCGGCAATCGAGAAACCCAGCCGCGCGTTCATGCCCGAGGAGTACCGCTTCACCGGCGTATCGATGAATTCGCTGATCCCGGAGAAGTCGACGATCGCGTCGAACTTCCCTGCGATTTCGGCGCGGCGCATCCCCATGATGGCGCCCTGCAGGAACACGTTCTCGCGCCCCGTAAGGTCGGGATGAAACGCCGCGGCCACCTCGATGAGCGATCCGACGCGCCCCCGCAGCGCGCAGCGTCCGCTCGTCGGCCGCAGGATCCGGCTGAGAATCTTCAGCAGGGTCGACTTGCCTGCGCCGTTCGGGCCGATGATGCCAAGCGCTTCACCCGGGTTGACGGTGAACGACAGGTCGCGGAGCGCCCAGAACTCCTCGGGCCTGAGCGCACTGGACGGCGGCCGCAGCGCGCGCCGGACCAGCGACGGCACGAGATCCCGCAGGCTGTCGTGGCGCTCGCCCCGGCGAAACTTTTTCCAGACGTGCTCGACGACGACCGCTGACGAGGCCATTAGAGGTGCTCCGCGAACGCGAATTCCGACCGGTGAAATGCAAACCAGGCGATCGCCAGGAGGACCACCGAGACGACAGCCGCGCTCGTCAGCGTGCTCGATGGCCAGACGCCGAGGAGCAGGACCGAGCGATAGGCGTCGATGATCCCGGTCATCGGGTTGAGGCCGAGCAGCGTACCGAGACGTCCGCCGACGCGTTGAACCGGGTACAGCACCGACGTCGCGAACATCCACATCGTGATCGCGACCTCGAACAGGTACTTCACGTCGCGATAAAAGAGGTTCCCCATCGCGAGCAGGAGTCCGATCGCCGCAGTGAAGATCACGTGGATCGCAATCACGACGGGCAGGAGCACCAGCGACGCGCCGATGGGCGCGTGGTAGTACGCCATCAACGCGCCGAGCGGCACCATCGCGACCGCGAAGTCGACCAGCGCAACCAGCACCGCGGCAATCGGAAAGATCTCGCGTGGGAAATAAATCTTGCTCACGAGGATCTGGTTGCTCGTGAGCGACGTCACCGAAAAGCGCAGCGCCGATGCGAAGAAGTTCCAGGCGAGCAGCCCGCAGAACGCATACAGCGGGTACGGCATGCCGACGTCGAGCGGCGCGACGCGCGTGAAGATCACCGAAAAGACCGCCGTGTTCACGAGCGGCATCAGCACCGCCCAGCCGAATCCCATCACCGTCTGCTTGTAGCGCAGCGTGAGATCGCGGAGGGCCATCTGCCGGAGGACCTCGCGGTACTCGTACTGCTCGCAGACCATCTCGCGGAGGTCGGCAAGCACGGACGTCGCAGGAATGGCCTGCGGGGCGCTGACAGCAGTCTGCATAACGGGTGTGCCTGGCGTTGAGCAAACCGCTCTCCAGCGTGGGTCGGCGGCCCTAACCATCTACAAACGCAGGGGTTGCGAGAGCGCGCACTGACTTCCCTGCCGCGACGACGTCTGCCGGGATGCGGACGAAAGTTCCGGCTTTGGAAGCCTTCGGCGTTCTGACTTTCGTCAGCCCTGAGCCCTGAGCCCTGAGCCGCCCTGAGTCCTGAGCCCTGAGCCCTGAGTCCTTGAGTCCTCGAATCCTCGAGTCCTCGAGTGGCGCGACCGTTGCTATCCCACCTCACGCGCGTGCTGAACACGCGCATTCCTGAACAACTGAATCGGAGGATCGAATGACGACCCAGAGTCTCGCCGTCGAGTCGTTCGCACAAGCCGAGCGTCCGGCCGCAAGCGCGCGCAGCTGGTGGCCGATGCTTTTCACTGCGTGCCTCTGGATGGCTGGAATTCTTTTCTTATACGTCCGCAGCGAAGGCGCGCCGCCGGAGTCAGGCGTGATGTTGATGTTCGGTGCGGGCCTGATGGCGCTCGGCTCGGCGCTGGCCGCGCGCGCCGAGCGCGCGCGCTGAAACGAGTGCCGGCGAGCGATCGTCAGTCGCTCGGTGCGGAGACAAATATCGCGGAAGCGCGGGCTTTCGTGTGCGGGCAGCGATTGTTCGATCGCGCGGCGACTTTGAGGTCGCGCGATCTAGGAGCGTGATGGCGAAACGTATTCGTGTTGGAGCGTGGCGGAAGATCGGTGCGCGTGCGGTACTTGCCGCAGGACTCGTGGCCGCCGCACTGAGCGGACCTCGACAGCCCCACGTCGCAGCGGCAAGCGCGTGCGGACCAACGGTCAACCCGGTGACCTGCGAAAACCAGAACCCTGGCGATCCCGCGAGCCAGTGGGACGTATCGGGCGCCGGCGACGCAAGCATCCAGGGATTTGCGACGGACATCAGCGTCGCGCCCGGCGGGACAGAGGTCTTCAAGATCGATACGTCCGCACCTGCCTACTCGATCGACATCTATCGAATGGGCTACTACAACGGCGCGGGTGCCAGAAAGATCGCCTCGGTCACGCCATCCGCATCGCTCCCGCAGAATCAGCCGAACTGCCTGACGAACGCCGCGAGCGGCCTCGTTGATTGCGGCAACTGGGCCGTGTCGGCGTCCTGGCAGGTGCCCACGACAGCGGTATCGGGGATCTATTTCGCCAAGCTCACGCGGAACGACACTGGTGGCGCGAGCCACATCTTCTTCGTCGTGCGCGACGACACGGGACGCTCGGACATCCTGTTCCAGACATCCGACACCACGTGGCAGGCGTACAACACGTACGGCGGCAACAGTCTGTATCAGGGCGGGCCTGGCACATCGCCCGCGCGCGCGTACAAGGTGAGCTACAACCGGCCGATCACGACTCGCGGGACCGGTCCCGAAGATTTCGTGTTCAACGCCGAGTATCCGATGGTGCGGTGGCTCGAGTCGAACGGCTACGACGTCAGCTATACGACCGGCGTCGATACCGACCGCCGCGGCGCCGAGCTCCTGGAGGACAAGCTCTTCGTCTCGAACGGCCACGACGAGTACTGGTCGGGCCCGCAGCGCGCGAACATCGAAGCCGCGAGAGCCGCGGGCGTGAACCTCGCGTTCTTCAGCGGCAACGAAGTGTTCTGGAAGACGCGCTGGGAAACGAGCATCGACGGATCCGGCACCACATACCGCACGATGGTCTCCTATAAGGAGACGCACGCGGGCCGCGTGCTCGATCCGGCGGATCCCCCGACGTGGACCGGCACCTGGCGCGACGCGCGGTTCAGTCCGCCCGCCGACGGCGGCCGCCCCGAGAACGCGCTGACCGGCACCATCTTCATGGTGAACGATGGCGACACGGGGACGATGCTGGTGCCTGCAACTGACGGCAAGGCGCGGTTCTGGCGGAACACCAGCGTCGCTACTCTCGCGGCCGGCGCCACCGCGACGCTTCCAAGTGGCGTCCTCGGCTACGAGTGGGACGCCGATCTCGACAATGGCTCCCGGCCATCCGGGTTGATTGGCCTGTCGACGACGACGAGGAACGTGTCGGGCAAACTTCTCGACAATGGATCCACCTTCGGTCCGGGCACCGTCACACACCGGCTCACGCTGTATCGGCACCCGAGCGGCGCGCTGGTGTTCGGCGCCGGCACTGTTCAATGGGCCTGGGGTCTGGATGCGAATCACGACCGCGCGGGCACCGCCGTGGACCTGCGGATGAAGCAGGCGACGGTGAACCTTTTCGCCGACATGGGCGTGCAGGCAACGACACTCCAGGCTGGATTGATCGGCGCCTCGATTTCGGCCGACGCGCTCGCGCCCACGTCGACGATCACGTCGCCGTCGAACGGCGCGAATTTCACGGCGGGCAGCGCCGTCACGATTACCGGCACGGCCACCGACTCCGGCGGCGGAATCGTCTCGGGCGTGGAGGTGTCGGTCGATAACGGCGCGACGTGGCGTCCCGCGACGGGCACGACGAGCTGGACGTTCAGCTGGGTCGTCTCCGGGAACGGCACCGTCACGATCAGGAGCCGCGGCTACGACGACACCGGCAACATGGAAACGCCATCGCCCGGCGTCGCGATCAACGTGGCTGCAACCCGCACCTGCCCCTGTACGCTGTGGGCCTCCACGGTCGTGCCGCCGGCGCCGCTCGACGACGGCGATCCAAATTCCGTTGAGCTCGGGATGAAGTTCCGCACCGAGACCAGCGGGTACATCACCGGCGTGCGCTTCTACAAAGCCAGCGCGAATGTCGGCAATCACATTGGAAGTCTCTGGACCAGCACCGGCACGCTGCTCGCGAGCGTCGCATACAGCGGCGAGACCGCTTCAGGCTGGCAGCAGGCCAACTTCTCATCGGCCATTCCGGTATCCGCGAACACGACGTACGTCGTGTCGTACTTTGCGCCGAACGGGCACTACACGGGCACCGATCCGTACTTCACGTCCGCTGTCGACAACCCGCCACTGCACGGCCTGCGCGACGGCGTCGATGGCGCCAACGGCGTTTACGTCTACAGCGGGTCGTCAGCGTTCCCGAACCAGACGTTCAATTCAGAGAACTACTGGGCCGATGTCGTCTTCACCACGACACCACCGGTCGACAACACACCGCCGACGCTCACGACAACCGTTCCCGTGGCGGCCGCCGCGAACGTCGATCCGGCTGCCGCGATCACCGCGACGTTCAGCGAGGCGATGGATCCGTCGACGATCTCGGCGAGCAACTCCGGCAAGGAAGGGTCAGCGGCTCCCGGGACGTTCGAGCTCAAGGACAACTCCGGCGTGATGATCAGCGCCGTGGTCAGCTACGACTCGACGACCCGGACCGCCACGCTGAAGCCCATTTCGTCGCTTCAGCTGGGCAGCACATATATCGCGACGGTCAAGGGAGGCACCACGGATCCGCGCGTCAAGGACGCCGCCGGGAACGCCATGGCCGCAACCGTGACGTGGACGTTCACCACCTGGGCGACGCCGCCACCGCCGATCGTCTGCCCGTGCAGCATCTGGCCATCCACGGCAGTACCCACTCCCGTGGACGACGGCGACCCGAGCTCGGTCGAGCTCGGAACGAAATTCCGTTCCGACGTCGCAGGCTTCATCATGGGCGCGCGTTTTTACAAGGCCGCGCTGAATACGGGAACGCACACCGCGCGCCTCTGGTCGAGCAGCGGCGCACAGCTCGGCGTCGCAACGTTCACGGGCGAGACGGCATCCGGCTGGCAGGAAGTGGCGTTCCCGTCGCCAATCGCGATTGCCGCGAACACGACGTACGTGATCTCGTATCACGCCCCCAACGGCCACTACCCGGGACCGGACAACTATTTCACGAACGCCGGCATCGACACGCCACCGCTTCACGGGCTGCGCAGCGGCGCCGACGGAGCGAACGGCGTCTACGCCTATGGCACGACGTCGGTCTTCCCGACGAATTCGTTCCTCGGCGAAGCCTATTTCGTCGACGTCGTGTTCAATACGACGACCGCGCCGGACACGACCGCGCCGATCGTCTCGACCGTCACGCCACCTCCCGCGTCATCGGGCGTGCGCACGAACAGTTTCATGACCGCGACGTTCAACGAGCCACTCAACAGCACGACGATCACGGCAACGTCGTTCCTTCTCAAGAACCCGAGCGGCACGGCGGTTGCCGCCAGCGTGTCGTATAACGCGGGCTCCAGAACCGCAACGCTGACGCCCACGGCAGCGCTCGCGAACTCCGTCGTCTATACGGCGGTACTGAAGGCGGGCATCAAGGACGCCGCTGGCAACGCGACCGCGAGCGATTACAGCTGGACGTTCACGACTGCCGCGCCGCCGCCGCCCCCGCCCACGCAGGGCCCTGGCGGGCCCGCGCTGGTCGTGACGACGAGCGGCAACCCGTTCTCGTCGTATTACGCCGAGATCCTGCGCACGGAAGGCTTCAACGCGTTCGCGACGGCGGATCTCTCGTCGGTGACGAGCGCGACCCTCGCGGGCTACGACGTCGTGATTCTTGGTGAGACGACGCTCACTACCGCGCAGGTATCGATGTTCACGGACTGGGTCACGGCCGGCGGCAGCCTGATCGCGATGCGCCCTGACAAACAACTGGCAGGGCTGCTCGGCCTGAACGACGCGGCGGCCACGCTGGCGAACGGCTACATGCTGGTGAACACCGCGTCGTCACCCGGCGCGGGCATTGTCGGCCAGACGATTCAGTTCCATGGGACGGCGGATCGATACACGCTGAACGGCGCCACGTCCGTGGCCACGCTGTACTCGACTGCCGCGGCTTCGACGGTGAACCCGGCTGTCACGATGCGGACGGTTGGCAGCGGCACCGCGGTTGCGTTCACGTTCGATCTTGCGCGATCCATCGTGCAGATGCGGGAAGGCAATCCCGCGTGGGCCGGTCAGGAACGTGACGCGCAGGCGCCGATCCGCAGCGATGACCTGTACTTCGGCGCAAAGACCGGAGACGTGCAGCCGGACTGGATCGACTTCTCGAAGATTGCCATCCCGCAGGCCGACGAGCAGCAACGGCTGCTCTGGAACATCATCCTGAAAGCAAATGCCAGCAAGAAACCGTTGCCGCACTTCTGGTACTTCCCGCGGATGCTCAAGGCGGCCGTCATCATGACGGGTGACGATCACGCAAATGGCGGGACGGCGGGACGGTTCGATACGTATCTCGCAAACAGCCCCGTCGGCTGTTCGGTGGCGAACTGGGAGTGTATCCGCGGCACGTCGTACGTGTTCCCGAATACGCCGCTGCCGGACGGGGACGCGGCGAATTACGTGGCGCAGGGCTTCGAGGTCGCGCTGCACATCAACACGAACTGCGGCGACTGGACGCCGACGACGCTCACGAACTTCTACACTTCGCAGCTGACCCAGTTCGCCGGTGCGTATCCCCACGTGCCTGCTCCGGCGACCAACCGGACGCACTGCATCGTCTGGAGCGACTACGCGACGCAGCCGCAGGTGGAATTGACCAACGGGATCCGGTTCGACACGACGTATTACTACTGGCCCGGCACCTGGGTGCAGGACCGTCCGGGACACTTTACCGGGTCGGGAATGCCGATGCGCTTCGCGACGGCGACCGGGCAGATGATCGACGTCTATCAGGCGGCCACGCAGATCACGGATGAATCGGCACAGACGTACACGACAAACATCAATACGCTGCTCGACAACGCGCTCGGACCCCTCGGCTATTACGGCGCAGTCACCGCGAACATGCACACCGACTTCAATCCGTCGGAAGGGGCAACCGGTTCAGCGGCGATCGTCGCGTCGGCAAAGGCGCGCGGCGTTCCGGTGATCGCGGCAAAGCAGATGCTCGACTGGCTCGATGGCCGCAACAGTTCCACGTTCTCGGCAATCGGCTGGAACGGCAGTGTGCTGACGTTCAACGTCGCGGTCGGCGCGGGGGCCACGGGACTTCAGGGGCTCGTCCCGGCAACCGTCGGGACGGCGCCGGTGAACAACATCACGCTGAACGGCGCGTCCGTCCCCTTCACGACGCAGACGATCAAGGGAGTCGCTTACGCGATTTTCGCGGCCAGCGCGGGAACGTATGCCGTGACCTACGGCGCGGACACGACTCCTCCGGTGATTTCGAATGCAGCGGCGACACCGAGCCTCAACACGTCACTGGTTACCTGGACGACCGATGAACTGTCGGATTCGAAGGTGAACTACGGAACGGATCCGGCGCAGTTGATCTCGGTCGTGACGAACGCGACTGCCGTGACGTCGCACAGCCTGTCGATCGCGTCACTCGCGCCGAACACGACGTACTTCTATCGTGTCAGCTCGGCCGATGCGGCATCGAATACCGCGGTGCAGCCGGCGCTCGCGTCCCCGGCTTCGAGCTTCACGACGGCTGGCGCGACGATCTCTGGACAGGTTGCCGCCGTCACGGGCTGCGCCGGGCCAACGCTGACGCTGAGTGGTGGCTCGACGGCGACTGCGGTTGCGGACGCCTCGGGCAACTACGTGTTCAGCGGGCTGTCGAACGGCACGTATTCGATTTCGGCATCGAAGAACGGGTGCACGTTCACTCCGGCAAGCCGGCCTGCCACTGTCTCGGGCAGCAGCGTGACCGGAATCGACTTCAGCGCGCAGGCGGTGACCGTCAGCGGAACGATTTCGCCCGTTTCGATTGGCGCTGGCGCAACCGTTACGTTGAGTGGAGCGGCCACCGCGGTCGCCACCGCTGACGCGTCTGGCAACTATTCGTTCGGTGGACTGCTCGACGGGTCGTACACCGTCACTCCATCGAAAAACGGATTCACCTTCACGCCGGCGAACGCTCCGGTCACAGTGGCGCGCGCCAGCGTTGCCGCCGTCAATTTCACGGGCCAGGCGGTACCAACGTTCAGCGTCACCGGCACGATCACCGGGGCTGGCGGGGCGACCGTGAACCTGGGTGGCGCGACGACGGCGAGCACGACGGCGGATGCTGCCGGCAATTACACCTTCACCGGACTGGTGAACGGCAGCTACACCGTGACACCCGCGAAGAGCGGCTTCACGTTCACGCCGCCGAGCGCCAGCGTCACGATCGCAAGCGCGAACGCCACGGCCAACTTCAGCGCGGTCGCGGTGGCCATCAGCGGCACGATTTCCCCCTTGTCGATCGGCGCCGGCGCGACCGTCACGCTGAGCGGCACGGCAGGCGCGGTGGTCGTGGCGGACTCCTCGGGCAATTACACGTTCAACGGAGTGGCGAACGGTTCGTATTCGGTGACGCCGTCCAAGAGCGGTTTCACGTTCACTCCGGGCAGCAGCCCCGTGACCGTCAGCGGCTCGAGTGTGACCGGCAT
>Ga0136846_1220049_pt1 | contig 13842 bp, 12 predicted proteins | sample HopSoiMetagenom2_FD_96841 | JGI IMG/M metagenome (GOLD analysis project Ga0136846, IMG submission 96841) | Grasslands soil microbial communities from Hopland, California, USA - 2 Assembly 2016 (version 4) | ecosystem: Environmental > Terrestrial > Soil > Grasslands | place: USA: Hopland... | reverse complement strand
TGATAGGAGAACCAGATCTCGAACACGCCGTTGGCGAACAGCGCGAGGCAGACGACGGCGACGAACAGGCCGACATATTTGCGGAACAGCCGGCCGCGCACGCCCCGCGCGCGCGGGGCCGCAATCGCCGGGACCGGAATCGCTTCGCTCACGGAGGCCACCTTAACAGCGCCCGCCGGGAGCGGCGACCCCCGGCGGCCCTACTGACTCGCCGTGATGCCGCCGTCGACGTAGAGCACCTGTCCGGTGACGAAGCCGGCGGCCGGGGAGGCGAAGAACAGGGCGGCGCCGACGACGTCCTTCGGGTCGGCGATGCGCCCGAGCGGGATGCGGGCGAGGATCGCCTCCCGGAACTCGGGCCGGGCATAGACGTGCTGGATCATCTCGGTGTTGACGAAGGTCGGAGCGACGCCGTTGACCGTGATGCCGTGCGGGGCGAGCTCCATCGCGTGCTGGCGCACCAGCATGACGAGGCCGCCCTTGGTCGTGCAGTAGGCCGAGTAGCCCTTGCCGCGTAAGGCGAGCTGCGAGCGCACCGAGAGGAGGTGGATCTGGCGCCCGCCGGCGCCCGCCGCGACCTGGCGCTTCGCGGCGGCCTGGGCGAGGAACATCGCCGATTTGAGGTTCACGGCATAGACGCGGTCGAAGCTCGCCTCGCGGACCTCGAGCAGCGGCTCCTCGATCTGGATGCCGACGCAGTTGACCAGGATGTCGATCCGCCCGAGCCGTTCATGGGCCTCGGCGGTCGCGGCCTCGATCGAGCCGGTGTCGGTGACCTCGATCGCGACGCCCGCGACCGCGACCTTCGCGCCGGCCTCGATCGCGCCGGCGAGCCGCTCGGCCTTTGCCCGCTCGCGCCCGGCGATCACCACCGAGGCGCCGGCGAGCCCGAGCCCCCAGGCGATCGCCTCGCCGAGCCCGCCGGTGCCGCCCGGCACGAAGGCGGTCTTGCCGGACAGGTCGAAAAGTCCGGTGAGCTCGGCGGCGAAATCGAGCTTCGGCGTGATCGGGGCGGGCGCGTCCATCGTCGTCACGCCAGCGCCTCGGCGGCGGCGGTCATGTCGCGGCCGAGATAGGTCCGCACGCGCTCGTCGGCGACAAGCTCGGAAAAGCTCGCCTTCGCGGTCGCGCGGCCGCCGTGCACGAGGAGGAAGCTCTCGGCGATCTCCTTCAGGATCTCGAGGTGGTAGCGCGCGTTCGGGTGCAGGCAGACGAAGACGAGCTTGCCCTCGGCGCGCAGCTTGCGGAAAAAGTCGAGCATGAAGCCGATGTAGCCGTCCTGGGTGTTGAACTGCGGCTCGTCGAAGAGGTGAAGCACCGGCTTCTTCGTCGGCGACGGCGCGAGCAGCGCCGAGGGAATGTGCTTCGCGAAGGAGCGCACCTGGTAGGACTGGTGGTAGTGGATCGCGAGCCGGTCGCGCTCGCGGTACTTGACCCGGTGGATGTCGGCGCCGGCGACGAGCACGCGCCCGGCGGTCGGCGCGTTCGAGCCGGTGATCATCTCGAACAGCGTCGTCTTGCCGGCCCCGTTCGGCCCGATGACGCCGACGATGCGGCTGTCCGGGAAGGCGAGGTCGGCCTCGAGCGTGAAGGTCGGCCGGCGCACCAGCGTGCCGCGGCTGTAGACCTTCCTCAGGCGCTCGAGGACGAGGAGGGGGGCGGTCATTTTCCATCCTCCCCAACCGCGGTCATCCCGGCCGAAGCGAAGCGAAGAGCCGGGATCCATAGCGCCGGCCCGTGGGGGTGGATCCCGGATAGCCGCTGCGCGGCTTCCGGGACGACACCGCCTGAGAGCAAGGCCGCCCTTCTCCCTCCCCGGAGGGGAGGGCCGACTCGGGCGAAGCCCGAGCGGGGTGGGGACCGCCGGGCATAAGGCTCCGTCCGGCCATGGCCTGCGGCCGGCATGATCGAGGTTTTTCGTTGCCAGCCCATTCTACGCCCGGCGATCCCCACCCCGCTCGGGGCTTGCGCCCCGAGTCGGCCCTCCCCTTCGGGGAGGGAGGAGCCAGGACGCGAAGCGCAGCGACGAGCCGGGATCCATGCCCACACGCCGGCGCCGTGGGTCCCGGATAGCCGCTGCGCGGCTTCCGGGATGACTGCGCGTGGGCGAACGCTCGCCATCACGCCCCCAGCAGCTTGCGCCGCAGGGCGCGGTCATCGCGGAGCTCGGCTGCCGGGCCGGACCAGGCGATGCGGCCGCGGTCGAGGACGGCGGCGTGATCTGCGACCGAGAGCGCGACGTCGGCGTTCTGCTCGACGACGATTGCGGCGATGCCCTCGTCCTTGAGGCGCCGGATCGTCGCCAGCACGTCGGCGACGATCTTCGGGGCGAGGCCCTGGCTCGGCTCGTCGAGGAGCACGAGCCCGGGCGCGCCGAGGAGGGCGCGCGAGATCGCCACCATCTGCATCTCGCCGCCGGAGAGGTTCTCGGCCTCGCGATGCATCAGGTGGTCGAGGGCCGAGAAGATCTCGCACGTCTCCTTCAGGCTCCAAGGCCGGAAGCGCGTGCGCTTCTGGGCGATCGAGAGGTTCTTCGCGACGGTGAGCGTCGGGCACAGGCGGCGGTCGTCCGGGACCCACGCTATGCCGGCGCGCGCGATGCGGTGCGTCGGCCAGTGCGTCACGTCCGCCCCGCCGAAGCGGATGCGGCCGCGCTTCGGGCGCGTCAGGCCGAGGATCGAGCGCAGCGTCGTGGTCTTGCCGGCGCCGTTCGGCCCGAGCAGCGCGAACACCGCGCCCGGCGCGACCGCGAAGGAGACGTCGAAGAGCACCTGTGTCTCGCCGTAAAAGGTGTGGATGCCCTCGCACGCAAGCAGCGCCTCGGCGCCGCCGGCGACCGCGGGCTCGGAGCGGGGCAGGGCGGCCGCGACGGTCATTGCAGCCGCCCGAGGTTCGAGGCCTGCACCCAGGGATTCTGCTTCAGCGCCTCGGGCCGCCCGCTGGCGATGACCTGGCCCCAATGCACCACCGAGATGCGGTCGGCGAGCCCGAACAGGAACTCCATGTCGTGCTCGATCGCGACGATCGCGAGGCGTCCCTTCAGGCGCCGGATGAGGCCGGCGAGACGGGTGACGCCGTCCGAGCCGAGGCCGGAGGTCGGCTCGTCGAGGCACAGCACGCGCGGGCGCTGCGCAAGCGCGACCGCGATCTCGAGCGCCCGCCGGTCGCCATAGGGCAGGTCCTTGGCGACGGCCTCCGCCTTTTCGGCCAGGCCGACCTCGGCGAGGACCGCCCGCGCCGCGCCCTCGAACCCTTTGTCGCCGACCGCGCTGCGGTAGCCGTCGAAGCCGCGGGCGCGGAACTCCGGCAGCGCCACCTCGACGTTCTCGAGCGCCGTGAACTCGTCGAACAGCGTCATGATCTGGAAGGAGCGCGCGAGCCCGCGTGCCGCGATCTTATGCGGGGACAAGCCGGTCACGTCCTCGCCGGCGATGCGCACCGAGCCGCGGGCCGGCTTCACGCGGCCGGTCAGGACGTTGAAGAAGGTCGTCTTGCCGGCGCCGTTCGGGCCCATGATGCCGTGCAATTCGCCGGGCTCGACCGCAAACGAGATGTCCTCGAGCACGACGCGGTCGCCGAAGCGGACATGGATGTCGCGGGCGTCGAGCATCGCCATCGCGCTAACCCCTCAGGACCTGCGCGAGGCGAGACGAGCCGCGCCCGAGCTTCGGATCGAGGCGTTTCCACCAGCTCTGCACCGCGCCGGCGATGCCCTCCGGCCTGAACAGCACGACCGCGATGAAGAGCAGCCCGAACCACAGCATCCAGGAGTTCGTCACCGCGCCGATAACGTCGCGGGCGATGAGATAGACGACGACGCCGACGACCGGTCCCCAGAAGCTGACCATGCCGCCGCCGATCAGCACCATCATGACGATGATGCCGGAGTAGTGCAGGCTCATCACGTCCGGGAAGGCGGAGTTCTGCGCCATGGCGAAAAGCCCGCCGGCAAGGCCCGAGAGCGCCGCCGAGATCGTGAACACGGCCATCTTGTAGAGCCGCACCCGGTAGCCGAGATGGGCGGCGCGGGTCTCGCTCTGGCGGATCGCCGAGAGCACCCGGCCGAAGGGCGAATGGGTCAGCCGCCACAGCCCGATCACCGCCGCCATGAACACCACGAGGACGAAGTAATAGAGCGCGGTGTTGCTCGTCAGATCGAAGGCGGCAAGGCCGAGATCGGCCGGCGGGCGGGCGATCTTGAGGAGCCCGTCCTCGCCGCCGGTGATGCCGTGCGATTTGACCGCGACGAACCAGAAGATCTGCCCGAAGGCGATGGTCATGAAGGCGTAATAGATGCCGCGCCGGTGCGAGATGAACAGCGACACGAGCCCGCCGGCGGCAGCGCCGGCGGCAAGCGCCCCCGCCAGGCAGAGCCAGAGGTTCGGGGCGACGTTGAGCCCGAACAGCCCGAAGGCATAGGCGCCGACGCCGAAATAGGCGCCGTGGCCGAAGGAGGGCAGCCCGGCGGTGCCGAGGAGGAGGTTGAAGGCGAGCGCGTAGAGCGACCAGATCAGGATCTCGACGCCGAGATAGGGATAGAGCCCGACGCGGGTGATCCACAGCGGCACCGTCGCGAGAACGAGCCCGACGACCACCATCGCCGGGGTAACGAGCTTCTCGGCGTGGGGCGGGGTCTTCATGCGCTCGCTTCCACGAACTCCGACGCCCTCATCCTGAGGTGCGAAGCCCACAGGGCTGAGCCTCGAAGGACGCACATCGCCGCCGCCCTCATCCTGAGGTGCGAAGCCTGAAGGGCTGAGCCTCGAAGGACGCACCCTGCTCCCACAGCACCGGACCGCCGGTGCGTGCTTCGAGGCTCCCCCGGCTCAAGGCCGGGGTCGCACGTCAGCATGATGATGCTTGGTGTTGTCCAGACGCGGCGCATGATGATGCAGGCGAAATTCCTCTTCTGGGCCAGCGGCTTGCGCTGCCGAACCACCCCGATGACGCGTGTTGGCGTTGTCCACGAGCGCGTCATCATGATGCATTCCGAGATTCCTCTTTTCACCCAACGGCTTGCGCGCTGTCCCATCGAAACAGTCGGCGTTTGGCGTTGTCGGGGGCGCAGCATCATCACGCCTCCAGGATGCTCTTCTTGCCGAACAGGCCGCGGGCCCGCACCGTCACGACGGCGACGAGGAGGAGGTACATCGACAGCATCGACCACTCCGACGCGTAGGCGCCGGAGAGGCCGACGACCATGCCGACCATGAGCCCGGCAGCGACGGCGCCCCAGAACGAGCCGACGCCGCCGAGCACGATGACGAGAAAGGCCGGAACGACGGCGTCGACGCCCATGTGCGGGCGGATGCCCCAGATCGGCGCCAGGATGATGCCGGCGACCGCCGCCAGCATCGTGCCGAGCACGAACACGGCGCTGCGCAGCTTCGAAAGATCGATGCCGAGCGCCCGCACCATCTCGCTGTCATGGGCGCCGGCCTTGATGATCGAGCCGTAGGGCGTCTTCTCGATCAGGAGCCAGGTCAGGCCGATGACGAGCGCCGCGATCGCGGCGGCGTAGAAGCGATAGGCGGACCAGATCAGGTCGAGCGCGATGAAGCCGCCGGAGATCGCGGGCGGGGTCGGCAGCACGTAGTCGCGCGTGCCCCAGATCAGGCGGATCGACTCCTCGATCACCATCGCGACGCCGAAGGTGAGGAGGAGCCCGAACAGCGGGTCCTTGCCGTAGGTGCGGCGCATCAGCAGCTCGACCGCGATGCCGACGAGGCCGACGACGGCCGGTGCGAGGGCAAGCGTCAGCGCGTAGCGCAGGCCGAGCGGCTGCGCGAGCCACCACTCGGCGATCCCTAAGGGCAGCGGCGGCTTCGGGCCGACGAGCACGAGCGCCACATAGGCGCCGAGCGCGAACAGCGACCCATGCGCGAGGTTGATCTGCTCCATCACCCCGACGATCAGCATGAAGCCGAGCGCGATCAGCGCGAACAAAAGCCCGAGCGTCAGGCCGTTGATGAGGTGGGGCAGGAGGTTGAACACCATCCGGATCCGTCATCCCAGAAGCCGCGACAAGCGGCTATCCGGGATCTCGTGGGCGTTCAGGCATCCACCGTCGGCACCTGCTCGTAGGGCACGAGCTTGCATTTCGCCGCCGAGGCCGTGTCGAGGGCTTCCTCGGGCGTCGTCCGGGAGAGGATCTCGTAGTGATCGGTGTCGTCCGACGGCTTCGGGTTGCGTCTCGCGAGATAGATCGTCTGCTGCACCTGATGGGTGTTGGCGTCGATATAGGCGTCGAAGTCCTGCATGCGGTCGGCCGCGGGCATCTTGTGGCCCTCGAGCGCCTTGATGATCTTGATGTTGTTGACCGATCCGGCCCGCTCGATCGCCCGCAACAGCTCGCGCGTCGCCATGTAGCCGTTGTAGGAGACGTTGCCCGGCACCGGGATCGCGCCCGCGCCGGCCATCTTCTTCCAGGTCGCGACGAACTCCGGCACGCCCGGCAGCGCGAGCTTGTGGTACCAGTTGGTGCCGAAGACGCCGAACAGGCTCTCGGGCTGGCCCCAGATGTCCGGCCAGTCCTGCTGGTTGTTGATCCAGGCCGGCTTGTCGTCGAGCTTGAGCTGGGCGACCTGGGCGCGCAGCGCCTTGACGTCGTCGCCGCCGACCGCCGCCGCGATCACGTCCGGCTTGATCTGCTGGATCTTCAGGAGGTAGGCGGTGAAGTCGCGCGTGTTCTGCGGCACCAGCAGGTTGTCGACGACGCGCCCGCCCGCCGCCTCGACCTCGGTCTTCGTCGCCGCCGAGGTGGTGTGGCCCCAGACGTAGTCGTTCGTCAGCAGCAGCCAGTTCTTGCCGATGTCCTTGACGGCGCTGCGCACCGCGGCCTTGGCGAAGTTCGTGCCGTTGCCGTCCCAGACGAACTTGATGCGCGAGCAGTTCTCGCCGGCCTCGCTCGGCGCCGAGGAGTTAGTGTTGAGGTAGATCGTGCCGTGCTTGTTCGCGACCTGGGTGATGGCGTTCGCGACGCCGGAGTGCAGCGCCCCGATCAGGATCGAGCAGTCCTCGCGGATGAAGCGCTCGGCGATGCGGGTGCCGGTCGCCGGGTTGGTTTCGGTGTCGGCGGTGATCCACTCGATCTTGCGGCCGAGCACCCCGCCCTTGGCGTTGAACTCCTCGATCGCGATCTTGATGCCGCGCAGATCGTCCTGGCCCGAGTTGCCGTACTGGCCGCTCGCATCGCAGGTGAGCCCGAGCTTGATCGGCTTCGATTGCGCGTAAGCGCGATTGTGCGCCCACGGCCCGAAGAAGGCGCCGGCGCCGGCGAGCGCCGTGCCGACAGCGCTGCCCTGCAACAACCGGCGCCTGGTGAACCCTCGTTTCGACATGGTGGCCTCCCTGCATTGCGCGCGCTTGGCGCGCGACGACATCCTCGATCGCGGCTCTTACGGCCGCTCGGCACCGTGATTTGGAACGATTATTCCAACACCAGCCGAAGTAGAATAATCATTCCATCTGGGCTGTCCAGCCGTTCCCCGACGCGGCGAGGCCGATCCTCCACCAGCACTGGCGGCACGGCAAGGGTGTGTTGACGCGCGCGGCGGCGCCACTAGGCTCGGGCGCGGGCGTCGGTGACGACGGCGGCAAGCCGCGGGCGCCGGGAAGCTTTGGGAGGATCTCAATGCGCAGGCTCTTCACGCCGCTGGTCGCGCTCGCGACCGCGGTCGTCATGCTCTTTGCCTCCGGTCAGGCGATGGCCCAAACCGAGGTCACGCTGTGGACCCACTGGGCGGCGGAGAAGATCAAGCGCGACTTCGTCGAGGACGCGATCCGCCGCTTCGAAGAGAAGAACCCGGGCGTGAAGATCAAGGCGTCCTGGTACGAGAAGACCGCGCTCTATGCCGCGCTCAAGACGGCGCTGCGCGCCGGCCAGGCGCCGGACATCTTCTACGCCGAGCCGGACCAGGTCGAGTACATGGACAACGGCTTCCTGCTCGATCTCTCCGACCTCAACTGGCAGAACATCGAGCCTTGGGCGAAGGACGCGTGGAGCTACAAGGGCAAGCCCTACGGCTTCCCGCTCGAGGCCTCGACGGTCGAGCTCTACTACAACAGGAAGATGGTCGACGAGCTCGGCGTGAAGATCCAGGACAGCGAGCAGCTCTCGCCCGACGCCTTCCTCGACCTCGTCAAGAAAGCGAAGGCCAAGGGCTGGACGCCCATTGCGCTCGGCGTCGGCGACCGTCCCTGCCCGGGCGCCTATCTCACCCACGAGGCGCTGCTCGAGAAGCTCGGCACGGAGGACTACGACAAGCTCCTCAGGGGCAAGCTCGCCTGGTCCGACCCGCGCGTCGTCGACACGCTCAAATGGCTGCGCACCGTCATCGACGCCGGCCTTCTGCCGACGAGCTTCACGAGCCTCAAGCTCGGCGAGGCGCACACCTACTTCCACACCAATCCCGGCGCCGTCATGTTCCTGAACGGCAGCTGGTACACCTCGCGCGCCTTCAACCCGCCCGACAAGGGCGGCCAGCCGAAGGACTTCCCGCTCGGCATCATGAGGTTCCCGGCGGTGCCCGGCGCCGCCTGCAACGCGTGCCGGACGCTGGGAGTGCAGGGGTCGTACGTCGCCAACGCCGATACGAAGCACAAGAAGGAGGTGATCGCCTTCTTCAATTCGATGGCGAACCAGGAGACCGGCAACCGCTGGCTCGAGAGCGTCCTGGTCCAGACCGGAATCAAGAGCGACCCGTCGAAGATCACGGGTCCGAACGCCGAGTATTTCAAGATGCTCGCCGCGACCAACAAGGGCGCGAAGTACTATTTCGGCGCGCCGATCCAGGTCATGCAGGGCAAGGCGCGCGAGGTCTTCACGCAGGTGATCAACAACGCCTTCCCGGCGGGCACCATCTCGGTCGAGGATGCCGTGAAGCAACTCGCGGCATCGAATTGAGCCGCTGGTGAACCAGTTGCAGGTCGTCCCGGAAGCCGCGCAGCGGCTATCCGGGACCCACGCGGCCGACACTCGGAGCGCGTGGTGGGTCCCGGCTCTCCGCGGAGTTTATCCTCGGGCCGGCCGAAGGCCGGACCCGGGGGCTCCGGCCGGGACGACCCGCGCGAGTGATAAGTGAGCGACTCCCCAACGATTCTTCGCGACGCGCCCGCGATCGCGCCCGTCGGCACCGCCACCCGGGCCGACGCCACCGCCGTCCCGCGCGCGCCACCGCCGCCGGATGACGGCGTGCCGCGGCCCTACGGCACGATTTTCGCCTTCCTCCTGCCGGCGCTCACGCTGTACGCCGCGTTCACCGCCTACCCCTTTTTCCGCACGCTCTGGAACAGCTTCCACAAGGTGCTGCCGCGCCGCTCCGAGTTCGTCGGCCTCGAGAACTACGCCACGCTGGTAAACGACGAGTTCTTCTGGCGCGCGGTCCGCAATACGCTGATCTGGGCCTCGACCTCGCCGCTGTTCGAAGTCACGATCGCGCTGCTCCTGGCGCTCGCGCTCTACGCCAAGGTGCCGGGCGCGCGGTTCTTCCGGGTCGCCTGGTTCACGCCGGTGCTGATGTCCTACGTCGTCGTCGGCATCCTGTTCGTGTGGATCTACAACTACGACTGGGGGCCGGTGAACGCCGCGCTCCGTTGGCTCGGCCTTTCCGACCTCGCCCGCGCCTGGCTCGGCAACCCGAATACCGCGCTTCCCGCGCTCATTGCCGTCACCACCTGGATATGGACCGGCTTCAACATGGTGGTGCTGCTCGCGGCGCTGCACTCGCTGCCGAAAGAGGTGATCGAGGCGGCCGAGCTCGACAACTGCGGCTGGGGCCAGAAGCTCGTCTTCGTGATCCTGCCGCTGGTGCGGCCGACGCTGCTCAACCTCGTCGTCCTGTCCTTCATCGGCAAGATGAAGATCTTCGACCTCGTCTGGATCACCACCAAGGGCGGCCCGCTGTGGTCGACCGAGACGGTCTCGACCTACGTCTACAAGCGCGCCTTCGAGTGGTCGACCTTCGATCTCGGCTATCCGTCCGCGATCGCGACGGCATGGTTCGTCATCGTGCTCGGCGCCGTGCTGACGCTGACCTACGCCTTTCGGCTGCGCGAGAAGCTGGAATACTGAAGGTGGAGGTCCTGAAGCGCTCGGCGCTCCTCCTCGGGCTGTCGCTCTATACGGCGTTCGCGGCCGGGCCGTTCGTGTGGGCCGCGATGATGTCGCTGCGCACCACGACGGAGATCACCCGCGACCACTTCGCGCTGCCGGTCCCGGCTCATTTCGAGAAGTTCCCGCTCGCCTGGTTCAACTCGAACTACAACGTCTACTTCACCAACTCGGCGATGATCGTGCTCTCCGCGGTCGCGATCCTCACGGTCGTCGGCGCCATGGCGGCGCATTGCTTCGCGCGCTATCGCTTCCGGCTCAACCGGGTGCTCTATTTCCTGATCTTCTCGACCATCATCTTCCCGCCCCAGATCACCATCATCGCGCTGTTCCAGATCCTGGTGCAGTACGGGCTCTACAACACCAGGCTCGGGCTCGTCGCGGTCTACGTCGCGATCCAGCTGCCGCTGACGATCTACATCCTCGAGACCTTCTTCGCCCGCATCCCGGCCGACCTCTTCGACGCCGCCCGCATGGACGGCTATTCGGAATGGGAGATCTTCTGGCGCGTCTCATTCCCGATCGCGCTGCCGGCGGTCGCGACGACGGTGATCCTCAATTTCATCCTGCTCTGGAACGAGTTCCTCTACGCCGTGGTGCTGATCACCGACGAGGCGAACCGCACGCTGCCGCTCGGCATCCAGCGCTTCATGGGCGACCAGCTCGAGGACACCGGCATGATCGCGACCGGCCTCATGATCGCGATCGTGCCGGTGATCCTGGTCTATGCGTTCTTCTCCGAGAGACTGATCCAGGGGATGACCGCGGGGGCGGTGAAGTGAGGGCGTCCCGACGCGCTTCACCTCTCCCCGCCTGCGGGGAGAGGCCGACTCGGCGAAGCCGAGCGGGTGAGGGGCCGGGGGACTGTCGAGCGTGGCCCCTGGCCCCTCACCCTCGCCCCTTCGGGGCTCGCTTTGCGGCCTCCGCCGCAAAGCCCTCTCCCCGCAAGCGGGGAGAGGAGGGGGGCAGCTGATGGCCGTCGTCACGCTCGACCGCCTGTCGAAGCGCTACGAGCGCGGCCACAAGCCTGCCGTCGACGCGGTGTCGCTCACCGTCGCCGACGGCGAGTTCTTCGTGCTGCTCGGGCCGTCGGGCTGCGGCAAGACCACGACGCTGAGGATGATCGCCGGGCTTGAATCGATCTCCTCGGGCCGGCTCGCGATCGACGAGCGCGTCGTCAACGCGGTCCCGGCGAAGGATCGCGACATCGCCATGGTGTTCCAATCCTACGCGCTCTACCCGCATATGAGCGTGCGCCAGAACCTCGCCTTTGGCCTGCGCCGGCGCGGCGTCGACCGGGCCGAGATCGACCGCCGCGTCGCTGCCGTCGCCGCGACCCTCGGCCTCGCCGAGCTCGTCGACCGGCGCCCGCATGCGCTCTCCGGCGGCCAGCGCCAGCGCGTCGCGCTTGGCCGGGCGATCGTGCGCGATCCCAAGGTCTTTCTGTTCGACGAGCCGCTGTCGAACCTCGACGCCTCCCTGCGTGTCTCGACGCGCCTCGAGATCGCAAAGCTCCACCGCCGCCTCGAGGCGACGATGATCTACGTCACCCACGACCAGGTCGAGGCGATGACGCTCGGCGACCGCATCTGCGTCATGCAGGACGGCCGGGTGGCGCAGATCGGCGCGCCGCTTACCGTCTACCGCCGGCCGGCGAGCGTGTTCGTCGCGCGCTTCCTCGGCTCGCCGCCGATGAACATCGTGCCGGCGCGGGTCGAGCGGGTGAACGGCGGCGCCGCAGCGCTCGCCGGCGGCGGCGCGTTCGCGCTCGACGGAGCGGCGGCCGGAGCGGCGGAGGGCGCCATCCTCCTCGGCTTTCGCCCCGAGGACATCGCGCTCGCCGCGCCGGATGGGCGCCCGAGCGCCGTCGTGCAGGCGGTCGAGCTCCTCGGCGCCGAGACGATCCTCGCCGCGACCCTCGACGGCGGCGGCGACATCGCGGTACGGGCGCCGCGCGATCTCACGGCGCGGCCGGGCGAGCGCATCGGCCTCGCCGTCGAGGCGCAGGCGCTCCACCTCTTCGATCCGCAAACCGGCGCGGCGCTTGCCCGCCACCCATCGTGAAGGAGCCATAATGGCCGAGCCCGTTCCCCTGACCATCCGCCGCGACTGGCCGCGCCCGGACGCGAAGACGCTTGCGGCCTTCAAGGCCGCGCCGACCGGCTTCGTCGTCGACGCCATCGGGCGCGCCGGCGCCCTCGACCACCGCATCCGGCCGGTCTGGAAGGGGCCGCATTTCGTCGGCTCGGCGCTGCCGGTGTGGACGACGGCGCGGGACAACCTCGCAACTTATGCGGCGATCAGCTTTGCCAAGCCCGGCGACGTGATGCTGATCGCGACCGGCGCCTATGAAGGCGCGGCGGTCATCGGCGACGTGGTCGTCGGGATGATGCGCAATGCCGGCATCGCGGCGGCGGTGACCGACGGCCTCGTCCGCGACGTCCAGGGCATCGCCGAGGTCGGCATTCCGGTCTACGCCCGCGGCCTCACCCCGAACTCCCCCTTCAAGCACGGGCCGGGCACGGTCGGGCTGCCGATCGCGATCGGCGGCCAAGCGGTCGAGGCCGGCGACCTCGTCGTCGGCGACGGCGACGGCGTCGTCATCGTGCCGCGCTGGCGGATCGCCGAGGCGGCAGCCGAGCTCGCCGCGATCCGGGACAAGGAGAGCGGCATGGATGCGCTGGTGAAATCGGGCGCGACCTCGCCGTCCTGGCTTGCCGCGCGCCTGACCGGCGACGGCGTGCGCTACGTCGAGGACTAACCTCGTGAAGCGCGTCTTCTACAACAGCTGCGCCGATGCCGCGCTCTACGGCATGATCCGCGACGCCGCGGCCGGGCGCTGCGAGCTGGTCACGCTCGATCGCGACGACGATGCGGAGCGGATCGCGAAGCTCGCCGACGCCGACGCCGCGATCGTCGCCTCGACCCGCTTCACGCGGCCGCTGATCGAGGCCGGGCGGAACCTCGGCTTCGTGCACCACCAGGGCGTCGGCTATCACGACACCATCGACACCGCGGCGTTGGCGGAGCGCCGCATCCCGCTCGCCATCACGCCGGGCGGCACGACCATCGGCGTCGCCGAGCACACCCTGATGCTGATCCTTGCCATGCTGCGGCGGCTGCCCTTCGCGGACGCGGAGCTGCGGCAGGGCCGCTTCCACGTCAACGCGCTGCGGCCGGTGAGCCGCGAGCTGCGCGGCCGCACCGTCGGGCTTCTCGGCATGGGGCGTATCGGCCGCGCTGTCGCCGAGCGGCTGAAACCCTTCGGCGTGACGCTGATCTATTTCGACCCCGTGGCGCTGCCGGCCGAGGTCGAGCGTGCGCTCGAGCTCGATCGCCGCGGCTTCGACGAGGTCCTGCCTGAGGCCGACATCCTCTCGCTGCACCTGCCGCTGACCCCTGAGACCCGGCGCATCATCGGCGCGGCGACGCTCGCGCGCATGAAGCCCGGCGCATACCTCGTCAACACCGCCCGCGGCGGTCTCGTCGACGAAGCGGCGCTCGTCGCCGCGCTGCAAGCGGGCCGCCTTGCGGGCGCGGCGCTCGACGTCTTCGAGCCCGAGCCGCCGGCGACCGAGCACCCGCTCTACGCGATGCCAAACGTGGTGCTGACGCCGCACATCTCGGCCGGCACCCGCGATGCTTTCATGGAGAAGCAGGGCTTCATCTTCGACAACCTCGCGCGGTTCTGGCGCGGCGAGCCGGTCGAGAACCTCGTCGACCTCTCGCCG
>Ga0136846_1207933_pt1 | contig 13842 bp, 16 predicted proteins | sample HopSoiMetagenom2_FD_96841 | JGI IMG/M metagenome (GOLD analysis project Ga0136846, IMG submission 96841) | Grasslands soil microbial communities from Hopland, California, USA - 2 Assembly 2016 (version 4) | ecosystem: Environmental > Terrestrial > Soil > Grasslands | place: USA: Hopland... | reverse complement strand
TTTGGATGTTACTTGCTTTCCAAGCAAGCGCCTTCGACCGCTCGGCCACCTGTCCGCGAGCGGGGCGCGAATGATAGCAGGACTGCCCCGCCAGTCAGCCGACCCGTTTCATTTCGTCTTCGGCGCTTCGGTCTTCGAGGTCGCGAACGGGGGCGGGATGTCGAGACAGGGTTCGTTCTTGCCGCGGACGCGCTCCGGCGTGTTCAGCGGCGGAACCTTCAGCGCGTTCCGGGTGTTCGGGGTGTCGAGCCCCGGCGGGGCCTTGAGCGGTGGCAATTCCTTCGCCCCTGCGTAGTCCTTGTTCGTGTCGTGGCAGGACTCCATGCGCGACTTGCACCCCGATGCGGCGGCGACGGCCAGGACGGCGATGACGAGGGATCCGGCAATGATGCGCATGGAATGTGCGACCTTTCGTGACTTCAGGAGTTCACTGCGGACGTCAGACGGAAATGCCGGCGGCGAACAGCGATTCGGAAACGAGCGCATGGTACTCCGGCGACAGCTCGGTGAGCGGCAGCCGCAACGTGCCGCCCATGAGGCCCATGCGGGCCACGGCCCACTTGACCGGGATCGGATTGGACTCGACGAACAGATTGCGGTGAAGCGCGACCAGTCGCTGGTCGATCTGAGTGGCGCCGGCGCGATCGCCGCGCAAGGCGGCTGCGACCATGTCGGCCATTGCGCGCGGTGCCACGTTCGCCGTCACGGAGATGACACCCGCCGCGCCGACGCCGATGACTTCGCGCGCGGTCAGGTCGTCACCCGAGAGCACCTTGAATCCCGGCGCACAGGTCGCGACGAGCTCGCGCACGCGCGCGGCATCACCCACCGCTTCCTTGATGCCGGCGATGCGTCCGACGCGCGAGAGCCTCGCTACCACCGGCGGCAACATGTCGACGGCGGTGCGGCCCGGCACGTTGTAAAGGAGTACCGGCGTGCGCGAAGCGGCAGCGATGGCGCAGAAGTGACGGAAGAGTCCCTCCTGGGTCGGCCTGACGTATGACGGAGTGGCCACGAGCAACGCATCGATGTCGAGCGCCGAGAAGGCGCGCGCCCGCTCGACCGACGAGGCGGTATCGCTGGTGCCGGTGTTGGCGATGAGAAGTGCGCGCCTGCCGATGACGGCGCGGGCCCGCGCGAGTAGCTCGGTGAGCTCGACATCGGTGACCGTCGCGGATTCGCCCGTCGAACCGGCGACGACGATGCCGGAGGTGCCGTTCGAAAGCTGGAACTCGAGGAGACGCGACCAGGCGTCGAAGTCGATACTGCCGTCCGGCCGCATCGGGGTCACGAGCGCCACCAGGCTGCCGGCGTACATGGGTTTCCGAGGTTCGTTGAAAAACGGTCGCGCATGGTACGGGCCCACGTATCGAGTTCGCAAGCCGCCTCCTGCGGTACACTCGCCGACCAGATGAAGCAGCACCTTGCCGTATCCGCCATTGGCAGCGATCGGACCGGAATGGTCCACGACCTGACCCGCGTCATCTCCGACTGCGGTGGCTCCATCAGCGAGAGCCGGATGGCCAGCCTCGGCAACGAATTCGCGATGCTGGTACTCGTGTCCGGCAACTGGCATTCGCTCGCCAAGCTCGAGAGCGAGTTGCAGCGGCTCGGCGAGTCGACCGGCCTGTCGCTGCACATGAAGCGCACCGAACCGCGCGCCGCCCGCACGGAGCTGCTGCCCTACTCGATCGACGTCGTGTGCCTCGATCAGTCGGGCATCGTCGCCGGGCTGTCGGGGTTCTGCGCGAGCCGCGGCATCGACATCGCGGAAGTGTCGACACGCACCTACCCCGCGGCGCACACCGGCGCGCAGATGTTTGCGGTACAAATGATCATCAACGTTCCCAAGCGCCTGCAGCTCGCGCACCTGCGCGAGGAATTCATGGACTACTGCGACGCGCAAAACCTGGACGCGATCCTGGAGCCCGTGAAATCTTGACGCTTGCGATCGGCAAGAAGATCCCGGCCTTCTCGTTGCCGTTGTCGGACGGCAGCTCGTGGAAAACCGCTGATGTGTTCTCTTCTGATGGAAGGGGCGGCAATCTCGTGCTCTATTTCTACCCGAAGGACATGACCCCCGGCTGCACGCTCGAGGGCCAGGACTTCCGGGACCTGCACGCCGCGTTCAAGCGTGCGAAGACCACGGTACTCGGCATCTCCAAGGACAGTTGCGAACGGCACGCGAAGTTCCGCACGAAGGAAAAGTTTCCCTTCGAGTTGCTGTCCGACGAGGACGAGACGGTGTGCCGGCTCTTCGACGTGATCCGCGAGAAATCGCTGTACGGCCGCAAGTTCATGGGAATCGAACGCAGCACGTTCCTCGTCGACGCAAACGGAAAGCTGGTACGCGAATGGCGAAAGGTGAAAGTGAAGGGCCACGCGGCCGAGGTCCTCGAAGCGGCGAAGCAGCTGTGAGCGCGGCGAAACGCGCGGCCGGTGGCAAGCCGCCGAAGCTCTCGGTCGAGCGCCGCCTGTTCGTGCTCGACACCAACGTGCTGATGCACGATCCCACTGCGATCTTCCGGTTCCAGGAGCACGACGTCTATCTACCGATGGTCGTGCTCGAGGAGCTCGACGCCAACAAGAAGGGCCTGTCGGAAGCGTCGCGCAACGTGCGCCAGGTCAGCCGTTTCCTCGACGACCTCATGCGCGACGCCACCAAGGACGAGATCGACGCGGGCCTGCCGCTGCCGTCCGCGCAGGGCATCGGTGCCCCGATCGACACTGGCAAGAATGGCGAGCGGACCACGGGACGCCTGTTCTTCCAGACGCGCCAGCTCACCAGCGCGCTGCCGGACTATCTACCCGGGCACGGCAACGACAACGCCATCCTGGCGATGACGCTCGCGCTGCAAGCCACGCACGTCGAATCACGCGTGACCCTGGTGTCGAAGGACATCAACCTGCGCATCAAGGCCGCCGTGGTCGGCGTCCACGCCGAGGACTACTACAACGACAAGACCCTCGAGGATGCCGACGTCCTCTACACCGGTCTCGCGCCGCTGCCCGCCGATTTCTGGGAGTCACACGGCAAGGACATGCGCTCGTGGAAGGAAGCCGAGCGCACCTTCTACGCGATCTCGGGACCCGCGGTCACCGATCTGCACGTCAACGAGTTCGTCCACGAAGAAGCTGAGTCGGGCATCGAAGCCATCGTCAGGCGCATCGAGGCCGGCAAGGCGACGCTCGAGCTCGCGCGGGATTTTCGCTCGGAGCGCCACAGCGTCTGGGGCGTGAACGCGCGCAATCGCGAGCAGAACTTCGCGCTCAACCTGCTGATGGATCCCGAGATCGATTTCGTCACCATCCTCGGCCCCGCCGGCACCGGCAAGACACTGCTGACGCTCGCGGCCGGACTGGCGCAGACGCTCGAGGCGAACCGCTTCGTCGAGATCATCATGACGCGTGTGACGATCCCGCTCGGCGAGGACATCGGCTTCCTGCCTGGCACCGAGGAGGAAAAGATGGAGCCCTGGATGGGCGCCCTCATGGACAACCTCGAGGTGCTCACGAAGACCGGCGAAGGCGGCAACTGGGGTCGCGCCGCCACCAACGACCTGCTGCGCAACCGGATCAAGATCCGCTCGCTGAACTTCATGCGCGGCCGCACGTTCCTGAACCGTTTCGTCATCCTCGACGAGGCGCAGAACCTCACGGCCAAGCAGATGAAGGCGCTGGTCACCCGCGCGGGTCCCGGCACCAAGATTGTTTGCCTCGGCAACATCGCCCAGATCGACACCCCGTACCTCACGGAGACGACCTCCGGCCTGACCTACGTGGTCAACCGTTTCCGGGGCTGGGACCATTCGGGCCACATCACGCTGATGCGCGGCGAACGCTCGCGCCTGGCGGATTTCGCCTCTGATACGCTCTAGACCTCCGGCGTCGAGAAACTCCGCGCGCCCGGCGAGGTCTCAACCGACGATGGTTCACGGGCTCAAGAAAACCCTGGCTGGATTCCTGTCGGCGCTGATCCTGCTGCCGGCGCCCTCGTTTGCGCAGAATGCGGGCAATGACCTCCCGGACATCGGCAGCCCGGCCTCCTCCTCGCTCACGATCGACGACGAATATCGAATCGGCCTTCAGGTCATCCGCCAGCTGCGTGACGAGGGCCAGATCATCGAGGACCCCGAGGCCACCGAGTATCTGAACGGCCTCGGCTCGCGCATCGTCGCGCAGGCGTCCGGCGATTCGGCACAACGGTTTTCGTTCTTCTTCGTGCGCGACGATTCCATCAACGCGTTCGCCCTCCCAGGCGGATTCATCGGCGTGAACTATGGTCTCGTTCTCGCCACGCGCAACGAATCACAGCTCGCGGGCGTGCTCGCGCACGAGATCGCGCACGTCACCCAACGGCATATCGCACGGCGCATCCATTCGCAGGGTCGCCAGAGCATCGCGACGATGGCTGCGATCCTCGCGTCGATCCTCGTCGGCGCCGCAACCGGTTCGAGCGACGCGATGATGGGCGGCATCTCGATGGCCGAAGGTGCGTCGATGCAACAGCAGATCAACTTCACGCGCGCCAACGAGAGCGAGGCGGACCGCGTGGGCATGGGCTTCCTCGCGGCCGCAGGGTTCGACCCGTACGGCATGCCGGATTTCTTCGAGACGATCGGCCGTCGTACCAGCATCACGGCCGGCAGCCGCGACGCGCTGCCCGAGATCCTGCAGTCGCACCCCGTGGCGGCGAACCGCATCGCCGAGTCCCGCTCGCGCGCCGCGCTGTTCAAGGACGTGCATCCGTCGGCCGAATCGGTGAGCTATTCGCTCACGCGCGAACGGTTGCGGGTGCTGTCGACGCCGCCCGAAGACAATGTGCGCCGCTACTACGCCGAGCGCCGCGAACAGCAGGACCAGACGCCGGGCGAGCATTATGGTGAAGCGCTCTCGCTGGAACAGGGCGGCAACGCGCGCGCGTCGCTCGACGCGTTCTACGCACTCGCCCACGACTATCCACAGGTCCCGATGCTGCAGTCGACGCTCGGGCAGGCGCTCATGGCCGCCGGCGAGACCGACGAGGCGCTCGCGACCTTCCGTAAGGCGCTCGCGCTCTCGCCGCGCAACATTCCACTCACGATGCGCTATGCCGAGGCATTGCTGAAAGCCGACCAGGCCAAGTCGGCGCACGCGGTGTTGCTCGACCTGTTCAACAACGTGGCGCCGACGCCGGAGCAGATCCGGTTCACGGCGCTCGCCGCCAGCAGCGCCGGCGACAGCGCCGACGCGGCTTACTACATGAGCGAATACCACATCGCGACCGGCAATCTGCCGCTCTCCGTGAGTCAGCTCGAAATGGCGCTGGCGGTGCCCGACATCACCGGCGTGCAACGCAGCCGCTTCCAGGCGCGCCTCGACGAGGTACGCGAAGCGCTGTTCGCCAACCGCAAGAAGCGCAAGGCACCCGACGAGGAGCGTCCGCAGTCCGGTCGTGACGGCGGACAGCGCCGCTCAGCCGGCCTCTTCTGATCGCCCGAGTCCATCCCCCGATCGGGTGCCGACTCTCCGCCTCGGAGGGGCGCTTCGGCCGCAACATCCCGGCGTCCAATAACACAAATCGGTAGAATTTCGCGCCATGCAAAAAGTCGCCATCGCCCTGTTCGCCCTGCTGCTCGCGGGTTGCGCCACCGTTCCATCCGGCAAGCGTGATCCCCGCGACCCGTGGGAGGGCTTCAACCGTGCGTCCTACAAATTCAACGACGCGCTCGACCGGGCGATCGCAAAGCCGGTCGCCAAGGGCTACAAGAAGGTGACGCCGCGCGTCGTGCGCACGGGCGTCAACAACTTCATCACGAACTTGGGCACGATCACGACCGTCGTGAACGACGTCCTGCAGGGCAAGATGAAGCAGGCGAGCCATGATTCGGGCCGCTTCCTGATGAACAGCACGCTCGGCCTGGGCGGCCTGTTCGACCCGGCCAGTGCGGCCGGCCTCGAGCGCAACGACGAAGACTTCGGCCAGACACTGGGCAAGTGGGGCGTGAAATCCGGTCCCTACGTGATGCTGCCGATCCTCGGGCCCTCGACGGTGCGCGACACGTTCGGCCGCATCCCCGACCAGTTCACCTACCCCGTGAACTACCTGCAGGACGACAGCACGCGTTACATCATCCGCGGGCTCGATTTCCTCGACCTGCGCGCGGGCCTGCTCGATTTCGAACCGCAGCTCGAGAAGACCTATGACAAGTACGCATTCATCCGCAACGCGTGGCTGCAGCGGCGCGAATTCCAGGTGAAGGACGGCGACGTCGGCGACGTTTCTTCCGAGCTCGAAGAGGGCATGGACACCGATCCCGCCGCGGATGCCCCGGCGCCTGGCGCACAGCCCGACGCGTCCAAGCCAGAAACCCCGCCGCCAGGCAAGTAACGGCGAGCGCAGGGGGACCGAAGTGATCGACAACGGCAAGTTGCCCCCATTGCTGCTGCTGCACCCGGATGACAACATCCTGGTGGCACGCCGCGACATCGCGGCCGGCGAACGCGTCGATCTCGATGGCGAGACTTTCACGATCCCGAAGGCCGTGGAGCTCGGTCACAAGCTCGCACGCCGTGACATTGCAGCCGACGCGCGCGTCCTCAAGTACGGGGCACCCATTGGCTCCATGAAGGCGGCCGTGGCGCGCGGCGAGCACGTGCACATGCACAACCTGCGCAGCGACTACATTCCCTCGACGACCCGGGACGGTCATTGATGAGCACGGCGACCTCCACCCTTCCGATGCGCGGCTGGCTGCGCAAGGATGGCCGCAAGGGTATCCGCAACGTCGTGGCGGTAGCCTATCTCGTCGAGTGCGCGCACCACGTGTCGCGCCTCATCGTGCAGAAGTCCGGCGCGGATGACGTCCATCTGATCGGCTTCCCGGGTTGTTATCCGAACAAATACGCACTCGAGATGATGAAGCGGCTGTGCACTCATCCGAACGTCGGCGCGGTGCTGCTCGTGTCGCTGGGCTGCGAGAGCTTCAACCGCGAAGAGCTGCGTCGCCACGTGCACGCGAGCGGCCGTCCCGTCGACCTGCTCGTGATCCAGCAGTCCGGTGGAACGTCGCGCACGGTCAATGCCGGCATCGACGCCGTCAGGAAAATGCGCGCGAAGATCATCGAACAGCAGCCGGTGCCGATGGCGCTCGACGAGCTCGTGATCGGCACGGTGTGCGGCGGCTCCGACGGCACCAGCGGCATCACCGCGAACCCGGCGGTCGGCCGCTGCTTCGACTGGCTCATCGAACAGCGAGCGGCGTGCATCTTCGAAGAGACCGGCGAGCTCATCGGCTGCGAACGCATCATGGCATCGCGCGCCATCACGCCCGAGCTCGGGCGCGAGATCGAAGCCTGCGTCGACAAGGCGGCCAACTATTACCGCATCATGGGTTACGGCAGCTTCGCGCCGGGCAACGCCGAGGGCGGCCTCACGACGCTCGAGGAGAAATCCATGGGGGCGTACTCGAAGTCGGGGTCCTCGCCCATCAGCGGGCTCATCAAGCCCGGCGACGTGCCGCCGCGCGGCGGACTCTATCTACTGGACGTCGTGCCCGACGGCGAGCCACGCTTCGGCTTCCCGAACATCTCGGACAACGCCGAGATCGTCGAGCTCATCGCGTGCGGGTCGCACCTCATCCTGTTCACGACCGGGCGCGGCTCTGTCGTGGGCTCCGCCATCTCTCCGGTCATCAAGGTGTGCGCGAATCCGGACACCTACGAGCGCATGACGGACGACATGGACGTGAACGCCGGGCGCATCCTGCAGGGCGCGGAACTCGACGACGTCGGTCGCGAGATCTACGAGCTGGTGCAGAAGCTCGCCGCCGGCGAGCTCTCGAAATCCGAGGCGCTCGGCCACCAGGAATTCATCCTCACCTACAAACAATTCGAACCGATCGGTCCGGCCTGCCTGCCGGCCGCGTAAGGAGTTTGCGTTGAAACTGGTACGTTTTGGTCCCGCGGGCGCGGAGCGCCCCGGATTCGTGTTGGCGGACGGCTCGATCGCCGACATCTCGAGCGTCATCCCCGACGTCGCAATCGACGCCCTCGAGCCTCACAGCCTCGACCGCGTCCGACGCGCGGACGTGACCAAACTACCCAAGGCCCCGCCCGGCGTGCGGATCGGTCCGTGTGTCGGCCACGTCGGCAAATTCATCGCGATCGGCCTCAACTACGCGGACCACGCGGCGGAGACCGGCGCGAAGATTCCGAGCGAGCCCATCGTGTTCATGAAAGCGACGAGCTGCATCGTCGGCCCGAACGACACCGTCAAAAAGCCGCGTGGCTCGATCAAGATGGACTGGGAAGTCGAGCTCGGCGTGATCATCGGCAGCCACACGAGCTACGTGAGCGAGGCCGACGCCGCGCAGCACATCGCCGGCTACTGTGTGATCAACGATCTCTCCGAGCGCCATTTCCAGATCGAGCGCGGCGGCCAATGGGACAAGGGCAAGGGTTGCGACACGTTCGGGCCCATCGGTCCATGGCTCGTGACGACCGACGAAGTCGGCGATCCGACGCAACTCTCGATGTGGCTCGACGTGAACGGCGTGCGCCGCCAGAACGGTTCGACGAAGACGATGATCTTCAAGCCGCACTACCTCGTGAGCTATCTGAGCCAGTTCATGAGCCTGCAGCCCGGCGACGTGATAACCACCGGCACGCCGCCCGGCGTCGGCATGGGGATCAAGCCGGAGCCGATCTTCCTTAACGTCGGCGACGTGATGGAGCTCGGGATCGAGAAGCTGGGCGAGCAGCGACAGGTGGTCGCCGCGGCGTGATGGGGTTAGAGCCGCGCGGCGCCGCGGCTCACGCCGTGGCGGCGAGCAGCCCGTCGACCTCGGAAATCTTCGCGATCGCGACGAGCGATGCGGGCAGGTTTTCCAGCCTCACGGGCTTCGACTTCCGGCGCGCCCAGGCGAGCCAATCGAGCAGCACCGCGAGACCGGCGCTGTCGCCGCGCGTGACGCCTGCGCAGTCAATGACGAGGCTCGAGGCACGCGAGCCTTCGAGGACCAGCGTGCCAACCTGGCGCGCCTCGCGCGCGGTCGCAAACGTGAGCTCGCCCGAGACGACGATGCGGCCCTGGGTGGGCTCTGAGATTTCCACGCTCACGTTCTCCCCGTCTCCCGGCTGATGTCAGGTCTTGCTGGGTGTCTTGCCCGGCGCCGCCACCTGGCCCTTGGCAGCCCGCGCATTGGCGGCCTTGTCCTCGAGACTCTTGATCACGGCATCGAGGCCCTGCTGCTGAACCTGCGCGCCGTAGTCCTCGCGATAGCTCTTCACGTAGCTGATGCCATCGATGACCACGTCCCAGGCTTTCCACTGGCCGTTGGTCTTGCGCAGCGTGTAGTTCACGGCGACCTTGGTGCCGTTCGAGCGCTTGATCTCGGTGCGCACCGTGGCGCGCGTGTCTTCCGGCGTGACCTTGGTGGGGAACACCTTCAGACGGTCGCCCGTGAAGTCGATCATCGCGTCGCCGTAGGTATACAGCAGCGATTTGTAAAACGCGTCGACGAAGCGCTTGCGCTGGTCGGGCGTCGCGTTGCGCCAGTTGGTGCCGAGCACGAGCTGCGCCGCGTATGGCGTGTCGAAATTCGGCAGCAGCGTCTGCTCGACCAGCGCATAGAGGCCGGTCGGATCCTTGCGGAATTGATCGCGGTTCTTGTCGATTCCCGTGAGCAGGATGTTCGCCGAGCTCTCGATGAGCTGCGACGGCCCGCTCGCGTCGACCTGAGTCGGGGTGGCTTGCGCGGCGTCCGCCGCCAGCACCGGACCGGCAGCTAACAAACTCGCGATGAATCCAGCCTGAACCAAACGCTGCATCGTGCTGATCATTTCTGCTCCTGTTTGTCTCCCGCGGCCGGCGCCGGGCTCTTCGAGTCGTCCGATCCCTTGCTCGCCATGTTGGCGAAGAACTTGTTGACCAGACTCTCGAGCACGATCGCCGATTGCGTGAATTCGATTTGACCGCCGTCCTTGAGGAAGGTTTCAGACCCGCCCGGGCCGATGCCGATGTACTTGCCGCCCAGCAATCCTGCGGTATTGATGCTCGCGTCGCTGTCGTCGGGGATCTCCGAGTATTGCTTTTCGATACGCAAGACCACGGCCGCCTTGAAGTCCTTCGGATCGAAGCGGATCGACTCGACGCGGCCGATGTTGACGCCGGCCATCGTCACCGGGGAGCCAGATTTCAGGTCGCCGATGTTGTCGAACTTGGCCGTCACGCTGTAGGTGGCCGGCCCGTTGCCGAACTTGAGCGACGTGCCGGGCAGCTGCGTCGTGAGGAAAGCCAGCGCCGCAAAGCCGAGCAGGACGAACAGTCCCGTACCGATCTCGAGTGAGCGAGTGTTTTTCATGGGATACCGATCAGTTCTTGGTTAGAAAGGCCGCCGTGAGCAGGTAGTTCAACAGCAGCACGAGTACGGAGGAGATGACCACGGTGCGCGTGGTGGCGAGACCGACGCCTTCGGGCGTGGGCTCGGAGTGGTAACCCTCGTAGACGGCCACGAGGTTCACCGCGATGCCGAACACGAGACTCTTCACGACGCCTTCCCACACGTCGCGCAGGTGCACCGCATTCTGCGTCTGAGACCAGTAGGCGCCGGCGTCGACGCCCATCTGCTGCACGCCGATGAGCTGCGCGCCGTAGAGCGCGATCAGCGTGAACGTGGCCGCGAGCAGCGGCATCGAGAGGAAGCCGCCGAGGAAGCGCGGCACCACCACGTAGCGCACGGGGTCCACGGCCATCATCTGCATGGCGGTGAGCTGCTCGGTGGACTTCATGAGGCCGATCTCGGAGGTCAGCGACGTCCCGGCGCGACCGGCAAACAACAGCGCCGTGAGCACCGGGCCGAGCACCTTGAGATTGCCGAGCGCCGCGAGCACGCCGACATAGTCCTCGGAGCCGAAGCGCTGGAACACGTCGAAGCCGAGCAGCCCAAGCACCATGCCGACGAACATGCCCGACAGCATCACGATGACGAGCGACCGCGCGCCGGCGTTGTAGATCTGCTTGATGATCAGGCCGGGCTTCGCGAGCGCCGGCGCGATACGCGCCAGGATCTGGAAGAAGAACAGCGTGACGCTGCCGATCTTGCGCAGCGCGGCGGCCGCGACGTTGTCGTTCGCGGCGCTCATTTCGCCTCCGCGTCGTCGAGCAGCTCGGACCGGTAATCCTGTGCCGGATAGTGGAACGCGACGGGGCCATCGGCCAGTCCGGCCATGAACTGCTTCACCTCGGGCAGCGCACTGCGCGCGAGCTCTTCCGGGGTGCCGGATGCGACGACCTTGCCACCCGACAACAGGAAGCTGTCGTGCGCGATCGTCGCGAGCTCCTGGACGTCGTGCGACACGACGATGCTGGTGATGCCGAGCGCTTCGTTCATCTGCTTGATCAACCGGCAGATGACGCCCATCGAGATCGGATCCAGACCGACGAATGGCTCGTCGTAGATCAGGATCTCCGGGTCCATGACGATGGCGCGCGCCAGCGCGACCCGGCGCGCCATGCCGCCCGACAACTCCGAAGGCATGAGTCGCGCGGCACCGCGCAGGCCGACCGCATGCAGCTTCGTCAGCACGAGCTGGCGGACCAGGGGTTCCGGCAGCTTCGTATGGGCGCGCAGCGGGAACGCGACGTTCTCGTACACGTCGAGATCGGTGAGCAGCGCGCCGTTCTGGAACAGCATGCCCATGCGTCGGCGCAGCGCGAACAACCCGGCATGCGACAGGCCCGAGACCTCGCGGCCGAACACCTTCACGCTGCCGCTCTCGGGCTGCGACTGGCCGGTGATCAGGCGCAACAGCGTCGTCTTGCCGGTGCCCGACGGGCCCATGAACGCAGTGATGCGTCCGCGGCGCGCGGTGATGTTCAGGCCGTCGAAGATCGGTCGCCCGCCAATCGAGTAGCGCACATCGCGGACTTCGATGACGGCGTCGCCGTCGGAAACGTCACTCAAGCGAGGTATCCCTTCAGCTCCAAGGGTTTAGAAGGCGGCGAAGGATAACAAAAGGTACCCTCCGCGGCTTTTCGTCCGGTTGAATCCGCACTAAAATGGTCCCACTTAAAAATCGGGCCCCAAAGGCACGCCAATATGATGCGCATCGGCAAACTCACGGACTACGCGACGGTCATTCTCGCGACCCTCGCCAACGAGCGATCCCGCCTGCTGAACGCCGGCACCCTCGCCGAGCGCACGCACATCTCCGCGCCGACGGTGGCCAAGCTCCTCAAACAACTGCAACGCGCCGGCCTGGTCGATTCCACGCGCGGCACGCGCGGTGGCTACCAGCTGTCCCGGCCGCCGGACGCCATCAGCGCGGCGACCATCCTCGACGCCCTCGAAGGACCCATCGCGCTGACCGATTGTTCCGCGGGCATCGGAAATTGTTGCCTCGAACACAGCTGCCAGGTCAGCCGTACCTGGCAGCGATTGAACGCCGCCATCCGCAAGTCGCTCTCGGAGATCAGCCTCGCGCAGCTCGCCGGGCTCGATGCGCGGGCACCGGTCGTTCCCATCGAGCGCGAGCTCAAACAACTCACTCGCGCGAAGGCGCAGGCATGATCAACGAGAACATCGATCAACTGTTGTCGAAGTCATACCGCCATGGCTTCGTCACCGACATCGACTCCGACACTCTGCCGCCGGGGCTCGACGAAGACGTGGTGCGCTTCATCTCGCGCAAGAAAAAGGAGCCCGCGTTCCTCACCGAGTGGCGGCTCAAGGCCTATCGCCACTGGCTGACCATGCGGGAGCCGCATTGGGCCAAGCTGCGCGTCAACCCGATCGACTACCAGGCCATCTCGTATTTCTCGGCGCCGAAGCCGAGAGCCGACGCGCCGAAGTCGCTCGACGAGGTCGACCCCAAACTACTGGAGACGTACGCGAAGCTCGGGGTGCCGCTGCACGAGCGTGCGCGCCTCGCTGGAGTCGCCGTCGACGCGGTGTTCGACAGCGTCTCGGTGGCCACGACGTTCAAGGAACGCCTCGCGGCGGCCGGCGTCATCTTCTGTTCGTTCTCGGACGCGGTGCAGAACCACCCGGCGCTCGTCGAGAAATATCTCGGCACCGTCGTGCCCACCGGCGACAATTATTTCGCCGCCCTGAACTCCGCGGTCTTCTCCGACGGCTCGTTCGTGTACGTGCCGGCCGGCGTGCGCTGCCCCATGGAGCTCTCCACCTACTTCCGCATCAACGCCGCGAAGACCGGCCAGTTCGAGCGCACGCTGATCGTCGCGGCGCCGGGCTCGCACGTGAGCTACCTCGAAGGCTGCACGGCGCCGATGCGCGACGAGAACCAGCTGCATGCCGCCGTCGTCGAGCTGGTGGCCGAGGACGACGCGGAGATCAAGTACTCCACGGTGCAGAACTGGTATCCCGGCGATGAACGTGGCGTCGGCGGCATCTACAATTTCGTCACCAAGCGCGGCGAATGCCGGGGACGGAACTCCAAGATCGCGTGGACGCAGGTCGAAACCGGCTCGGCGATCACGTGGAAGTATCCGTCGTGCGTGCTCAAGGGCGAAAACTCGGTGGGCGAGTTCTATTCCGTCGCGACGGCCAACAACTACCAGCAGGCCGACACCGGCACGAAGATGATCCACATCGGCGCGAACACGCGCAGCACGATCGTCTCGAAGGGCATCTCGGCCGGGCACGGGCAGAACACGTACCGCGGCCTCGTGAAGATCCTGCCGAGCGCCACGGGCGCGCGCAATTTCACGCAGTGCGACTCGTTGTTGATGGGTCCCACGTGCGGCGCGCACACGTTTCCGTACATCGAGACGCGCAACCCGACGGCCACCGTCGAGCACGAAGCGTCGACGTCGAAGATCAGCGAGGACCAGCTCTTCTA
>Ga0136846_1210782_pt1 | contig 13844 bp, 10 predicted proteins | sample HopSoiMetagenom2_FD_96841 | JGI IMG/M metagenome (GOLD analysis project Ga0136846, IMG submission 96841) | Grasslands soil microbial communities from Hopland, California, USA - 2 Assembly 2016 (version 4) | ecosystem: Environmental > Terrestrial > Soil > Grasslands | place: USA: Hopland... | reverse complement strand
GCAGAAGGAAAAAAAAGAAATCGTGAAGTACTAGAAGTGGGGCAGACATTCTTGTCTGCCGCAGAGCTGAGAAAGGCAGGCAGGAATGTCTGCCCCACGTATGTCCGTCTATCTTCTTGCGACGCTGGATACCAAAGGGTCGGAAGCAGAGTTTGTTCGCCAGCGACTTCAAGAGCTGGGCATGCAGGTGGAGGTCGTGGATACAAGCTGTCGCGGGCTAGGAGATGACCGTGGCAGTGCGGTGAATACTGCAGCTGACGCGGCGACAGTGCTGGTGCAAGCGGCGTATTCTGCGGGAAAAGCGAGCGGCGTCATTGCGCTCGGCGGCTCAGCAGGAACGACAATCGGCACGGCGGCGATGCGAGCATTGCCGATTGGCGTGCCGAAAATCATGATCAGCACGCTGGCCTCGGGGCAGGTGCGGCAATGGGTCGGCGACAAAGACATTTTGATGCTGAATTCCGTCGTCGATATCGCGGGGATCAATCGGATTAGCCGTGTTGTGCTCAGTGAAGCCGCCGCAGCGATGGCGGGGATGGTGAATTTCGGGGAATCGAATGCAAAATCTAAAATCCAAAATCTAAAATCTGACCGCTCGCTCATTGCTGCCACAATGTTCGGCGTGACAACGCCCTGCGTGCAGCAGGCGCGAAAAATTCTGGAGGACACCGGCTATGAGGTGATCGTGTTTCATGCGACGGGCAATGGCGGCCAGGCGATGGAGTCGCTGATTCGCGAGGGCGTGTTTGCCGGCGTGCTGGATATCACGACCACGGAATTGGCGGACGACCTGGTCGGCGGGATCCTTTCGGCGGGTCCTGATCGGTTAACGGCGGCGGCCGAAATGGGCATTCCACAGGTCGTCTCCGTCGGGGCGCTTGACATGGTCAATTTCGGCCCCCGCAAGACGGTGCCGGCCAAATTCGCCAACCGCAAATTCTATGTGCACAATGCCAGCGTGACACTGATGCGAACCACGCCCGAGGAAAATAAAGCTTTGGGCGAAGAAATCTGTCGCAAGCTGGCTGCTGCCATTGGCCCTGTTTCCATTTTGCTGCCGCTGCGGGGCGTCTCTGCCATTGACCGTGCGGATCAGCCGTTTGATGACCCGGCAGCGCGCGAGGCGCTTTACAATGCGATCCGCGGTCAACATGGTAATTCTGAGCTCGTGGAGGTCGATGTCCATATCAATGACGAGCGTTTCGCCGAAGCAGCGGCAAACCGACTTTTGACTTTTCTCAGCAGGAATTCTCACGCAGAGGCGCAAAGGCGCAGAGGGATTTAATTGCTATGCATGCTTCTTTGCGCCTCTGCGCCGTTGCGTGAGCTATTTATGGCTTTGTTCCAGCGACAAGCGATTCTCGACCGTCTGAGAGCGAAAGTTGCGTCGGGCAAGCCGATTGTGGGCGGCGGAGCGGGGACGGGCATTAGTGCCAAGATGTCTGAGGCGGGGGGAATCGACCTGCTCGTGATTTACAACTCGGGCCGTTTCCGCATGGCCGGTCGAGGCAGCTTGAGCGGAATGATGCCTTACGGCGACGCCAACGCGATCGTGATGGAGATGGCTCGCGAGGTGATTCCAGTTGTAAAGAACACGCCGGTATTGGCCGGGGTGTGCGGGACCGATCCATTTCGAATCATGAAGCTGTTTTTGCGGGACGTGGATGCGGCCGGATTCTCGGGCGTGCAGAATTTCCCAACCGTCTGCTTGATCGATGGTACTTTTCGACAGGGTCTGGAAGAAACCGAAATGGGATACGGCTTGGAGGTCGATCTGATCCGCACGGCGCACGAGATGGGCCTGTTAACGACGCCCTATTGCTTCAATCCGGATGAAGCCGCCGCGATGGCCAAAGCGGGAGCTGACATTCTCATTCCGCACATGGGCCTGACGACCAAAGGAACGATCGGCGCGACGTCGGCGGTCACGCTGGAGCAATCAGCGCAGCGCGTCCAGGCGATGCACGACGCGGCGAAACGCGTGAAAAAGGACATCCTTGTGCTATGCCATGGTGGGCCGATCGCCGAGCCAGCCGACGCTCAATTCATTCTCGACCACACGGACGGAATCGTTGGCTTTTACGGCGCCAGCAGCATGGAGCGCCTGCCCGTGGAGCCGGCGATTGCAGGCCGGGTGCGCGAGTTTGGCGAGCTGCAAATCGGTACCGGTGGTCGTTAGGATTTGTCCGCCCTTGGACGTCCGTTATGAGCTCATCAGCCAAGAAATAAAAAAGCCCCGCTGGCGCGCCATGCCTGGAGCGCAAGCGGGGTCCAGAAGCGAAGCCCCTTGATGGCTTACAACTCCGCCTCGTCAAAGTAAACCCTAACGCGGTTTTACGGTTGTGCGGCAATTTTCTTTCCAAACTGCGGCAAACCCCTTGCCGGCATAATCGCTCTATCTGGCAAAGATTGGTCGCCAAACGATCAAAACGCTCAAGTAAGCCCCTAGATTCGGTGAAATCGACAACTTAAAATCGGGCCGGGACAGAGATTGGCGACGAAGATTGTCCATGGCTAGTGTCCGCATTCATCGCCAGTCGTGTGAGCTGGGTCGTTTGCCGCCCGTGTGCATTTGTTGCGGGTATCCGGCGACCCACCGCCCGCGCCATCGTTTTTATTTCCAGCGGCCGCCAGGCGGCGGAGGGCTCTTCACCCGGTGGATCGCCAGCGCCGTTGCCGCAGTGGCGGCAGTGCTGGGCACGGGGGTTTTGGTTTTGGTGCCCTGGGCTCGGACCTCGCGCTGGCGCGACGCCATTGAGTTTCCGGTCCCACTTTGCGACGCCCACCAGCGGCGGCTGCAGTGGCCGGACTATTTTCTGTGGGGATTGCTATTGGTGGTTATAATTGCCCTGGCGGTCTTGCTTTCGGCCGGTTTTTCACTCCTCACGAATCACGGCGACGACACCCAGGAACGTGTCCACCTCATGGAGTCGGCCCTTTCTGCGTCGGTTACGGCTGCGGCGGTGTTGATCGCACTGCGTGTCGTGCTGTGGTTGACAACGGTGCGCGCTTCCACCGCCACGACATGCTCGGTGGATATGGCAGCCGTGGCTCCGGAGTTTGTGGAAGCGTTGCACCGAGCGAGCACGGGAACGCTTCCCGGCTACATTGGACAATCGATGGGTGTACCGCTGCCGTCCGGCGCGGGAGGGAAGGACGTCGGGATTGTCGGCGCCGCCCTGCTCCTTGTTTCCGGCTGTTGCCTGCTTGGCTATGTAGGACGCGCATCGACGATTGGCACGTTCAAGCAGCACGCCGCACGTATTCATGCCGAGGCCAGGTCGCTGCAGAAAAAAGTCGTTGCGGAGGCGCAAAAACGATTGGCGGAGCCGGAACCTGATTCGCCGCAACAGAGGATGACCGACGAAGCTGGAGAAGGCGATGCTGCGCCTGCGGCTCTACCCGCGCCGCTGGCGGAAACCCTCAGCACCGCCACGGAGGCGGTTTCTCTTGAAGATCCGCCGGCGAACGTGCCCGCCGCGAGCGCGGAGCCTTTACCGCCGAAACGATTAGAAGAATTCAAAATCTTTGGCCGCGAGCGAATTCCCCCACACAGCCGCGAGATTCGCGATATTGCTCAGCTTCAGGCCGGTATGGAGGTCTGGGCCTCGGCTGGTCTAATGTGGTACCGCTCGACCGTGGTTCGCGTAGAAAACCGAATGCTGACGCGTATTCGTTTCCCGGCCAGCGCTCACCTGCCCGAGCGCCTGCTGCCGGCGGCGCACATTCGCCTGCCGGAGGACGGGGACGGCGGGGCTTCTCCTTGACCGTGCGGCTGACGACTTATTCCAGCCTGATGCGCACTGTCTGCACGCCGTTTTCGACGGCCACTTCGAGCACCGTGGGCGGTTCTTTCTTGGGCAGCACGCTGACTTCGCCGTTTCGCTCTTTATAAGCCACGCGCACCTTGCTCACGTCGTCGATGCCTTTGTTGCGGATGAACTCGTCGAGATCATGCTTGGAAATGTGATGATGCAGCATGTTCTCACAGAGCGGCTGACCGTTCTCAACAATCCGGTCGGCATGGCCTTTCACCAAATCGCCAAACCAGTGCCACTGGCAAGCCAGTCGCGTTAAAACCCAATGCACCGCCACCAGTGCGGCGCTGGAGCCGGCCGTTCCGGACAGCGAGGCGTGACCCGTAATCCCGCGACTGACCAGCGAACCGAGAATGAAGCCTAGCAGCACATCGAGCGGGCTGATGCGGCCGATCGAGCGGCTTTTGCCCAGGCGGATGATCGCCAGCACGACCAGATAGATGAATACGCCACGGGCCATCGCCTGATGCAGCTTTAGCGGATCGTCAGGAAAGTCGCCGCCAAAGATGAAATGTAGTGTAGAGGTGAGCTGGTCGATCATGGCGGTAGCTCCCGTGATTCAAGAGGCTTTGGACTTTAGATCTTAGTCTTTAGAAAAAGATGGCCGAGGCATACACCAAAGCCCAAGGTCTAAGAGCTAAAATCTGCTTCCAAGAAACGCAACCAGCCGGGGAAACTCCGCTTTCCCCGGCTGGCGGCATGACATCCATGAATCGCGGGCGATGTGTCGGCCCAAGTCCCGCATGTAGCAGCCGGCGCACCGCAGGTGCCACTACTTGTTGCTGCCTTCCGGCTTCCGCGATACCCGCTCCGACGGGCTTCCTTTCAGTTTCTGCTCGATCTGCTTGGCATGCTGCAGGTGGTGCTGGGCCATTTGCAGCTCTTTGTCAAGCTTTTGCTGCAGATCGGACGAGGCATAATTGCGCAGGACCTTCAACTCATCGACCACCTTCATGTGCGCCGAGATCTGCTGACCCATGAAGCATTGATCGAACTCGGCTCCTGACTTCTGCGAGAGCTCTTGCTTCACGCTGGCCAGACACTGCTGGCCAATTTGCTTCTTGACGTTGATCCAGTCCAGTCCACCCTCGCCGCTGCGCTGGCCGGGCTGTTGGTGCGCCGATGACGCGAGATTGCCGGCGAGCTGCTGCATTTCCTGGGCGCCGGGTGTGTGCTCCTTGACCATTTGCGCCGCGAAGTCGCGGACTTCTTCATTCTGCGCTTTTTGCTGCGCGAGCTTGGCGATCTCGATCTCATTGCTGGCTTCGCCATAGACGCAGGTGGCGATCTCCTGATCGCTACGCGAGGACTGGCCTTGTTGTCCTTGACGCTGCTGACCTTGCTGCGTGAACTGGCCCTGCTGGATGGTTTGAGGTTGTCCAACCTGTCCTTGCTGGCGAATCTGTGATCCTTGCTGAATGGTCTGCTGACCGGCCTGGCCCGGTGTCACCTGAGCCTGCGCGGCCTGTCCTTGGGGGGTCTGTCCAGGAACCTGGCCCCGAACGGTGTCGCCTTGCCCGGCCGGATCGCCCTGCTTCTGACCGGCAGCACCCGACTGCCTTCCGGGCTCAACATTCTGTCCCAGTGACACACTACATAGCACACCAACCGCCACGATCCACCCCGCACACAACTTCCGCATGGCAACTCTCCTGAAGACTAGAGGCAAGGAACGCGTGCGACTGGTACGGTGCCGTGTGAGGCGCTCCAGCGACCTTCGCCGGTACGCTTGAAATCAGCAGTCGTGGTGAGCATTCGCTGTGCCACGGCTTGTCAAAGGCTGGCAACTTCGCAGCCGCGGATTGCCAATCACATTAGGCTCCAGTGTTCGCCAAGTGCGGACACGCTTGCGCGATGGGGACAGTTTGTCGCTGTGACCCGTTGCAGACTGATTTGTGGCGCGCTTCAACCCGCCGCGAGCAGACCGCTGAAATGGTTGACGGCCAATATATAGCTCTGCTATATATAGCTGAGACACGTACGGAAGGATGTGGTGGGATGGAACGCTTTCAGCGCGATCTGGTGCGGGGCAGTCTGGATCTGATGGTCCTGTCGGTGCTCGCCGGCGGTAAGAAGTACGGCTATTTGATTCAGAAACAGGTTCGCGAGGCCAGCGGCTCCCGGGTCGATTTGGCGGCCGGAACGCTTTATCCATTATTGCATCGCTTGGAAGATGAAGGCCTCGTGCGCAGCAGTTGGGACGATCGCACCGGACGTCAACGCAAGTGGTACGAGTTGACCGCCGTCGGCCGCCGCCGGCTCTCGGCCCAAGCACAAGAATGGACAGATTATGCCGCGTGCATCCGGCAGCTATTGAATATTGCGCAGGTGAAACCAGTCACGGGATAAAAAATCAAAGAACCCAAGAACCAAAGACTGATTGGAATTTGGTTCTTTGGTTCTTGGAATTTTGCCATGAGTGATCGCGAATTTGAAAATTATCTGATGCTGCTGGCGGGTTTGCTGCGACTGAGCGGCAAACAGCGGGAGGCCATCGCCAGCGAGCTGCGGTCGCATCTCGAGGACCGGCTTGAAGAGCTGATGGCCGGCGGCGTCAGTCGCGAGGAAGCGGTGAAACAAGCGCTCGCCGAATTTGGCGATGCGGCGGGTCTGGCGGGGCAGTTCGTAGAGATCTCTTGGAACAGAAAGCGAAGGTGGCTCGTGCGACTCATGACCTTCTCAGCGGCGGCGACTTTATTGATTGCAGCCAGCCTAATCGTCTTTTGGCCTGGCCGAAACGCCGCGCCGGGTATGGCGGCGGTAGCGGCTCAGCAGCGCCAAACCGCGAGAGAGCCCGATCCGTTCGCACCCGGGCCGCTTGCGCCGGAGCCCGCACGACCGAAAGAAAATCATGCCGAACCGTTTGGACCTGGTGAAGGCGCAAGGAAGAATCCGCGGCCCTCGTATGATCGAATCGAAGCTGAGCTCGTTAAGCCGACCAGCGTCGATTTTGTCGAGCAGCCGCTGAAGGACGCCATGATGTATATGGCCGAGCTGCACCAAATTCCAATCGTGCTGAAAACGAAAAAGCTGGAAGAGGCAGGCGTATCGCCGGATATGGCGGTTACCAAATCGCTACGCGGAGTTCAACTCGGCTCTGCATTGAATCTCATCCTGGAGGACCTCGAATTGAGGTATGTAGTGCGGAATGAGGTATTGCAAATCACGACGCCCGAGGACGCAGAATCGCAACTTGAAATTCGGGTCTATGACTGCCGCGATCTGTTGGCGATGCCCGCGCCTCCCGGCGCGGACAAATTCCTCCCGCCAGCGGCTGGCCGCAATCTTGGCGGCATGTTTGCCATAGAGGACAGGATCGCGCAGCGCGCTTCTCGGGCTGCGGAACCTGGCAGCGGAGGCGGAGCTATCGCAGGCGGCGCCCCCGCCACCGAGGAGAAGGAGCGCGACCGCCCCCTTTCGGAGCATGATCTCCGCGCCACGCGCTTGATGGAGATCGTCACGACCAATGTTGACACCGATAGCTGGCAGAAAGCGGGCGGACCCGGCTCGATTAGCGAATACAACGGGCTGATCGTGGTCACGCAGACCGCCGAAACGCAACGAAAAGTCGAGCACGTGTTCGATATGCTCCGCGAAGCTGCCGGACTGGAAGTAACCAAGGGAGCAAAAGTCGTCCGCTGAGCAAATCAAGCCAGCAGTCACAACGGCGAGACTCTTGGCGTGCACAATTGCCAAAGCTTACGGAAACAGCCGTACAATGAGCAGTTCACGCGCACACTCAATGTGTGGAGCGGGCCGGTGAGCAGTTGGGGGCAATTGCTCGGAACAGAAAGCAGAGGTGGCTCGTGCGACGAATGACGTTCTCAGTCGCGACATTGTTGATTGCGGCAAGTCTTATCAGCTTCTGGCCCGGCCGAAATGCCGCGCCGGGCATGCCGGCGGCCATGGCCCAGCAGCGCGCGGACACCGCTAGGCCGGCAGTGATTGTTGAGTCGCCGCGCGATGAGCCAAGTGTGCAGGACAAGCTGAACAAGCGGATTGACGTCGATTTCATCGAGGCGCCGCTGAAGGACGTCGCGCAAATCTTGCAGGAAGCGACTGGAATCCAATTTGTGCTGCGCCAGAAGAAGCTGGAAGAAGCGAGTGTCAGCATTGATACGCCGGTCACGAGGTCGCTCAAAGGCGTCCGAGTGAGCACGCTGCTGGACCTGTTGCTGGCAGATCTCGAGTTAACCTATTTCGAGAAGGATGGCCTGCTTTTGATTACGACACCGGAGGATGCCGAGTCGAATCTGGAAACGCGGGTTTATGACTGCCGCGATTTGCTGGCCATGGCCGCGCCAGACATTGCCAAGCCGTCGTCCGCACCGGCTACTCCGGCAGGTGCGGCAGCGACGCCGCCTGGCGGGCCGCAAAACGCTGACCATCCGCTGTTGCAAGGCAAACCCATGACCAATTTCAATCCGCCCGGCGGGGGCAATACGCCCGGCCGGTTCGCTGGCCGCAATTCCCGCAGCCAGCCACCAACAGAATCCGAAAAACGCACCGACCAGCTCATTGAGCTAATTGAGGGAACGGTGAGACCGGATAGTTGGGACGACGTGGGCGGACCCGGGGCGATCGATGCTTACAACGGCCTGTTCGTCGTCTCCCAAACTGCCAAAGTCCACGAGGACGTTGAGCACGTCCTCGACATGCTCCGCAAAGCAGCGGGTCTTGAGGCAGCAAAAGGCGCGAGGGTCGTCCGCTAGCGCGAGTTTCACAAATACCAACCTGAAACTTGACACCTTCGCTTACGAGCGATAATTCTCATGGCACTCCGTGCAGGCTTTGCCAATCGCGGAGCTTGCCTTGGACGCCGACTCAAAATCCTTTTGCTTCACCGCCTCGATAATCTGCTTCGAGGCGTCACGGAGGCGGTTGCAGAAGGCCTGGTACTCCGCGTCGCCGGCGTCCTTCATTCCGTCTTTAGCCAGCACGGCGCCAATCGCTGCGAATAACTCGGCGTCGCGCAGGACCTTGTCGCCGCTGCTGTTGAACTGAGTCTTTTCCCCGAGAGCCGGCTTCAATCGCGGCTCCCAGGCCGATTCGAGGTATTGCATCAGCGGAGCTCGGTCGGCAACCTGATTCCAGGTGGCTTTGGCATCGGCCGATTTGCCGGCGTACGGCGAGCTGCCGCTGACCAGCTCGTTCAGCTCTTCCTTGCGAGCCTTGGCTTCATTGAATGCCTGATCGGTGGCGACCTTGAAATTTGCGGCGCTACGGCCGAAGGCATCGCGGGCGGCGGCCGCGTCCTTCTTCCAGCGCACTTCGCCGTCGTACTCGCCGGCAATGCCAAAAAGCATGGCCAACAGCGAATAATCGCGGCGGGCCAGCTTATGGCCTTTGCCCTTGAAGTCACTGAGAGTCGTGACGTCTTTATCGACTTGCTGCTTGAGCGATTTGATCGTGTCTTCAATGGTTCCGGCGGAAATCAGGCCCGACCAGTTGCCCGCGGCCGCTGGAGCGGCCGAGCCGCTGCCCGCGGAACTCGAGCCGCTCGGAACGCTCGTGGCGACGTTCCCTCCAGAAGCGGCTGCCGCTTTACCCAGATCGGCTGGCCGCTCGCCGACCAGGCCCTCCTTGAATGCGTCCGCAAAGAACAGATCGCTCTTGAGCTTCGTCGGCGGCGGCGGCTGAGCACGCCGGGCGGTTTTCGGCCCTTTGGTCTGAGCGGTGAGGACTGTAGCAACCAGCGCAGTAAGCACTAGTGCAGCCAGCGCGCGTGTCATTTCGCGACTCCTTCGGCAGGATACGCATGATCCTAGATCAGAGATTCCGGATCGGCAAATGGGCTTAGCGCTTGCGCTGGGATTGCGCCAACAGATCGTACACCAAGAGCGCCAACAGATCGTTCGCATCCGCGGCCAACAAATCGCTTCCACCTTCGCCTTCCCCTTCCTGATCTCCATTGATGGCGTTGATCACGTCGAGCGCGTCATTTGGCGCGACGTTGCCATCGGCATTGGTGTCGAGAAACCCGAACGGCTGGCCGATGAAGGCGCTAGGGGGAACCGGCCCCGATTTAAACGCATTGATGTAATTGATCACTGCCACGGCATCGTTTGCAGCGACGTGCGTATCGTCATTGACATCCAGCCGGTTGCGCGGATTCTTCCATGGGCTGGCGATCACAATGTTGTCCGAAAACTCCGACGTATTGGCTGGCTCACCGGTTGGCAGCGAATCGGTCGCCGTGGCGACAATCTTGTCGAAGACCTTGATCGCAGCAGCCGTTGCAATCGTCACGCTCTTTCCGCCCGCGAGATAATCGGCCGAAGTGAACGTATCGAAGCCGAGGTAGGTCTGTCCTTCCTGGCCATCGGCGTCGGCTTTGAAGAACTCGACGCGAAAGGGATAAGTCGAATTGGCCGGGTCGGAAGGAATGTTGTAGGTCACCTTCAACATTCCGCCGCTGGGCGTGGCATAGCTGATCTCGGGAAAATTCTGTTTGTTATCCGCACCTGGATCCAGGTCGCCGTTGTCATTGGCCGTGGCGCCGTCGTTCCCCAAGTCAATGCCCAGGTGGGCATTGGAAAAAATCGCGTTGCCAACAATTGGATTATCCAGGGACGCGGGATTGGTCACGGTAACGCCGTTTTGTTGATTAAAAGCGATCGTGTTGCCGCTACCTGGCAATAAGCCGCCAATCACATTGTTCGGAGCGCCTCCGAAGATCGTCACGCCCTGCATCACGTTTGAAATCGCGCTGGTGCCAGAGACATCGACGCCAACGTAGTTTCCAGCAATGACATTGTTGCTTGTTCCTATCCCGTAGATCCCCACGCCGTCCCAGCCGTTTCCGCTGAGGACATTTCGCTCAGCGCCGTCGTTGAGGCCATCGGAATTCGTGCCGATGCGGTTCTGCCGCGCTCCATTAAACACATCGATGCCGCGGTTGGCATTGGCGAGCGCGGCCGTCCCGAGGCGATTGGTGCCGATAAGATTTCCCGCCACGACATTGCGATCCGTGTTCGCTCCAGTGATTCCGATGCCGCCGAAGCCACTGCCGCCGATTAAATTGCGTTCGGCCGGGTCGCTCAGTCCATCGCCGTCCGTCCCGACGCGGTTATCGGCAGAGCCCGTGTTGATCAGCACACCCCATTTGCCATTGCCGATTGCGACCATGCCGGTTGGGTCGGTCCCGATATAGTTGCCCACGACAACGTTGTTGTCTCCGCCGTTAATCGCAATTCCGTTGTTCGCAAACCCGTTGATGACCAGTCCCCGCACGGTGTTGCCGCTTCCGGTGATGTTCAGACCGCTGATGGCCGGCGTTCCGCCCGCTGGTCCGGAGAGTTGAATGAGTAGCGTCCCGTTGAGCCCGCGCTTCGCTGGATCACGGTCATCGATGGCGTTCGTATTGGCCATCGCGCCGGGCTGCGTGTAGCCGTCGATGATGACCGGATCGGTGATTGCGGGCAGCGCCGTAGCGAGCGTAATGGTTTGCACGCCGCTGCCGGCGATGTTGAAGCTGATCGTGTTCAGCCCCGGTGTAGCGTCGGCACAGTTCATGGCGTCACGCATGGAACCGGTGCCGGAATCGCTCGGGCTACTGACGACGGTGCTGCAGTCGGGCAGCGTCACCGCCGGGCTGAATTCCGAAGTATTACCATCGCCAAAGTTATCTGTCGCCGTAGCCACGATTCTGTCGCCGGTGGTCAAAGCGACGAGCGGCGTAAAGACAATCGTAGGCGTTGTGCCGGCCTCGGTCGCTTCATACAGGTCATCGCCAAGGAAGGTCTGGCCCTGGTCGGTAGGGTCGGCTTTGAAGAACTGAACGCGAATTGGGTATTGCGAATAGGTCGGACCGGAAGGCACGTTGTAGCTGATCTTGAGCTGCGCACCGCTGAGATCGGCTTGGGTCAGCACCGGCGTGTTTTGCAGGTTGTTCGGACCGCTGTCAGCATCGCGGGGGTCGTTGTGTGTGATGCCCTCGCCGGCGATATCGATCCCAAACTTATTCGCATAGATCGAATTGCCCAGGATGGAGTTTCTTACGGAGACGTTGCCTTGAATCCCGACACCCTCGCCCCGGTTATAAGCAATGATATTGCCCGCCCCAGCAACCGTCCCGCCGATCAGGTTAGCAGCCGCGTCCTGGATGAACACGCCTCTTCCTTCGTTACCCAGGTTTGAAGCTCCGGTGATGTCGGTCCCTATGAGGTTCCCTTGCACGATGTTGCCTGTGGCCGGTCCAAAATTGGAGCCAATGATCAAGACTCCGTTGCTGGCGTCGCCCTGGCTCTTACATGCGGAGATGACATTGCCGGCGCTGGGCGCGGTGCCGCCGATCAAGTTGTGGGACCCACCATCGATATAGACGTCATTTTCGTTGGGAAGCGGCAGGATGCCGTTGGCCTGGGTACCGATGAGATTGCCCTCGACAATGTTGTCATCCGTATAGAGAGAGACGCCGAACCGGTTGCCCGATATCACGTTGCGTGCGGCGACCTGGCCGTCCAGAGCGTCATCATCTGGATCGGTGCCGCCAATCCGGTTGTTAGAAGAACCATTGAATGTCCGCACGCCATCGACGCCCCGGGGGGGACTGCCGACGCCGTCGGGCGTCGTCCCGATGAAATTGCCTTCGATGACATTCCCGCCCGATCCCGAAAGAAGAATCTGACTGAATCCGAATTGATTAACCACCAGTCCGCGCACAGTGCTGTGACCACCGATAATCATAAGTCCATTGTTGAATCCAGCATTTGCGCCATTCAGCTCAATCTGCAGCACCGCGTTATCGCCTTGGGCGCGCCCGTTGGTATTTGGATGCGCATCGGGTTGCGTATAGCCGTTAATGATGACGGGATCGGTGATTGCCGGTAGAGCAGAGGTAGGGCTGATGGTGTGAACGCCGGCCCCGGGAACATTAAAGGCGATTGTATCGGTGTCCGAGTCGGTCGGGGTTCCGACGATCTGCGCTTGCTGTTTGGGCGTGAGCAACGAGACGTCGAGCGTCCGATTGCTGATTTCAATCGCTTCGCGAAGCGTCAGCACGTCGTCGGGAGCACCGATGTCGAGCGCCGAATTAACGGTGATCACGGCCGCCAATAACGAGCGGCTTTCCAGTTGCTCAGCGAGCAACTGCCGGCGGCGGCGAATGCGCAGACAGCGATGCGAGTGGCGCAGAGGAGAAGACATAACGCACGGCTAGGGGGAATCTCCTAGCGTGCGGTTAGAAGCCGCGAAAGTCAAGCGGTTTCGTGGGAAATAGCGGCGACGGTATTACGTGCACCCTCGGTTAGACATCGGTATGGCCGTGGATGGTGATCGTCAACGTGCCGGTGTCTGTGGAGAGACCCGAGGTGACGGTGTAGTCGATGAAGTCGGTCAGCATGCCGCCGTCATTGAGGTTGTCCACGGTGGGGTTCGTGTCGTCGAGGGTGTAGGTGTAAGTACCGTTGGAATTGATGTGGAACGTGCCGAAGCCGTTCTTGCCGGGAACGTCCATCCCGACGTTATTCGCCTGGCTGTCAACCGCGGTAACGGACTTGGGGCTGGGGCCGCCCGTGTCGTTGTCGAGGACGTTGCCGGTCGTGGTGTTGGGAGTGGCGGCGTCTTCGGTGATGTCGTTGGCGTCGGCGTTGGCCTGCAGCTCGGTCGTGCCATGGATTGTTACCGTCAGCGTGGCGGTGGACGTTTGCGTGCCGTCGCTGACCGTATAGTCGATCGAGTCAGGAAGCGTCTGGCCGTCGTTGAGGTCGTTCACATTGGTGTCGGCGTTGTTCAACTCGTAGGTGAAGCTGCCGTTGGCCATGATGTGGAAGGTGCCGTGCATGCCGGGCACGTCCGTATCGACGCCGGCGGCGCTGCCATTGACTTCGGTGACGGTCAACGTGGTGCCGGCCGCGTGCGTGTCGTTGGTCACGATGTTGCCGTTGATCGAATCGGGCGACGCATCTTCAGTAATGTCAGCGGTGTCGGCAGCCGCCGCCAGATCGGTGCGGCCGGTGATGGTAATGGTTACGGTGGCGGTGGACGTCTGCGTGCCGTCGCTCACCTTGTAGGTGACCGTATCGG
>Ga0136846_1227048_pt1 | contig 13845 bp, 10 predicted proteins | sample HopSoiMetagenom2_FD_96841 | JGI IMG/M metagenome (GOLD analysis project Ga0136846, IMG submission 96841) | Grasslands soil microbial communities from Hopland, California, USA - 2 Assembly 2016 (version 4) | ecosystem: Environmental > Terrestrial > Soil > Grasslands | place: USA: Hopland... | reverse complement strand
TACATACTATGAAGCTTCCCAGCCTCACCGGCATGATTTCTATTACTGTGTGTTGCTGGACAAAGGAAAAATGGAGATTGAAGTTGACTTTCAAAAAATACAATTGAGTGACCAAACACTCTTTCTTTCTTACCCCGGACAAATCCATCAAATTAATTCAGCCATGATGGAGCGAGCTTGGTTTTTAGCATTTGATCCGTCCATCCTCAGTGAATAGCTTAAAAATATTTTGGATCAGTGCCTTTCTGAGGTAATTCAAATACCACTATCGCCGGAACAATCCGCTGGTTTTAACTCTTACATCAGTTATCTATATAAGGTTTATGAAGATCCGGCGCAGCTATTTCATAAAAGTATTATACAATCACTGGTGACTGCGTTTGTTTTTCAGATAGCATCAGCCTATTTGAGCATCGAAAAATTCCAGTTGATTAAACACCCTGCGCGCAGTATTGAGATCACAAAAAAGTTTATGCAGATCCTGCGTCATAATTACAAATCACTGAAAAAACCATCTGAGTATGCAGCCAGCATGAATATTACTGCAAGCTATCTGAATGATACAGTCAGAACTGTTACGGGATTTCCGGTCACCTATTTCATTCAACAGGAATTGATGCGGGAAGCACAAAGACTATTATACCATTCCGATTTATCAGTAAAAGAGGTAGCTTATGCTTTGGGGTATGAAGATGACAAATATTTCAATCGCTTGTTCAGCAAGATCTTTGGAGTTTCTCCGGGCGCATTCAGAAAAAGCGGAGAGGCATCCATTCGCTTATCAGATCCGGCTCACCAGGCGCTCAGTGATCCTAAAAACATTTAGCCGCCGCTTTTAAAAAACTGACGCAAGGCCCGGACAGTTCCTTCCGCATCCGCTTCAGGAAAGAAATGGCCGCCATGCAGCGCCAAACCTTGCACATGGTGCGCCCAATTCCGCCAAATATTCAGCGGCCCGCCAGCTTCGGCATACCAGGTATCTAAAGGACCGCCGGCGCTCCATAAAGCCAAAACAGGACACTGAATACGGTTGCCTTGTTTTTGATCTTCCTTATCATGTAGATAATCGATGGTAGCCGCTGCTCTGAATTCTTCGCATATAGCGTGCACATGTAAGGGATCATATAATTGTTGTATATACGCAGCCCTTACTTCCCGGGAAAAAAAAGCGCCATCAGTTCCCCAGTCAGAAAACGCATTATCAATAATCGCATCCGGCGCACCTGAAATAAGCCGTTCGGGAAAAGGCGCCGCTTGCGACAAAAGCGACCAGGGCCAAAAATCGATAATATGCCTGTCGGCCCGGTTCCATACTTCAGCAACGGGTAAAATATCCAGTACGGCCAGTGCTTTCACCTGCTTTGGATGATCCAGTGACAGCCGATAAGCCACCCGGCCTCCCCTATCGTGACCAGCCACCATAAACTCAGTAAATCCCAATTGCTCCATCACCTGCACCATATCCCTGGCCATGGCCCGTTTTGAATAAGGTGAATGGTCTTTATCAGAAAGAGGACAACCACTTTGACCATACCCCCGTAAATCGGCACAAATGACCGTGAAATCGTTTGACAATGCCTGTGCAACTTCCCGCCACATTAAATGGGTTTGTGGAAACCCATGCAGCAGCAGCAACCCCGGCCCACTTCCTAACCTTTGCAGAAAGATGGTGGTCTCTTCGGTGCTCACCTCTATTTGGTTGATATAACTTGAAGGAAATGCCATTCAAATCTGATTTATCGCTCGCTTTATTACGGCCTTTAAACTAAACGCTATAAAAACGATGCCATGACTGCCAGGTAGCCACGATTGACATATCAGGATGCTTTCTCCGCTTTTTCATTTGTTGTGGATTAGAACTCTTTGATATTGTCATTCGGTTGACGGTCTATTAGTTTTGCATAAGGATCGATCCCTGCCCTGACAGGTTTTCCTTTAACAACAACGGTAATGGTATGCTGCCCTGCGGTTAGCTTGTATTTATGCAGGTACAAAGGATTGGTTTCCGATCTGCCTTCTTTGTTGGTTGTACTGGCGCCAAATATGCCGATATCTATATAGTCACTCATATTATTGGCAATAATTTCATTGTGTTTATCGTCTTCCCAAACCTTTTTTGCCTCAACGGAAAGCGTTACTTTATATTCATCCTTATTACCTGCAGGCACCGCGCTAAGGCTGGTTATTTTATTATCATACAAGGTGATTTTTTGCCAGGTATCTGTTAAGAAATATTGCAGAGAATCCGGCACATGTTTTTGCAGGTACCTGTACAGGTCATTGGTACCGGCAAAGGGTGGCTGACTTTTAAAAGCATAGGCATTTTTAAATTCGCGTAAAGCTGCATTCATACTGTCTTCACCAATCAAATCCCTTAAACCATATAAGGCTACACTGGCTTTACCACTCCATTCATACCAGATGTTGGCCCTTATGAGGGGGTGCTCGTGGTTGTCGCGCCGCCTGATCCATAAATAAAGCCATAACTGATCCTGCAGGATACGTTTTATATTGGCTTTGCCATATTTTTTTTCTGCCATCACCAATGCACTGTACCTGGCAAGTCCTTCAGGTATTACCAGTGAACCTACAGTTGCGTTGGGTGCAACACAAAAACGCCACCACTGCTGCGCCAGTCCGATAGTAGTATTGAAATAACAATAATCAAATTGATTGGGATCAGTAAAATCTGCATTCCAGCAATGGCTTTCGGCATAGGTTTCAAAGCTGGTCATAGAAGCATCCCGCGGGCCGTAAGAAGCTGTTTCTGCCAGCCGGATGTCTTTAAACGGGTAAGGACCGTAAGCTGTACTGAAATAACGTAACCCGTCTTTATAAGCTGCTATAAACCGTTTAATGTTTGCATTGTGCCCGGGGTAATAATTGATACTAATGTTTATGTTATGATCCAACAGAACCGAGTCTTTCAACGAAGCGAATTTTGCTGACAGGATCCCTACCGGTGGATAAAGTCCGGGACAGGTGTGGGTATAATAAAAGTAGTTGCGACCGTTTTGTTGCCATTGCTTTTGCAGTTCGCCGGGTGCAATTACAGTTTGATCGGCAACGGTACTAATGGTCATCTCTAATTGTAACAGATCTGATTCTTTACCGGCTTTCAGTGTGTTGATACCTTTAGGATCATCCTGTGCAATTTCTTCTTCTTCTTTTGGCGGCAGACCCGCTTTTTTGCGCTCATACGGGCTGTTTAGTTCGTCATCATCGTCATACCCTAAACCTGGTAAACCAAAATTAAAAAATGTACCATTGCGTAACAAATTGCCGGCATACAGGTCATTGCTGAAACCAGCGAACACGGTAGATGATGTGATCTCCAACTCTGTTGAATCGCCCGGCGCCAGTGGTTTTTGCAACTGGTAAAGACGAAAATCAGCCGTATCTGTTGCAGGCCTGAAAAAATTGAAAAATCCACGTGAGTACAATAATGGCGAACTGTAAGGCACAGGTATTCCATTTTGTTTAACAGTATATGCAGTCAGTCCTTCGGCATCCAGTAATAACTTTTCAATGGGCGCAGCGTTTTTATTCACTACGTGCAGTACCGCATGTACAAATGCCTGCTGCTTATCAGGATAAAGATCCGTATGCAACTGCATGCGGGTTACTTTTGGTAAAGGAAGATCCTGGTATTTTTTTAAAGCTTTCTCGAAAGTAATTGCCCTGTGATCGCGTTCGGATTTCGTCAGGTAATTATTCAGGTAACTTACGTTATAATAATTGTACGCCCCTACCGACAGAAAAGCCAGGAGTAATACACCGGTAAATAATTTGGTTCTTCTATCAAATCTTTCAGCCAGCAGTTGCAGTCTTTCTTTAAAGGAAGAACTGATGCCCCGATAATAGAATAATGCCGAAACAATTATTAATAACCCGCCAAACAATAACCAGTAACAATTAAACCAATTGACCGCAGCAGTCATATGACCAAGGCCATCCATATCTGAAATGCGATAGGACGGTGTATGAGAATACAATAATAAATTATAATCGAAAGTACCGGAAATGCGAAGGAAAAATACGACTACCCAAAAAACAATGCCTACCGCATGTGCAGCAAATTTATTGTTGATCACTACATGCACCATGTAAGAAAACAGTACCATTTCAAGCAGACGCGGCAGAATAACAATAAATATGAAAGTGCAATAAGCCGGGAAATTATACTGGTGAAACCCTTTTACTGTTTGTATGATCAGGCCTACTATAACAGGGATCAGGGCAAGGCTGGCCCCCAGAATAAGCAAGGCAATCAGTTTAGAGCCGTTTAATATCCGGTTTGGCGGCGGCAATGAATCATTGATAAAAGAATAGCGTGTTACCCGGTCGCGGTGCAGTGTTTCCCCGGTATAAAATATAATGATGAAGAAAATGAAGAATGGAAAAACATCGTTGAAAATTTCAAACAACATGACCGTGCGTGGCAAATCGGGTACGCCAAATTCTCCATTGCCCATCCAGAAAACAAACCCCAGGAAAACCATTCCGCTGGAAAGGATGATCCAAAAATAATTATCCCTGAAAATATTGGTCAGTTCCAGTTTTGTAAGTGTAAAGAGCGTGTTGCGGTTATACGATCCGCTGAAATTAATTGATGCGTTGCGGAAAACAGCACGTTTTGTTTTGGAAACTACATCGTCTATAGCTGCCTTATCTCTTTTACCGCTAAAAAATTTTTCGAAGCTAAAACGGAAATACGTATACAAAAGTACCAGTAACCCTAAGCCGGCCCATATGATGCGGTTCTCTAAAAAAACTCCGGTCACGGGCAATACACTTGAATTTTTCTGCATGTAGCCGGCTGCATTTGATGCAAAGCGAACGCCGTTTAATCCGAATGGATCGGCAAGGTTGATAACGGTAGCATTATTAGTATTGCGAAGAAAAAAAGAAGAAAGAAAATAACCCAGGAACAACAGGATACCGCCACTGTAAATCACTTTTACATTGCGGGTAACGGCAATCAATCCGAAAAATAATGATGAGGTAAAAAACAGGTTGGGGAGTGCAATGGTAAAGAACGGGTACAAATAAAAGGATAGCCTGTTCGGCCCGTATTCTTTTACATCTTTCCAACCCATGGCTGGTCCAAGTTGGGTGCCAATATAAATGCCAATAATAATAGCGCTGGCGATAAAAAGCATACAGATAAAAGAACCTGTAAACCTTCCCCAGAAATAGCCGGCTTTAGTAATGGGGTAAGTAAGGTAATAATCTTTGGTATTGTATTCAATATCGCGGTACAGGGCGTCTCCCATAATGGAAGAACTCACCAACATCATGATCATGGTAATACCTGCGCACCACATCGCAATGAGGTAAGGCGAATTAATATGTTCTTTTTCTCCCACCGGTAAAGAGCCGGTGGCAAAACTTCCAATGGTAAATATGAGTGCGGCAGCAAAGTACAGGTAAATGACTGGCCGGCGGACCCGGTTTTGGATCTCGAACAAAATTATTTTCCGGAACATATGCTAAAATTTATGCAGAGTTAAATGGTGTTTACATCTACGCGGGTGGATATATTGCTGAAATAAACATCTTCCAGGGTGGGAGTGGCAGTTACAAATCCATTGCCCGGTTCGGTATCCTGCAAAACACGGATGTGCAGCTTGCCTGTTTTTAACTGGGTGGATATAACTTTGAACTGGCTTTGATAATGCGGCAATTTATCTTTGTCGATCGCTTTGGAAAATATTTTCCCTTCCATTGCATTCACTGCATTGTCAGGTTCGCCGGCGTACAATACTTCGCCCTGGCAGATAATAGCGAAGCTGGAGCATAAAGTACTGACGTCTTCTACAATGTGCGTTGAAAGAATGACTATGGTGTTTTCGCCCAGCTGGCTAAGCAGGTTATAAAAGCGGTTTCTTTCTGCAGGGTCCAACCCTGCCGTTGGTTCATCTACAATAATTAGTTTGGGCGAGCCTATCAGCGCCTGTGCAATACCGAAGCGTTGTTTCATTCCGCCTGAATAAGTGCCCAAATGCTTTTTCCTGTCTTTTGAAAGATTGACATTCTCCAGCAAACTTCCCACCAGTTCCTTTCTTTCTCCTGTATTTTCAATGCCTTTCAATTGAGCAATATGGTCCAGCATCCGTTCTGCCGATACCTTTGGGTAAACGCCAAATTCCTGCGGCAGGTAACCGAGCAATTGCCGGACCTCAGTTTTATTTTTCAAAACGTTTAAATCATCTAAGAAAATACTGCCCTGGTCGGCTTCCTGCAGGGTGGCAATGGTTCGCATCAGCGAAGATTTGCCAGCGCCATTAGGCCCAAGCAGGCCAAACATGCCATTGCTTATTGTAAGCGAAACGTCTTTAAGGGCATGAACACCATTGGCATAAGTTTTTGAGAGTGCGTTGATGGAAAGTTTCATTGGCGGAAATGGTTTAAATTATTTAATAACTCGTGTGCGCTGCCGCTTATGATCAATTTGGCGCTGTCTGAAAGATGGTAGTCAAGATGGTGGATAAGGCAATTTCCCAATTCTAAATTGCTTCTGTGACCTATTTCAAGACTGGCATTGTCAAACTGATTACTTTTCTCAAGAATTATATGTGAACCGCTGCCGTTACTTTTTCCAATAGCGGCGTGAATGGAGCGGATATTATTATTTTCAAGTTTTACTGTGCTGCCGTAATCCTGTTCTATACTCAACGAATCCTGCTTAAAGCCATCAATTAAAACCTTACGCATATTCCAGCCTTCCTTTTCAATAGTATCGGTAATGGGATGCTTATTGACATAATAAGTAGCGTTTGCATATACCTTTGTAAGCATCGGGCAGGAGATCAGTATCAGGTAAGGTTGTGGATCCCATAAATGTTTATTTTCAAAACCAGCCGTGATCTGCAGCGTTTTTCCCTGCTGCCGGATAGTGGTATATTCCAGTGCATATCCGTCGATCTTTACACTGAACGGGCCTTGTACAAATTGTACATTTACCGCTGTGGAGGAGTTCACTTCTACAATATCAAAGTCTTTCCACGGAAGGTTGACATAACTTTTATATGGAATTTTATAATCGCCCGACATATATTCGGCTTTCAATAAAAGATCATATCCCACCAGGCACACCAGGGTAATAAGCACGGCTGCGAGAATGATTTTATTACTTGTTTTCATTTTTTTTGCCGGGTTTTGGTTCGTAATTAGCCTTTTTAAATTGCTGGTACCATTTCAAAATTTCTTCGGGGGAAATATCAAGCAGGTATACGTTGTTAAAAAAATCATGCAGGTCTTGCTGGATAAATTTTTCTTTCCTGAATGCCTTCACTTTTTCGTGGCCATCTGGTGAAACAAAAAATCCAATTCCCCGCTTATTATAGATTGCGCCCAGGCTTTCAAGAAACTCATAGGAGCGCATTACTGTATTCAGGTTTACCTCCAGTTCAATGGCAAGATCACGTACAGAAGGGATCTTCTGTTCAGCCGGCCATTTGCCCAGGAGGATGTTCTGCCCCACATAAGCCGCAATTTGCAGGTATATAGCTTCGTTATCTCTGAATTTCATTTATAAACTTTAATTAAACCTGCTTTTCTTTAAGCCTGAAATAAGCCGCCACCCAAAAAAAGACAGCTAACACCGCTACCAGGTAATCAATACTGATACCATTTTGATTGATTGAAAGCATAATCTCATTCACCTGTCCTTTTTCGGTAAACCTGAGACTACCAAATGGAGGAGCCGCTTCAACATTCCTGCCCAGCATGGTGTCCAACATCATTTTATTCATCAGGATCAAAATGCCCAGCGAGATAAAAAAGACAAAAGCAGTTTTTATAAAATGTAGTTTTTCAAAATATATGGCGCCGTAAATGGCAACACCGTGCAGAAATGCGTACACCATATATATTTGTAATGCCTGATTGCTGAAAATGTTAAACATCTCCGGTGAACTGCCCTCCAAAGGTTCAATGTTCAATACAAACAGGGCTACCAGGTAAAAGCTCAGAGTATAAATAATTATGAACACTACAAATGAGTAGATCCAGGCAACCAGAAATTTTTCAAAGTGCGAAGCGGGTAACAATAGCCAGGGAATGGCCTTTTTCTTATCCCCCAGATCGGCAAATATGACACTGGTGAATATGGTACCTGCCAATAAAAGGATCATCGTGAACAGGACCCACTGATCGTTTATGTTCAAACGAGCCCTTACCAGATAGACCAGAAAGCCGCCGCCCAGCAACATTACCCCGATCAGGGCAAACAATGATAAGCCGTAGCTCTTATAATGTTCGGTAGAATGTTTAATGAACAACCTGCCAAACCGTTTTGCGTTGAAAGTTTTGTTCATTTTGCTAGGCGTTTAATATTTCTAAAAGTAATGGATGGTTGCCGATGATAGCATTGAAGAGCAATTCAATATCAGGTTTGCTGAATTCACCATTTGTATTTTGCAGGATGGCGTGCTTACCCCGGAGGCTTTCTTCTTCATACAAAACTGGCAGGCCCTCCGTGTTTGTATACATTCCAAAATGCAGCTTTTCAACTACCTGATCCACTGATTTGTTAACAATGATCTCGCTGTTGTGCAATACCAGCAGCGTGTCTATTAAACTGTCCAGATCCCTTACCTGGTGGGTGGATATGATGATGCAGCGGCTTTCTGTTTGCACAGAAGCAATTAGTTTTCGGAACTGCATTTTTGATGGAATATCGAGGCCATTGGTAGGCTCATCCATTACCAGCAGATCTGTGTTGGCAGCCAATCCAAAAGCAATCATTGCTTTTTTCTGCTGGCCGTAAGATTGTTTATTCATTACAGCATTCACATCAACATCCAGCACTTTTAAATATTGATAAAAATCATCCTGGTTGAATTTGGGATAAAAGCTTGCCGTATTGGCAACAAACCGGGCCGGGGTAAGAGAGGGAACAAATAATTCTTCCGCAATAAAAAAAATATCCTCCAGCACCGGCACTGGCCGCCCGGCAACATTGTTTCCATTAAACATACAGGCACCCTGTACAGGAACTGCCAGGCCTACCATATTTTTCAGCAAGGTAGATTTGCCAGCACCATTCTTGCCCAACAAACCATAAATATGGCCATCCTCTAAGGAGAGGGCAATGTCTTTCAGTATCAATGACTTACAATGATACCCGAAGCTTAGGTTCTTAATTTCCAGCATGTTCACTAGTGTCATAGTATAATATGACACTACAAATATGCTACTAGTTTATAACCATTCCAAATTATTTTTTAGAACAACAGTCTTTCCTGTGCCACTGACATCGTTTAATCGTTTCAGATATTTAAGGGAAGTAGGTAAAATCAAACTCCGATAACAGGAAGCTGGCACAGAGCAATGAAAAATATTATATTTAACACCTGAAAGTGTACAATACATATTCCTTATGCACCAATCTTTCTTTTTTGACCTGCTGAACAATAGCAGGATAGAACAGGTACCCGTAAATATTTTTCTCACCAATCATCTTATCAGCGGCATTGTTGCCGATCTAAACAATTATTCGGTTGAACTCCGTATAGATGGTGGCAAACGTTGTATCGTGGCCCTGGATAGGATTGAAGCCATTTCCATTGCCTGATAATCATAATCCTAAAAACAAAAAATGGAAAACAATGCCTTGCCCGGGCTTATCAGAAAAGTGCTGGGTAGCCCCCATTCAGAACAGGTGATCAAAGCACAGATCATTCAACTGGCGGCTCAGAACCTGCATGTGCCGGAAGTTACTACCGCCTTGCTGGAAGTTTTACCCCTCACAAAAGACAAAGAAACCCGTGACCGCCTCCTCGGCTTTCTTTCTTCGCTGAATACTTCCCGTTTCAGCGATACAACGGCCCTGTTTAACGCCCTGCTGGACGTATACAAACAGGAGCAGGACCGGGACGTGCGCAACCGCCTGTTGCAACGCCTGCAGGAAAGTGTGCACCAGGATCCCCGGCTGGCCGGTTTCTTTATTGAACTCTCGGCACAGGACAGTCTCAGCGAGCCGGAACGCATGACCGTACAACAAACCCTCAACAGCCTGCCCGCTATTTCACCGGAAACAGCCCAGGAAGTGTTGGCAAAGAATAGTAACGCGCCCAACATCCTTCAACTGCAGGCCGTGCAGCTCGCAGAAAAATGTCCTTCATGGGGCCCTGAGCTGGTGAGTGCGCTGCAGCCGTACCTTGAGGTGAAAACAGACCGCAGTATTCGCTTCCGTATTTTGAATAAACTGGCCGGTGCCCGCCTGCTCGATGCCAGCTATAGTCCGTTGCTGATTGCCGTGCTGCGTACAGACAATGATGAACAGGCGCGGGAGGAAGCACTGAAAGCCATCACCCGCATCAAGCCGTGGAACGAAGCCATCATCACCCAATTATACCACTCCGCTGCTAACGACGCAGCTGCCGGCATTCGCAGTAAAGCCCTGCAATTACAGCAGGAAATGCCCGAACTCAGCAATGAACAACTACAGGCAATGGCCACCCGCCTTTCGGCAGACAACTCGGAAGGAGTTCGCAGTACCCTGTTGGAACTGTTAAAACCTGTTATGCGTTTGCAGCCAATCAGGGCCGAAGTGGCCGCCACCTTTGCCGGTAATCCCGGCGTATTCAGCAATGAAGAATTTGAACAGTTGACCGGTATGCTGGCGCCTTATGCTGGTCGTGATGAAGCGATCAGTCAGCAACTCTTGCAAAGCATGAAAGGCCTGCCCAATACCAGCCAGCGTAAAAAGATATTGGAGCTGCTGACCGGTAAAATGAATATTGAAAAGCTGCTCGACACGGTATTACAACTTTTCCGCAACGAGCGTAATGAATCCTTGCGCGAGCTGTTGTTCAACCAGGTAAAAGCATTGTCGGTGGCCCGCCATCCAGAACTGGTAGAAGTGTTTTGTGCTGAACTGACCGAACCAGGTTCGCCCTTCCGCATTACCTGCGCCGGCGTGCTCGCCAATGCAGCCGAACAGTATACTCAGATAGTTCCGGCGCTGGAAGATGTGCTGTTGTATGATAATGATCGAGAACTGGTGCGACTGAGCCTCGACGGTTATCTGCGTCCCGGCGTGCAAAAGCGCTTCGATGTGCTGTTGACCGTCGTGAAAAATGAAATGACAGACGTTTCCTCAAGACAGAAAGCGCTCGACGCCATTGTTAAGCTGCCACCCACTGAAGAAGAAACAAACCGGCTTGCCGATGCACTGGCCGAAATAAAACCAGGTACCCTGAAAACGAATTAACATGCAAATTACTGAAGCAATCAAAGCCCGCAGAAGCAGTAATCGCGAACAGGCGCTGATGCTGCTCGATACGGTTCACCTGTCAGATACTGAGAACAAATACAACCTGCTGGCCTCTGCTGCCCATTATCTCAACGATCCGGAAGTGCTCAATAAATGGATCGGTATTGCAGTGACGGAAACAGACACCCGCCTGCGTGCCGATATGCTGTACCGCATCACCGGCAGCAACCTGCAGGCCATTCCTGATCCCGCCGCTTTTATGCAGCTGCTGGTAAGCGTACTGCAACAGGACGAGGGCCGCGACACCGTATTGTGGCTGCTGGGAAAATTGTCGCTCTCCTTCCCTGCCGCCAAACACCCGCTGATAGATTTCTATCAGCAGCATAACAATGCAGATACCCGTCGCCTTATTCTGGCCTGGCTGCTTATTCCCAAAACAACAGACGAAACAGATCTTGCCTTCTTTAACAGCATCCTGCAGGAAACAGATTCAGACGAAAAAAGATTAGTGATCTCGCGTTTACTGCTGCACGATAAACTAAACATTGACCAGATCACCCAGTTGCTGCAACCCATGACACCCGCAGCTATTAAGGAAGTAGTGCTGCGGTATTGTATAGACCGCTCCATTGTACCTGAGGTACCCCTGAGCGTTATACTCCGCATAGACCCCGAGCCTCGCTTTCGCCACTGGGCCATTCTGCTGCTGGCTGTACACAGCGTAAAAACCGTGGCCGTGCTGGACGCTATTATGTATGCGCTGAAAAATGACCAGGACGCCCGTGTTCGTGAAGCGGCCCTGCATGTGTTTGCCTACAGCATCAGCCTGACGCCCGAAACAGTGGCCTACCTGAATTATTGCCTGAGCTCCGAAACCAACACCCAGCTGGCCCTGCAACTGTTACAGTTCCTGGCGCCCCATACCAGCCAAAGTCCCGAACTGACAGACGCCCTGTTCTACCTGCTGCAACAGAACCTGCATGCCAGCATAACGCTTTCCATTTACGACATACTGGGCCGGTTGGTTCCCTCCCATCCGGCTATGCAGGAGAAGTTCATCATGGCTTATGAGCAGGAGCAGCGCGACGATGCCAAAGCCATCATCCTGAAAGCCCTTAGCAATACCATGGGCGACAGACACGAACTGTATTTGAAATCACTTCGTTCCCCCGCCGCCGGTATACGTGAATGGGCCATCGAGGGCCTGTTGACGATACCGCTTACCCGCGGGAACGTACCCATTATAATACAGGCTGCCCCTGCTTTGCTGCAGCCTGAACTGCGCCTGGAACTGCGGCGGCAATTGGCCCGCAAGCTCAGCGTTATACCCAACCTGCCTGCAGAAACCGTAGCCGTGTTTGCCCGGCTGAACGATCATGAAAGAGATGGCGACATCCTGCGCAGTGCTACGTTGGCACAGGAAAAAGCCATCTCTCACAGCGGTGCTGCCGGTATTGACTGGGAACAATGGCTGCATAAAGCAGATGTAGCCCACGATCTAAATGGGATCTTTCCCCATATCTGGTTTTACTTCAGCGAAAACCCCGACATGGCCAAACAGGTGCTGTACGCCTGTATGAACCCTGCCAACGACAACGCGCTGTATGCACAGAACATTTCGGAAGCGGATATCCTGGAATTTATGATCGCCAATTTTGGTATTGACGAACACCTGATCAGGTATGCCATCAGTCGCCTGTTACAGGCCGATCTGCGCACCAATGGCATGTTATACCATTACCTGTTAATCATTAAAACCTATCCGTTGGTGACTGAGCTGCAGCCTGCGTTGTGGCAATTGCTGGAATTACGCGGCTATAGAAACGGGTTGAATCTTATTCAACTCGACGAGCTGTTACGGATCATCTGGGGTGATGACCTGGAAAACCAGTTCAAACAACGCATTGCCGCGCAACAAACGGTGAATGGAATGATGCCCTATCTGCAATATATATCCGTGAATAATAACTGGCGGGCTGCACCCGCGGTGCTGAAAAGCGTATTGGAACACCACGCTGCCATGCTCGACGACACCAGCTTCTCTAATCTGTTCAAAGAAGCCTGCCGTAATGCGGGTGTAGACGTAGACAAGCTGATACGCACCACCGTTCCGCCACCAACGCAAAAAGCGGAGGACGGTCCCGGCTTTGCAGATTAACCCTATTCATTCCAACAACTATTATCCAATGGCTACAGACATCAACTTATTCGACATACTCGTATCGCCGGAACGCAGTACAGCAGACCGCCTCAAAGCGCTGGCCGACTTTCGGCCCTTTCTTGAATCAGAGGAAGGCGTTGCCAAACTGGCCGCTGCCGTCAGTGAGGAAGCAAGCAAGGAAGTAAAACATGCCATGTTGCAACTACTTTGCGATATTGATAGCGCACGCATCAGCAACCACTCCGTTTATATAGACACCATGGCCAGTATTGCCTGCCTGGAACCAGAGCGGGAACTGCGTCGCCTGGCAACCAGGGCACTGGCCGAAATAGCTGCCCATAATCCTTCGGTACAGGAAATACTGGCACTCACGCTTACCAACGACCTGGATACCCAGGTACAACTGGCCAGCCTTCACGGCCTGCACCAGGCAGTACCTAAAACAGCCGATACCATTCAG